>LNAP01002857.1_pt1 | contig 16863 bp, 17 predicted proteins | sample 602601 | NCBI WGS metagenome assembly LNAP01 (sample SAMN02440304, study PRJNA202911) | soil metagenome | biome: Subtropical and temperate rainforests or woodlands; isolation source: soil samples (1 kg each in a 20% v/v slurry with milli Q water) were... ... | reverse complement strand
AGATGTTGACTGGTATCTGCCCGCCCATGACGTCCTGCAGCGCTGGCGCGCCGCCCTTGTAGCCGATGTGCGTCAACTCCGCTTCCCGTGCCTTGCCGAGCATCAGGCCGGCGAAGTGAAACGAAGAGCCCGCGCCCGGCGAGCCGAACGAGGCCAACTTGGGATTGGCCATGCACCACGCCAGGTACTCCCCCGGCGTCTTGATGGCGGCGGGCAGCAGCGGCCCGGCGACGAGGGCGATGTTGGCCACGGCGACCGGCGCGACGGCGACCAGGTCCTTCAGTGGGTCGTAGCTGAGCTTCTTGAAGCTGTGCGGATACAGGGTCAGCGTGAAATCGGGCGTGATCAGCAAGGTGCTGCCGTCCGGCTCCGCAGCCTTCACGGTTTCCACCGCCATGCGGCTCGCGGCGCCTGGCTTGTTCTCGACGATCAGGCCGCCGGGGTACTCGGAGCGGATGGTTTCGACGAGCATTCGCGCGATGGTGTCGATCCCCCCGCCCGCGGCGAAGCCCACGACCAGCTTCGACGGCTTGTTGGTGGCTGCGGCATGGGCCGTCGGGGCACCCAAGACGGACAGCAAAGCGCCGGAGGCACCCATGTTCAGGAATTGACGGCGTTTCACGATGATGTCTCCTCAAAATATTTACAGCAGATCCGTCCCGGACAGGAACAGAAAGCGAGAGCGCATGCGACTGGTGGTCCAGTCTGCTGCTAGGCGCACGCGAGTGTCGAATGAGCAAGTCGTCAGGTCCAGTGTGTGCACGCAATGCACCGGCCGACCGAGGGAAAGATGCCTGCGTGTCTGCGCGCGCTGCATCAACGTCTTTGCTCAGGCACGCACTGGTTGCTGTATCGCGCGGCTGGCTCCTCCGAGCAGTGCGCCGACTTGCCGCTGTTCACCCGCGGCCCAAAATTGGCGAGGAACAAGATCGAAGCCGCAAACGGCGGGTAAACCCTCGCTCACGCCGTCATGAAGAGCCGGACAGCAACTGCGGCCGCATCCGGCCGGCCCAGCAAGTATTGCTACTCCCGTGGAATGTTCGCCTCGCGGATCACGCGGTTCCAGCGCGCGATCCCTTCCCGGATCTGATCCGGGAGCGCACTGGCGGGCGAGCGGTCCGGCTCGATCCCCATCGTCTGAAGCCGCTGAAGAACGTCACCGTCCTTCAGAGCCAAGGCGGCGGCCCGCCGGAGTGTGGAAAGGGCGGCCGGAGGCACTCCGGCAGGCGCGACGATCGCGTACCACAGGTCGTACCTGAAGGACGAGACGCCTGTTTCGGCGACCGTTGGCAAGTTGGGCATCAAGGCAGAGCGGTTGGATCCGGTCACTGCAAGTCCGCGCAGCCTCCCAGTCGACATATGCGAAGCCATCGGAGCAAGTGCAGAGATGATCATGTCCACTTGGCCGCCCACGGCGTCCGTGGTGGCGGGCGCGGCGCCCTTGTAGGGGATGTGATTGAGCCGCGCGCCGGTGGAAATCGCAAGCAACTCGCCGAACAGGTGCGGCCCCGTTCCCACCCCCGGCGACCCGTAGTTGACCATCCGGGTTTTCGAGAGAGCAACGAGCTCCGCAAGGTTCTTTGCCTCCACACCCGGATGTACTGCGATTGCAACTGCGGCATTGCCCACTTTCGCGACGGGCGTGAAATCCTTGACAGAGTCGTAGCGCAGTTTGCTGAACATGCTCTGGTTGCTGGAGAGCACTTCGTTAGAAAACAGGATGGTGTAGCCATCAGCGGGCGCGCGGGCCACAAATTCGGCACCGATGTTGGCCGAAGCCCCGGGCTTGTTTTCGACGATGACAGGCTGACCAAGAATTGCCGTCATCTTTTCCGCGATGGCTCGTGCGGGCCCGTCGGCACCGCCACCCGGCGGAAACGGCACGACCATGCGGACAGCGTGCTCGGGGAAGGACTGCGCGAGGGCGAGGGCGGGGGCCAGTGCCAGTGCGCCGAGGGCTGCAATGAGTGTGGCTAGGGCTGATTCGAGTTTCATGATGTCTCCTTTGATTTTTGGGTCGTGGCGTGATGAGCAATTGCTCAGACCACGCGATCGGCACGCATGCGGGCGATCTCCTGGGCAGAGAACCCGACCTGTTCAAGTACCTGATCGGTGTGCTCTCCGCATTGGGGGGCCTGTTGCGTCACCCTGAATGGTGTGCGGTGCAGTTGCACTGGCTGCGTGACGTACGCAAACTCCCGCCCCTCGGCCGAGTCGAGTTTGGCGACTGCGCCCATCTGCCGCACATGGGCGTCGTCGAACACCTGCGGAATCGTGTAGACCGGCCCGGCAGGCACTCCAGCCGCATTGAGCGACTCCACCCAATGCATCAGGGGGCGAGTCTGGAACACGGCTTCGATCTCCGTCGCCAGTGCATTGCGATTCGCGATGCGCAGTGCGTTCGTCGCGAAGCGGGGGTCTTCCAGCCAGTGCGGAACCTCCAGCACCTGGCAGAAGCGCTTCCAATTGCCTTCGCCCGCGACGCCGATGTTCATGGCGCCGTCCGCGGTTCTGAACAAGCCCATGGGACTCGCGGTAGGGTGGTCATTGCCGCACTGAACCGGCCGGTCGCCATCATTCAAGTAGCGGGCTGCCTGAAAGTCCATCATCGCGATCTGCGAATGGAGCAGTGACGAAGTGACCCATTGGCCGCGCCCCGAGCGCTCGCGCTCGTAGAGTGCGGCGACGATCCCCCATGCGGTGTACAGGCCTGTGCTCGAGTCGGCGACCGCGAAACCCGCACGCACGGGACCCGTAGCAGGGAAGCCGGTGACCGACATGGCACCCCCCATGCCCTGGATCACCTGATCGAAACCGGGCCTGGAGGCATACGGCCCATCCTGGCCGAATCCCGAGATGCTGGCGAGGATGATGCGCGGGTTGTGACTCGCGAGCGCCTGGTAGTCGAGTCCTAGGCGGTGCTTGACGTCGGGTCGCCAGTTCTCGACAACCACATCCGCATCCTTCACAAGCCGCATGAACACATTGCGCCCTTGCTGGTGCTTCAGGTTCAGTGTCAAGGAACGCTTGTTGCGATTCAGGTTCTGGAAGTCGCCCCCTCGGCGATCCTCTGCGAACATGCTGTCATTGGGATCCAGGCCGGGTGGAGGCTCGATGCGGATCACGTCCGCGCCGAAATCGGCGAGCATTCGAACGCATGTGGGGCCTGCCCGCACGCGCGACAGGTCCAACACGCGGAGGCCGGAGAAGGTCGATGTCGGGTCGTGGGGATGTGTCATCTTCCGGTCCATACAGGTTTGCGCTTCTGCGCGAATGCCGCCCGGCCTTCGGCAAAGTCCAGGGAATTCATCGAGGCATCTGCCCGGCCTGCAAGCACGGCCTCATCCGCGCGGCCGCCAGCGATCTCGTTGAGAGACTTCTTCAGAGATTGAACTGCCAGGGGCGAGAGTTCGGCGATCTCCGTGGCGATGTCCTGCACTCTGCCGGGCAGCGCGTACCGGTCCACCACTTCGTGGACATAGTTCATGCGAAGCAGGGCCTGGGCATCGAAAGCTCGCGCCGTCAGGAAGACCAGCTTGGCTGACCGCAAGCCGATCCGGGAGACATACCGGCGCAGACCTTGCGGGTAGTAATGCAACCCCAGGCGGGCTGCTGGCATCTGCATCTGGATGTCCGCGGCGGCGATGACCAAGTCGCAAGAGAGCGGAATGTCTGTTGCGCCGCCATAGATGGCACCGTTCAGCGCGCAGACAGTGACCGGGCGCAGCGCCTCCAGCGCGTTCATCACGGCTTCAAAATCTGGCTTGGGCCCGCTGCTCCCAAACTCGCCGATGTGATAGCCCGCGCTGAAAACGGGCCTGTCGGCGCGCACTTCTGCTTGGAGGACCACGATCCGTACCGAGCGATCGGCATCCAGCCGTTCAAAGTGGCGGAGCAGACAAGAAAGGTCCTCGTCTTGCAAGCGATTCTGATGTTGGGATCTTCGCAAGGTAATCCACGCGATAGAGCCATCGATGCGCAGGGCGGGAAGCTCGGTGACGAGCGTCTTGTTGGAGTCCGGTTGCTTCATGCCGGTAGGATAGGTCCGACTCCATTCACATAGGCTGCACATCACATGGGTGATTCATCATCACAACCGGGAATGGCAACGCCAGCCAAGTCTGCGCACCGCGCCATGGAACTCCTGGAGTTCTTCGCGGATTGTCGAAGGGAGGCGTCGGTGAAAGAGATCTCGCTGGCGTTGGGCTATCCGCAATCCAGCACATCGGTGCTTTTGAACGCGCTGGTCCATGCGGGTTATTTCGATCGCGATCCGCTGACCGGCCGGTTCGCGCCCAACGTGCGTGTTCTCCTGGCCGTAGAGTGGATAGGAGAGCAACTCTTTAGCGAGCGCAGTCTGCTGCGCCTCATGGAAAGCGTGTTGGCGGAAACAGGCTACACGGTGATGATTGGCACTCAGCATGGCGCGCACGTGCGGTACCTGCACGTTCTGCAATCGACGCGCGAGGGAAGGTTCACTGCGCGCACCGGCGCATTGCGACCCCTGTTCCGGAGTGCCGCAGGCAAGATGCTGCTGACTTTAAAGGCCGAGCGGGAAGTCGCCTTGCTCCTGCGGCGGGCTAATGCGCTTGAGAAGGACGATTTGAACAGGCGCGAGTTCGCGACCATGGTCAAAGAACTCGAAATCGCGCGGAGTGAGGGCTATGCCGTTTCACTTGGCACCGCGAACCCGGGAGCAGCAGCGTTGGCGATTCTGCTGCCAGTCCCGCGTGGGCAGAAGCCGTTCACACTGAGCGTTGGCGGACCCATTGCCGAGATCGAGTCAAAGAGGCAGGTTCTGCTCGATGTACTGGGGCGTGCCGTGGAGCCGCTGCGGTTGGCGGCACAGCGGTAGGCCCCATCAATTGGCCGGCTCGCGGCGTCGTATCAGCACGGTATCCAGATGCCGCATCACCGTCGCTCCAGATTGATTGATCAGCGAGAACTGGAACTTCACGATGCCGCGGTCCGGTTTCGAACTGGAAGGGCGGCGCTCGAGCCATTCTGCCTTCAGCGTCACCGTGTCGCCAGGGCGCAGCGGTGCGAGGAAACGCACCTCGTCGTAGCCCATCGATGCGATCACCGCCCATGGTTTCATCCGGTGGATGAGCCTTTGCTTGATCGCGAGCATGTACAACCCGGGCGCGGTGAGGCTGCCGAATGCTGTGCGTCCCGCCGACTCGTCAACATGGAAGGGCAACGGGTCCCAGACCCGGGCGAACGCGACGAGTTCCTCGCGGTCGATGGTCTGGGCCGGGCTCGTGACCGAGTCGCCGGGTTGCAAGTCTTCATAGAACAGCACCTCGTGTGTCATTCGGGCTCTCTCAGAAGATCCAGGAATCGCTCTTGGGTCGTCACGTGCGTGGAAAGCGCCGCGAGCGTCATCATCGCCGCGTCATGGTAGGCCGCGGTGGAAGAACAGCAGCAGTCCTCCAGCAGGTAGGTATTGAAGCCCTCCTGCACGGCGTCGCGGACAGTGTGATCGACGGCGACGTTGGTGGCCACGCCGGTCACCGCCAGGTTCAAGATGCGGCCGGCGCGCAGCAGCGCCGAAAGATCTGTCCCGCTGAAGGCGCTGATGCGGCTGTGCTCGATCACCGCCTCGTCGCCTTGCGGCTGGATCTCCGAGCAAGGCTCGTAGCCGAGATTGCCTCTCACGAAGGCATGGCGTTGCACGACTGTCCGAAACAAGGCATTGTTCGCAACGTGACCACGAAAGCCGCTGTCGTACGCCGCCAGGACGTGGACTACGGCAACACCCAGTCGCCGAGCCTCGGCGATCAGCTTGACCGCGTTCGAAAGCGCGCCGGACTGTTTCACGTTGTCGGCGAATATGGCGCCGAACGCGCCGGAGGGTTGGACGATGTCGTTCTGCCAATGGATGGCGAGGATGGCTGTGTTGGCGGGCGCAAGTGGTTCGCTCTCGGTCAGCCGGTTGTCGATGATGGCGCGCATGCTTCAGGCAATGGAGTGACGGCTGCTCATGCCGCCGTCTATATTCAGCACGCAGCCGCTCGTATAGGCGGACAGCGGCGAGGCCAGGAAAGCCGCGGCGTCGGCGATCTCCTGGGGCGATGCCATGCGGGACATCGGATACCCGGCCTGGAGTTCACGCCAGCCGGCCCACGTGCCACCGCGGCGCTCCGCACGGTCTTGAAGCAACTTGATGCTTCGGTCCGTGAGTACGGGGCCGGGATTGATGCCAACCATGCGCACGCCCTCCCGGGCGCTGGCGGCGCCGAAGGCCTTGGTGAATGCAATCAATGCGGCATTGCCCACTGAGCCAGCGATGTAGTCCGCATCCAGCATCTCACCGGCAATACCGATGATGTTGATGACCACACCGTGCATGCGGGCCAACTGTGGGTAGTAGGCCTTTGTCAACTGCATGTAGCCGTACACCTTGACGTCCCAGGATCGCCGCCACTGCATTTCAGGCACGTCGAGCAAGGAGCCGCCCGGGATCTCGCCAGCGTTGTTCACGAGAAGGTCCACACCAGGGAATGCGGATGCGATGGTGGTGGCACTGCCTTGCTCCGACAGGTCCAGCGCCAGATGTTCGCAGGTCGGGGCTCCTGCTGCCAGTACCTGCTTCTTCGCGCTGGCCAGAGCCTCGGCCGAGCGCGCCACGAGGCGCACATGGCAGCCATGTCGTCCCAGCGTCGTGGCGATTGCGAGGCCGATACCGCGGCTGCCTCCCGTAATCAACGCCGTGCGGCCTGTCAATTGGAGGTGCATGCTATGGCCCCTCGGCGGTGAAGCCGGTCGCCTTCACGGCGGCGCCCCAGTTCGCATATTCGCGTGTAACTTGCTTCGCGAATTCCTGCTGGCTCAGGCCCGGGACCTGCATGTCCATGGCCGCGATTCGGCCACGCACCTCCGGACGCTGCATTGACTCGGTGATGGCGGCGTGCGCGCGCGCGACGATCTGTGGCGGCGTTCCCGCTGGAGCAAACACCGCGAACCATCCGGTCTGGGTCAGCTTCGGAAAACCCAGTTCTGCGAACGTCGGGACTTCCGGCAGTTTCTCGCTGCGCTTGGCCCCGGAGGTCGCCAGAATCCGCAGGCGTTTCTGGTTGTGGTACTGCATCAGTGTGCCGACCGGAGACAGGACTGTCGGCACGACGCCGCCAACCGTGTCGTTGATGGCTGGGCCAGTGCCGCGGTACGGCACATGCTGCAACGGCCTGCCTATCGCCTCGCCAATCAGCACGCCGAAAAAGTGCATGTTGCTGCCCGAGCCCGGGCTGGCAAAGGTCGCGACGCTCTGGTCTTGCTTTGCAAGACCTGCCCAAGATCCGAAATCTGCAATCAGTGGATCAGCCTTGGCCGCAAGCGCAATTTCATACGAGGCGATTTGTACGACGGGAATGAAATCCCTAGGTGTCTCGTACGTGGGTTTTCGCACCGTGTGCGGGTAGACGACCATGTTCGTCTCGGCGGCGACCAGGAAGACATTGCCATCGGGCGTGGACTGCTTCAGTGTGTCAACCGCGATCTGGCCGCCCGCTCCGGCATTCGTCTCAACGATGTAGGTCTTGCCGAGTGAGCGCGAGAACTCGTCAGCGACGAGCCGGGCCAGGATGTCCACGGCACCGCCCGGTGGGTAGCCTGACAGCACACGCCCGGCCGGCTGGGCGGCCAACGGGCCGGACAGGGCCAGCAACGACAGTGCGACGAACCTGGAGAAAAGCGGTGATTGCTTGTTTGGCCGAGACGTGTCTGGTCGCGCGGCTTGTGCGGTACCGGCATCGCGTGCCGGGCCTGAGGCGATATCGGTGACGGTGCGGGTCGTGATTGTTGTTGTCATGTTGTCTCTCTCCACTTGCCTGCGCTCTAGCGCGCAAGGAACTCGACGACCATGCGGTTGAACTTGTCCGCATGCTCCCACTGTGCCCAGTGCCCGCAGCGGCTGAAGACGTGCAGGTCAGCCTTTGGGAGCCCGGCGACCAGTCGCAGAGCGGTGTCCAGCGGGACGAAGCGGTCGTCGCGGCCCCAGATCACGAGTGTCTCGGCCGTCACCTCGCCCAGACGATGGCTGACGTCCGGAAATTGCCTGGGATTGGCGGCGGCACTCTTGACGAAGTTTTCAAGGTGATCGCGCCGGCTGAGCATGTTGTCCAGGCGTGCCCTGAACAGCTCTTCGGTCAGCGAACTCGTGTCGTACACGAACACATTCATCATGCGCTTGAGGTTCTCGATGGTCGGGTCCCGGTACAAGGCGCCAATGAGTTTGATCCCTTCCGTTGGCATCGGGACGAATGAGCTCTGACCGCCCGTGCCGCCTCCCATCAACACCAGCTTCCCGACCCGATCCGGGTTGGTCAGCGCGAACGCAACCGCGCTGTGTCCTCCCATGGAGTTGCCGATGATGTGCACCTTCCCGATGCCCAGGACGTCAAGCAGTCCCTTCAGTGCATTGGCGTTCAACTCCGATCGAGAGCCAGTGGAAACGATGGTATCGCTCTTGCTCCAGCCGGGACTGTCCAAGAGCACGACACGGTAGCCTGCCGCGGCCAGCGGGTCCACGTTGCGGTGGAAGTTGGCCCAGCCGCTCGCGCCCGGCCCGGAGCCGTGGAGCATGACCACCGTCTCTTTGTCTTCTCCCGTGTCGTTGTAGTGGACCTGGAGGTCCAGCCCGCCTTCTTTGATGCGGGCGAAGCGGCTCGTGGAAGCTTCCGTGTATTGTGCTGGGGTGTTCATCTGTTGGTACCTCTTGGTGGATCTACAAAGCGTCAGAAGCTGGCGAGCGCTGCCGCTCCGGTGGGAGCGGCGCCGGCCGCGGCCTCTTTGGCGTCGTTCAGAAGGTCGAGCGCCACGTCGACGATCATGTCTTCCTGGCCACCGACCATGCGGCGCCGGCCCAACTCCACGAGGATGTCCACCGTCTTCAACCCGTACTTCTGCGCCGCCGCCTCGGAATGGCGCAGGAAGCTGGAGTACACGCCGGCATAGCCGAGAGCCAGCGTCTCGCGATCGACACGCACCGGGCGGTCCTGGAGCGGGCGCACGATGTCGTCTGCCGCATCCATCAACTTGTAGAGATCCGTGCCATGGTTCCAGCCCAGCCGGGTGGCCGCTGCGATGAAGACCTCCAGGGGCGCATTGCCCGCGCCAGCGCCCATGCCCGCCAGGCTCGCATCCACACGGTCGCATCCCTCTTCGACGGCGACGATGCTGTTGGCCACGCCGAGACTCAGGTTGTGATGCGCATGCATCCCGGTCTGGGTTTCGGGCTTCAGGGCGTCCTTGAAGGCGCGGAATCGGTCGCGCACGTCGGTCATGCTCAGGGCGCCGCCGGAGTCGACCACATAGCAGCAGACAGCGCCGTAGCTTTCCATCAATTTCGCCTGCTTGGCCAGCGCCTGGGGCGTCGTCATGTGACTCATCATCAGGAAACCGACAGGCTCCATGCCGAGTTGGCGCGCGTACTCGATGTGCTGGCGCGAGATGTCAGCCTCGGTACAGTGTGTTGCCACGCGAACGATGCGTGCGCCCGCGTCGTAGGCGGCCCTGAGGTCATGGACGGTGCCGATGCCCGGAAGCAGGAGCGTAGCGATCTTGGCGTGCGAGATTACGCTTGCAACCGCCGCGATCCACTCCACGTCGGTGTGGGCGCCGAAACCGTAGTTGAAACTTCCGCCTTGAAGTCCGTCGCCATGCGCGACCTCGATGGAATCGACCTTGGCGTCGTCGAGGGCCTTGGCGATCTGCTTGGCCTGCTCGACGCTGTACTGGTGGCGGATGGCGTGACTGCCATCGCGCAGGGTCACGTCCGAGATGTAGATTTTCTTGGGAATGTCGGTCATCGTGCTCGCCTCAGGCGGTTACTGTCACCAGTTGCTCGGCCATGGATTCCGCAGTGCGCAGTGCGGCGCTGGTCATGATGTCGAGATTGCCCGCGTAAGCGGGCAGGTAGTGCGCGGCGCCTTCGACTTCCAGGAAGATCGAGGTCTTGAGGCCGCTCAGTCGATCCCCTACGCCGGGGATGCGAATGGGTTGGTCCGCCGTGATGCGGTCGAACTGCACCTTCTGTTTGAGGCGATAGCCCGGAACATAGGCCTGTACATCAGCGGCCATCCGCTCCACGGAGCGGGCGATGGCCTCCTCGTCTGCCACCTCGCTCAGCGTATAAACGGTGTCACGCATCATCAGCGGCGGCTCCGCCGGGTTCAGAACGATGATGGCCTTGCCCTTCGCCGCGCCGCCGACCACTTCAATGGCTTTTGAGGTCGTCTCGGTGAACTCGTCGATGTTGGCACGCGTCCCAGGGCCAGCGCTCTTGCTGGAGATGCTGGCGATGATTTCGCCGTAGTGGACCTTCGCAACCCGTGAGACGGCCGCGACCATCGGGATGGTCGCCTGGCCGCCGCAGGTCACCATGTTCACGTTTAGTGCCCCAAGATGCTCCGCGCCGTTGACCACCGGAATGCAGTAAGGGCCAATTGCTGCAGGGGTTAGGTCGATCACCCGGATACCTGGCTTGATCTCGCGCAGGAACGCGTCGTTCTTGACATGCGCGGATGCGGAGGTTGCGTCGAAGACGACATCGATCTCGCTGAAGATCGGCAGACGGCTAAGGCCGACCACGCCTTCATGGGTGGTTGCCACGCCCAGGCGCGCTGCGCGTGCCAGGCCATCGGAGGCCGCATCGATGCCAACCATGGCGCCCATCTCGATGTGCTTGCCATGGCGCATGATCTTGATCATCAGATCCGTGCCAATGTTTCCGCTGCCAATGATTCCGGCCTTGAGTTTCTTGGTCATGTGGATCTCCAGTTCAGGCGTTGCCGAATCGCGCACGGACGGTGCCGACGCCGGCGATCACGGCCTCGAAGCGTTCCCCCGGTTGCACCGCAACCATCGGGCCGAGCGCCCCGGTCAGTACCAGATCACCCGCGCGCAGTGGCTGGCCCAGCGTCGCCAGCTTGCGTGCCAGCCAGACAGCGGCGTTGAGTGGGTGCCCCAGACATGCAGCACCGGAGCCGCGCGAGACTTCTTCTTCCCCTCGGGTCATCGACATGGCGCTGAGCTTCAGATCCAGGCCATCGAGCTTTCGGGGGACACCACCCAGCACCACGAGGCTGCTGGAGGCGTTGTCGGCGACGGTGTCGGCGAAGCGGATGTTCCAGCTCGCAATCCGGCTTCCCACCACCTCGATGGCCGGCAAGACGTAGGCGGTCGCATTGATGAGTTCCACGAGCGTCGTGTCGGGGTTCAGCAGATCGCGGTCGATGACCAGTGCAACCTCGGCCTCCACCTTGGGCTGCAGCGTGCGCACCCAGGGGATTTCGTCATCGTCTCCGTAGACCATGTCCGCATAGAGCGTGCCGAAATCGGGTTGATCGACGCCGAGCTGCTTTTGCACGGCGACGGAGGTCAATCCAATCTTGCGACCGATCACGCGCCGGCCGGACGCAGTGGCGTGAGCCACATTGGCAAGCTGGACGGCATAGGCCAAGGCGCCGTCCAGGTCCGGTCCCATCTCATCGCGCAGCGGAGCGATCGGCTCGCGATTGGCCTCGGCGGTGCGCAGGAGTTCTGCCCATTTCTCGATTCGGGTTTCCATATCTTTCCTTGTTCAATGAGGCTGGTTCAGCACCAAGATGCCGAAGCCAGCGATGTATTCAGGGATGCTTCGGTAGTAGCTCAACGTCGAAACTGGCTTGGCATCCCCACTCAATGCGCTACGGGCAACGAGCCAGCTTTTGGACTCGTGTGCGGACAAGCCCGCTTCTCGCTCGATGCTTTCCTCGCTCAGGGTGCACAGCGCATCCACGTCTTGCGTCGTGCCGCTGATCCCGGCCATCCAGCGTTTGTCCCATTCGCTGTTGATTGCTTTGATCGTTCCCGTGCCGTCCGCCAGCGCGCGCCCGGCGGCCATCACACGTTGCGTCTTGGCGGCCTTGTCAGCCTCGCTGGGGGTCGCTTTGACCGTGATGCGCTCCCGAACGGCTGGGTCAGGATGCGACAGCGTCGGCACCGGGGGCTCATGAGACAGCCCGCCCGAGCCGATGAGCAACACGCGCTTTGGCACCGAGTCCAGGAATGAACCGATGGCTCGTCCGAGTTGTGCACAGCGGCGCATGCGGGGAATTCCTGGCTGCGCCACCGCGTTGACAAAGACAGGGATGACGGGCGGCGTGTCCAAGCCACCCCACATCAGCTGCAACGTCTGTGAGAACCCGTGGTCCACGAGCATGCGACGCGAGATCGCACAGTCGAAGTCGCTGTCCATGAGCCGGGTGGCCAACGAAACGGCTTCATCTGCGGCAACATTCAGATCGCCCTTTGGTGACAAATAGTCGCCAACCGCGTGTGCGGCAGTGCCAATGCAGAACGGCGGCATCAGCTCGTTGAAAAAGCCGTTGTAATGATCCGGTGCGACAAGGACGATCAGCTCGGGATCGAACGGCAGCACTTGCTGGCGAGCTGCGCTGATCGCAGCTTGCAAGTCCCGCTCCACGTGGTCCGGAATGTCATTCAATCCCATCAGAGGGCTGTGAGAGATCCCGAGGAAGGCGCGCGAAGTCATGCGATCTCTGCCGTAGAGAACTCGCGATTGAGCAGCAGTTCCAGTGCTCGCTCGAGTTCTGCGCGTGCGGTGTCGGCATCGGCAACGCCGCTGGAGTTGCGCCATGCCACAACCCCATCCGGCCGCACGATGAGCGCACCCGCTTCCTCGATCTCACGCACGGCATGCCAGCTGCAGTAGGGGTCCAAGGCGCCTGGCTGGCCGATGACCACGGCTTTCAGGAAAGGCAGTTTGAGTTCGTTGACTGCATCCGCCCAGGCTTGGCCGGCTAAGCCGGTGACCACACTGAAATTGCCCTTGCCCACCACATCCAGCGTGGAGAGACGTCGTCCATCCGATCCCACCAGCCATGCATGTGGAATCTTGGCGCCTGGACGCGTGGTGGCCTGCGCGTATAACTGACGATCGCGTGCCCACACCTCTTCCTTGGCGTCGTCGTCAGCCATGATGGCATCCGAAACGCAGCGCTGATTGAGTTCGACTCCTTCGGCGTTGAATTCGTAGTTCTTGAGGTGCAGCGCCTTCGCCATCGCTGCGCGGCGCTCCACCCCCTCAGGACCAGGGTCAGCCAGCTTCTTGAGGCCCGCTGCCACTGGATCGGCGGCCGAGGCATCTCTGAAGCATTGGTTGAGCGGCCCGTAGTCCTTGCGCGATTGGTTCGCGCGGTCCACGATCTGCGCGCCGACCGGTGCACGCTCCAGCGTGTAGGAGTCCAGTAGCTTGTCGCCTGCATAGCCCTTGACGACATAGGCCAGCTTCCAGGCGAGGTTGAAGGCGTCCTGCATGCAGGTGTTTGAGCCGAGGCCGCTGGAAGGCGGATGGCGGTGAACGGCATCGCCGCCGCAGAACACACGACCCTTCGAGTAAACCGGAGCGTGCGCCTGGTTCACATACCAAGTCGACGTGCTCTTGACTTCGAATTTCAGCTCAGGATCACCCACAAGCAGGCGAACCTTGCGCTGGATTTCTTCTGGCGAGAAATCGGGTTCGCCCTTGGCCATGTCGAAGCCCCAGCCCGCAATCCACTCGTCCCAAGGCTTGATGGCTCGCAGCAGCCCCATGCCGATCTCGCCAAACGCTGCGTTCGATGTGACGATCCAATACAGGATGCTGGGCCGGTGGGCGACATACCGGGTGAGATCTGCCTTGAACAGCACATATGCAGTGCCCGCGCGGGCGAGCTCGCCTTGGACCTCAAGGCCGGCGTCGTCCATCACCTTGGACTTGGCCCCATCCGCGCCCACCAGGTAGTGTGCACGCACCTTGTACTCACGCCCGGTCGTGATGTCCTTCAGGCTGACCGTGACACCCTCACCGTCCTGCTCATGGTGCAGGTACTCGGTGTTCCAGGTGAACACCGCACCGCGAGCCGCCGCGTTCTTAACCAGCAGGGGCTCCATCTTGTTCTGAGGAATGTCCAGCATGGGGCAGGGGCTGTTCTGCAGATAGTCACCCACGCGCTCATCGCCCGTTCCCCACGTGCGCAAGCGGGCGATCTCAGGCCCGGCCAGGCTTGTGGTGAACAACGTGTCGCCCATCCATTCCCAAGGCGTGGCATCGCGCTTCGCCTCTTGTTCCACACCCAAGTCCCGAAGCACTTCGACTGCGCGTTGATTCGTGATGTGGGCGCGCGGCGAGTTTGCCGTCCAGTTCCAGCGATTCACAACCTGCACGCGCACCCCGTAGTTGGCCAGCGCGAGCGCGGTGGTCGCACCCATCGGGCCTGTGCCGATCACGAGGACGTCTGTGTCGAAGGCTTGGGCTTTGCTCATGATGTTCTCTCGCTCTACGTCTTACTTGACGGTCTTCTGAATGATTGCGCCGTAGGTGCTGATGTCCCGCTTGAGGCGCGTGGACAGCTCGGCGGAGGTGGCGGGATACGGGTCACCGGAGATGCCCAGCTTGTCTCTCATCGCAGGCTGCTTCAGTGCTGCGGTGATCTCTCGCTCCAGCCGGTCAACCACAGGCTTGGGAGTGGCTGCAGGGACCACGAAGTACAGGTAGTTGGAGATGGCAAACCCGGGGTAGCCGCTCTCTGCCACCGTCGGCACTTCGGGCAGCAGGGGATGGCGTGCTTCGCTCAGAGTGGCAATCGGTACCAGCTTTCGGGACTTGATGTACTGCTGTGCGTAGTGCACTGGCATGACCATCGTGTCGATCTGCGAGGCCAGCAGATCCGTCGCAGCGGGAGCGAGACCCTTGTAGGGCACGTCGATGAAGTTGGCCCCTGTCAACTCGTTGAGCTGATGCAGATGAATGGCCCACGGACTGCCCGAGCCCATCGTGCCGAAATTCAGTCCCTGTAGCTTGGAGTCCTTGGACAGCGCGACCACGTCTTTCAGCGAGCGGGCCTGAATCTTGGGATTGACCACCAGCACCAGGGGCACCAGGATCATTCCTGAGACGGGGGTGAAGTCCTTGACGGCGTCGTAGGGCACGCGGGCACCAAGGACTTCCGCAGCCTTTGGCGTCTTGGCCATCACTTCGTTGATGGCGTGGGAGTCAGAAACCACACCGATCGTGTAGCCGTCGGCGGTTGAGCGCGCCACCGCGTCGGTGCCGATGATCGAGGAGGCGCCTGGACGGTTGTCCACGACGATCGTCTGCTTGATGCTTGTGCTGACCACGTCGGCCACCGCGCGAGCCGCGGCGTCTGCGTTGCCGCCTGCCGGGTAAGGCACGATGATGCGGATTGGCTGCTTCGACGGCCATTCCTGCGCGAGGACATTGCTCGAGATCAAGTTCAGGGCGGCCATCGCGCACAGTGCGCGGCGTGCGAAGTTCATGGATGTCTCCTGCTTTCAAACCCCGGCCGGTATTGGCGTTCGGTGGTATGAGGGGAGTTTCGAAGCCGCAGGCGGCGTCGTATAGTCTGTGCACAGAGTGCACGACTATGGCCGCATCTATTCCCAGCTTCACCGAGTCAGCCTATCGAGAGGTCAGGGGGCTTACCCGCGGCTTGGCCGTGTTGCGCGCATTAAACGGCATGCCAGGCGGCATTGGTGGCGTCGCAGAGCTGTCCCGCCTCGCCGGCCTACACCGGACCACTGTGAAGCGGCTGCTTGAGACGCTGAAGGCGGAAGGCTTTGTCCACCAGAAGGACGATGGTGCCTCTTACGCTTTGGGCTTCGAGGTGCGCCGGCTTTCGGAAGGGTATGTGGGCGCCGATTGGATTGACAATGTGGCCGCTCCGGCGATGCGCGCGCATCTGCGTGCGCTCTCTTGGCCGAGCGATCTGGCGACTCCTGACTCCGGCTTCATGATCGTCAGGGAATCGACGCACCGTGTCAGCATGCTCTCTCAGCATCGCGCGACGATCGGTATTCGAATACCGTTGCTTGTGTCGGCACTTGGCCGCGCGTGGTTGAGCTGGTGCGCTGACGAAGAGCGAGAAGCGACTTTATCCCTCCTGAGCGAACGCACCGACTCCATCGGAAAGATGGCAAGAGATTCCGCTTACGTGAAGCGGGTTGTACGTGAGACGCGTCGCCGCGGCTATGGGGTTAACCGAGGCGAATGGGCGTCGGAGTCGAGCGTTACAGCAATCGCATTTCCGATCCGAATTGGGGAACATGCGATTGGTGCCGTGAACCTGGTGCTGCAGAGCAGTGCTATCTCGGATCGGGAACTGGCGACCAGATATGTTCCGCTCCTTCATGCTTTGGCCGATGAGATTTCTCAAGGCGTCACGGCTGCTCCACGGGGATAGACACGAGAGATTTAGGTGTTTACCCTAAATTTCGTCGGCAGCCCGAGCTTCGGGAGCCGGCTTCCGGAATGTGCGGCCATCTGGGTGCGCTTGACCTGCCCGGTTTCTCCGAGACATTGATATCTAGGAAGATGGCTCCCGCCCAAAGAGGAGCCCATGAAGAAGAGTCGATTCACGGAAGAGCAAATGGTCACGATCCTGCGCGAAGCAGATCGCACGACGGTGGCCGAGGCGGCCAAGAAGCACAAGGTCAGCGATGCCACCATCTACGCGTGGCGCAAGCACTTCGGCCAGATGCAAGCAGCCGACGTCAAGCGTCTGAAGGCCCTGGAGCTTGAGAACAGCCGGCTGAAGAAGCTCCTTGCCGAGCGGGATCTGGACCTCGAGATCCTCAAGGAGATCAACGCAAAAAAATGGTGAGCCCGCTGGCTCGGCGCGAGCAACTGGCCTTCGTGCGTGCACGGGGCCTGAGTCTGCGCCGCGCTTGCGGGCTCATCGGCATGTCGCGAGCCACGCTCAGCTACGAACTACGATTGCCCGCCAAGGACGCACCGGTGCTGGCGGCGATGAAGGAACTGTCGGCCATGTATCCACGCTACGGCTACCGGCGCATCCGCGT
>LNAP01002856.1_pt1 | contig 16865 bp, 22 predicted proteins | sample 602601 | NCBI WGS metagenome assembly LNAP01 (sample SAMN02440304, study PRJNA202911) | soil metagenome | biome: Subtropical and temperate rainforests or woodlands; isolation source: soil samples (1 kg each in a 20% v/v slurry with milli Q water) were... ... | reverse complement strand
TGCCAGTTCCAGTGGCCAATGGATCTGGCTGGCCGCCCTGGGGGTGCTGTTCCTGGTGCCGGCCGGGTCGCGCTACCCGGCCGGCTGGTGGCGCATGCATCTCCTTTTGCGCGCCTCCCTCGCGATGCGTCTCGAGGCCCTGCCGGAAGCCAGGCGGCGCGCTCTTCACACGGCCGCCTGGCACTTCTTCGAAGCACAACAGATGCATCACGAGGCGGTCCGGCACGCGCTGCGGGCGGGCGCGGTCGAGCAGGCGGCCGAGCTGGTCGAGCGATGTGCCACCGCCTTGTTCGTACGCGGCGAATTGCGTGGCCTGGTCGGCCGATTACCTGCGGTTCGCAGGGCACGAGTTCCGCATTGATGCGGCCGAGCGCGAGATCGTCGGCCGGGCGGCCGAGGGCGAGGACATGAGCCGGGCGTTCGTGGGCCTGGACTACTCGATCGGCTTCTACGACGCGGTGATCGCGTCCGCGTTCATCGCAGCGATCCGCGCCGATGGATCGCTGGGTGGCGTGGGTGCGGCGCACAGGCGCGCGACGGCTGCCCTCGTGGGGCATGGCCTGAGCCACCCGATGGCGTTCGACTTGCTAGCCCTGTGGAGGTCCGCCGCCTGACTGCCGGACCACGGCAGGCCGCCGCCTATCCCGCCGCGCGGTACGTTGCATCCCGTTTGTCGGTATAATAATCCCATGTCCATCCAGTCGTTCGCCTGCCCAGACACTGAGGCATTGTTCGCAACGGGCCGATGCGCCCGGTTCACGAACATCGCCAAGGTAGCGACGCGCAAGCTGCAGCAGCTGGACTCTGCGCCGACAATCGGCTTCCTGCGCATGCCGCCGGGCAATGACCTGAAGGAGTACGACGGCGCGTGGCACATACGGATCAACGGGCAATGGAGGCTGACGTTCACCTGGGGGGACGGCGGCCCGACCAACGTAAAGATCGAAGACCCCCACTGAACGCGCGCCCCCGAAGGGGCAGAAAGGAAACCGCTATGCCCACGAATGGAATGCGAGCGGTCCACCCCGGCGAAGTGCTGCGGGAGGACTATCTGGAGCCGCTCGGACTGAGCATCAACGCGCTGGCGCGCGAGCTGCGCGTGCCGCCCTCGCGTATCGGCGACATCGTGCTGGAGCGCCGCTCGATTTCCGCCGATACGGCGCTGCGCCTCGCCCGTCACTTCGGCGGCGCCCCCGAGGACGCGCAGGGCTGGCTGAACATGCAGGCGGCCTATGACCTGAAAGTGGCCGCGAAGACCAGCGGAAAGGCGATCACGAAGGAAGTGAAGCCGCGAGCCGCCGTGACGGCCTGACTATGAATGAGCATCTCGGTGAGCCGTTCATCATCCAGAACACGAATGGCGACAACTGGCTGGTCACCTGAAAGGACGCTGTGGTGCACGGGCCGGTGGATCAGGCGGATGAGCGGATCTCGTTGACGATCGCGCAGGTCCAGATCTATGCGCTTAAGCGCGCAGCCGAGATCCTGCAGCAGTTGATCAAGACACAGCAGGCGTACGGCGACGCGCGCTCCGAGGACTGATCGCTCGCGGCGTGCTGCCGGCAGGCTGATATTCGTACCACCGGAATCAACGCCCCACGCCCGACTACTATCTGCAGCATGACCCACCTCCGCCACATCAGCGTCTTCGTCGACGAACCCGAAGCATGAGCCGCAACCGCTGGCGCGTCGCGTACCGCGATCCCCGCTGGTACGTGGTCCGTTTCCATCCGTCCGGCACGTCAGTTACCTATGCAGACTTCCCGGACGAGGCCGAGGCCACCGAGACCGCCGCGCGGCTGAATGGCGAGAGCGAACTAAGCGCATCGGCGGGTCATCTTCGACGGCTCGGTGTTTTCGTCGACGAGCCCGATCCGGGGCATTTCTATTGGGTGGTGCACGAGAGCAGCGAGGACGCATCAGTGTGGGTGGAAATTGAAGCCAGCGAGGAGGCGTACCTGACATGGGCGACGGCGTGGGAACACGGCGCGGTTGCACTTCATCGTCTGATCGCCGACCCTGCTATCGGGCCGCGCGCGCCGGGCGAGGACGAAGACGCGGCGCCGGTCGGATGAAGACCGATAACCCAATCGTCCGCGCCTTGTGTTCCTCGCACGCCGTCGCGGTGGTTGCGTTCGTCATGCCCGTTTATCCCCCGCGGCCAGGTACGCGCGAACTCGATGGGCCGAACTGCCGACAGCGCGGATAGCGAACCGCAATTCAATCTCGGACGCGCCTAGGCTCGCTGTCCAGCATCGGACCTCGTGCGGTTCGTCGAGGCTGATCAGCTTGCGGCCGAGGGCTGTCTTGGTCCTGTCGTCGGACATGGTCAGCACCTCCTGCGGAGATTGAAAGCCATAACATCGTCTGGACGCTGCCGTTTGCCGGTGCGCAGATTTCGATACCGGCTGACAGCCGGCACGCCGCCGGTCGTGATAAACATGGCATGACCCTTAACGACTATCCTCGCGCTGTGCTGAATGACCGCACTTGCTGACCCGGCAGGCCCGGCCGACTCCGGCGGCCCGCAGCAATGGACCGTGACCCTGCCTGACGGCACGGCGTACCTGTTCGACGACTGGAACAGCGCCAGGATCGAGGCCTGCCAAGCAGGAGTATCGATTCGACGTGCCGCTCATCCCCGAGCGGGTGGTCGACGAGCCGTCCAGCCCGGCCGACTAGCTTCGCGCGCCTTCCTGGCGCCGGCCAGCCGATTCAAGCGGCGCCGTGCCGGGCGGTGGACACAATGCACAGCATGAATTCCTATTCCGCTGGGTCTACTCCCTCAATCACACGGCTGAGCAAACCTGCCGTAGGCACGGGCACGCCAAGCCTGTGTGGACCAACTATGGCCCGGACGGGAAAAAGGCGAACTGCAAATCCTGCGGCGGACGGCTACCGGAGCTGGACATCGAGGAGCGCCGTTAGACGGAGCCGCTGCCTGTGCCCTGTGCGAGGCAATAAGAGCGCCTAAGCAGCGGCGAACTCGTCTGACGGCTGCGCCAAATCCGCTGCCCTAGCATCAGGGAATGAGCCTCCTCAGCCGCATGACCATATGGATCGATGAACCTGCACCCGGCAATTTCCATTGGATCATGGCTACCCGCATCCAGCCGGGCATGTGGGAAGACCTGGTGGACAGTCAGCAGGGATTCCCGACCTGGATCGACGCATGGAACGCCGGCACCCTGGCGCTGCTGAAGCTGCTCGATGAGGAGGCCGGCGGCCCGGGCACATCAGATAAGGCTAGCGCCAACTGACGAACCAGACAAACACGCACGTAGCGATCCCGATAGATGCTGCGATGAGCCCGTCACGCACGGCGCACCTTGGGCTTCCGCTTCGCAGTTGCCGGACGGGCCGGGGCGCGCTTCGGGCCCTTGCGGGGTAGGCCACGCAGCGACGCCAGCAGGCGCGGGGCGTGTTCATCATGTGCGGCGGCATCGGGTTCAGTGGCGGTGGGCATGGCGCGGCTCATCGTGCAGGTTGAAAGCCATAGCATCGCACGGCGAGGGAGGCGGCCCGTGCGCCGATTCCGATACCAGCTGACAGCCGGGGCGCCGCAGATCGTTGATAAGGGATCGCACGACCCTGGACGATTTCCCGCCGATGCTGCTCAGCGAGCATCCGATGCCGTTCGATCTGCCGGGCTGGATGTACGAGATCAAGCATGACGGCTACCGGGTCACGGCGATGTTCGGCAGCGGCGCCTGGCGGCTGCGCACGCGCGGCGGCGCTGATGCCACCCGCTGGTTCCCCGAGGTCGCCAGGAGCCTCGCCGCAGTCCCGGGCGGCCCCTACATCACGGACGGCGAGGTATGCGTGTTCGATGACCTGGGCCGCAGCGATTTCGACCGCCTGCAGGCCCGGGCCCGGCGGCGCCGGTACGTGGAGGGCGGTGACCATGTCGGGTAATGCCGTGTTCGATCTGCTCGCCAGGGGCGACGTCATCCTGACCGGCGAGCCGCTCGCCGCCCGCAAGGTCATCCTCGCGTCCGCGCTGAGCCCGGTCCCGGACAGCATCGTGCTGGTGGGGCATTTCGAGAGGGGACCGCCCGGCTGTTCAGCGAGGGGGTCATGGGCCTGGGGCTCGAGGGGCTCGTCGCGAGGCGCCTGGACAGCATCTACGAGCCGGGCATCCGATCGACCGCCTGGGTGAAGATCAAACGCAAGGGGGCGCTGCCGGCCGAGCGGTTCAAGTACAGCCGCAGGGGCTAGCCCGAATCCGCACACGGGCCGTTGCCAAGCCGTTGCCAACCTTTGCTAAATAAGGCGCGGCGGATGGCAGGCAGAAGGGGAGCCCGAATTTCGGCCTCGATTCCGCTAAGTCCTACTCTGTCCCACGCGCGAAGTTGTTTCCGTCAGTAGGAGGCTGCGCCCGTAAGCCTTGGCAACGGCCGAAGGTTGGCAACAGACTTGGCAACGGGGCTTCAACGCAAAAGGGTCCTGCTACCAATTTGATAACAGGACCCTTAATGCCCATGCGGGCTTGTAGTGGCTCCTCGACCTGGGCTCGAACCAGGAATGTAACAAGGGAGCAAAGCGATCGATTTGGTCTTCAACAGGACTCGATTTCTTGCGGCGGGCCATATTTTCTGCAATTGACCGCTGCCGTCAGCCCCGGGGCCACTGCCCCGTAGCGAGCCAATCCCACATTGCCTGACGCAGCACCGGCGTTGCGCCAAGCGGCAGGACCTCGGCCGCAATCCGCAGCGCTTCGGCTTCGGCTTCCTCGGGTGTCAGGCGGTGCGCGGGCGCGTCCAACGGCGGCGCGGGGATGTTGGTCATCTGTGAACTGTAAGAGCGGCGACTGCGCAGGGGCGTGGTCGGGAAGCAAAATGAAGGGCGGTCGTGAACTCCGGCACGCCGCGTGCCTGCTACGAGCAGCAAGGCGGGAGTCGCAGATTGACGCAGGCGGCGCGATCAGCCGCTGCCGATACGCGGGCAGCGTCGCACCCCGATCGAGGCCAAGCCAGGATACGGCCAGTTTTAGCTCATAAGCCTCGAAGTAATTAAAGTCGGGTTGCTTATGCGATTTACTATCGGCCGGTCACGCGGAATCGGCCCCCCTCTCGAGAGCACACTGAATCAGCTCTATGGCTCGGGGTGCTCGGGCAGTTCCACCCCATCGCGCTCGCTTGCCCTGGCCGCGCTGGCGCGAATGGCTTGGTCATACGTCATCGTGCCCTCAACCACCGCCGCGACGTCCTCCAGAAATTGAGGTGTTGGTTCGTGGCCCGCAATGCGCGTGGTTGCAAGTGCTTGGGCCATGGCATCGCGACGCTTTTGCGTCGTGCTCACGGCAGCACCTCGACCCCAATGGGACGCCAGGCCATCACCTCTCCACCGTGCAGTTGTGGATCGAACCGAGCAAGCAGGCTCTCCAGCGTGTGTCTCTCCCGCCTCGGCTTGGAAGAAACGTCGCGCACTCGCGGCCGCGAAGCTGGACGCGGAACCCTCTGTGGTTTTGCCTTATTGGTCATGGCCGTGATTTTCCTCCTGGAACGGGCCGCGACGCCTGGCGATCCGTCATCGTCACTTGAGAGACCGTGATGCGGCCCGGGAGCGAAATGCCGTGGTCAAAGAAGGCTCGCCTGGACTCTGCGCGAACTAGATCATCAGGATTGATCCCAGGCGTCGATGGTCAGCATCTGATCGGGCGGACAGGCTGCGAGCTTGTCTTGATGGAAGATCACGTTGCCCTTCCAGTTCGCCGGCATGACGTAGTCGTCTCCGATGATCGGGGGACCTCGGTGTGCCGGCGGACCGTCGATAAGCAGCGGCAGCACATCGCGCGCTCTGGAGGTGTAGCGGTTCGGGTAGCCGCTGAATGAGAGTTGGGTCGCCGCCCCCGCCTTCGCGAGTTGGTGTAGCCACTCGATTCCGCCTGGTCCAACCTCCCAATTCGCGAGGACGTAAGCCCTTCGGTCCACCGCCTGGTCGCGTTCCTCGGGTGTCTGCGCTGCGACAACTATCCACCAGCCGATCATTGTGTGCTTCCTAGTTTTCGGTCTATCGCACAGGCGTGTTTGCTCTGGCGCTACTTGCCAGATTCCGGTCTCGTATCGGATGATCACAGCATTGCACCGTGTCACCAAGGAGAACAGCTCTTCACTATTCAGAAACCATTGCCACCGCCCGCCGGGCATGCCAGCTGGCTCGACTACGCGGTCGAAGCGTTCAGCACCAGGCAGGCCTGGCTCGAAAGCCTCTGGGAAACCTGGGTCGACGACACCGCGGTCGAACTGGACCGAGAAGAAATCCGCGAGTCGGCGCGCCTGGAACTGCGCGCCCTGCGCAAGGCGGCCGCCGCGGCCGACCGATGAGTTCGGGGCGCTGCCGCGTACATATCGCAGTCACCGCGCTATCGAGTCTTTCGCGCACCGGCTTTTGGGGTCTTTGATACTGGCCCTTCTTGCTGCGACGCGGGCTCCGGCGGCGAGAGCCGCTCCAGCAGCGCGCGAAGCGTCTGTGTTTCGGCTTTGAACTGCGTTGCTTCTTGCTGGGCCACCGCGAGCCGTTCCCGTGTCGCCTGAAGATCATCGACAAGGCTGCGATTGCTGACCGTCAGTGCGCGTTGTGAATCCTCGGCCGCATCGGCCCTGACCTGCAGCCGCGTGACGGCATCGGCTTGCGCCAACATGCTCTCGCGATGGCGGCCCTCGGTCTGCGCCAATTGGCCGCGCAGCGCCTCGAGCTGCTTATCGGCCTTGATCCGGGCCTGGCGCTCCTGGTCGATCTCCAGCAGCGCGCGCCGTTCGGCGGCATCCGAACGGCCGTTCGCGATGTCCACGGCCTCCCGTGCCTTGGCCAACTCTGCGCTGAAATCCGAGCGAACCCGCTCCTGTTGATTGCGCGCTTCCTCCAGATGGCGTTGCAACTCCTGCAGCCGTGCCACGGCGCCGGCATGGGCGCGCCGCTCTGCCTCCAGGTCCGTTTGCCGTTGCTGGAGCGATTCCTGGACCGCGCTCAGTTGCTGACGCAGTGTTTCGACGCTGGCCAGCGCCTCTCCCGCCGCTTGGCGAGCCCGTGCCTCCTCTCCCTGTGCTTGCTCGACCGCCGCCTGATCCTCCAGGCGCAGCGCTGCGAGTTCGTGGCGCGCGGCGGCTGTGGCCTGCCGCCACAACCCGGCGATGGCCTCGGCGGCCGTCGCCTTGAGTTCCGGTGGCAGATCCGGATGATCGATTTCGACACGCGCCTTGCTGCGCAGGTCTTCCCAGAACCTGGCCAGGGCTTCCGCCGGCGCGCTCATAGATCCCTTGCGCACAAACTGGTACAGCTTGCTCGCCGTGGGGGTGATGCCATAGCGGAAGAACAGCAACGCACAAACCTCGCGATAGAGGTCTTTTGTTTCCGTAAATCGACCCCGGAGGGCTTCGATGTCGCTCTGGAGTTCGGTTTCTGTATTCATTAATAAATAATACAACGTAATACGTTAAATTTGTTGAATTAACTCTCAGTCTATGGACATAAGTCTTCTAATGTCCATAATCTTGACGATGCTCTCCTTTTCCGCGTAGCTCCGCATGAATACCCTCGTCAGCCTGGATCAGATGATGGTGCCGGCCCATCTCGACGGCAGCCGCGGTCGCAATCGCGCCAGTTCGCGATCGCAGTTGGCCGCGGTCGACGACCGGTCGGCCGTGCTGGCTTGGCTGGCCCGCTACGCCGACTCTCCCGCCACGCTCGCCAGCTATCGCAAGGAAGCAGAACGCCTTCTCCTGTGGTGTGTGTTGCAGCGGGGCGCAGCCCTCTCGGACGTGACGCACGAGGATCTGCTGCTCTACCAACGCTTCCTCGGTGACCCGCAGCCGGCCGAGCGCTGGGTCATGGCGCCCGGTCAGAAGCCAGGGCGCAGCTCGCCGGGCTGGCGGCCTTTTGCCGGTCCGCTGGGGCCCTCGAGCCAGCGCCAGGCACTGTCGATCCTCAACGCCATGTTCTCGTGGCTCGTGGAGGCCGGATACCTGGCCGGCAATCCGTTGGCGCTGAGCCGCCGCAAGCGCCGGCAGGCTGCACCTCGAGTGAGCCGCTTTCTGCCAGAGGAACATTGGAATGTGGTGAAAGCCGCGATCGAAGCGATGCCCGTGGCCAGCGAACGCGAAAGGCTGCACGCTTCGCGTTGCCGATGGCTGTTTTCACTGCTCTACATCGGTGGGCTGCGCGTGTCCGAGATCTGCGACGCCAGCATGGGCGGATTCTTCAGCCGGCGTGGCGCCGATGGGCGCGAGCGCTGGTGGCTTGAAATCACCGGCAAAGGCAGCAAGACCCGCTTGGTGCCGGCCACCGGCGAATTGATGACCGAGTTGATGCGCTACCGCAAGGCGCATGCGTTGAGCGCGCTTCCGCAGGAGGGCGAAGGCACGCCATTGGTGATGACCCTGATCGCCCCGATCAGGCCGATGGCACGAAGCGCCATTCACGAGCTCGTCAAGGAAGTGATGCGCGCTGCCGCGGCTGTGCTGCGGTTGCGTGGTCCCGACTTCGACGCGGCGGCAACCCACCTCGAGCAGGCATCGACGCACTGGATCCGCCACACGGCCGGAAGTCATCTGAGCGAAAAAGTCGACCTGAAAGTGGTCCGCGACAACCTGGGCCACGCCAACATCAGCACGACCAGCATCTATTTGCACACCGAGGACGATGTCCGTCACGATGCAACGGCGGCCGGGCATCGAGTCGGCTGGCGCACGCCGTGATGAACTGTGCGGGTTCACCCTTCATTCAAACCGCTACGTTTTGCACGGGAACCAAGATCACCTCGGAGCGAAGCCGCTCGGGCCGCACTCCCTAGGCTGATTTCCCGTCGACGTGCGGCCCATGAGCGTCGCCTTTGACTCCCCTCAAGCGCAAGGCGTTGGTGATGACCGACGCCGAACTCAGGCTCATCGCCAGCGCCGCGATCATCGGCGACAGCAGCCATCCGGTGAACGGGAACAGCACGCCTGCCGCCAAGGGCACGCCGAGCGCGTTGTAGAGGAACGCGAAACCGAGGTTCTGCTTCATGTTGCCAACGGTCTGATCGGAGATGACACGCGCCTGCGCGATGCCACGCAGATCGCCCTTGACCAATGTCACCTGTGCGCTGTTCATCGCGACATCGGTGCCGGTGCCCATCGCCACGCCAACGTCGGCTTTGGCGAGCGCGGGCGCGTCATTGATGCCATCGCCAGCCATCGCGACGATGCGGCCCTCTCGCTGCAGCTTGTCTACCAACGCCAATTTGTCGGCGGGTTTGACTTCCCCATACACCTCGTCGATGCCCAACCTGGCCGCGACAGCCCGGGCTGTGGTCAGCCCATCGCCGGTTGCCATGATCACCCGCATGCCCGACGCCTTGAGAGCGGCCAGGGCTTCCATGGTGGTGGCCTTGATCGGATCCGATACCGCCAGCAAACCGGCTGGCTGGCCGTCCACCGCGAGGAACATGACACTGGCGCCTTGCGCGCGCATTGCCTCGGCTTGCGGCTTCAGTTCGTCGACCACCACGCGCAGTTGATCCATCAGCGCCGTGTTTCCGAGCGCCAGCTTCCTGCCACCCACGCCGCCGCTCACGCCAATGCCGCTGCTGGACTCAAAATCGTCCGGCGTGGTCAGCGCGAGATTGCGCTCGCGCGCCGCGCGCACGATGGCGTCGGCCAGAGGGTGTTCGCTTCCCTGGTCCAGGCTTGCTGCGAGGCGCAGCACCTCGTCCTCGGTGAAGCCGGCCGAAGGCACCGCGCGTTCGAACTGCGGCCGGCCCTCTGTCAACGTTCCTGTCTTGTCGACGATGAGGGTGTCCACCTTGCGGAAGTTCTCGATCGCTGCGGCATCGCGGAACAGCACGCCCTGCGTCGCTGCCTTGCCCGTGGCCACCATGATTGACATGGGTGTCGCCAGACCGAGCGCGCAGGGGCAGGCGATGATGAGCACCGCCACCGCGTTGATCAGACCGTAGACCCAGCTCGGCTGCGGCCCGAAGAATCCCCAGGCGAAGAAGGTCAGCACCGCGATGCCAATGACGGTCATGACGAAGTATCCGGCGACCTGATCGGCCATTCGCTGCATCGGCGCCCTGGAGCGCTGGGCCTGCACGACCATCTGCACGATGCTCGCGAGCACGGTCTGCGAGCCGACTTTTTCCGACTGCATCACCAGGGCGCCATTGGTGTTCAGCGTCGCGCCGATGAGCTTGTCGCCAACCCGCTTGGTAACGGGCAACGGCTCGCCGGTGAGCATCGACTCGTCGACCGCGCTGCCCCCCTCGATCACCACCCCGTCCACAGGCACTTTCTCCCCGGGCCTGACGCGCAGCTTGTCGCCGACGTGCACGTGGCTGATGGGTACGTCTTCCTCAGTGCCGTCGGCGCCCATCCGGCGCGCCGTCTTGGGCGCAAGACCCAGCAGCGACTTGATCGCCGCGGAGGTCTGCGAACGTGCCTTGAGTTCAAGGATCTGGCCCAGCAGGGTCAGAGAAATGATCACTGCGGCCGCCTCAAAGTAGACCGAGACACGCCCCATCGACACGAACGACGCGGGAAACACGCTGGGAGCCACCGTGGCCACGACGCTATAGACAAAGGCGGCGGCCGTGCCCAGACCAATCAAGGTCCACATGTTCGGGCTGCGATTCGCGACGGATTGCACCGCGCGTTTGAAGAACGGCCAGCCGGCCCACAGCACGATCGGCAGGGTGAGCACGAGTTCGATCCAGCTCTGTGTACCCATCTCGAACCACTGCAGGCGATGGCCCGCCATGGCGAGCACGGTGACGACGACGGTGAGCGGCAAGGTCCAGATGAAGCGCCGCTTGAAGTCTTTCAACTCGGGATCCTCTCCCTCATCGAGGGTCGGCATCTCGGGTTCCAGCGTCATGCCGCACTTAGGGCAACTGCCTGGGTGGTCCTGCCGGATCTCCGGGTGCATGGGGCAGGTGTAGATCGTGCCCACGGGACCGGGCTGCGCGGGATCTGCAGGTGCAAGCACGAGCGGGACCGCTGGCTGCGAATCGCGCCTTGCGTACTTGGCCGGGTCGGCCGAAAACTTGGCCTTGCAACCCGCACTGCAGAAGTAGACCGGCGCGCCTTCGTGCTGCAAGACGTGCGGTGACTGCGCAGTCACCGTCATCCCGCAAACGGGATCCTTCAGAATCGCATCGGTCTCATGGGAAGGTTCTCTAGCGCTGTGCGGGTGCGCGCCATGCTGCCCCTCGTGGGGCTCATGCAGGTTGGACGGCGTAGGGTTCATTTCGAGTTCTCCAACGAAAAATGGGTTGAATGCGCGCCATCCGGGCGCGCATTCAACTCACATTGGCCCGCACGACACAACATCAGCCGATATAGGCCGAGGCCACGTGCTTGGCGGATCACTTCGGCGGGTAGCCCGCCTCCGTCAGGGCCGCAGTCATGGCCGCACGGTCCTCGGTGCTGTCGATGCGCACCGTCTTGGTCGGCAGGTCGACTTCGATCTTCGCCTTGGCGTCCAGATTCTTGACGGCCTGGGCGATCCGGCTTGCGCAGCCGCCACAGGACATCGACTGGATAACGAACTCTTGCATGAGGGACTCCTTGTTTGAAAGTGACCCCAGTGTCAGGCTTGACATCATGTGAAGGTCAAGCGACTATCTTCAATTGGTCCCAGGCCACCTAGGCCGTCGACAGCGCGGCCAAAGCGAACCAGACGGCCAGGAAGTAGTCGATGGGCTGAACGAACATGGGGATCCCCCGAAGTTTGGGTTCAGGCCCGCGCGATGCTGGCGCCGGTCACCTTGCGCCATGCGAACCGGGCGAGCCCTGGAAATTGATACGAGCGTGCCCTGTGCGGGGCACCGCCTTACCGCTCAGGGGTGCTTTTTCATCCACGCATCCAACTGCGCGATTTCCTTGGTTTGGTCCTTGATGATCTTGCGTGCCATCGCTTTAAGTTCCGGCGATTTTCCATGGGCGATCTCGGGCTTGGCCATCTCGAGCGCTTGCTGGTGATGCATCTTCATCAGCATCGCGAAATCCTTGTCGGTGTCGCCCGACATCTTCATCTTCTGCATGCCGTCCATGCCGCTCATCATGGACTTCATCATCTCGTCCGATCCGCTGCCCTTTTGCATTTGCGCTGGAGACATGGCCATCGGCGCTGACGCGGGTGGCGTGGTGGGTTGAGTCTGCGCCACCGCGGTCAGCGCAAAGGCCGCGAGCGCAGAGGCACTCGCCAAGGTCTTGAAAGACAGGGAGTTCATGGTTTTTTCCTTGGTGGTAGTGAATTCAATGCGCCATTTCAAGGCAGGCAACAGCACAGGCACGACAGGCCGTGGCGCAGGACTGGCAATGCGACGCCTTGTGCTTGCCGCATTCCTCCGCACAGGCTTCGCAGATGTCCGCGCACAGTGCGCAGATTTCCTTCGCATGCTCGCTGCCGCGGGCGATCGCGGCGGCGGCGAACTGACAGATCGCAGCGCAATCCATGTCCAGCGCGATGCACCGGGACATCATCTTGACGTTGTCCTCCTTCAAGCAGGCCGCAGCACAGTGATTGCAAGCTATGGCGCACTCGTTGCACGCCTCGATACAGGCAGAGTCGGTTTCATGTGACATGGCTGTCTCCTTTTACGTAGCGGCCGACGAGCGGCGAAGAGGAACGATGGAATCGCCCCGGCTTGCGCGACCCGACAGGTCGCGTGTGAGTGAAAACAGCTTCGAGCAATCGATTGGCGCGCGGTTCGACGTGACGGCAATACCGATGTCGAACGTGTGGAGTGCCTGAACCTGCCAGCAGAGTGCCGAAGACGCGAACGGGCGTCTGTCAGACGTCAACCCGGTCATGGCTGCCAATTGCCGACTGCTTCATCGCTTACCCCTACTGGACTTCCTGGATGCACTCGAGCGATGTGCTCCCCGGCTCCTGTTGCCATCCGATCGGCTTGTGCGGTGTTTGCGGCGCTGCCAGTACACGATCGCCGCGAAAACGATCACCCCCACGATCCAGGCAATGAACATGGTGCTCACCACATTCGTGGAGACCCAGCGGCCTGTCACGTACATGCGCCACCCCGCTTGGTGAGCGGACCACTGGCACGCGCGCGCGGCGACAGCAGGAGCCTGAGGAGGGGGTTCTGGATCGGCCTCACGGTGATTCAGGTAGGTCGTCGAACGATACTTAGTGCAGCCCTGCGATGTAATCAGAAACGGCCTTGATTTCGCGATCGTTGGAGCTTCGCTGCAACGCCGCTCATCGGCACGCTGTTGAGTCGGACTCCATCGCGAAATGCGGTCAACTGCGCAGCGATGTATTCGGCGTGTTGCCCACCCAGTCGTGGGTACTGGATCGGGATACCGGCGCCGTTTGGACTGTGGCAACCCGCGCAGGCCGGCACGGCGCGGTCACCAATACCGCCGCGGTAGATCTTCTCGCCCAGCGCCACCAGATCCTTCTCTTTCGCAAACCCCCGCTTGATGGGTTTGGAACCAAGGAACCAGGCGACGTCGCGCATTTCCTGATCGGACAGCATCGCGGCCATGCCACTCATGACCGGGCTCTTGCGCTTGCCGGACTTGAACTCCTGGAGTTGCTTGACCAGGTACTCGGGATGCTGTTGGGCCAGCTTGGGGTTGGACGGAATGGCCGAGTTTCCATCCGCGTTGTGGCACGCGGCGCACGACTTGCCGTTGAAAACGACTTCGCCATTCGCGATGTCTGCCTTGGCCGGCCTGACGGTCGCCTTCTCCATAGCCGCCATCGGCATGGGATCGGCTGCGAAAGAGAAGCCCGAGGCAACTGCGCCAAGAGCGGCAAGCAAAAGAGGCACGAACAATTTCATGGGGTGTTCAGGTTGTGAGGCGGGGGACTTGCTGCAATAGAGGACTGGAGATCGTGCAGTGGCACCGTCAACCGCTCGGCGCTCGTGCATGGGATAGGACACGGATGGGCGTGCCGCATCGAACGACATTGGTGGATACGGTGTCCCCCAGGCTGACGGATGTCGCAGCGTCCAGCATCACGACGTGCGCGTGGCGCTGTCCCGTGGAATGATCGACCAGGATGGCGAAGCGCTGTAGTGCAAGCTCGTCGGCGCTGGCCGTCTTCCTGCAATCCGTGCGGCCGCCGCGCTGAATCTCGCTCTCGTGGCCGATCTCGATAATTTCGCCTGTACGCCAGCCTTCCTGAAAATCGCGATGCTGTTGGTAGAAATCGGCGCAACCCGTCAGACCGGCACAGAACGCCACGCCGAGAATCCCGTTCGCTGCAGGATGCACCATGACCATGATGCGATTTTTTATCTTCGCCGTATCGGCGGCAGTCACTGTGCGGCCCGAGACGCGAGAACTGGCGAGGACGCGTCGACGCCCTGGCTTGCGACGCTCAGCGCGCGGAAGTAAAGGCCGCTGTGCGCTGGGATGCAACGCTCGGGAAACCCCGGAAGATAGATCGAGCGTTCAGGAACCTGCCACTCGTCGCGCAAGGCATAGCCGAGCGCTTCGACCTCGCTGATCAAGCGCTGACGGTTGTAGACGTACATTGGTGCGAAACAGCCGGCACCGATGTTCTGCGCCGTGACGTAGTCTTCGCCGTCGTAGAGCGGGAGCTTGTTCAGCAGGATATGCCGTGGACGGATCTCGCACTCTGCAAGCAGATCGGCAGGACGCGCATTGTCCAGATAGTGCAAGGCTCCGGCAGAAATCCAGATGTCGTTGCCGCCCAGCGCCTGCCCCAGGTCGTCGGTAAAGCTCAGGGCACAGGCCCCGGCCTGGTGGGCCATCTCCCGACCGATGGAAGCGATCGCTGGCACTTCGACGACGCGCCACGACAAGTCATGCGGCATCTCGAAATAGCGGCGGTATGCGTAGAAATGAACGCCGACCGAGCCACCGATGTCGAGCACCCTGGCGGCGCCGTCGCGAAACGCGCGCTCGAGCCACCACATCACCGGATAGTCGTAGGCAAAAACTTTCTTCGTGCGGATGTTCACGTACTCGGCCGCCAGGGCCGCGTGGTCGAATTCCGGATTGGCAGGAAGCCAATCCCGCGCCTCGCCAAAGTCCTTGAAGACGCCAAAGTAACCGGCGAAACCTGCATCGGAGAAGAACTGTCGACGACGCCAGCGCAGCAGCGCTGGCCGGGTGACCGGCCCCTCAAGGAGTTTCCGAACGACTTGCGAAGCACTGGAATACGTCATGTTTTCCTCCGTCCTTTCGACGTTCACCACCGGCCAGGTTTACTGATCCGATCAGCGTGCGGCTTCGATCTTGGTGACGACGATCTTGCCGTCGATCTTTTCCGCCTGGAAACGGACCTTGGCACCGGTCTCGACCTTGTCGAGCATGGCGTCGTCCTTGACTCCGAACACCATCGTCATGCCAGGCATGTCCAGGTTCTTGAGCGGGCCGTGTTTGATCGTGAGCTTCTTGTTGTCCTTGTCCACCTTGCGGATCTCGCCTTCTGTGAGATCCGAGGCTGCGGCAGCATCCGAGCCGCCGGCCGCCGGCGCTTTCTCGGACATGCCCGGCATGTCGGACTTGGAAGATTGCGCGCTGGCCGTGCCAGCGAACGAGAGTGCGGCAACGAATGCCAAGAGTGCGATGCGAATGTTCAACATGAGAATCTCCTTGGATATGAATGAATTTGGAGTCCCGCCGCATCCCGATGAAGGCCCGCGGCGGGCGTTTCGCGCTTACTTCCCTGTCTTGGTCACGTTCACAGCGCCCTTCATGCCGGCGTCGTAGTGGCCGGGCTGCAGGCAAGCGAAGTCGACCTTTCCAGCCTTGGTGAACTGCCAGACGATCTCGCCGCTCTTGCCCGCGGTCAGCGTCACCATGTTCGGATCGGAGTGCTCCATCTCCGGGTTCTTCTTCATGACTTCGTAGTGCTCCTTGAGCTCCTTCTCGGTCCCGAGCACGAGTTCGTGCTTGAGCTGGCCGGAGTTCTTGATGACGAAGCGCACGGTCTCACCTTGCTTGACGCTGATGTCGGCCGGCGTGAAGCGCATGCTGTCGGTCATGTCAACGTTGATCGTGCGGGTGGCCTTGGTGGCCACGCCGGGCTTGCCGATCGCCTCGTCAGCATCGTGGCCGTGGCCACCGGCATGGGTGCCCGACGCCGAAGCGCCCGCGGCGGCCAGGGCGAGCAGGGCGTAGAAAAGGGATTTCATGAGGCACCTCCGGTGGAAGCGGCGGCGGCGGCCGGCGCGGCGGGGACTTGCGATTCAAGGACCGATATGCGCTCGCGGGCGCGGGCGGTTTCCGGATAAGCGGCCAGGCGTTCGTCGCGAAGCATCTCGCGATAGGTGGCGAGGGCCTCCTTGTTCTGACCGAGCTTTTCAAAGGTCTGGCCGCTGCTCAGGTAGGCGCGGGCGACCCAGGGGACGAACTTCTTATACGAGATGAAGACGCGCTGGAAATGCGCCTGCGCCTGCGCCAGATCCGTGGAGGAGCCGCGTTTCAACAGGATCTCGCCGAGCGAATAAATGCTCTGCGCGGTGGCCTCGCCGCGCCAGGCGCGGTTGCTGGCGATCTGCTCGAAGAGTTCCTTCGCGGCATCGAGCCTGCCGCTGGCGAGCAGCGTCTTCGCCCGGCCGAGGGTGGCCTCGAGCAGCTTGAAGCGCGCGCCGGCGCGGTCGATGGCGTTGGTGAACTGGACGAGCGCGCCGTCGTAGTCGCCGGCGAGATAGGCCAGCTCGCCGAGACCGACGTAACCAAAATCCGCATACATCGAGCGCGGGTAGCGGAGCACCAGCTGGTCGTAGCAACCCTTGGCGCGCTCGAGCTTCCCCTGTTCGCGGAGCAGGTCGCCCACGCGTCCGAGCAGGCCGGGAGGCAGCGCCTCGGGCGCGATCTCGTCGCCGATGCATGTCGCCCTGGAGACGCTGGACGCCACCGAGACCGTGTCCGCGCAGGCCGACA
>LNAP01002855.1_pt1 | contig 16866 bp, 4 predicted proteins | sample 602601 | NCBI WGS metagenome assembly LNAP01 (sample SAMN02440304, study PRJNA202911) | soil metagenome | biome: Subtropical and temperate rainforests or woodlands; isolation source: soil samples (1 kg each in a 20% v/v slurry with milli Q water) were... ... | reverse complement strand
ACAATGTGCTGAACTCGAGATGCTTTTCCAAAAACATAATCGTGGCGTTGAGATCGCCATCGTTGAACTCGTACGGCACGCACCAGCCCAGGGGTCCAAACTTGCGCCGTTCCTGCACCACACTGTGCGTGAAACACAGCGCAAAGAGCAATGTACGCCAAGTGGCGGACTCAATGCGCTCCAGACGGTCCTGATCGACAATCACGGTGTAGGAACGCTGCAAACCAGCGCGCAGACCCTTGGGCGGCTCGTTGGTCACCTTCGTCGCCATTTGCAACAAACCGATCGAGAACTTGGGATGCGGCTCGGTCGTGATGAACAGACGGAAATCTGGACTGCAGGCACTCTCTGGAGCCTTCAGCTTCAATAGAATGTCCTCGAGACTATCAATGAACTCCAGACCGAGGTGGCAGTTCTGCAAGAGCACCCAGGAACCGTTGACCACGGCACTTTGAATTGCCTTGAGAGCGACGACATCCTGCCCTTCACCCATACTCACACACTCAATAGTTTTGCGCTTGCGGCGACACAACGTCTCGATCGAGTCGGTAGGGTCGGCCCCCGCAGAGAGGAGATAAATCACCGGCGTGGTGGCCTCCATCTCGCGGTAGACAGAGTCCACAGTGTCCGTCACCGGCTCTGTGTACTTGGGGCCCATCGCAGGAAGCTTGTTGTTGGCCACGTCAATCGTCTCCACCTTGCGGATAAAGTCGTTGACCGCCAACAAGGTACGATCTTCGCGAATGCAGCGCACCACCAACATGCGATAAAAGTTCATCATCAGCTCCTCTTCCGAGGCGTAGCGGGTTTCAATCGCCGGCACAGGGAACTTTTCAGGTTCGTTCTCGTTGTACCAGGGAAGAAATGCGGCTTCGTTGGTTTGAATATCCTCCACCGTCGCTTTGAAGATGGGATTTGTGGCTGCGAGATGCAGGATGTGAAGCCACGATTCGTTGCTCATCCATGCAAAAGGTTTCTGCTTGGCCTGGGTGATGTCCAAGGCGCTGCCACCGCGCAGGAACATGTTGATATTGCTCATGCTCAGCTTGCCCGCTGTGGTGAGGATCTTGAACGTCACGATCGTCTTGAAGCTGGTCTTGTCACGTTCGTACAGTCCACGGTTGATGTACCGGTACGTGATGTAGGTCATCGTGTCGATGATGTTGTTGACACGCTTGCTGGCCAGGTTGGCCTTCTCTGCTTGCTCCATCGAGCGGTCAAAAAGCACTTGGAACTGGTCCAAAGAGGTCTGATACATGCTGTTGACCAGGGACATATCCACAATGGCGAAGTACAGCACGGAGCCGCGGGTGGCCACAGGACGATACTGTTCGCGCTTTTCGTTGATGTTTTTGCGCATCTCCGCGGCGGCAATGAGCTTTTCCTTGACATCAATGGACTTCGACTTTGTGTCAGCAAGCACGCCAATCAACTCCTCGTCGTCCAGCAGATTGCCAGTGTTCTCGGACAAACGCTCCAGGAGCATCTGATCCAACCGCAGCAAGGCTTTGGTGTTGCCGTTGACTTCCTCGAGGACGTTCTTCAGGGACTCCTCGAGGGATCGCTGTTCCTTTTGAATCACCCGACCGAGCAGCTGCTCTTCCAGACCTTTCTGCGTCACGGTGAAGTCCACAATCGTGCACTTGGACTGCTCTTCCGGGGAGAAGTGCGGGTTCGGCAGGCGGGTCACGAGATACAGCATGAAATCGTCCATGTAATCACACACCTTGCCGGCCATCGTGATGTACTTGGACCGGCCCTTGGTGATGATTTGCTTCTCCAGCACCGGTGTCAACAATGGATCCAGCTCCTCCTCGACGCCTGCTACGATCAACGAGCGACCCTCGGCCATGCAGAACTCCACTTGCTCACGGAAACGGGGGTTGCTGAAGGAAGTAGTGCCGAAACTAGGCATGCGCTGCTCTTCGTAGTTGCTAATCCAGTTGAGCGCCTGGCCCTGAGGATCAATCAACAGCGGGAATCGCGTACTGCGGGTGACAAGGATGCCGTTCTGAATGGACAGCGGGTCGGTAGGCAGACCAGCGAGGTTCCAGTCTCCAATGGTACCGATGTCTGCAAGGAAATCCGTCAGATCGATGTTCTGAGAGAACGGGATCTTGCGTTCGCGCAGGTCGGAGGTCAACTTGTGCTGAACCAGGTACTCACGGAAGTCTTGGTTGAACGGACCACAGTACGCCACGAAGGCGCAGGCCAGCGCAATGTCACCAATGAGCTGCATCTTAATGTGGGCAAACTCTTCGCGATCGTTGTTCCAGCGGATACGCTCACCGGCGAGGCCCGTGATCAACGAAGTGGCTTGCTCCATGCGCTTGCGAGTGCTCTTGGCGTTCTCCTCGATGGCGCGCTTCGTGGCCAGCTGCTTGTCAAAGTCCTGCTGCAGACCGCCAAGCACATCCATGCAGGCCTTGAGGCGCATCTCGGCTTTGAACAAGTCGCGTTCGGCGTCCTGCAAACGAGCCTCAGCAAGACGCAATGCTTCCAACTTGGGCTTGACAATCTTCGAGGCTTGGTTGTAATCAATCATGGCCTTGCACCAGGTGCAGAGACCTTCCGCAGCCCGTGACGCATTGCGTGCGGTGAATGGATTGAATCCATCGAGCTCGAGATAGGGGGCCATCAGCTCCACGGTCTCGTCGTTGATGAAGTCTTTCTCCTTTTGCGAGAAATTCGTAATCATCTGCAAGAAGCGTGTGTCGGCGAGGATGCCGCCCTGTACCACTTTGTAACTGTCTTTCAAGAACATAAACGTCTTTTTGTCCTTGCCCACGCCCAGAGTGGTCTCCACGGGCTCAATCTTGACCAACGGCGCCATCTTCAGCAAACTCACGCAGTCAAAAATCAACTTGATGATGTCTGACGGCTTGCCGAGCTTCTTCAACTCATTGAGATCGTTTGGTTTGATGGAATTGACCGCTCGGTCGGCCTCGTCCAAGAACGGCTGGGCTTTGGCCAGGTCCTCCTCGGCATCGCCTTTCTCTCCGGCAATACGCTCTGCATCGGCCTGGCACAGCTCCTTGATCTTCGACACCGCGTCGGCCTCCTTCTTGGCTTCCATGGAGCTGGTTTCCAACTTGCTCAACATGATATTCGTGGCCTCCTCCGACAGGCGGAGCTTGACTTCCTCCTCGGCCAAGACAATTTTCATCTTTTCGACATCCTTGGCACCGGACTGCAACTTCTGCAGACCAATCTCCACGCGGCTGGCCTTGGTGACAATGTCGCTCGACTTTTGCTTGTACATCGCGCGGTAATCCATCAAAAACTGCAAAAAGCTCTTGGGGGTCTGGTACACGTGGCGGCGCATCTTTGCGAAGTACTCGTCACACGAGTCCACCACGGTCTTGTGCACCATGCCCATGTGCACAATCAACTGCTGTTTCACCTCGGGCGTGCAGTCCAGATCCATTTTGCTGATGTACCCTTCACTCACTGCGATAAGCGCCTCCTTGGGCCAGGCAAGAAACCAGTCAATCGTGCAGCCCGCCGTGATGCCGGGGAATTTGCGGGCGCGCTCGGCGAACTTGGCGGAGACAGGTGACATGCAAAGTACCACATGCAAGTTGCTGCGGACACGGTCGATGAAAAACTTCACCAGATTGTCCGGGGACTCCACAAAGTTGGGAATCGCCTTGATCGCCTGGGGACGCAGTTCGGATGCCATCACCATCAATTCATCCTTCGGGATTAAATTGGCCACCTCGCCCGTGGTGAGGATTGAGTTGATGACCTCCAGGAAACTCTCGTCTTTAATCTCCGCGTCGGTGAACAAAAACGTGACTTTCTCGCCTTTCTGGCCGCATGCCTTGTAGAGCAAGCGGATGTCGTCGAGAAGACTGTTCATGTTGTACGACTTCGTGATGGAGATCTGGAACGTCGTGTGGCCGGCGCTGTAGGACGCAAGGCGAGTCAGTGACTGCTTGCCACTGCCGCCGACGCCAACAAGCAAGATACATCCCTTGGGCATGCCCAGGCAACGAGAGATGCGCATCAGATGCTTCAGCGCATCGTCAAAGAGAATAATGTGCATCTGGCGAGACACGTATTGCTCGTTGTACTTGTTCGCAAACATCTGCACGCGCTGGCGGACTGTGTCCAGGGCTCCACCAAGCTCGTACATCTTGGGAGCCTCACAGGTCAATTGCCCATCATCGTCATACTCGTCATCACGCATGAAGTCCACAAAGAACACTTCGGAGTCGCGCACTTCGTCGTATTTCACGTGGTCTGTGTCGGCAGCGTGCTTAGGCGCTCCCTTGGCGGCAGCACCTTTCTTCTGCTTGCCGCCAAACTTCGTGTCCTTTGGTGGCAGATGGCCAGCCGAGCCAGAATGCGAACTGGAGGGCTTGTGGACCTGTGCGAGCTCGATCAGCTCCTGCGTGAAGGACTCCAGCTGCTCGGCGAAGAGGGCCTTGTCCGCCAGTGTGGTGAGCTTGTCACTGAACACACGTTCGCTCTCGTGGCGCCACAGTTGCACAAGTGTCTTGGAGTCCTGCACAGTGCTGCGAGGTGTGCGCAAAATGCCTTGAAACACTCTCGACAGCTCGCGCAACGTGAACTAAAATTGAAGTAAAAATAAAATACAAAAAGAATTAAGTAAGGTGAGAAACCATATAATATAATATAATCAGAAATAGAGTTTGTCTCCATGTTCCATTCTTCAATTGAAAATTGAAAAAAACTAACCAAATACAGCAAGATACTTACCGTGTAGTGGAATTTGGTTGGCGAAGGCAGCATCTTGGTGCGCATCCACTGCCACAACTTGACAGTGGTGTTGGGCAAGTGATCCACCACCGCACTGAAGAAGCTCGGCACGTTCTTGAAGCGACCGCTCATCATCTGTCCGTAGATTTCGTTGATTGCCTGGGACGAGGGCAGGATCATGTTGAACACGAAGAAGTGGCGCTTCAACCGGTTCGGAATGTCTTGACGGCCGCCACTGGGGTGGCCCATCGCAGCGACATATTGCAAATCCTCGATGACCTTCAGATCACCGCGCTTGTCCTTGTCGAGGAAGCAGAAGCCCGAGGTCTCGACCAGCTGGCGGACCAGCTCCAGAGTAGGCTGATCGCCCCAGGAGTTCTTCTCAGGCATGTTCAGGTCGTCCATGAAAACAGTCATCTTCTTGCCGCCAGGAGGGCCGAAGCTCTTACCACCTCGCTTGTCCAATTCAAGCTCCAAGGTGGTCTGCAGCATGAAGGGAGAAGTGGCCGAAGAAAAACACACCTTCTTCACGCGCATCGTGTCGTTCTGCGCCTTGTCGAAGAACAGCAAGGCCGTGGAAGTCTTCGCGGTGCCGCTGCTGCCGGTCATCAGCGTGCTCTTGTTCATGCGATGCAGCTGGGCCAGAATGTACGAGGCACGCGTGGTCTCCACGGTGGGCACCAGCATACTGGAGAAGTCAGGGTCCTCGATGGAGTGGGGGTACTCCCAGAGCGGGGCGGTCCAGCGCTCCCACTCCATCGAGTCAGTGTTCACTTTGAACTCGAACAACGTGTCGCCTGCGCGCTCCATCACGGGCAGCGGATGGCCAGCACGATTCGCAGCACTGGTGTTGACCGCGGAGCAGCAGGACACAATCTGCTGGGTAAACAACAAGCGGTCCTCAGTCTCCAGCAGTCCTCCCACCGCCCAAGTGAGCGAGTAGAGGAAAATGCGCTCCAATTCCACCGCCAGGTCGTCGGGAGTATTCGCCAGGTCGGAAATGCTCAACAACGCATCCAACAGATTGCAGCAGCCTTCAATCATACCCACACGGGTGCACACAACGACTGGCTTGCAGGATCGTAGGATGAAATGGAACAAGTGGCCAAAGGATTTGGGACCCTCGCAGGCTCCGACGTAGCGGCTAAAGCAGCGCTCAAAAATCTGACCCACGTTGGTGGCTTTCTTCTTCAGCCAGGATTTCAACACCGGCTCCCAGTCTAAGTCGCTCTCAGACACGAAGATAATACCCGCACGGGACACCGTCGCGGGAGAAGCGTTGCGCAGGTCCTCCACCTCAAACAACAATTTCACATTGTCAGTCATGGGAACACGGTCGCCGTTGGCCAAGGTGAGGATCTTGTTATCGTCCAGCACGGTGTTCAGGTTCTCAATCCAGATCGCATCAACGGGTCCGTCGCAAATGATCCACTGGATGTCTTTGCGGTTACGGTCGTTGAATTTCGCCCACATCGATGCGAAGACTCCGTCGAGCCACTCACCGGACATCTTGTCGGTTTCTCCGAACATTTCTTCGGCGCGGATGGCCTTGGGGTTCATCCGAGTGCGCTTGTGGATGATGCCCATCGTGCTGGTCAGGGCATCCTGCAGACAGCTCATGATACGTGACTTGCCGGAACCCGCTGGTCCGACCATCATAATGCCATGACGCACCAAGGTGGTCTCGTACAATTGCACAACCTTGACGCCCCAAGCCTCGTGCAAAATGAGCTTTTCTGTGGCGACAACGTTCTTCAAAGCTGCCTTCAGCTCGGGATGCTCCTGGCCCATGGGCATGCCCAGGGCAGGGAAGAGATCTGAGATCAGCGACAAAAACAGCGGCACATCCTGGGCGACCAGTTTGGAAAGGTTCATGTCTCGCAGGCAGCTCATTAACAGGGCTTCTTCAGGATCCTGCAGGCGGTTGCGTTTGATCTGGCCCGCAGTACGCAGCACAGAGAGAATGTTGCGCAGACCAAAGTCGTAGTGCTTCTGCTTCGACAGTTGCTGCTCGCAGAGTCCGTACAGCACAGCGAACTTGCGTGCCAGTTCGGCAAAGGACTGATAGCCGACCGAACAGAGCTTCACCTTGATAATGATCTCACGATCCGGGACCATCATCGCGACACCGCGGAAGAGCGCCTTGAGATTCTCGGGCAATTCCTGGCGGCCCTGGTAACCTGGGTTCATCGTGATGAAATAGCCGACGTGGTTGTTCAGCTGAATATCTTGGGTGTCTCCGGGGAAAGTAAAGTAATTCAGATGAGCACGCTTTGCATTGGTGATCGCGAGAATCTGCTGCGCCACGACGGACAGCACCGGCAGTTCAATACGATTGAACTCATCAAAGCAGCCCCACAGACCTGCCTGGCAGAGTCCCTTGAAGATACGCGCCATGTCCGTGAAGCGCTGTTGGTCCGTGCAGTTGGTCACCACCACAAACACACCCAACGCACGGCCCAGATCCTTCACGGTCTCGGTCTTACCAGTACCGGCGGGACCCGCCCGGGCGCCTCCGAGGCACATGCCCATTGCTTGGGACAATGTGATGAAGCAGCGGTCCGTAAGGGGTGTGATGACCAGGCGCTCCTTGCAACCCAAGTACTCGTTGTTGTACTTGTACTCCACATCGCAGATGGAAATCACACACGCCCCAGTGCCGTGCTCGTCAGAGGAGTTGGCCTGCCAGGCAAAGCGGGTCTGCTTGAGCCACTCGAAGTCGTTGGCGTCGGTCAGCTTGCGCTCGCGGAAGCGCTTCGTCAGGTCGGAGAACACGTCGCGCTGGTGGACCTGGATGGTCACGAGAGTCTCCACTTTGATGCGGTTAATCTTGGTCCCCAGGTCCTCCAGGCACCAGCCAGAGAGGTCCTGGAGTGTGGCCAGCTGCAAGCGCAGGGTCTCCACCATGACTTGCTTGTTGGAGCGCGCCTTTGACAATGCATCCTGGCACTGTGTAGTCCACATCAGCTGCAGACCCAATAGCGCAAACTGACCGCAACTGCGGTTGACAAACTGCCGCAAAGGTTGCGAGAGGCACTCAATCGAGGCCGTCTCACACAAGCGCTTCAACGAGCGCTGCATCTCCTTCTCCAGCTCACCGAGCCAGTCCTCAATGTTGCCCATGGCTTTCAAAGGCTTGCTGAGCAGAATCGATTCCTTGGCGTTGCCGATGATCGACTGGATCTCATTAATCTGCAGCTTATCCGCCTTGCTGTGCACGACACGATCGATGCTGTCGAACACTTTCTCGTAGTAAGGCTGCATCTGCTGCGGGTCCGAGCCCTGCGACAGAATCAGCAGCAGCACGGGGTTGGAGACGAAGTAGAAGCGAGGGAACTTGGAGCGCTTCTGCTCCAGATATCCCTCCAATGACTTCTGGCACTTCTCGAGCTCGCTGTAAAGCACCGGCAAGGTAGTACGGAGGAGCTCGTTGCCGCAGCAGGTCACCACCAGCTTCACCTCCGCTGCACGCACCATCAGTTTCTCCCAGTCTTTGTTGATCTTGGAGAACTTCTTAGCCTCGAGGGGCATCTGCTTGGCGATGTCGCCACCTAGAAACACACTCTCCAGGGAGGTCCAGAGCATCTGCACTTTCACCCACATCTCCAACGTATCCGCGGTGTCCGACAGAGATGTGAGGAACTTCTGCACTTCGTCACGGAACGGCGCCACGTGGCGAATACTCAACAGCGATTGCAATTGCAGTTGAGCTTCTTCAAGCTCCTCAATCACAAACCCAAAGGCCTTCAGCACAGGGATGTCGCGGTTCTTCCAGATAGAAAACTCGAACACTGCGATGCTCCACTGCTCCTTGAGCTCATGCAGACGTCGCTCAATCTGCAGCTGCTTGTCGGCGCCGTCGCAAATCTCTTCTATTTCTTCCTTGAACTGAATCATGCCCGACTCAAAAATGTGCGCCAGACAGAATTCATCGTCCTGGAACGGCAGCACAGCTTGCTTGGAGGCTGTCAGCAGTGCATTCACTTCAATCCAATGACGGGGCTTGATGGAGGGCTTCGACAAGCCCAGCAACAACGGCTGCAGACTCTGTAACTCAATAATCTTCGCCGTGACGACATCGAATGCCTGCCACTCGCGCAATTTCTTGGGCAACTTCTTGCAGCGGGCATCGTAGCCCGCCACCACCTCGGAGATCGAAGCCACTTGGGGGGCCACGTCGGCCCACAGCAGCGCACTCCACAGCTTCGCACTGGCATGCACGTCGATGAACACACTATACAATTGATCGATCAAAGTGATGTCCTTACGAGTCTTGACGACCTCGGCGAAACGCGTGGGACGCAGAGCAAACAGCTCCTCGCCGGCGCGGTACATCTCCATCTTTCGCTCGCGGGTCACCAGTTCATCTTTGAACTTCTTGAGCTTCTCGATCGCCACCAGCGGTTTGATGCCAGGAATCATTGGTCCCTGGGTCTCGAAATCCTTGCGGAAGGCGCGAATGTCCAAGCCAAACTCTCGGATGTCCCAGATCAGCTGCTTCTTGTAGGAGCCCTGCACGGCGCTGAGTCCCTTGGCGATGGCGTCAGCGTGTTCGACCACTTTGCGCCAAGCAACCAGCATATTGGCTTTCTGTTCAAGCTCTTCACGGTTGATTACCCCGCCGGGCAGGTAATGATCGAGCATGAGATACATATCTAGAATGGGTGTGATGTCCTGCTGGATGGAGCTCTCCTTCTCGCGGACCTCCTTGAGCACCAGCATCACGAAGCGCAACGTGTCCAGAGACTGCACCTCAATGTTGAGCTTGTTGGTCAGCACACGCAGGTACTCATACAATTTGGCCATTGCATCCTTCGCGAGCTTGTGCACCTTGGTGGAGTAAGACTGCTTCCACTGGCGCGTCTCGTCGATGAGAGTCTTCTTGATGTTGGCGGTGTGCAGCTTGAGCGACCCAATCACACGCTCTCCGAGAATCGAGTTGATCTCTTGCTCCAGGGTCATGAAACGCTGCAACTCCGCTTCAAAGTCTGCCAGGGAAGGATTGGTCTTCATGAAGATCTTGTAGGACACTTCGGGCTCTTCTTTCCACAGCCAATTGTACTTGCCAAAGCTCTTCAAGTAATCGTGAACGATGTTGCGGGTGCCGTGCATTGCACCGGTCAACAACAACACTACTTTGATGATCTCAATGTCCAGGCCCATGATGTCAAAGAAAGACTTGCGCTCACGCTCCGGCAGGTCCTGCTGCTTCCACTGCCACATCTTCTTCATGGCACTGAAGACCGCCACGGCGGACAGATTGATCGCAGACTGAATCTCATCCAGACTGGGACTCAGGCGCACCGAAGGCACGGAAAGCTGTACATCCACCTCGAAGAAAGGCTCGAGCTTGATCAAGCCGACACGGTAGCACGTGCGCTTCTTGAGCATGTTCAACGAATTCTTGACGCAGTTCAGGTACGCCTGGTAGGTCATCGAGCTGAAGTGGTTGTGCACATCGTCAATGTCGGCCTGGGCGATGGAGTTAATCGTCGGATCCAGGTTGGACGAAGAGGCGATAATAGCTATCAGGTCCTCAACGGCATGCTCCACCTCAAGGTTGCGCATGGCTAGCTTGTGGGTCAGGGACTTCACCGAGGTCTCCTGCATGGCCACAAACTCATCCAGCGTGACGGCACGCTCGTTGGGCAAGGACACCAGCACCGTGCGGCTTACTTGTTTCAGATTCTTCTGGATGCGGTTCTCGACGAGGTCGTTGATCTTGAGCACCATCTCTTCGAGCCGCTTCAAGCCCGCGTTGATGCTGTTCTTGTATTGGTCGATGTTCATCGATGTCCAGGTGAGGGTGACCATGCCCGGACGCAACTTCAGGTCCAGGGTGGACAAGTACGGCGCGAGGAGCTTGGTCGTGACCGGAATGATCTTGTCGGTGATGCGCTCATACTCGCTGAGCATGAACTTCAAGTCGTTGTAGTAAGCCTTGAAGTTTTCTTCTTGCAGCAAGATCAGCTTCGCTTCCTCCGGAATCACAATATCCAGCTTGACCAGGCACTTCGCCTCGCGCACCAACTGGAAAATCTCCTGGTCAAAGTTGACAAACAGCTTGCCAGAATCAGGGTGGCGAATGATCAATGTGGCTTGCAGACCGGCCTTGGCGGCGTCCAGACTGGAGCACCACGCTTCGTACCAGAGATACTCGAAGGCAATCAAGGTACGCGCGACCTTGTTGTACAGACGAATGATCTTCTTGGACTCCTTCGTAGACAGCACGGTGGAATTTCCTTGGAACTTGTTCATGGGATCTTCAATCTTGCGCAGCAGATGGCGTGCCCAGGTGATGTTGCCCGCGACAGGAGGCATGTTTCTTGCAATCGGTGGGTTGTGCTTGTTCTTTTCGTAGATGACCTCAATCTCCGCCAACTCCTGCCCGTAATTGTTAAAAATCACAGACAATTTGGAATCCAGGTCGGAGCGCAAGTTCTCACGATGCAAGATCGCTTGGTAGTTTTTGAGCAGCGTCAAGGACTGCTCGATGCTCCCAATGTTCTCAAACGAACGGTTGATATACTGCTGCAGCGAGATCTCCAGCTCGTTCATGCGCACGTTGAAATCGACATAATCACGGTCAAACTTGTTTAAATGGAAATCCATCAAATCGTGGCCCTTGGCGCGGAACGTGCGCACCACTTCATTGAACGCCGCAATCAATGGATCCAGGCCTTCGAAACGGTGCTGCTCGAGAGATTTAAACTGCTGCATTGTGCTGAACATGTCCATCAACTTGATCAAGCGCCGCGAAAAAAGGTCAAATTTGCCGAAAATCTGAGTCTCAGAGAAGTCAAACTGGCGGCTTTTCGGCATGGTCATGAGTTTCTCCTTGGTCTCGCGGTACTGCTCCTGGTACTGCTCGTTCAGCTGCAGGCACTTCTCAATCGTGGCCAGCAGCGTAGGCATGTCCTTGTCCCACAATCGGTCCGCCGGATCCTTGCCGTTGATACTCAGTTTGCAGGTGGTGATCATCTGGTTCGTGATCTTCATGAACAGCTTCGTGACGCGCTCCGTGGTGCCGAAGTATCTTGCAATCGTGTGGATCATCTTCACGCCGTTGATCAGCGCGGGCAATGTGTCAATGATCGCCGACGGATCGGTACCATAAAGAGGATCGAAAAAGCGCTCCAAGGTGGTGAGGTACTTGACATTGTCTTTGGCCTCGTTCGCAGCCTCGGTGATTTGGACGTCGATCTCACGCCACTGGGCGAGCAGTGTGGACACGCGCTGGTAGTCAATGTAGTGGTCATTCTCCGGGTAGCGCGAGGCCGCAGACAGCACAGCGATAACCGATTTGACGGACTTGCCCTTCAGCTGCTCCGTGATGGAGTTCAGTCTGGGAAAAAAACGTATTGCAAAGAGAATGAATTTCAGCAACACACTCTCAAATATTTGATCAAACTCGGTTAGAGTAGGAACATAAATCAAATGAGAAAAAATAAACACAAAGATAGAAAAAGAAATAAGAATTACCTCTGCATGCGACTGCGCCAGTAGTCAAGCTCCGTGTCCGGACCGGAGTCCGCCGTCTCCCACCGCGAGCGATCGCTGTCATCCAAATACTTCTCAATCTTGTCGCACCATTTCTGCAGCAAGTTCAGCGAGTCCACCACCAAAGTGGGGTCACTGGCGGCAGCGCTGCCTAGTTCTTCGACACGTTCGTTGGGCTTTTTCAAATCCAGGCCACCGCTGATGCTGCGGATGCTTTCCTGAAGGCCCCGAGTGAAGCTGTCAATGCTTTGCATAAACTCGCTCTTTTGTTCGGTGGATGCCTGGCCCCACAAGCCAGTGTTCATATTCTGGATCAGCGGCTTGTACACGCAGCGCATCACGACCTCCAGCGATTCCAATGGCTCACGAATGACTCCAAAGGTCAATGTGCCATCGTTAACTTTGCTGGGGTCGATAGCGTAATGCTCTGATCCGCCGCTCTTTTTCGTTTTCATAAAATATACCGCCGATGTAGGCAGGTATTCTACTTCGTGCAAATGTACTTTCAGTCGGTCTTTCAGCTCGTCTTCGTTGACAGGAACTGGCTTGCCTTTCACCATCGTGGGTGCACCTCGATTGGCATGCAACTTTTCCTTTTGGTATTCAACGCTCTCGAATGTAATCAAAATCTTAGTTGGGCCACTTGCAGAGAAGAACTGGCCAATGCCTTGGAAGACGTCCTCTTCGAGCATCATCTCTTCGACGACATTCTCGTCGGTGAAACTAAAGGCCTCAACCAGTTTACTGATCATGTATCTGTGTCGAGCCAAAAGCGCCATTTTCGACCGTTTTCAAATAGATGTCTATGTCAGTAATTCAATAATTGCAATGAAGGCCAGTGACGTTCAACAAAACTCAACGATCGTCAGTCTACAAATCGACCAGATTTTTTTATGGCTCATTCAAAACCTGCTCGTCCGTTTCGCCTTTGCATAACTTAAGACAAACTGTATTTAAAGGTCATACTTCAGTTGATTTTCTTTACTTTCCACACTAAACCCGTTAAAACCATACACAAGCAGGATTTACATCAATCATATCACAGTATCCAAAATAGCAATACAAAACGACTCCAGATACGGACCAGACGAGATCTCCTTCACCTCTGCACTGACCAGCCCAAAAGCCTCTTCTTGACCCACACTCGTATCTCCTCCATTTCCTCCATTTCCACTGCTCACCGCACCTACCGTGGGCAGCAAATTGCTCGCAATGGCCTTGATTTGCGGCAACAAACTCGCCAGCGGCGGCGCACGTAGGACTCTGTTGCCACTGGGGCTCTGGCTGGTTCCCTCACCCTGTGTCAAATGAGGCGCGAAAATGGTCTTGTACAGCGTGTCATACACGTGGCGGAAGCAGGTGTCCACGGCCTCACGGTACACCGTGCCAAAGGCAGGGCTCTCGAGCAGATCCCAGGTCTGCAAATAGGAAGAACGTTGAGTAAAAAAGTGTGCATCATTGGTCACAAAACAACAAAATTTCCGCACCTGATCCAGTAAGTTCTGCACAGTTGACTCAGCCGGTGGAAGTTGACTTGAATTATTCGCTTCCGCTTCAGCAGCTATGGAACAGAAAAGTACTTGTCAGACGTGAAAGTACCGCAAAGAAGTGATGCAACACATTGGAAAAAAGATACTTACGAATGAAAATGGTTTTGATCATTCCCTCCATGTCGGCTTCGAGGTTTATCCGGACCGAAGTAAGCATTTCATGCAGCTCATCAAACTCTACGTGCAGTTTCTCCTTCACACTCCATCCCGCCAAGTCCTTCTCCACGCGGGTTTTGACCATATCTGTAAAAGTGCGCAGCCCACTGCCAAAGAGCTGACGATATGTCCCTTCAATCAGAGCACGGAACTTGCTGCTGTTCAACTGCATCTCGCCGTCTTCCTGCTCCAGAGTGTGCTCCAACGAGCGCGCAAGAATGTGCAATTGGATCTTTAAAAGTGTGCACACGGCACTGAGCATGTACGCAGTCACCAACATCATCGTAAACGAGGCGTTCTTGATCTCACTCCACAGCCTCGCTTCCAAATCTTCCTGGTTGGATGTTGCATTGCGACGAAGTTCTTTGATGTGGCGAACTGTTCCGCTGATATCGACAACCTCAACGATCTTTACCCGCAGGGTGGGAAGGAATTGGTTGGCGGTCTGGTCAAACTGACTTTTCATCTTTAACAGCAGACGGGTGCGATTCGCTGCTTTGTTGGTGCGGGTTTCCGATAGCAATCGTATGGGTGGGGATCTATTTTCAATTGCTGTTGAACTTTCAGCTTCTTCCTCGGGCTCGCTATTGTAGTTCATATACACAGCCACGCCAACTGCTACCACAGATGCCACGATAATTTTCGTTCTATTTTTATTCAAAAATCCGCCCACGCATTGTAAAGTTGACCACATCGTATGACTTCGAATACGCGTATATACACGCAAAGATATTGTCCAATCCTAGCACGATCTATCAGAGTCTCAATCTCTTCTCTGCAACTTTTCAAGTTCACGTCTGCCTTTGTTCGGGTCATTTTAACCCAATTTAGCCAGACTCCCTCGGGGACAACATCGAACTCACGGCTTCACAATTTTAGAACTAAAGCGCATGCAAATATGGAAAATCTACAGCGCCTTGGCTTGATATCAAAAGTCTGTTCGGAGTTGGACAACCACTTGGGGTTCAGTGACAAAACGCTGGCTGAATTCATCATTCATTTGGCACAACAAAACAGTGACCCCAAACAGTTCCACAAAGCACTTTTAGAAAATGGTGCAGAGTTTCCCACTAACACGGCAGATAACCTCCACCGCATTATTAATAAGCTTTCGAGCAAGAATTCTACTGGAAGTACTTCCAGCGATGTTCTCCCAACTGCAGCGAATATGACCAAGGAGCAAAAGCGTTTCCCGGGGTTGTCTAGACCCAATACTGCTCCCGTGGCATTACTGGACATAACAGAGGAACCAATTCATCTTGTGAATACTGTAAAGCCGGCAGTGAAGGATAATCAGGACTCAAACAAGCGTCCTAGAGAGCCAGAACAGACCGACAACCGACGTGATTCCAGAGACACGAGAGATGCCGATACCGACAGAAATCGTGGTGGCGATAGGGGCAGAGACCGTGACAATGGTAATTCTGACCGCAATCGGGATCATCGAGATGATAGACGGGATGACAGACAGTACTCTCGCGACGATCGAAGCAACCGGGATAGAGATGACCGGGACCGACGCGATGACCGAGACGCCCGCGGTGGTCGCGACAACAGAGACGGTAGAGATAACAGAGATACCAGAGATACCAGAGATAACAGAGACGATCGTGACCGATCCAGTCGCTGGGAGAATAACGGTCGCTCTGACCGTGACCGCGGAGACACTAGCTCCAATCGTTACGGTCCCTCCGGAGGTCGCTCCGATTCCCCGCCTGCGAAGCGCAAGGCAATTCCTTCCGAACCGCAGATTTACGGTATTTACGACGGCAAAATCACGAATATCTTGGATTTTGGGTGCTTTGTCGAGCTCGATGGGATGATGCGCAAGGAAGGGTTGGTGCACGTGGCCCAAGTGCAGCAGGGAATGATCAAGGACCTCAAGTCCGTGGTCAAGCGTGGCCAGAAGGTGAAGGTCAAGGTGATTTCCATCACCGGCACGAAGATGGCCTTGTCGATGAAAGAAGTCGACCAGAACACCGGCGCGGACTTGCTGCCAGAGCGCTCGAAGGAGTCCATGGCGCGATTGCAGCAGGAGATGCGGAACCCATCGCGCCCGGACCCCAACGCCCGCGGCAATGCGCCCATCAACGCAGGTGTGGACATGGCCCGGCTCCGCGAGCAGCAAATGATTGACGAGCAGACCAAAGGACGCAAGAAACTCTCCTCGCCGGAGCTGTGGGAGGCCCGGCAACTGATCAACGCTGGCGTGCTGAGCGTGCACGAATACCCGACGTTTGATGCCGAAGGTGGCCGGGGCATTCTCCAGTCCACTGAGGCCGAGGAGTTGATCGATATTGAGATCAACGAAGAGGAGCCAGCCTTCTTGCGTGGACAGACAAAGATGTCCAAGGAGCTGTCTCCCGTGCGTATTGTGAAGAATCCGGATGGTTCAATGCAGCGTGCCGCCCTGCAGCAGAGCCAGCTGAGCAAAGAGCGCCGTGAGTTGAAACAAGCCCAGACCAACAGTCTGATTGATGCCATTCCGAAGGATCTCAGCAAGCCCTGGGAGGATCCGATGCCTGCGGTGGGGGAGCGCCATTTCGCCCAGGAGCTTCGCAGCATCAACATCGGTGGCTCGTTCGAACTCCCCGAGTGGAAACAAAAGACCCAGGGAAAGAGTCTGGCATATGGCCAGATCAACAACAAGCCTCTGAAGGAGCAGCGCGAGAGCTTGCCCATCTACCGCTTGAAGTCGGAGCTCTGCAGTGCGATCGCGCAGAACCAGGTGCTGGTGGTGATTGGTGAGACCGGCTCCGGCAAGACCACCCAGATGACGCAGTACATGGCGGAGATGGGGTACACCAAAGCGGGTATCATTGGCTGCACCCAGCCCCGTCGTGTGGCCGCGATGTCCGTCTCCAAGCGTGTCGCAGAGGAGTATGGGTGCCAGCTGGGCCAGGAGGTAGGGTACACGATTCGTTTCGAAGACTGT
>LNAP01004866.1_pt1 | contig 16871 bp, 13 predicted proteins | sample 602601 | NCBI WGS metagenome assembly LNAP01 (sample SAMN02440304, study PRJNA202911) | soil metagenome | biome: Subtropical and temperate rainforests or woodlands; isolation source: soil samples (1 kg each in a 20% v/v slurry with milli Q water) were... ... | reverse complement strand
CTGCCCGACCACCAGGGTGGCGGCGCTCTGCCCGGCCGTGGCCAGCTCGTCCAGCGCCAGCCCGCCGGTGGTCAGCGGGTTGAAGGCGGCATCGTCGAGGTGACCGTCGAGCGAACCGGACAGGTCGGGGATCAGCAGCGGGCGCAGGCCGAAGCTGTCGATGCTCTCACTGATGAACTCCAGGTCGCCGGGCGTCAGGTTGGCCGAGCACAGCACGTTGACCTGGCGCGGCCGGCGGCCGACCTGGTCGCGACGCTCGGGCACCAGGGTCTCGACGATGGCCTTGAGCGTGGCGGCGAAACCGCTCTCGAAGCTGCCGGCAAAGTCCGGGGTGTTCACCGGGATCACCGCCACGTCCTTGAACTCGGGATACTCGCGGCGGAACTCGTGCAGCGCGCTGTGCAGGTCGCAGCCCTGGGTTTCCGCCAGCGCGGTGGTCAGCAGGCCGATCACCGCCGGGTTCTGCTTCTCACAGATCACCCGCAGCGCCTCGACCACGTTGTCGTCGGCGCCCATCACCGAGCTGATCTGGTCCATCGCGGTGGTCTGCAGCGGCACCGGCTCGCGGAAGTGGCGCACGAAGAACACCTTGGCGAACGCGGTGCAGCCGGCCGAGCCGTGCAGCAGCGGCATGCTGCGCGCCAGGCCGAGGATGGCCAGGGCGCCGCCCATGGTCTGGCTGGCCTTCAGCGGGCTGACGGCCAGGGCTTTGTTGCGGTTGATGATCTCGGCCATGACGGTCTCCTCAGGCAGTGGCGACGTGCGCCGGCACGGCGGCGGAAGCCCAGGGCGCCGGGCGGCGCACCGCCTCCCACACCGGACTCTCGATGGTCAGGCACAACTGGCGCACCAGCTCGAGCATGCCGTCGTAGCCGGCGTAGCCGAATTCGCGTTCCTGGTTGATGTCGAGGAACGGGATGCGCCCCTTGAGCGCGGTGTACATGTTGCGACCGCCGGCGATGAGGATGTCGGCGCGGTACTCCTCGACGGTCTTCAGCAACGCACGCGGATTGCCCTCGTCGAGCATCTTCACGTCGTCGCCCATCAGCTCGCGGATGCGCGCCTTGTCCTCCTCGGTGGACTTCTTGGTGCCGGTGGCGACCACCTTCATGCCCAGATCCTGCAGCGCGGAGATCACCGACCAGGACTTCACCCCGCCGGTGTAGAGCAGCACGCGCTTGCCGGCCAGGCGTTCGCGCCACGGCTCCAGCGCGGCGCGGATCTTCGCCTCCTCGCGCGCGATCAGCGCCTCGGTGCGCGCGGAAAGGTCGGGATCGCCGATCAGCCGGGCAAAGTCGCGCAGCGCCTGCGAGGTGTCGGTGATGCCGTAGAAGCTGCCCTCGAACCACGGCGTGCCGAAGCGCTCCTGCAGCTTGCGGGCGACGTTGAGCATGGCCTTGGAGCAGACCATCATGTTCACCTCGGCGGCGTGCATGGTCTGCACCTCGCGGAACCGCGCATCGCCGGACAGGGTGCACAGCACGCGGATGCCCAGCTCGTCGAGCAGCGGCAGCACATGCCAGAACTCGCCGGCGATGTTGTACTCGCCGACCAGGTTGACGTCGTGGACGCGGATGCCGGGGCGCTCGCTGCCGGCCGGCAGCGGATCGGGTTGGCGGGTGCCGATCACGTACTTGACCATCGCCTCGCCGGCGATGCGGTTGCCGAGGTTCTTGGTGCCGTAGAAGCCGGCCGAATCCACCGGCACCACCGGGGTGTGGAAGTGCTCGCTGGCGGCCTTGCAGATGGCCTCGATGTCGTCGCCGATCAGCGCCGGCACGCAGGTGTTGTAGACGAACACCGCCGGCGGCGCGTAGCTCTCCACCGCCTGGCGGATGGCATGGAACAGGCGCTTCTCGGCGCGGCCCATGATCACGTCCTGCTCGGTGAGGTCGGTGGTCATGCCGATGCGGTACAGGTCGGGGCCGCTGGAGCGGGTGCCGCGGTTGTCCCAGGAGCTGCCGGCACAGGCGATCGGCCCGTGGACGATGTGCGCCACGTCGGCGATCGGCAGCAGGGCGATCTGCGCACCGTCGAAGGCACAGCCACCGTCGGTGGCGCCCGGCTTGGGCTTGGCGCAGCCGGACTTCTCCTTGTGGTTGTGCTCGCAGGCGGGCTCGTCGAGCAGCTCGGCAATGTCCTTGGCTTTCATCGCTTACCCCTCTGGATGCGTCGGTGCGGCATTCGCGAGGGGTGTTGCAAGGGCTGTACCAGAGCACAGGCAATTGATTTAAAAGGATTTTTACTGAGGATGCGTTGTCGCAAAGGCGCCGCGGTGTCGGGTTTGCGACAACCTGGTGGCGGGGGCGCCGTGGAGATGATTCAGCCGGGCCAGTGTCTCCGTCTTCGCAAGTCAGGCAGGTGCATGACTTCACTCCGCCAACCGGCCCGGCGACTGCGACAGAGAAAAACGCCTGCGGCTGAACGGACAGCCCAGGCGTTTTTCTGCTGCCTTACTGCGGCGCGGGGGTTGTGCGCAGGTAGGGCAGCTTGATGTCGATGCTGCCGTACTTCTCGCGGGCCTGCTCGTCGTTGAGCGAGAGTGCGACGATGACGTCCTGGCCCACGGTCCAGTTGGCGGGGGTGGCCAATGGCACGTTGAAGGTCAGCTGCAGGGCGTCCAGAGCACGCAACACTTCGGCAAAGTTGCGCCCCACCGACATCGGATAGGTCATCGACAGCTTGAGCTTTTTGTCCGGGCCGATGATGAACACCGAGCGTACGGTGGCTGTTTCGGCGGCGGTACGGCCATCGGGCAGGTAGGCCTCGGCAGGCAGCATGTCGAACGCCTTGGAGACGACCAACCCTTCATCCGCAATGATCGGGAAGGCCGCCTTGGTGCCGCAGAAGCCTTCGATATCGCCCTTCCACTTCTTGTGCGCTTCCACACCATCCACCGACACACCAATCACCTTGGTGCCACGCTTCGCCCACTCATCGGCCAGTTGCGCGACGGCGCCGAACTCGGTGGTGCACACCGGTGTGAAGTCCTTCGGGTGGGAAAAGAGGATGGCCCAGTCGGAACCGATCCAGTCGTGAAAGGTGATGGGACCCTGGTCGGTATCGGCCGTGAAGTTGGGAACGAGGTCGTTGATGCGCAATGACATGAAAAACTCCTCCTCGAGCTTGATGAACGGCAAGCATGGAAAAGCCTAGACGGGACACCGGGGGCCTTTCAACAGCAGCGAGCCAACGCAGCCGTTGGCCCTGCCCCGACCACCGCCCACGTCGCGACAGCGTCTTGCCGGGATGCGGGAAAATCAATCTGTCCCCTTTCATCGTTCTTTCATCGTTGTCGGCTTCCGGCACAGGCGGTGGCTTCGCCTGCTATTGCGGCCCGCGGCAAAGTCGCTCGACCCGCTGCGGATAACTACTCCAATCCGGAACCCCGACATTTTGCCCTCCGTACGCATTGCCCAGCGCCTGCGTCGCGTCCCAGATGAGCCGATACGGAATGGGCGCTTCCGACATCTCACGATCGCGCTGCTTCGCCTCGAGCTCGGCCCTAAGCTCGCGCTTCATCGCCTCGTCATAGTCGCGCACCTTGGCCAGGACCAGCTGATTCAGCACGGCGCGATCGGCGTCCATCATCCACCCGCCGGGGCACAGACGCGCCTCGCCGTGTTCTTCAAGCCTGTCCAGCAACAGCGGGATCACCTCTTCGCTGACCACACCCTGCTCATTCAACCCGTGAGGGGCGAGCTGCCTGGCAAAGTCGCCGGGCTCAAGCGCATCCCAGATCAGCTTGGTATTGATATGCGGCGTGGCGTAGCCATCGAAATGCCGTTCAATCAGTGTCCGCAGCACCGTGCGGTCCGCCTCGCTCAGAGGTTCGTTCGCGGCGATCAGTGCGGAATCGCCCACACCCTTTTCCAGGCCGGCGATCCATCCGGAACGCCTGGCTAGATAGCCGCTCGGAGGTTCCTGCTGCCAGGGAGAGGTCCATCCGGTACCCCAGATGCGTTCATGCTGTTGTTCAGCGCTTTCCCGTATCACGCCAAGTGCGCCGGCTCTGGCTTCACGCCCCACGGCCTGCCCTGCTGCGTACTCCTGCTGCCAAAAATGTTCTTCCGTGTTGGCGAGAACGAGGAAGCCAGGCAGCAGCGCCACCTGCAAGGCCATCCATGCGCTGACCCAGCCCGGCCAGCGCCGGCCCTGGCGCATGGCCCGGTACTGCGCAAGCGGTGCGAAGACGATGAAAGGCAAAAATACCGCGCCGGTCATCAACAGCACGACCAGCGACGAGCCACCCGGCCCCCCTTTGAAGAATCCTGCTCGCTCGCTGGGGGAAGCTCCCAGGCCGACGAGGAGAACGATCATCACCAGGGCGACAATGAGCCCGCCGACGAGAGCCGCCCGATAGCGAAAGATCCTGGCCAGCAGGGCTAAGTCCACGATCACGCCATAGGCGACGGTCAGTACGAAGGCCAGAAAGAATCCAACCCCGTCCAATCGCATCTGGCCGTAACTCGCCTGTGCGGCGGAGGCAAACGCACATGAGGCCAGGAGGAAGAAGGCTTGGTTAAGGCGGCGTGTCAGCACATTCTCAGCCCATCAGCAACGAAAGCGCAGGAGCGTACCACCCTGCTCGAGACCGACGAACACAGTTGCCACGAGATTGGCCCACGACCGTCACGTAGGGTGGGCAACTCGCGCAGCGATTGCCCACCGCAGGGCCGTACTTTGGTGGACAAGGCTGCGCCGTGCTCTTCGTTTCTGATGTCAATGAAAAGTCGCGAGCCATCGATGAATTGTATTAATACTTCTGAAGGCTTATGGCGCACTACGGCTTGTACTTTGCGGCCCTCTAGGAGTTCTGTGACCTTTTTTGATTCTTCCTTGAGTTTGCGCATAACTTCCCCTTAAGTGCCTAATGCTTGAACTCACCGGGCTGCGCGGATTTTCGCGCAGGTCCGGTGGAATGAATTGTTGGGCAGCTAATGTTAAGTGGATAACGTACCACTTCACCCACGCGCAGCCGCCCGCTTTGAATAAGGTTGATTCGCACACTTGATACGGTAGCCGAGGCTTGCTTAACGATGATGCTCGGGCTGCCTGCGAGGCAACGTGGCGTTTCCACAGTGGCTTCAGATGTGCGGTCCGAGGTGGTTATTCCTAGCCGGGCTAGGCGCAAAACTTCGGATAGCGACTCGTCCTTTTCCGACTTGAGCTCGACAAGGATTTCGATGTCGGTGATTTCCTCTGAGCCTTCCCATTCCAGCCAGAATCGCTCGACGCACCCTCCGCCACCAGCATAGAAATGCTGAACGTGGCTCAAGATCAAGCTAGGTAGAGCCAAGGCTGGCCAAGAAACAAACGCAAGTGCTGCGAGGATCAGGAAGCGCATTTCATACGGCCCAACGTTTGGTTAAGGGGCGGGCTTTAGCCCCCCCCGAGTGAGCGAAGCGAACGGCCTTGAACCGTTTGTTAGGCCTTTGCAGGCGGGGCTATTTGATGGTGATTTCACGAAAAACCACCTTCTGCTCGCCATGCGATGAGGTATAGACGGTTAGCTTGATGCCAGGCTTTTTTATCTCTGCTTGAGCAGCAAGTAAGGCAGAAGCTATTGCTTCAACCAGATTTTGATCTTCAGTATTGTATAAAAATAAGCAGGTGAACTCTTTGCCGCAATCGTTCCAATATGGTTTTTCGAGCGGCCGACTAGTTTTCGAACGAAGCCGGTAGTTTTCAATTGCTTTGATTGCGGCACTTCCATACCGATGTCCTTCTTCTCGGTATGGTTCACCACATCCGGAAAGCAACCCGGAGGCAAGAGCAATGATGGCAGTAATGCGCAACTTAAGTTTCATAGGCCTAACGTTTGGTTAAGGGGCCGGCTTCAGCCGGTCCCGAGTGAGCGAAGCGAACGACTTGAACCATTTGTTAGCCGGCTCTTATGTGGGAACCGCTTTTTTGATTTTGAGATTGATAAATACAACGCCACCATAGAATACGCCAAACATAAACAGCGAGTGAACTGCTGCGTATATAAATACATATTCACTCATAAGTCGCGTGAGGGCGTAACCTGCTTGCGCTGACGATGTTGCGCCTGGCCCACTGAGAGCGGAGTTGCAAGGTATAAAGAATAGGCTGAGAAAAAGAGATAGCCAAACAGTTAAAAAGCTAGCGGCGGCCACGCTTGCACCGTTATGAGTTCTTTTTAATTTTGCTTCTGAGATGCTTCTTGTGAATGGGTAGGCAATAGTTGCAAAAATTGCAATGAGTGTTGTTGTTAACATTGCGAAGGCAATTTCTGGAGATTGCCATGTGCTTTGTGAACATGCACCTAGCATTAGAGAGTATGTGAGGCCTGTTATAGGCAGCGTACTTGCAGTGTAATATGCGAGCATGAAAACCAAGAAGAACATCCCTAGAGCTATGTTCATCGTGATCGATGACGCATTCATATTTTTGTTCACTGGATGGGCTTCTGAGCCTTTCAGGGCTAACGATTAAGCTAATGGACAGCCAAAAGCGTAGCTTTTGGGTGTCCAGCGAACGAACTGAACGAAGTTGAGCGCGCAGTTAGGCGTTATTGAACTTTACTGGCTCAGGCCCGGTGTTGGTCTTTTTAATAACAACAGTGCCGGCGAGCTTGTCATGCCAACCCTGTTTCCGCTTATCAAATGCAACCCAGATAATCCCCAGAAAAAGCGGCAGCATTGCGACGAAATAAGCGAAATAACGGCCAACTAGTTGCGCGGGGCTTGCAGGCTGACCAGTTGTGGCGTCGACTATTTTTGCAGATACAGCCATCTTTCCAGGTGTGGCCTGTTTAAATACCCAAAAAACGATTACAGCAATGGCTGGTAAAACCCAAGATATTAGGAAGTCGGCTGGACCGGCAATTAATCCTGTTTTCTCTCCATCAAAGTAAGCCCATCCGTAGATTGATATGAGTAGAGGGAAGGTTATAAGCATCATCAGGATTGTATCGATGATGGCTGCGCCAGTTCTTACCCAAAAGCCAGCGTATTCCAGTCCTTGATCTTGCATTTTTAGTGCTTCCTTGTGGTTTGTAATAATGCCTAATTATTAATAGACACCAACTGGTGCATAACACCCCGGACGGGATTGGTGGATAAAATCCCCAGGCAGGAGAAGAGAGCCGCTCTGGAATGCGGCCTTGAGAAGGGCACTGGGTGTGAAGGCAGCTTATACGCCATGACTGCAAATCCTTTGCTTGCGGGGGCATCCAATAGGCAGAGAGGTTATCGCGCGCGCGCAAAAAAAGACAACCAGGACAGCCGTCGCCGTCCCGGTACCTGAAGCGAATATCCGCTTTTGTCTGCGGACCGCCCTACCCCAACCGCTCCTCAATCGCCCGCCGCACCTCCGGGTCCGCCTCGTCCAGCGCGCGCAGGGCAGCGAGCGGGGCGTTCTCCACCGCGGCCAGGCGCACGGTCCAGTCGGGGTCGTGGAGCAGCTCGATCACGTCCTCGCCCTTGAGGCGCGAGGCGACGATGCGGCGCACTTCCGGCTCGGGGTCGTGGGCCATCAGGCCCAGGCTCATCTCCGGCAGGCGCTTGGCCACCAGCTTGCGCACCTGGCGGTCGTCGTCGCGGATGAAGCGGAACAGCCGGCCGGGCGGGATGCGCTGGACCACGTAGGCGCGCACCAGGTAGTCCTGGTCGGCGGCCAGCTGCTCGAGCTGCTCCAGCGGCAGGCGGTCGGCGACGGTGATGCGCACCTCGCGGTCCTCGTCCTGCAGCAGCGCGGCGAGCTGTTCGCGCGGCAGGCGGTAGGCCACCGCGCGGCGCACCACTTCGTCGCTGTCGCGGATCAGCGGGGTGAGCGCCTCGACCGGGGCGTAGCGCACGGCGATGGCGCGCCGTTCCCAGAACTCGTCGGCAAGGTACTGCTCGGCGACCTGCGGGTTGTTGCGGAAGAAGCGGTCGATCTGCCGGCCGCTGGGTACCGCCACGCAGGCATCGCCGGGGGTGCAGCGGCCGGCCAGCAGCAGGCTGCGGCGAAAACTGCAGGCGCGGCAGTCGCCGATGGGAGTGATGTCCTGGCCCTGGTCGTCGAACATGCCACACCTCAGTCGGGGATGATTTCCGCCAGGACGATGCCGGAAGCGGCGTCGAGGTCGTTGGTCAGCGCCAGGCAATGGTCGCTGGAGTTGACCAGGTAGAGGTTGAAGCCGGGCCGCGTGGCGACCGGCTTGGCATTGGCCACGATGTCGTCGTCCATGCAGGCGGTGAAGTGGGCACCGGGATGGGCGCTGCGCAGGCGGGCGAGCAGGGCGTCGTCGATGACGCTCTGTTCGGTTTGGCGAATGACGGTGTCGAGCAGGTCTTGGCTGATCATGGCGGTGTCCTCATCCGGGGCTGTTGCAGGTGAACCGCACGCGCTCGTCGGGCTCGGCGCCCATGGCCTTGGCCAGCCAGGGCGGCGGCGCACTGGCCAGCACGCGCTGCAGTTCCTCGACGATCTCGCGCGCCGGCAGCGCACTGGCGTGCTTGATCGGGTGTACGCCGGCGCGCACCACCTTGGCCGCCGCCGGCCCGCCGATGCTCAGGGTGTAGAGCAGCTGGCAGTCGTGCAGCAGGGCGGCGCGCCGGGCATTGCGGTCCTCGTCCTCGGCGACCGGCGCCGGGGTGCGGATGTCGACCAGACGACTGGCGCGCGGCGAGATCTGGTAGATCAGGAAGCGGGCGCAGCCGCCGAAGCTGCCGTCCATGCGCTCGCCAGTGTCGGAGGCACAGGCGATGCGCACCGAGTCCTCGAACTCGCCGTCGCGGTAGGCCTCGGGCACCGGCAGCGGCTCCTGCGGCATGCTCACGCCGCGGCCCTTGAGCAGGCCGAGGGCGCTGTGCAGCTGGCGGTCGGACAGCACCGGGAGTGGCGTGTCGGCGCCGGCGGTGTCGCCGAGACGGGCGAGCAGGCGCGAGGCGCGCAGCTTGCCCAGGCGCGCTTCGCTGATCGGTTCGCCGACGGCGGCAATCAGCGCACGCAGCAGGTGGGCGGTATCCACCCCCTTGAGCGTGCGCGCCGCCAGGGCGATGCGCAGGGCCAGGTGGGCTGGCAACTGCATGCGTCCCGCCGATGGCGCGGCCATGGCTTCAGGCCTCGCCGGCCCGCTTGGCGCGCAGGGTAATCGGCAGCCTGGGCTGCGGGATCGGCTCGATGTAGTAGCTGGAGCCGTCGCCGAGAATGACTTCGCCACCCCAGCAGTCGGCACTGTCATGCTCCAGCGAGACCACGATTTCTTCCTGGTCTTTCTTGGCGATGTAGAAGGTCAGCTGACCTTGCGGATTGCGACGAAGCATGACGCTGGGCATGGGCTTTCTCCATAACGGGGTTGGCGGCTGCCGCAGGGGGTGGACGCTGCTGCGCCCGCCGCCTGCCGGCAGCCCCCGGAAAGGTGCCGGAGCGGCTGGCGCCGCCCCGGCGGGACCACTGACCGCGACTCAGCGCACCAGGTCGTAGTTGTAGTCGGTGGTCTGCATGCCGCGGGTTTCCTCGTCCAGGCGCTCGAGGATGGCGTTGACGATGGTGGTCAGCATCTGCATGGCCCCCTCGTAACCCATGGTGGTCTGGCGATGCAGGTGGTGACGGTCGAAGATCGGGAAGCCGAGGCGGATCAGCGGCACCTCGAACTCCTTGCCCTTGTGCAGGGTGTCGCGCTGGATGAACTTGCCGTAGCTGTTGCCGATCATGAAGTCCGGCTTGTTGGTGAACACCAGCGAGCGCAGGTGCCAGAGGTCCTTGCCGACGTAGACGGTGCAGTCCTTGCCGTACGGCGAGGCTTCCAGGATGGCATCCATGGCCTTCTTCCAGCGCTTGTTGCCGTTGTTGCAGAGGATGTGGGTCGGCTCGCAACCCAGTTCCAGCAGGAACTTGGCCAGGCCCATCACGAAGTCCGGATCGCCCCAGATGGCAAACTTCTTGCCGTGCAGCCAGGTGTGCGAGTCGGTGATCATGTCGACCAGGCGACCGCGCTCCTTGGCCAGGCTGGCCGGGATCGGCTGGCCGGTGACTTCGCTGATCTTCATCAGGAATTCGTCGGTCCAGTCCAGGCCCATCGGGATGTTCAGCTTGGGTACTTCGTGCTTCCAGGTGCCTTCGACCAGCTTCTTGGTCTTTTCCAGCTGCCACGGCTGCAGCAGCAGGGTGGTGGTGGCGTTCGGCGCATCCTTGATCTCGTCCTGGCTGGTGCCGCCGGCGTACATGCGGAACTGGCCATCGGCCGGGGTATCCAGCACTTCTTCCGGATCGGAGAGGAAGCTGAAGCCGACGTCCATGTCCTTGAGCATGCGCTTGATCACGCGGAAGTTGCCCAGGTAGGTCTCGAAGCCCGGCACCACGTTGACCTTGTGGTTGCTGCCAACCACCTTGTCGTCCATGTGGTTGAGGGTGAAGTAGCGGGCGATGCCCTCGAACATGTTGTCCCAGCCGGTGACGTGGCTGCCGACGAAGCTCGGGGTGTGGGCATACGGAACCGGGTAGTCCTGCTCGAGGAAGCCTTCCTTCTTCGAGTTGTTGATGAAGGCGTTGAGGTCGTCGCCGATGACCTCGGCCATGCAGGTGGTGGACACCGCGATCATGTCCGGCTTGTAGGTCGCCTTGCAGTTCTGCAGGCCGTCCTTCATGTTCTGCTGGCCGCCGAACACCGCCGCGTCTTCGGTCATCGAGTCGGATACGCAGGACACCGGCTCGCGGAAGTGACGGTTGAAGTAGGTGCGGAAGTAGGCCACGCAACCCTGCGAGCCGTGCACGTAGGGCATGGTCTTCTCGAAGCCCAGGGCGCACAGCACCGCGCCCAGCGGCTGGCACGCCTTGGCCGGGTTGACGGTCAGCGCTTCGCGGGCAAAGTTCAGCTCCTGGTATTCCTGAGTGGTGGTCCACTGGAAGACTTCGTCGATCTTGTCCTGCGGATGCTTCTCCTCGAAGCCATCGCGCTTGCGGGCAAGCATGTCCTTGTATTCTTCGTCGCGGAACAGCGGATAGCTGGGTTTGATGTTATCGACTTGCTGGCTCATGACTCTCTCCTACGCCTCACTCATCTGTGAACGGCGGTAGCGGATGTCGGCTGCGGGCCTGACCTGACTCGGCGGGCAGCCCGCAGCGGACGTGGCGTACGGTTGCGGGCGATCAGGCGCTGGCGGCGACTTTCAGCGTGGCTTCTTCAGCCTTCTGCCAGGGGGCCTGCATCTTGTTCCAGCACGGATTGTTCAGGGTCATGTCCATGTCACGGGCGAAGATGGCGAAGCCGTCGAAGCCGTGGTACGGGCCGGAATAATCCCAGGAGTGCATCTGGCGGAACGGAATGCCCATCTTCTGGAAGATGAACTTTTCCTTGATGCCGGAGCCGATCAGGTCGGGCTTGACCCGCTTCACGAACTCTTCGAACTCGTAGCCGGTGACATCGTCGTACAGGAGAGTGGCGCTACCCATTTCCTTCATGGTGCGGTCGTAGTCGTCGTTGTGGCCGAACTCGTAGCCGGTACCGACCACTTCCATGCCCAGGTCCTCGTAGGCGCCGATCACGTGGCGCGGACGCAGGCCGCCGATGTAGAGCATGACGCGCTTGCCTTGCAGGCGCGGACGGTACTTGGCGACCACGGCTTCCCACTCGGCCTGGTACTTGGCCACCACTGCTTCGCACTTGGCCTGGATCGACTCGTCGAACTGGGCGGCGATGGCGCGCAGCGATTCGATGGTCTTGGTCGGGCCGAAGAAGTTGTACTCCATCCATGGGATGCCGTACTTCTCTTCCATGTGCCGGGAGATGTAGTTCATCGAGCGGTAGCAGTGCACCAGGTTCAGCTTGACCTTGGGGGTCAGCTCGATCTCGGCGATGGAGCCGTCGCCGGACCACTGGGCGACCACGCGCAGGCCCATTTCTTCGAGCAGGATGCGCGAGGACCAGGCGTCGCCACCGATGTTGTAGTCACCGATGATGGCCACGTCGTACGGGGTGGTCTGGAACGAGTTGTCGTTGTCGCGCTTGTCCAGCACCCAGTCGCGCACGGCGTCGTTGGCGATGTGGTGACCGAGGGACTGCGACACGCCGCGGAAACCTTCGCAACGCACCGGGACCACGGTGGTGGCGTGCTCGGCGGCCTTCTTCTTGGCAACCGCCTCGATGTCGTCGCCGATCAGGCCGATCGGGCACTCGGACTGGATGGAGACGCCCTTGTTCAGCGGGAACAGGGTTTCCACTTCGTCGATCAGCTTGCCCAGCTTCTTGTCGCCGCCGAAGACGATGTCCTTCTCCTGGAAGTCCGAGGTGAAGTTCATGGTCACGAAGGCGTTCACGCCGGTGGTGCCGATGTAGTAGTTACGCCGGCCGGCACGCGAATACTGGCCACAGCCGACCGGGCCGTGGGAGATGTGGATCATGTCCTTGATCGGTCCCCAGACCACGCCCTTGGAACCGGCGTAGGCGCAGCCGCGGATGGTCATCAGACCCGGCAGCGACTTCTTGTTCGAGGTGATGCACTTCTTCGATTGTTCCACGGTCGGATCGTTCGGAGACAGGTGCTTCGCGCGGTCCTTGCGGGCCTTCTCGGGATAGACTTCCAGGACTTCCTGGATGAGGCTTTCGACCTCTTCGCGTGACATACCGGACATGGGTATGACTCCTCTTGCCTTGCGTTCATATGCGGGTAACGGATCAGCCGCACTGCGCGCCGCGCAGTGCGACTATCCGGCAGGGCCCATCTGCCCTGCCCCGTCCTGCTGCAACGGTGCGATCAGGCACTGACCTCGTCGGCCGCGGTCTTGCCAACGATGGTCTCGTCCTCGACATCCATGACGCCGAACTCCATCAGCAGGGCTTCGAGTTCGTCCATGGTGATCGGGGTCGGGATGACCAGGTTCTTGTTCTCGTAGATCTTCTTGGCCAGCGCGCGGTACTCGTCGGCCTGCTTGGCAGCCGGGTCGTACTCAATCACCGTCATGCGGCGGATCTCGGCGCGCTGCACGACGTTGTCGCGCGGCACGAAATGGATCATCTGGGTGCCCATCTTGTCGGCCAGGGCGATGATCAGCTCGTCCTCGCGGTCGGTCTGGCGGCTGTTGCAGATCAGGCCGGCCAGGCGCACGCTGCCGGAATTGGCGTACTTCACGATGCCCTTGGAGATGTTGTTGGCGGCGTACATCGCCATCATCTCGCCGGAGCAGACGATGTAGATTTCCTGGGCCTTGTTCTCGCGGATGGGCATGGCGAAGCCGCCGCACACCACGTCGCCGAGCACGTCGTAGAACACGAAGTCCAGGTCTTCCTCGTAGGCGCCTTCCTCTTCGAGGAAGTTGATCGCGGTGATCACGCCACGGCCAGCGCAGCCGACACCTGGCTCCGGGCCACCCGACTCGACGCACTTGACGCCGCCGTAGCCGACCTTGAGCACGTCTTCCAGCTCGAGGTCTTCCACGGTGCCGGCCTCGGCCGCCATTTCCATGATGGTGTTCTGGGCCTTGGAGTGGAGGATCAGGCGAGTGGAGTCGGCTTTCGGGTCGCAGCCGACGATCATCACCTTCTTGCCCATTTCGGCCAGGGCTGCCACAAGGTTCTGGGTGGTAGTAGATTTACCGATCCCACCCTTGCCGTAGATAGCGCATTGACGCATTGCCATAATCAAGCTCCTCAGGTTTCGTTTCCACTATTGAAGTGGGCTTTAGGCACGAACAAGCCTGCGCAGTTTGACTAGTGCAGCGTTTGTGCCAGCGCTGGCTGAGAATCCCAAGTCACTGTTTTATAAAGAATTATTTCCCGAGTTGCGGCCCGTTGCGGGCGTTCGATACGCAACAAAGACCCGACTTAACGTGTGGCAATGACGACAACCCAACAAACTCCGGCCAATTATCCGGCGGCACTTGGCCGGCCACTTTGCGTTTGTGACATAGATGACAATTTGTCGTGAAAAGTCCGGACTTGTTGCGACTTGATTGCCGGCTTAATTGCCGAAGCAGGAATAAATCCTTCGCATATCAACAACTTGTCTGAATCACCGGAAAGTGGCGCGCATATTGCGAAGGACTGCAGCGTTATTGCGCACTTATTGCGCCCCTCTATCCCTGCAGGAGAGCCCCGGTGAACAGCAGCTTGATGATGAAGGAAATCCTCGCGCAGCTCGGCGCGGGCGAGATCGTTCCCTACCTGGGTCCCGGCGTGCTGCGCGGGGTGGTCGATCGCCAGACCGGCAAGGCCATGCCGGCCGACAGCGACAGCCTGATCCTCGCCATGACCGGCGGCCAGCCGATGGCGCCGCGACTGATGTACGAATTCCCGCGCGCGGCCATGCACCTGGAGAACAAGAAGGGGCGCAGCTTCATCGAGCGCTTCCTGACCGAGACCTACGGCGGCGACCAGTGGACGCCCTCGCCCGTGCACCAGTGGCTGGCCGACCAGCGCCTGCCCTACGTAATCGACTGCAACCGCGACACCCAGCTGCAGCGCTGCTATGCCGACCGCGCGCACACCCTGGTGGTCGGTGCCGCGCGCATCGCCGCCACGCCTTACCGCTTCGACCTCTACCAGGGCGACGCCGGCCAGTACCGGCGCATCGAGCTGGCCGAGGTGGACGGCGAACTGCCGGTGCTGTTCAAGCCGCTCGGCACGCCGCTGCCCAAGCCCGGCTATGTGGCCTCGGATGCCGACTTCGTCGACTACATCACCGAGCTGATGGGCGGCTTCGCCGTCCCGGCGTGGGTCAAGCTCAAGCGTCGCAACAAGCGCTACCTGTTCCTCGGCATGCACTTCAACCGCGACACCGAACGCATGGTGATGAGCGACCTGATCCACGACGCCGCCACGCCGGCCGGCTGGGCGCTGATCGCCGAGCCGAGCGACAAGGAGCGCAAGGTCTGCGCGCGCAAGGACCTGCAACTGATCGAGGCCGACTGGAGCAGTCTGTTCGCCCTCGCCAACCCCGCCGCCGCCGAGCGGGTGGCCTGATCCCCCTTTCTTCCCCCGACACAGAGAGACCCCACCATGCTGCTGCAAACCTACGAAGCGCAGAACCTGCTGTGCAACCTCAGCGTCAAAGGTGCCACCAGCCAGGCTGACACCTACGCCTTCCGCGGCGACCTGGTCCTGGAGGAAGGCGAGATTGCCGACGACGCCGGCCGCCGCCTGCCGCCGACCGCCGTGGTCAAACAGGCCGCGCTGCTGGTCAAGGGCAACAAGCTGACCATGGTCAGCGGCATCATCACCGAGCTGGCCCAGCTGCCGCTGTTCATCGAGCGCTATCGCCACGACCTGGCCGCCGACGTGCACGTGCTGTTCTATGTGGAAAACCTGGGCAAGGCGCTGAGCACCGACCTCGATGGCGTCGGCATCATCCTGCTGCCCCACGCCGACGGCGGCGCGGCCTGGAACACCCTGATGGGCGACCTGCGCCTGGAAAAGGACGACTTCAAGGGCCAGAGCGCCGAAGACAAGGTCGTCACCATGGCCGACGCCCTGGCCACCTACAAGCCGAAGCTCGACAGCCTCGGCTTCAACGAATGCCTCACCTTCGTCAGCGCCGCGCGCCGCGAGCACCGCGGTCCGGTCTGAGTTCCCCGTTCCCTTGCTGTCCAGCTAGGCCAATAAGCCACTCCCCCGCTCCTGGGGGAGTTTTTTTTCGCGCCCCACAGGAGCCAGCTTGCTGCCTCCTACCGGCGCAGCGCGGTGAACGCGCCCAGCTCCCACTCGCGCAGCGCCAGCAGCAGGCCGGTGCCATGGCGCTTGGCCAGCGGCGCGGCCAGACTCTCCTCGTGCAGCTCGGCGAATTTCTGCCGTAGCCGGCGCACCTCCAGCTGCAGTTTCGCCAGCGCCGCCGCGGTCAGCATGCCGTGGGCGAAGGCCAGGCTCTGCTCGCTGCCGGCGAACTCGCTGTTGAGGAACTCGCCGAGGCCCTGGCGCAGGAAGAAGCGGCGGATCGGCCCGTCGGGCAGCCAGTCGAAGTCGCGCGCCACGTTGAGGCGCACGCGGTTGCCCGGCAGCAGCTGCAGCAGGCCCAGGCGGTCGAGCCGGGCCAGGCGCTGGATGCACTCGGCCTCGCTGAGCTGGTACACACTGAGCATGTCGGCCAGGGTCCACTGGTTGAGCACGCACACCGCCACCAGCAGCAGCTTGGCGTCGGACACCAGCTCGCGCTCCTGGCTTTCGCTGAGGGTGTGCAGGCGGCTTGCGCCGAGTGCCGCCTCCTGGCTCAGCTCGGCGAGGGTGAAGCCGAGCAGGTGGCTGATCTGCAGCAGCCGCTCGAGGGTGAAGCTGCCGCTGGCGAACAGGCGCTTGACGCTGGCTTCGGAGAGATCGAGGGCGGCGGCCAGATCGCGATAGGTCATGCCGCGGGCCTTGAGCTGGCGCTTGAGGGTGGTCAGCAGCTGGTCGAGTTCAGTCATGGCCAAGGGAAAGTAGCGTTTTTCGATACCTTTCAGTGTACGCCGCGCGCCTTTTTCCGCCAGGGTTTCGCGAGGCGCAACCAACGTCCATCCTGAGGCCACCTACCTCGTGGAGACCGCCATGGAACGCTTCTCTCGCCGCTGCCTGCACCACCTGCCCCTGCTGCTCACCCTGCTGCTGGCCGCCGCCGCCCTGCTCTACGGCCCCATCGCCCAGCTGGAGAACTACCACGCCTTCGCCGACCAGCTGACCCTGCTGGGCATCCCCCACGCGCTGGATGTGCTGTCCAACCTCGGTTTCGCGCTGGTCGCCTTGTGGGGCCTGTGGCGTCTGTTGCCCGCCCGCCGTTCGGCCGAACTGGCGGCCGGCTGGCCTGGCTACGCGCTGTTCCTCGGCGGCCTGCTGCTGACCGCGCTCGGCTCGAGCTGGTACCACCTGGCCCCCGACGACCATCGCCTGGTCTGGGACCGCCTGCCCATCGCCCTCGCCTCCGCCGGCCTGGTTTCGCCCGACCTGGCGGAAGCAGAAC
>LNAP01003446.1_pt1 | contig 16875 bp, 21 predicted proteins | sample 602601 | NCBI WGS metagenome assembly LNAP01 (sample SAMN02440304, study PRJNA202911) | soil metagenome | biome: Subtropical and temperate rainforests or woodlands; isolation source: soil samples (1 kg each in a 20% v/v slurry with milli Q water) were... ... | reverse complement strand
GACGAGGCCGATCCGGGCGTGCTGGTGCTGTCTCGCTTCGCCGGCGCGGCCGAGCAGATGCGCGAGGCGCTGCTGGTCAATCCGTACGACATCGCGGCGTCGGCGCAGACGATCCAGCGTGCGCTGCAGATGTCGCTGGCCGAGCGGCGCGAGCGCCACGCCGCGCTGCTGCAGCGCATCTGCACCCACGACGTGCACTGGTGGCGCACCGAGTTCCTCGACGCGCTGTCGGCGATCGAGCCGCGCGTGCGCGAGGCGGGTTGAGCCTCAGGCCGGCGGGATCGGGCGGGGCTGGCCGTCCTTGTCGATCGCCACGTAGGTCAGGTTCGCCTCGGTGACCTTGACGACCTGCAGGTTCGCCGGGTTGCGCTCGGCGTAGACCTCGACGTTGACGGTCACCGAGGTCCGGCCGATCCGCTCGACCTTGGCGTAGAAGCTCAGCAGGTCGCTGACCGACACCGGCTGCTTGAAGATGAACTCGTTGACCGCGACGGTCACGATCCGGCCCTTGGCGATGCGCGCCGGCAGCACCGCGCCGGCGATGTCGACCTGCGCCATGATCCAGCCGCCGAAGATGTCGCCGTTGCCGTTCGCATCGGCCGGCATCGGCATCACGCGCAGCACGAGTTGCCGGTCGTCGGGCAGGCGCAGCGGGGCGAGCGAGTCGGGCAGCCGGTCGTCGGCGGGGTTCGGGGCCATCGGGGTTCACCTGCGTTGTCGTTGTCGGCCGGATTCTTCCACCTTTGGCGGCGGCCCATGCGAAGATTCCGCCGGCCTGGAGCCGACACGACAACGACGAGGAGAGTGACGATGACCGACCTGACGACCGAACCCGCGGCCGACGAACGCCTGCGCTCGAACAAGACCCTGACCTGGATCATCTACGGCCTGTACGCGGCCGGCTTCGTCGTCGGCATCACCTGGATCGCCGCGATCATCATGAACTACGTCAAGCGCGGCGACGTCGCCGGCACGTACCTCGAGTCGCACTTCACCTGGCAGATCCGCACCTTCTGGATCAGCCTGATCGCCGTGTTCGTCGGGGTGCTGCTGATGATCGTGCTGGTCGGCTGGATCGTGCTCGTCGCCGACATGGTCTGGGTGATCTACCGCCTGGTGATCGGCGCGATCCGGCTCAACGAGAACCGCCCCGTGGTCGAGGGCAAGTACGGGCTCGAGGCCTGACCCGCCGCTCGATGCGCCCTTCCGCGACCGCGCCGCTCCCCGCTCCGGCCGATCCGTCGGCCCCGCCCCGCTCCGACTGGACCACGCTGCGCAAGCTGCTGCCCTACGTGTGGCAGTGGCGCGTGCGCGTGCTGGTCGCGCTCGGCTTCCTGGTCGCGGCCAAGCTCGCCAACGTGGGCGTGCCGCTGGTCCTCAAGCAGCTGGTCGACGCGCTCGACCTCAAGCCCGGCGATGCGCGCACCACGCTCGTGGTGCCGGTGGCGCTGCTGATCGCGTACGGGCTGCTGCGGCTGTCGATCACGGCGTTCACCGAGCTGCGCGAGTTCCTGTTCTATCCGGTGGCGGCGCGGATCGCGCGGCGCGTCTCGCTCGAGGCGTTCGAGCACCTGCTGGCGCTGAGCCTGCGCTTCCACCTCGAACGCCAGACCGGCGGGGTCTCGCGCGACCTGGAGCGCGGCTCGCGCTCGATCCAGTCGCTGCTGAACTACACGATCTACAACATCCTGCCCACGCTGGTCGAGATCACGCTGGTGATCACGCTGCTGTCGGCCAAGTTCGACGGCTGGTTCGCGGCCATCACGTTCGGCGCGCTGGTGCTGTACATCACCTTCACGGTCACCGTGACCGAGTGGCGCACCCACTTCCGGCGCGCGATGAACGAGCAGGACAGCAAGGCCAACACGCGCGCCGTCGACGCGCTGATCAACTACGAGACGGTCAAGTACTTCTCGAACGAGAAGTTCGAGCAGGGCCGCTACGACGAGAACCTGCAGCGGCTCGAGAAGGTCTCGATCAAGTCGCAGACCTCGCTGTCGGTGCTCAACGTCGGCCAGAGCCTGATCATCGCGACCGCCGTGACGCTGCTGGTGTGGCGCGCCACGCTCGGCGTGGTCGCCGGCACGCTGACCCTGGGCGATCTGGTGCTGGTCAACGCGCTGATGATCCAGCTCTACATCCCGCTCAACTTCCTCGGCGTGATCTACCGCGAGATCAAGCAGTCGATGATCGACATGGAGAAGATGTTCGCGCTGCTCGGCCAGAACCGCGAGATCGCCGATGCGCCCGATGCGCAGCCGCTGGTGAATCGCGGTGGCGCCGTGCGCTTCGACGACGTGCACTTCGGCTACGACCCCGACCGCAAGATCCTGCACGGCGTGAGTTTCGAGATCCCGGCCGGCAAGACGGTGGCGGTGGTCGGGCCGTCGGGCTCGGGCAAGAGCACGCTGGCGCGGCTGATGTTCCGCTTCTACGACGTGAACGCCGGCGCGATCTCGATCGACGGGCAGGACATCCGCCACGTCACGCAGCACAGCCTGCGCCAGTCGATCGGCATCGTGCCGCAGGACACGGTGCTGTTCAACGACACGGTCGAATACAACATCGCCTACAGCCGCACCGGCGCCTCGCGCGCGGAGGTCGAGGGCGCCGCGAAGGCCGCGCACATCCACCAGTTCATCGTCTCGACGCCGAAGGGCTACGACACGATGGTCGGCGAGCGCGGGCTGAAGCTCTCGGGCGGCGAGAAGCAGCGCGTGGCGATCGCGCGCACGCTGCTGAAGAACCCGCCGGTGCTGATCTTCGACGAGGCGACCTCCGCGCTCGACTCGGCCAACGAGCGCGCGATCCAGGAGGAGCTGCGCAGCGCCGCCCGCAACAAGACCGCGCTGGTGATCGCACACCGGCTGTCGACGGTGGTCGACGCGCACCAGATCCTGGTGATGGAGCTGGGCCGCATCCTCGAACGCGGCACGCATGCGGAGCTGCTCGCGCTCGACGGCCGCTACGCCGACATGTGGCGCCTGCAGCAAAGCAGCGAGGCCGAGTCCGCGGTCGCACCCGACCTGACCCAGGCCGCCTGAGGGGCCGGCGCCGGCGCGCGTCCCGTCGCTACACTCGGCGCCGTGGAAACCAAGTGGTTCGAAGACTTCGTGAGCCTGGCCGAGACGCGCAGCTTCTCGCGTTCGGCGCAGCTGCGCCACGTGACGCAGCCGGCGTTCTCGCGCCGCATCCAGTCGCTCGAGGCGTGGGCTGGCATCGACCTGGTCGACCGCTCGTCGTACCCGACCCGGCTGACCCCCGCGGGTGAGACGCTGCACGGCCAGGCGCTCGAAATCCTCGGCGCGCTGCAGGCCACGCGCAACATGATGCGCAGCCACAAGGCGGCCGGCCACGACATGATCGAGTTCGCGGTGCCGCACTCCCTCGCGTTCACGTTCTTCCCGCACTGGGTGATGGACCTGCGCCGCCGGTTCGGCGCGACCAAGAGCCGGCTGATCGCGCTGAACGTGCACGACGCGGTGATGCACCTGGTCGAAGGCAGCTGCGACCTGCTGCTCGCCTACCACCACCCGTCGCAGCCGCTGCAGCTCAACCCCGACCGCTACGAGATGCTGAGCCTCGGCCGCGAGACGCTGTGCGCCTACGCGAAGGGCGATGCCGACGGCCAGCCGATGTTCCGGCTGCCGGCCGCGCCGGGCCAGCCGGTGCCGTTCCTCAGCTACGCGGCCGGCGCGTACCTGGGCCGGCTGGTCGAGGTGATCACCAAGCTCTCGCCCGAGCCCCTGCAGCTCGAGGCGATCTACGAGACCGACATGGCCGAGGGGCTGAAGGCGATGGCGCTCGAGGGCCACGGGCTGGCCTTCCTGCCGGCGAGTTCGGTGCGCAAGGAGCTCAAGAGCAAACGCCTCGTGCGCGCCGCGCCGCCCGGCGTGCACGAGCTCGTGATGGACATCCGCCTGTACCGCGAACGGCCCGAGGTGGCGCGGCACGGCAAGCCCGGCGCGCTCGCGCTGTGGGAGTTCCTCGCGGCGGAGACGTAGCCGGATCGAGGTTCGGGTTTGCCCGGACCGTGTATGCATGAAATGCATAACGGGCCGGAGATTCGGCATTGGCGCGGATCGGCGGAAGCTCGTACAGTCGCGCCGCTCCCTTCCTCGGCCCGCTGCGGCCGCTCAAGAAAGACCGACGATGACCACCGCCCCGACGCGCCGCGAACACGACTTCCTCGGCGAGAAGGACATCCCCGCCGTCGCGTACTGGGGCGTCCACACCGCGCGCGCGGTCGACAACTTCCCGATCTCGGGGCAGACCGTCGCGACGATGCCCGAACTGGTGCGCGCGCTCGCCTACGTGAAGAAGGCAGCCGCCCAGGCCAATGCCGAACTCGGCGTGATCGACCCGGCGCAGGCCGCGGCCATCGTGCAGGCCTGCGACGACCTGATCGCCGGCCAGCTGCACGAGCAGTTCGTCGTCGATGTGATCCAGGGCGGCGCCGGCACCTCGACCAACATGAACGCGAACGAGGTGATCGCCAACCGCGCCCTCGAGCACCTGGGCTTCGAGAAGGGCCGCTACGACAAGCTGCACCCGAACGACCACGTCAACGCCTCGCAGAGCACCAACGACGTGTATCCGACCGCGCTGCGGGTGTCGGCCTGGTTCGGCATCGAGGCGCTGCTCGAGGCGATGGTGGCGCTGCGCGGCGCGTTCGAGGCCAAGGCGCTGGAGTTCAAGGACGTGCTGAAGATCGGCCGCACCCAGCTGCAGGACGCGGTGCCGATGACGCTCGGCCAGGAGTTCCTCGCGTTCGCGATCATGATCGGCGAGGACGAGCTGCGGCTGCGCGAGGCGCGCGCGCTGATCGTCGAGGTGAACCTCGGCGCGACCGCGATCGGCACCGGCATCAACGCGCCGGCCGGCTATGCCGAAATGGTGGTCCCGCTGCTGGCGCGGGCGAGCGGCGTGCCGGTGATCAAGGCCGCCAACCTGGTCGAGGCGACGCAGGACACCGGCTCGTTCGTGCAGCTCTCGGGCGTGCTCAAGCGCGTGGCGTGCAAGCTGAGCAAGGTCTGCAACGACCTGCGGCTGCTCTCGAGCGGGCCGCAGGCCGGCTTCGGCGACATCAAGCTGCCGCCGCGCCAGGCCGGCTCGTCGATCATGCCGGGCAAGGTGAATCCGGTGATCCCGGAGGTGATGAACCAGGTCGCGTTCGAGGTGATCGGCAACGACGTGACGATCACGATGGCCTCGGAGGCCGGCCAGCTCCAGCTCAACGCCTTCGAGCCGATCATGGGCTACGCGATCCACAAGAGCGTCAAGCACCTGACCCAGGCCTGCCGCACGCTGCAGGTCAACTGCGTCGAGGGCATCCAGGCCAACCACGCGGTGCTGGCGAAGCGCGTCGCCGAATCGGTGACGCTGGTGACCGCGCTGAACCCGATCATCGGCTACGAGAAGGCGGCGCTGATCGCCAAGACGGCGCTCGCCACCGGCGGCATGATCGCCGAGGTGGCCGAGGCGCTGGGCATCATGAGCCGCGCCGAGATGAACGCGCTGCTGGTGCCCGAGCGGCTGACCCAGCCGGTGCGGCTGATCGGCCTCTGATGGCACGAACATTGCGCAATCGATCGATGCGCCGCCTCCGGCATTACCCTCGCTTTGCGGGTGCGCACCGATTCCCGGTCGGCCTGCAACCGCAACAATCCGTTCTTTCCAGTTCTGCAACCTCCCTGAAGGATCCCGAATGAAGAAGCTCGCCCTCGCACTCGCCGCCGTGCTGGCATGCGGCACCGTCAGCGTCGCCCAGGCCGCCGACACGCTGGCCAAGATCAAGTCCGCCGGCAAGATCGTGATCGGCACCCGCGACTCGTCGGCGCCGCTCGCCTACACCACCGGCGACGGCAAGTACACCGGCTACCACGTCGACGTCTGCCTGAAGATCGCCGAGGCGATCAAGGCCAACCTGAAGGCACCGGCGCTGCCGGTCGAGTACACCGTCGTCACCTCGGCGAACCGCGTTCCGCTGGTGCAGAACGGCACCGTCGACATGGAATGCGGCTCGACCACCAACAACACCGCGCGCCAGGCGCAGGTGGCGTTCGCCCCGACCACCTTCGTGACCAACGTGCGCACCGCGGTCAAGGCCAACTCGGGCATCACCTCGATCGCCCAGCTCAACGGCAAGACCGTGGCCACCACCACCGGCACGACCTCGGTGCAGCTGCTGCGCAAGCACGAGAAGGGCGCCAACGTCGAATTCAAGGAGCTGTTCGGCAAGGACCACGCCGATTCGTTCCTGCTGATGGAATCGGGCCGCGCCGACGCGTTCGTGATGGACGACAACATCCTCGCCGGCCTGATCGTCAACTCGAAGGCCCCGGCCGACTTCAAGATCGTCGGCGAGTCGCTGTCGGAAGAGCCGATCGCCATCATGATCCCGAAGGACGACCCGGCCTACAAGAAGCTGGTGGACGACACCGTGATGGGCCTGATGAAGAGCGGCGAGCTCGACAAGATCTACACCAAGTGGTTCATGTCCGGCATCCCGCCGCGCAACGCCACGGTCGGCATGGCCATGTCGGCATCGCTGAAGAACGCGATCGCCAACCCGAACGACAAGCCGGCCGAGACGTACGCGAAGAAGTGAAAAATGGCCTGAGGTAAGCCCTAGCGCCGCCCGGCGCGAAGTTTGCTTACATTGGGTCGAGCGCGGCGTGGAGCCTTCTGCGCCGCGTTTTTTTTGCCGGCCGTGCGCGAGCCGAGAACGACATCAGCGGGGAGCGAGCCTTGGGTAAATGGGATTGGCAGGTGTTCTTCCAGGACACCGGGGGAGGGCAGACGTATCTGCAGTGGCTGATGTCGGCCTGGGGCTGGACGCTGTCGGTGGCGCTGCTGGCGCTGGTGATCGCGCTGGTCGTGGGCTCGCTGATCGGCATCATGCGCACGGTGCCGAACAAGGCGATGTCGTGGTTCGGCGAGGCCTGGACCGAGCTGTTCCGCAACGTGCCGCTGCTGGTGCAGCTGTTCGTCTGGTACCACGTGCTGCCGGCGATCTTCCTGCCGCTGCGCGAGGTGCCGAGCTTCCTGCTGGTCGTGTTCGGCCTGGGCTTCTTCACCTCGGCGCGGATCGCCGAGCAGGTCAAGGCGGGCATCCAGACGCTGCCGAAGGGCCAGCGCTACGCCGGCCTGGCGATGGGCCTGACGCTGCCGCAGGTGTACCGCTACGTGATCATGCCGATGGCGTTCCGCATCGTCATCCCGCCGCTCACCAGCGAGTCGATGAACATCATCAAGAACTCGTCGGTCGCATTCGCGGTGAGCATCGCCGAGCTGACCTTCTTCGCCCAGCAGGCCGCCGAGGAAACCTCGCGCGGCATCGAGATCTACCTCGCGGTCTCGCTGCTCTACTTCATCTCGGCCTTCGCGATCAACCGCATCGCGATGGTGATCGAGCACAAGGTCGCCGTTCCCGGCATGGTGGGGGCAGGCAAATGACGGCGCTCGACTTCGGCTTCCTGAACTGGAACCTGATCACCAACTTCATCTGGAAGGGGCTGGTCTTCTCGGTGCAACTGACGTTGATCGCGATGGTCGGCGGCATCATCCTCGGCACGATCCTGGCGCTGATGCGGCTGTCGGGCAAGAAGTGGCTGGTGCTGGCGGCGGCGTTCTACGTCAACACGCTGCGCTCCATCCCGCTGGTGATGGTGATCCTGTGGTTCTTCCTGCTGATCCCGCTGCTGATCGGCAAGTCGCTCGGCGCCGAGCTGTCGGCGATCATCACCTTCACGGTGTTCGAGGCGGCCTACTACTCCGAGATCATGCGGGCCGGCATCCAGTCGGTCTCGAAGGGGCAGGTCAACGCCGGCTACGCGGTGGGCATGACCTACAAGCAGTGCATGCAGCTGATCGTGCTGCCGCAGGCCTTCCGCAACATGCTGCCGGTGCTGCTCACGCAGACCATCATCCTGTTCCAGGACACCTCGCTGGTCTACGCGATCGGCGCCTACGACCTGCTCAAGGGCTTCGAGGTGGCGGGCAAGAACTTCAACCGTCCGGTCGAGGCCTACCTGTTCGCCGCGGTCGTCTACTTCATCATCTGCTTCAGCCTGTCGATGCTCGTGCGTCGCCTGCAGAAGAAGATCGCCATCATTCGCTGAAGAGAGAGTCCACCCATGATCGACATCAAGAACGTATCGAAGTGGTACGGCACTTTCCAGGTGCTGACCGACAACACCACCAGCATCCAGAAGGGCGAGGTCGTCGTGGTCTGCGGCCCGTCGGGCTCGGGCAAGTCGACGCTGATCAAGACCGTGAACGCGCTCGAGCCGTTCCAGAAGGGCGACATCGTCGTCGACGGCATCTCGATCGCCGACCCGAAGACCGATCTGCCGAAGCTGCGCGCCCGCGTCGGCATGGTGTTCCAGCACTTCGAGCTGTTTCCGCACCTGAGCGTGACCGAGAACCTGACGCTGGCGCAGATCAAGGTGCTGGGCCGCAGCACGGACGACGCGAAGAAGCGCGGCCTGAAGATGCTCGACCGCGTCGGCCTGATCGCCCACAAGGACAAGTTCCCCGGCCAGCTCTCCGGCGGCCAGCAGCAGCGCGTGGCGATCGCCCGCGCGCTCAGCATGGACCCGATCGTGATGCTGTTCGACGAGCCGACCTCGGCGCTCGACCCCGAGATGGTCGGCGAGGTGCTCGACGTGATGGTGTTGCTGGCGAAGGAAGGCATGACGATGATGGTCGTCACGCACGAGATGGGCTTCGCGAAGAAGGTCAGCCACCGCGTGATCTTCATGGACGCCGGCAAGATCGTCGAGGACTGCACCCGCGAGGAGTTCTTCGGCGACCCGGACGCGCGCACGCCGCGCGCCAAAGAATTCCTGTCGAAGATCCTGCAACATTGACGGCTGTCGCCCCACAGGCCAGCGGGCGCCTTCGGGCGCCCTTCCTTTTTGGCGAGTGCGAGAATCGCCCGCCATGACGAACGAGATCACGATCATCCGGCCGGACGACTGGCACCTGCACGTGCGCGACGGGGCGGCGCTCGCGGCCGTGGTGCCCGACACCGCGCGCCAGTTCGCGCGCGCGATCATCATGCCCAACCTGAAGCCGCCGGTCACGACCGCCGCGCAGGCGATCGCCTACCGCGAGCGCATCCGCGCCGCGGTTCCCGAGGGCATCGCGTTCGAGCCGCTGATGACGCTGTACCTGACCGACACGCTGCCGCCGGACGAGATCGCGCGCGCGCGCGACGCCGGCGTGGTCGCGCTCAAGCTCTACCCGGCCGGCGCGACCACCAACAGCGATGCCGGCGTCACCGACCTGCGCAAGACCTACAGGACACTCGAGGCGATGCAGCGCGCCGGGCTGCCGCTGCTCGTGCACGGCGAGGTCACCGATGCCGAGATCGACCTGTTCGACCGCGAGAAGGCGTTCATTGACACCCGCCTGATCCCGCTGCGGCGCGACTTCCCCGAGCTGAAGATCGTCTTCGAGCACATCACGACCCGCGACGCCGCGCAGTATGTGAGCGAGGCCGACCGCTTCGTCGCGGCCACCGTCACGGCGCACCACCTGCTCTACAACCGCAACGCGATCTTCCTCGGCGGCATCCGCCCGCACTACTACTGCCTGCCGGTGCTCAAGCGCGAGGAGCACCGCCGCGCGCTCGTCGCCGCGGTGACCTCGGCCAGCGACAAGTTCTTTCTCGGCACCGACAGCGCGCCGCACGCGACCCCCCTGAAGGAGCACGCGACGGGCTGCGCCGGCTGCTACACCGCGCTGTCGGCGCTGGAGCTCTACGCCGAGGCCTTCGACACCGCCGGTGCGCTCGACCGGCTCGAGGCCTTCGCGAGCCTGAACGGCCCGGCGTTCTACGGCCTGCCGCGCAACGCCGGCCACGTGACGCTGCGCCGCGCGGCCTGGACCCTTCCCGAGTCGCTGCCGTTCGGCGACACCACCCTCAAACCCCTGCGCGGCGGCGAAAGCCTGGCGTGGCAACTGGTCGACCCGGCCCATGAATGACGACACCCGCGTGGCCCTGCTGATCGACGCCGACAACCTGTCCGGCGACGTGATCGAGCAGGCGATCCAGCACCTGCTCAGGCTCTACGGCGCGATCCACTTCCGGCGCGCGTACTCGAGCCCGCAGAAGGTCACCGAGCACACCGAGCTGTTCAAGCGCTACGCGATCCGGCCGATGGTCAACGTGCCGACCGGCAAGAACTCGACCGACATCGCGCTCGCGGTCGATGCGATCGACCTGGCGATCTGCGAGAGCCCCGACGTCGTCGTGATCGCGTCGAGCGATTCCGACTACGCGCCGCTGGCGCAGCGCCTGCGCGTAGTCTTCGCTGCCGAAGGCCTCGACGAAACGGTCCGCCGTCGGGTACGAGGTGTAGCGCGGGCCGGAGACGTCGAAGCGCTTGAGGGTCGCCGGCGTCATGGCGGGCGCGGCGGAGCCGGATGACGCGGCGACCGCCTGCAGCCGGCTGGGCGCGGCGGATTCGGAGAGGGTGGTGGATGGCATGGTGGTGGGGCGCTCAGGGCCTCGACTGTGCCGCCAACGGGGCCCTTCTTCATTGACGCCCGTCAAGCCTGCGCACCCGTCGCTCGCGAACAATTCCTTCAAACCACCGACGTATCGGCAGCGCCCTCCTCGCCTGCCCGTCCGCCCGCAGCCCATGACCCCCGAAACCATCAAAGTCGCCTGTTCCAACTGCAACCTGCGCGAGCTGTGCATGCCGATCGGCCTGCAGCCCGCCGACCTTCAGCGCATCGACGAGATCGTCGCCACGCGCCGCAAGGTCAAGCGGCGCGAGACGCTCTTCCACAACGGCGAGCGCTTCACCTCGCTCTATGCCATCCGCACCGGCGTCTTCAAGACCCGCGTGACCTCGGAGGACGGCCGCGATCAGGTCACGGGCTTCCAGATGGCCGGCGAGATCATCGGCCTGGACGGCATCGTGAACGACCACCACACCTGCGACGCCGTCGCGCTGGAGGACGCCGAAGTCTGCGTGATGCCCTTCGACCGCATCGAGGAGCTCTCGCGCGAGGTGACGGCCCTGCAGCGGCATGTGCACCAGATCATGAGCCGCGAGATCGTGCGCGAGCACGGCGTGATGCTGCTGCTGGGCAGCATGCGGGCCGAGGAGCGGCTGGCGGCCTTCCTGCTGAACCTGGTGCAGCGCCTGCACGCGCGCGGCTTCTCGCAGTCGGAACTGGTGCTGCGGATGACGCGCGAAGAGATCGGCAGCTATCTCGGTCTCAAGCTCGAGACGGTGAGCCGCACGCTGTCGAAGTTCGTCGAGGACGGCATCGTCGCGGTGCAGCAGCGCCATGTGCGCATCGTCGACGCCGACAAGCTGCGCCGGCTGGTCAACGCTCCGGCGTGTTGACCTCGCGCCGGGACATCGCGAGCAGCGCGGTGAGCGCGCTCGACCCCATCGCCAGTATCCAAAAGACGAAGAAGCTCGCGGTGTAGAGCCCCTGGCGCGACAGCGGCAGCGGCTCGCCGCGCCAGTGCACGTCGCTCGGGTCGACCATGGCGAACACGAGCATCTCGACCACGCAGGCCAGCAGGAACGACGGCCAGAGGATCCAGGCCAGGCGGCGAATGCGGCGTTTCATCGCGGCGGTCTCAGCGCTTGGGCAACGGCACGTCGTCGCTCGGTGTGGCGGCATGGTTGCGGCCGGTCTGCGCGGGCAGCAGCTTCTTGTCGGCCAGCGTCTTGTTGATCTCGAGGCCCTGGCGGTAGTAGTCCGCCGAAATCACCGGGTCGGGCGTGCGGATGGCCAGCCACAGCGTGACGAAGCCGGCCACCACGACGATCGCCGGGCCGGCGATCACCATCCAGACGAGCGGAAACTTCCACCACGGCTCGGCCGATTCGACGGGCGGCTTCGATGCAAGGGCATTCATGGGTTGTCTCCTGACAGATCAGCGTGGAACGAGAAAGATAGCCTTCTCCGACACATGAGCGCCGCCTTCGGTCGCCCGCACATCGAAGTACACGGGGTGCGAGCCCGCGGGCGCGGCGCCGTAGGGCAGCTGCAGGCGCACGGCGACCCAGCGCGATTCGGCGGGCAGCACCTCGATCGAGTCCCCGGCAGCGATCGCCAGGCCCTCGAGACCGCGTGCGGTGATCTGGTAGCGCTGCGGCCGCTCGGTCGCGTTCATGATCTGCAGACGGTACACGTTCTCCAGCATGCCGCCCTCGACGATGCGGGCGAGCGAGGCGCGGTCGCGCACCACGTCGACCTTCAGCGGCGTGCGCACGACCAGGCTCGCAAGCAGGCCGATGCACAGCGCGGCCAGCACGCCGGTGTAGACCAGCACGCGCGGGCGGAACACGCGCGCCGCCACCTGGCGCGCCGACCAGCGCGCGGCCAGACCGTTCTGCGTGGCGTAGCGGATCAGGCCCCGCGGATAGTCCATCTTGTCCATCACCGTGTTGCAGGCGTCCACGCACAGGCCGCAGCCGATGCATTCGTACTGCAGGCCGTCGCGGATGTCGATGCCGGTCGGGCACACCTGCACGCACAGCGTGCAGTCGATGCAGTCGCCCAGCCCGTTGCGCTCGTGCTGCTTGCCGCGGGCGCCGCGCGGCTCGCCGCGGACCGTGTCGTAGCTGACGATGAGCGTGTCGCGGTCGAACATCGCGCTCTGGAAGCGCGCGTACGGGCACATGTACTTGCAGACCTGCTCGCGCATGAAGCCCGCGTTGCCGTAGGTGGCGAAGCCGTAGAAGATGGCCCAGAACACCTCCCACGAGCCCATCTGCGTCTGCAGGAAGGCCATGCCGAGTTCACGGATGGGCGTGAAGTAGCCGACGAAGGTGAAGCCGGTCCACATCGCGATGCACAGCCACACCACATGCTTGAAGGTCTTCTTGACGCCCTTCTCCATCGACAGCGTGCCCTTGTCCAGCCGCATGCGCGCGCTGCGCGCACCCTCGATCTTCTCCTCGACCCACATGAAGATCTCGGTGTAGACGGTCTGCGGGCAGGCATAGCCGCACCACAGGCGGCCCGCCACGGCGGTGAAGAGAAAGAGCGACAGGGCCGAGACGACCAGCAGCCCCGTGAGGTAGATCAGGTCCTGCGGGTAGAGCACCAGCCCGAAGATGTAGAAGCGCCGCGCGGCCAGGTCGAACAGCACCATCTGGCGTTGGCCCCACTCGAGCCACGGCAGGCCGTAGAAGACGATCTGCGTGATGAACACCATGGCCCAGCGCCAGCGCGCGAACACGCCCTGGATGCTGCGCGCATAGATCTTCTTGTGCGACTCGTAAAGGCCGACGCTTTCACCCTCTGCCGGGGCGATGGGAATCACCCTGCGCAGCCTGGCGGATGCCGGTGCGGGCGCCGGTGGGGGTCGTGGGGATGCGGACATGCGTGCGGACGATGGACGGCCGCGCTCAGCGCGACGCCGACTGCGGGTTGTTCGACAGGCCCCAGACGTAGGACGCCAGCACATGGATCTGCGCCTCGGTCAGACGGCCCTGCTGCGCCGGCATTTGGTTGGTCTTGCCGGTGTTGATGATCGAGATGATCGCGTCCTGCCCGTAGCCGTGCAGCCAGATGCGGTCCGACAGGTTGGGCGCGCCCAGGGCCTGATTGCCGCCGCCGGTCGTGCCGTGGCAGGCCGCGCAGGCGGCGAACTTGGCCTTCCCCAGCCCGGCGCGCACCGAGTCATGCGGGCTGCCCGACAGGCTCAGCACGTAGTTGGCGACGTTCTTCACGTCGTCCGGCGTGCCCACGGCCGCGGCCATCGGCGGCATCACGCCGATGCGCCCGAGCGTGATGGATTCCTGGATCTTGGCGGGGTCGCCGCCATGCAGCCAGTCGCCATCGCTCAGGTTGGGAAAGCCCTTGCTGCCCCGCGCATCCGAGCCGTGGCACTGCGCGCAGTTGTTCAGGAACAGGCGCTCGCCGATCGCCATGGCCTGCGGGTCGCGCGCCATCTGGTCCGCCGGCATCGCGGCGAACTTCGCGTACACCGGCGCCAGTTCGACGTTGGCCTTGGCGATCTCCTTGTCGTATTCGCCGGCGGTGCTCCAGCCGAGCTGGCCCTGCATGCTGCCCAGGCCCGGGTAGGCCACGAGGTAGCCGAGCCCGAACACGATGGTCAGCACGAACAGGCCCACCCACCAGCGCGGCAGGGGGTTGTTCATCTCGCGCAGGTCCTCGTCCCAGACGTGGCCGGTCGTGTTGTCGCCACCCGCCGGGGCACGCGCACGGTTGGTGATCCACAGCAGGAGCGCGCAGGCCGCGATGCTGGCCAGTGAAATGACGGTGACGTAGTGCGACCAGAAGCCGCTGATGAAATCGCTCATGATGTTCGCTTCAGTCTTGTTCGAAGGGCAACTTCGCGGCTTCGTCGAAACCCCGGCGGTTGCGGCCGGCATAGGCCCACAGGAGGATGCCGATGAAGGTGACGAAGGAAACCAGCGTGGCCGCGATGCGCAGCGTGGTGATGTCGATGTCCATGGTTCGCTCCTTCGGTTACTTGAGCGCGAGGCCCAGCGACTGCAAGTACGCCACGAGGGCGTCCATCTCGGTCTTGCCGGCCACGGCCTCCTTGGCGCCGGCGATCTGCTCGTCGGTGTAGGGCACACCGACGCGCCGCAGCGCCGTCATGTGGGCGCCTATGCTCACGGCGTCGGCCGGCGACTTGTCGAGCCAGGTGTAGGCCGGCATGTTCGACTCGGGCACCAGGTCGCGCGGGTTGTTCAGGTGGATGCGGTGCCACTCGTCGCTGTACTTGCCGCCCACGCGGTGCAGGTCGGGGCCGGTGCGCTTGCTGCCCCACTGGAAGGGGTGGTCGTAGACGAACTCGCCCGCCACCGAGTAGTGGCCGTAGCGCAGCGTCTCCGCGCGGAAGGGGCGGATCATCTGCGAGTGGCAGTTGTAGCAACCCTCACGGGTGTAGATGTCGCGGCCCACCAGTTGCAGGGGCTCGAGCGGCTTGACGCCGGTCACGGCCTCGGTGGTCGACTTCTGGAAGAACAGTGGGACGATCTCCACCAGGGCGATCACCAGCAGGATCAGCACGATCATCAGGAAGTTGTTGGTCTCGATCTTCTCGTGGGAGAAGCCGGTCTTGGGTGCGTTGGAACTCATGGTGTTCTTCTCTTCAGGCGTGGGCCAGTGCGGGAATCGGTGCGCGCACCGAGCGGCCGGCCACCACCGTCATGGCGACATTCCAGGCCATGACCAGCATGCCGCCGAGGTACAGCAGGCCGCCGAGCAGGCGCACGACGTAGTACGGATAGGTGGCCTTCACGCCTTCGACGAAGGTGTAGGTGAGCGTGCCGTCGGGGTTGATGGCGCGCCACATCAGGCCCTGCATCACACCGGCGATCCACATGGCGGCGATGTAGAGCACGATGCCGATGGTCGCCATCCAGAAATGCACCTCGATCGCCTTGACGCTGTGCATTTCGGTGCGGCCCCACAGGCGCGGGATCAGGTAGTACAGCGAGCCCATCGTGATGAAGCCCACCCAGCCGAGCGCGCCCGAGTGCACATGGCCGACCGTCCAGTCGGTGTAGTGCGACAGCGCGTTCACCGTCTTGATGGACATCATCGGACCCTCGAAGGTCGACATGCCGTAGAAGGACAGCGCCGGATGATCGGGTCGGTGCGCAGCTTGTGCCAGGCGCCCGACAGCGTCATCACGCCGTTGATCATCCCGCCCCAGCTGGGCGCCAGCAGGATCAGCGAGAACACCATGCCGATGGATTGCGTCCAGTCGGGCAGCGCGGTGTAGTGCAGGTGGTGCGGGCCGGCCCACATGTAGGTGAAGATCAGTGCCCAGAAGTGGACGATGGAGAGCCGGTACGAATACACCGGCCGGCCGGCCTGCTTGGGGATGTAGTAGTACATCATCCCGAGGAAGCCGGCGGTGAGGAAGAAGCCCACCGCGTTGTGGCCGTACCACCACTGCACCATGGCGTCCTGCACGCCGGCGTAGGCCGAATAGCTCTTCATCCAGCCGGCCGGGATGGCCGCACTGTTGACGATGTGCAGCAGCGCCACCGCGATGATGAAGGAACCGTAGAACCAGTTGGCCACGTAGATGTGGCGCACCTTGCGGATGGCGATGGTGCCGAAGAACACGATGGCGTAGGCCACCCACACGGCCGTGATCAGGAGGTCGATCGGCCATTCGAGTTCGGCGTATTCCTTGCCGCTGGTGTAACCCATCGGCAGGCTGATGGCGGCGGCCACGATGACCAGCTGCCAGCCCCAGAACACGAAGGACGCCAGCGCCGGTGCGAACAGCCGGACCTGGCAGGTGCGCTGCACCACATGGAAGCTGGTGGCCATCAGCGCACTGCCGCCGAAGGCGAAGATCACGGCGTTGGTGTGCAGCGGACGCAGACGCCCGTAGCTGAGCCAGGAGATGCCGAGATTCATTTCGGGCCAGGCGAGCTGCGACGCGATGATCACGCCGACCAGCATGCCGACCACGCCCCAGACCACGGACATGATGGCGAACTGACGGACAGCGGTATCGCTGTAGACCGCCGCGGGAGGGTTGGGAACTTGCATCGTCGGGCCTTTTCTATGAGACCCGGTCAGTGTCTTGGTGAGACACGTCCTACGGATTGATACAGATCAATCGCCCTTAAGAATGCGCTCGCCTTCGCGTTCGACGTCGTCGAATTGCCCACGGTCCACGGCCCACCACAGGCCGCCGAGGATCAGCAGCACGAGCACGACCGAGAACGGGATGAGCAGGAAGAGGATGTCCATCAGGCGCCCTGCTCTCGCGCTTGCATGGCCGGCACCGCGTGCCGCGCCATCGGCCGCGCGAGCCGCGCCTTGGTCAGTTCGTTCTCGGCGCAGAGCTGCGCCAGCATCACGTCGGTCTGCCGCTGCGCATTGCGCGTGAGC
>LNAP01002852.1_pt1 | contig 16882 bp, 18 predicted proteins | sample 602601 | NCBI WGS metagenome assembly LNAP01 (sample SAMN02440304, study PRJNA202911) | soil metagenome | biome: Subtropical and temperate rainforests or woodlands; isolation source: soil samples (1 kg each in a 20% v/v slurry with milli Q water) were... ... | reverse complement strand
AGTCACAAAAGAAAAAGACCAGTGCGGTCAAACCTCAAACGCATTCACCCATAAACCAGAGGCCAATTGAAAGTACTTCACTGGGTGTTAACATTCGATGTTTATTTTTAATAAAGATTTAAAATTTAAATCTTTAGTATATTAAATGCTTATTGAAATATTAATATTTCCGGTACTTGTTATTGGTTACGTTACGTGCTTATTTATAGCTGGATCTGCTGGTGTGCTGGCAAAGAAAATAAGTAAATACTTTCGACAAAGCACAACTAATTTAGGAGCTAAGGACGGTTATATTCGTCCATAAAAATTGCGATACAATGCGGAATTAGAATCGATCCAAAAAAACATGCCAATACAATTACCAAGATTATAATTGAAGCCATCTAATATAAGTACAGATATTAATTTAAGTAATTTTTTATTTATAATATTTTTAATAAAGATTTAAAATTTAAATCTTTAGTATGTTAATGGGAAACTTTCAAAGCAGAGTTGATATTGAACCGGAACTACATGACTTTATAAACTATTGTTATAAATATGGTGAACACACCCTGGACAGGGAACCTTTTGAGCAGTATATGTCAAAAAAGGGTCAAAGGGTGTATGGTGAAATTCCGAAACAATTAAACAACATTAAAAACATAATAAGAGAAGACGGACTAACTATTGAATTGAATAGCAATTGGAATGGTTTTGCAATAGTAGTAATTGAATATAGATTAATTGGTGGATATGAAATTTGTAAAATTGTATTTAAAAATGGTAAGGGCTCAATTCAAAAACCTTATACATATCAATTTATGTCTAAATATTATGAAGTAAAATATCCCGGTGAAGAATGTAAAGTTTGCTTGCTATCAAAGGAAGGAATGAGCGTATATAAACTTAATAGAGATGAAAAGATTGTTCGTGAATTGGAGAAATGTGGTTGGTCAAGGTATAGTAAGACCATTGCAGGAGAATTAGAACGTATTATAGCTTCGAAAGATGGTTTTCCTATCACAAGAACAGAACCAACTATTAATGCAGTTTTAAGAAAAATGAAATATGAAAATTCCATTAAAAGAATATTTGATTATAGACTTATGAAGACTTCTGACTGGTAGACATAAACGAATGAGTATAAATATTTAATCTGTTCTATGTTGATGACAACTGAACAAATGATATACCACAAACGTGCATACATTAAACAACTATACAATGCAATGAACTCAAGTAGTTCAATGTTTTTCAAAGAATGCATGATTGCATGTATTGAAAACGAAATAAATAGCCTTAATAAAATTAAACAAAGGTTATCACATACTCATGTCGATTAATCTCTCTACTTTTCTCTCTCTTTCAATACCATATATTGAAAATAGAAATACCATCCGTGGGTAAATGTTACCACCTAATGTTGATGGTAGTTGATTAGCATATACTGTCTTATAAGTTATTGTCAAATCACACATATTACCGCCTTTACTAAACGTTACAACACTATTATCATTATAATTTATAATTGGATGATCATAATCAAATTCATAAACGCCTAAAACAGCATTAACCTTATTTGCACCTTGTGTAAAATCATAAGAGTTATTCGCAAATGGTAAGCCTTCCATTTCAATAGTTACTATTCTATCTTCTTGAGATTCACCGTATGTATAAACTGGATTTCCTGAACTGTCAATGTCAACTGTTCCTAATGATACACAATTGAGTTTTAAATTAAATAGATCATGCTTATCATACATATCACCAAGTAAATCTCTCATGTTAATATTCTTCCATGTCATCCTTGTTCTATCAGCATTGACAATACCTTTAGAATTTGAAGTACCTGCTAAAGGTAAATCACTTGTTCGCAAGACTAAACTAGCTTTTTGCATTTGTAAACAACTCATATAACATAAGTAAATATAAAAATTAATAGGTAATCTTTATAGTTGTAAAGTAAGTAAATTAGAATGTTAGATAAGCAACACCATTTTCAAATCTTAGCTCTTGATCAATTGTTACAAATGCATCCAGTCGCATTGATAGATCAGCTCCAATGCCAGTACATTTAAGCATGCATATAACATCATCGTTAGTAGTATTTAAACCACTATAGAAATTAGTTGTGTCACTATTAGGAAAGTTTTCACAGTTAAGTCCAATATAAAACGAACCACTTTGTCCATTGCCAGATGTAATAACTGCTTCAGCTACTGCTGTTCCGGATGAATTGATGTTATAGCTTGCTAGATCAATCGATGGCTGATGATCAACATTGCTAACACTATTAACACATTTAAGTAATTCATAAAAGAAGTTCGGTACTGTACTCGGTGCTTTAGCTGGAATAAGACTAGTACCAATTTTAAAATTATATTCCTCTAAATTATACTTGTATGTTCCTAGAGGATAAAATCCGGCAATACCAATTTTTGCACTATCACGAAGAGATACAATAACGGATTTAATACTACTGAAACGTGCAGGGATGACCATGTTCTTTTGAGTTGTTCCAGAAGATGGTAGTGCCATTGAATCTTGGAAATTTCTTACACCAACTGTATTATATGAGAACACTTCACCACTAGCAGATGATAAAATTCCAGTCATAGCAGAATCACTTAATTCCATAAACGAACCAAGGAACTCTATTCTATTAACAGTAAACCCAGGATCAGACAAAGTATTTGCACAACACATATTGTATATTGATGAAACAAAGGTAATTTCAAGTCGAATAGGGGAACTAGTACATGCGAACAATGGTAAATACTTTGAACCAGACAAAGAGCCAAGTAGGGAAATCAAAGTAATACAATAATCATTACCACTAAGACTAAGTAATGCCCCTGTATTCATACTTCTAGAAATTGTGTTAGTGGTATCTACCGGTACACCGTATAAGTCAGGTCTTGTACCGGATAGAATACTATATTTTCCAGATACAGAATCATTAGAAACTTGTAGATCATACATTTCTTTTGCGAATAAGGAATAATTATCAATATCTTCTAACAAGTTAGTACCATGATAAATTCTAATTCTTTTAATAACTGCATGTGCACCACATGAATCTAACCGTGCAGATCCAGTAGTTGAAGTTGGTTTAAGATTAAACTTAAGAACAGATTCAGCACCACAAAGAACACTATTAGGACTGGTCGGAATATTAAAAGTAACAGTAGATCCAGGAGTATACCCATCTAATGATCCACTAGGTTGAACATTAGATACAAATGATCTAGCGAATGCACTAGTCGATTTGGTTGAATATTGTAGGGTGGAAGGAAGGGCAAGCATATAACATTACTTAACATAAATATTTTTAGTAAAGTAATAAATAAATTAGACTATTTTTCAAGATGACTTTTCTTTTTCTTATTCTTATTTCCATAAATATGTACAGGTTCATATGTACTTAGCTGTTTATTTTCAGCTATATCCTTTTTCACAGGAACTATAGATTTCTTACTGTATCCTGTATTATGATGTTTTAAACCCATTTGATCACCTACTTTATTCATATTCCCCGTTGTTGATAATCCATGACGACTTACTTTTTCTCCAAGCATATATATTATAACAACATATTTTTTAATTTACAAAATCTACTATATCTAACTGTAAGGTTATATTCCAATTACAGTTATTCAAATCTATCAACATCCCATTATGATCACATACTTTTAATGTCATTTCAGTAAGAATATTATCATATAAATTGATAGTGAACTTACTACCATCTGATTCATATACTATATTACTGTTTGGTTGGCTTGTGATTGGTATATTGCATAATACATTTCTAACATTAACATCCTTACTGTTAAAGTTACCTGTCATAATAGAAGATGAATGAATACTAATACTTTCCACTGTTTGCATATTACAGCAATATGAACTTTTAATTGTTTTATTGACACTGTTCAAACTTCCTAAACCTAACATTTCCAAACATGAGCTCATTGAATTTATACTGAAATCAGAACTACTATTTGTTATCATTATTTTATTGGTTACACTGTTATACTTTACATTGAATCCACTTACCATATTTTGAGTTAGATAGAAACATAGATTGTTTGTATTGTAGTTTCCAGGCTCTATTGTTAGACTATAACTACTACCTGCAACTGTATACATTAATAAATTGTTACTATTATTAACATTATAAAAAGAATATGGAATTGTTGCACTTACTACAGACATATGGATATGGTGTTGACTTGGTACAGCAACATGACCCATGTCAAAAACACAATATGATTTACTATTCGCAACATACCTTAAAGCGAATCGACTATTTAAATTAACTTGGATACTTTCGATATCGGGAGCACTCATTTAAAATACATTATATTAAAATCTTTGTTTCTTATTAAACTTCCTTAATTGTTTGTAACTATGTGCATACAATGGATCGATATTAAATGACTTTGGTATGTGATATGTTCTACCTTTCTGTGTCATTGCTAATATACTTACTGGATCGGTGATTGTTCTTATATCAGTTTGATTTAGCATATTGTATTGACCCAAGCCACTCAATCCTATACCTTTATTCACTGTTATACCCTTATCTAATAACCGTTCATTGTTAACATGATCTACTAATGATCCTCCTAAAGAATGACCAATACCAATAATAGGTCTATCTTTATACTCTTTTCTTACATTCTTCACTAGTTTACTACTATTGATAAATCGATTGTTATAATCCTCTAATCCTAATGCAAGATACACATCAGAAACAACATCATTCATATTATTACTCCCACGAAAGTTAACATAAACTTGATCATGCTTATCAGTTACCACATGATGCTTATCATTAGAAAATCGTTTATCCAATGCATAGCCATTATTCTTATATATTTTGTCTGCTTGATCTAATGGCATGTATCCAGCATCAATTAAACTATGTAAATGTCTACTATTAATACTCTGTATACTTTGACTAGGTCTATTTGGTAATACATTCTCATCCATCTTATGAACAGTGTTATACTGTGCTAAGCCTTTGGAATAAAATTCACTCATTATATCTACCTAAGAGAATATTAATTCCAGTTCATTAAAGTTTTTATAATATTTGTTAGTCCATGTATCAAGGTCTAAATGATTATAGCTACCTTCACCAAAGCAATAATTAAACAATGCTAATGAATCAGCCATATTCATATTAAACAACTCCTTACCTAGTGTAATAAACTCTTCAGTATTCTTTGGTTTGAAGATAATAACGTTGGTTACTTGTTTACGCAACACCTTTGGGAAATATAAATAACTTTGTAGTGTGAATATAAACCCACAGCATATATGTCTTGCTTTAATCAACATCTTACTTAATTGTAGTTGTATGCTAGTATCTTTTAAAGCATCTGCAAAATCATCGATAATCATTAAATTGTATTTAGGTGGATGCTTAATAACTGTCTTCTCACCAGTCTCTTCATCTTTTACTTCTTCTTCTTCTTCTGCTCTCATTGCTTTCATCTTTTGATATAACTCTTCCAACATTCCAACATTTAGTTCATGATAGACTTTATCATGGTCTTTGAATGGATGATTATCTACACTTCTAAATGATGCTTCTGCACAGATATAAAAGATATTATCAAACTTCTTCTTATACATTTTCTTATTCTTCATCATATTCAACAATAATGATGTTTTACCGCTACCACCTGATCCATTTAGCAAAAAGACCATACCATTTCTATTAGGTATATTCATTTTAGGATCTATACCAGGAACAAAGATATCCTGTTTCTCTTTGATTGGTTTCATTTTCTTAATGTTAGTATTCTCAACCTCATTAATTTCAACAATAGTCATAATAATATAAGTTACCATAAAAATAAATGTATAATTCTATATTATTATGTCCTCCGATCGATCCGACATCGAAAGCTCCGAAGAAGAAGATACCGTAATTGAGAAAAAACCTATAGTTAAAACTACAAAGGTTGCTAAGAAAACCAAGCCAAAGACTGAAGCACAGCAAGAACAGTTTAAAGTTGTACAAGAAAAGAGACTAGAGTCTATCAACAAGAAGAAGAAAGAAACTAAGATGAAGAAACTCAAAGAACTACAAGAGGAGTTGAAAGAGGATCTTGTTAAAGAGAAAGAACCTAAGAAGAAGACTACTAAGAAACAGGAAATCATTGAGGAAGAAGAAGAATCATCTGATGAAGAAGTTACTAGGGTAGTTATCAAAAAGAAGAAGAAGGTTGAGAAGAAGAAACCAAAGCCTAGAAAAGTGATTGTAGAAATATCAGATAGTGAGGAAGAGGATAGTGATGTTACTGAATCTGATCTATCTGAAGTAGATGTAAAAGCAGATAAATCTAAATCCGAACAAATGAAATCTCAACGTCATAAGAAAACAGTTAAACAATCTGCACCATCAAAGCCAGAAGTGAAAAGAGAAGAACCATCAAGTAGAATCATATTTATGTAAACATTTATTTTTATTTAGTATTATTGTAATGAAACGTGATAATACTATTGAAATCATTAAGGAATTAAAGAAGCTTGGTATCATTACCATAGCCAAGCGTAAATCCAAATCAAGAAGAAAGTATAACGCAAAGTTTTATAGATCTAAACAAGTACCTCCACAACTTCCACCTCCTTATGTGAGAGGGGTACAAACATTCACCCAAACACCACAAAAACACATGATGGATGAACAAGCACAGCTTAACCTTGAACTAGGAAAGAAAGCATTAATGCAACCAATGATAGAAAATCGCACTATCACACCTTTCCCCTCAGCGCCACAACTAACTATTAAACCACATAATGAAACAACACCAATTCAAATAGAACCTGAGAATGATGATAAATACACCGCGCTATCCAACACCTTAAAGAGCATAGACGCAACACAACAAGGAATGATTAGTGTGTTTGATACAAAGATTAATCCTATGCTGAAACAATTTGCATCACAAAACAACAATCCTAAAATAGTAACATCTGCATCACGCAATAGAATCAATCCTATTAATAGCTATGTAGGGGACGAACGAGCGAAACTAATCAATGAGTATAAAGCATTAGGAGGAGCAACTAATAATATTAGAGTAAAAGATTCAGAATCAATTAGGGAACTTATTGATTTGTTAAAAGAAAGTCAATCAAGAGGTATTCCTATTCATGAGGTGAATAATACAACTAGCGCTAAAGCAATAAGGAAGAAACTCGCTTCTATGCAAGCATCAGAACCAGAACCAGAACCAGTTGAAGAAGTACTAGAACCAGAACCAGAACCAGTAACTGAAGTAGTTGAAGAAATTCCTATAATGAAAGAATCTAAATCATTAACTAGAAAAACTGCATTAAAAAAGATGTTAGACATTGTTGGAAAGACATATGAATTAGGGGATCGCAGAAGATGGACATTTGAAGATGCATTATCACACCTTGAGGAACATGAAATACCTGATGATGTAAAAGAATTAATTAAGAATACTAAAAAGTAAATTATGAAATACCTTGAATAGTAATTTCATCAGGCCCATAATATAGTTTAATAGATTGCATATCATTAGTTGGATAAGATGCATAATGAGCCGGTCTTGAGATTGGGTATGTATATATATTATTTACAAATACTGGTGTACCACCGTAATCTTCGTTTGGATATATAGCTATGGTATAACCAGGATTAATAATAAATCCATCATCAGAGTTTCCAGGACCAAATACTTTTGTACTACAAATAATTGGTCTATAGATTGCAGCAGTTGTACCAAAATTAGCACCGTCCAACATCCAAGCTCCAACTGCTTGAGCATGCAAATCATTAGAATCATTATATGAATGACTTGATTCAGTTAACCATACTTTAACGGTTGCACCATTATATTGATTTATTATATCAGCGCGTATAAATGTTCTAGCATCTTCTTTTATCAATATATTATTTACCCAATTTGCATTTCGTCGATTTGTATAAAAATATACATTAGGATCTGTTGAATACAATTGTGTTTGAAGATTTGTTTTTATTACTGTAAACCTTGTTCCAATTGGCATTTCTGGTATTCCATATAATGCTAAATTACTAGCTCCATCTACTAAAATGGTTGATGGTAAAGTAGAAGAAGTAAAATTCATACTTACTGAAGAATCATATCTTACTAAACCACCAGTATACACTTGTGCTTTAACATTACCTGTAAATGTAGGAGAAGAATTTAACAATGCGTAGTTATTTAATGCAGTTTGTAATGCAGGACTGTTCAACGTACCAGTATGGTTTAAGTTAACAATAGTAGTCGTGCCAGTAAAAGTTGTATTATCTACATTTGCTTTTGCATTTAAAGCTGTTTGCTGTGCAGTTGATATAGGTTTATTCATATCACTCGTGTTATTCACATTAGAGATATTACTATTGATTGTTGAAATATTATTATTTATCGTTGTAATTGTTGGTGATACAATAGAGGTTGAAGCGGTTAATGTTGGCGTGGTTACATTACCAGTTACAACCATATCACCATTCTTATTGATTTTCATCAACTCTGTAAATGTTGTATTCGAGGTTGCAATCATAAAATTGAATGCTCTATAAGTACCACCTGGAATATAACCATTTTGTATAAAATTCATTTCTGCTTGTCCTGCACCCATTCTATTTGCACTAATAGAACCGAAATTTTGAGTTAAATATTCTGTATATGGTAATGAATGACCACTAAAATGCATATAAGCACTTATTGCAGAATTTGCATTAGTATTAACTTTCGTGGATAAAGCTGTATTCAATGCCGTGGTTAAAACATAGTTATTTAATAATGTTTGTATCGCAGGACTGTTTATAGTTCCAGTGTGATTTAAGTTCACAATGTTTGTTGTTCCAGTAAATGAAGGACTAGCTATATTAGCTTTTAAATCTAATGCACTTTGTTGTGCTGTTGATACTGGCTTATTCATATCACTTGTATTAGTTACATTTGATATATTACTATTGATTGTGAAAATACTATTATTTAAAGTTGTGATAGTAGGACCAGTTATTATACCAGAAAATGATGCATTAAACGCATTGATACCACCTGTGATAATTAAATTACCATCACTTGTAAACGTATGTTTTTGAACATTTGTAGATCCCCATCTAAACCGAATATCTGTAGCACTAGGATTATCCCATACCATTGCATTGTATCCTGCTAACACCAATCTAGATGAATAATTACTTATACCATTTGCAGGTAAATAGAAATAGAAACCTTTATCCGTAGGTATGTATAATATACTATCCAAGTAATTTGTTGTTCCATTAATAGTAACATTTGATAAAGTATCCCCTGTTTTATTAAGTTTTAAATCTAATGCTGTTTGTTGAGCTGTTGATACTGGTTTATTCATATCACTTGTATTTGTTACATTGGAAACTAATGATAGATTTGCCTTAGTATTGATTAAATTGGTTAATCCTGTGTTAGTAATGGTTCCTGAAACACTAATATTTGCGCATGATATGTCAGATCCAGCACTAAAATTACCTACTGGTCCTTGAATACCTTGGATACCCTGCAGTCCTTGGATACCCTGCAGTCCTTGAATACCCTGCGGTCCTTGTGGTCCTTCGATCAACTCAATATCATTGATTTGATTTTGTAAATTTAATATCTTACTATCCACAGAAGTAATACTATCTTTTAACAGCAATTGCGCATCCACATATGTTTTATCTGATTTAAGACCAATGTTTGTATTGATGGTTGTAATAGTAGGTGATACAATCTCACCTAATACATGCATATCACCATTCTTATAAATTCTCATTAGCTCTGTGAATGTTGTATTAGAAGTTGCAATCAAAAAATTAAATGCTCTTTTTGTAGCACCTGGAATCAATCCATTTTGTATGAAGTTCATTTCTGCTTCTCCAGCAGTAAACTTATTTGCACTAATGGAGCCAAAACTTTGTGTTTGATAATTATTATATGCTAAAGCGTGATTACCAACATGTAAGTAAGCACTCACCGTTGAATTAGCATTTGTACTTACTAATGTAGTTCGAGCACTAGCAATTGATGTATTTATAGTAGTTTGTATCGCAGGACTGTTTATAGTTCCAGTATGATTTAAGTTCACAATATTCGTTGTTCCAGTGAAGGATGGATTTGCTATATTAGATTTTAAAGCTAATTGTGTATCTGTATATGTTTTATCAGCTTTCAAACCAATATTTGTAGATACAGTTGTAGCAAAGTTAGGATCATCACCTAAGGCATTCGCCAATTCATTTAATGTATCTAATGTGGTTGGAGATGAATCTACTAATAAAGCTACTCTATTATCAACATATGAAATAGAAGCTTTAGTAGCAAGATCAATGATATAATCTGAAAGGTCAACCTTTTGAGATTGTTCAAAGACGTAATCAGAAATATCTAGCTTACCATTCAACTGATTTGTTAATTTCGTATTCACAATCTCCCCAGATACATCTAGGTTATTACCAATTTGTACATCTCGTTGGAAATATGCATTGGCTAAATCAGATCCATCCGGTAAATCAATCACTTTGAAAGAACCTCCAATAGTAGTCTTCTTAAACTTATTTTCGGTTACGCTCATTAAACTACGAGTATATATTAAAAAGTTACAATTAAAATTGATTAAAAAATGAATTCAGTGGATTGCTATAGTTAACAACCCCATGAATAGTTGTAATGGTAGATGCAGAACCGATGCTAACAGTATTGATTAACGCTTCATTCGTACCAATGTTAATGTGATAACCGTTTACATTTGTATTTCCTAATCCACCAGAAAAGCCTGAAGCTTTAACATCGTCGACTACTGTTATAGAATCAGCAACATATAAACTATTTGCATTAATATCATTGGTATTCAGAGTAGAGTTAATAGTTGTTGCTCCACCAACGTTTGATATACTTTGTGTTTTTGTTTTTAGTTGTATAACATCATTGTCTAACTGTGTCATGCCTTCCCCAAGGGTATCAATTTGTGTTTGTAATCCTATAACATCTGTTTGTAGTGAAGACAATTGTGGTTGAATAACAGCCATTTGTGCGTTTACAATCGCAGTAGCCGAAGCCGAACCAGCAGTAGCTCCAGCAGTAGCACCAGCTGTAGCACCAGCTGTAGCACCAGCGATACCTCCCGCTAATCCTCCGGCGACTGCGCCTCCTCCGTCTGTACCTGGTGGACCTTGTGAACCGTCAGAGCCATCTTTTCCGTCTTTACCATCAGACCCATCATCTCCTTTTGATCCCTTATCTCCCTTATCACCCTTATATCCTTGTGGTATAGCAAAGTTAAGTATTTGGTCTTGCGCAGTACCAACATTTATTATTGTAGGTAATTGATCTGGATCAAGTTTTGTCACTGTACCAATAGTAATGCTTTTAATGGTTGGATTGCTCAGAATAGTATTAATTTGTGTTTGCAATGAGTTAATATTAAATGTATTTTGACTTATATCATTCTTATTTTGGCTTATATCTACATTTTGCACTGTATTAACATTTTGAATATCTGTTATTGTTGGGCAATTTAGTATATTACCTGTAATACTTACATCACCGTTGTTAAAAAAGGTTTGCTTAGTGATTGTTGTAGCACCATAACGAAATTGAATATTAGTAGGACTATAATTATCCCAAAACATAGCATTAGTTGCACTAAAAGCAAACCTTGATGATGGGTTTGAAATGGTATTTGCAGGAGTATAAAAATAAACCCCACCTGAGGATTGTGGAATATATATGTTAGGAGATTGAACATTTCCGGTGAATATTGGACTATTAAGATTAGCTTTTGTATTTAGAATTACTTGCAATGCTGGCGAAAAGAACGTACCATTGTTTACAAAGTTGTTCACTGTTGTCGTACCTGTTAAATTAGGATTATTTATTGGAGCTTTTAATGCTAGTTGCGTATCTGTATATGTTTTATCAGCTTTCAATGTGAGAGTATTGTTGATTGTATCAATCGTTGGAGATGTTATAATATCCATTATGGATGGTCCTGTAACGGTTAAGTTCTTCAGGTTAGCATGAGTTGTTGCACCACCAATCATTTCAATGTTTCCAGAGACCCTTAATGTATCATAAATATCAGTTGCCATAAATGTATTTGGTGTTGTTGTTAATGATTGTTGAATAGTGGAATTGATCATAACAATGTCATCATTTTGATAAGTAGAACCAGGAATTTGCACATTAGAAGGAAGTGTTATAGAATCTAATACTTCGAGTTGTGTGATTTGTGTTTTCTTGAGTAAGTTCCATTCATTAGAGGATTGTACGATAACCCCAGATTGTGTCAAGTTATTCAGTTGTGTATCATTCAACTGACAAGATCCTGATATTTGTGTAATATTACCATTGAAATTTGTCATGGATAGTTCATTCGTTCCTACCAATGTTAGTGGTTGTTGAATGAGGTTTCTCCAAATGAAGTCAAGTGGAAAATTAATTGTTTCTGATACAAACAGATTTGATATAGTTGCATTTGTTGCTGTTAAGCTCTCTGTAGTAACTGCATCCGCAAAGACCTCAACTAAATTATTAAGATTGGTGTAAAATGATTGTAAATAGTTACTCATTACACTATGACAAGGAAATAAATTTCTGTGGTAAATATAGATGTCGAAAAAACCTGTAACTTTACCCCCTATTGCAATGAAGAACAGTTGTAAGAGTGTAATGCTACGAGCTAGCTTGAAGAAAGCATTAGTAGAACATGTAAAGGAAGAAGTGGGGACTAGTACTGCTGAGATGAAACTACATCCACAGTTAGTTAAGCTTGTTTGTACTATGGTTGAAAATAGTATCAACAACAATAAGAAGAAGAAGATTGACAAGAAAGCATTAGTCATTGAAGTTTTGAGTGAAGTGTTTACATTGAACGCAAATGATAAGGAAGTATTAAGCAAAGATATTGACTTCTTGATTGATAACAAGTTGATTAAGAAGAAGACTATCAAACTATTGTTCGGTAGTATTATAAGAACGGTTGGAGCGATTTTAAACGTTATTTGATGCATAAAGTAAAGGGATTCAACTACAATGTTCCAACAAAAAGTAGTCACATTATCCCTTACTTTATTGCTAATTCACAAATGAACTATCTGCTTTATTTTGTACTAATGGAAATTGGTGTGAGTGTGAAGATTGCGAGTATTGTAGCAATTATTCTTTAGAAAAATAATTATCTTTCCTATATTAATGTGTTCTAATTGGAAGCAAATTAATCATCTTGTAAATACAGTTGCTATATTAAACGATGAGATTGAACGACTTCAGTGTTGTGACCGTAGCTATGTATTAAGAAAGAGATTATCATATGCATTAAAGTTACAATGTCTTCTTCCTCGTAGAATGGGTGCATGTAGAGAAAGACTTAAAACCCTTCGTGAACAGAAAAAGCTTGAACATATTGATTTTATGATCAAATTCGATAAGCAATATAACATTTCTTCGATTGAAAAAGAAATGAGTGAAAAAGATTCTTGGTTTCCTGAGTACTTGAAATATAGTATATTTTAATAGTATGTACCATTTTTCTTACGCTTTATTTTGTATTCCACCAATAACTTCTTATCTGGTGAAACAACATCTTTGTACTTATTCATTTTGTATAAGACACCTTTTCTTTCTTGATTGTATGTACTACTATCAATAGATAACGCTGATACCATTTCTTGTAACTGTTCATCATCATCATCGTCAACGATAACAGGTTTAGTCTTAACATAGTCTTTGTTGATTGCATCGACAACCTTTTTGTAGTAGTAACAAAATTGCGGTTGTTGTTGTGCAAAGTTCAGATGAGTCTCATCACATCTAGAGTCCCAATCGCAAGAAGTGCACTTAATCACAAAGCCGTTCTGAGTCTTAATCGTTCTAAGAATCTTGTTGTTCATTAACATACAGTAGAAATAAATATTTAAGTAAAAAAATCTTAAAAGAAAATTAAAAGTTTTTACTTAAGAATTATTTTGTATTGTATATTAATGAGCAAGAGAAATGAGAGTCTAGTTACTGAACTTATGAAAGAGTTTAACACTGTGCAGAGTAAGTTAGCGAGTAATTTTAAATCTAAGATTGAGCGAGAATTGAAAGATAACTGTAAAGCGACCTTGGAGAAGATTCGTAACTTTTTAAAGGTTGTTAAGTCATTACCTGGTACTAAGATCAATGAGAGTCAGGTAAAGACTGCGATTAGTCAACGTAAGGGTATGACTATTAATGATAAGGTGAATGCCACGATTGTGGAGAGAAACAGAGAAGTACGTAAATTTGAGAATAAGGCATTAGGTGGTACTTTTCATGAGATGATTTATGATTTGGAAGATGATAGTCAGTTCAATAGTAGTAGAACTGATATTGATTACATTGAATCGAAAATGAAAAGCATTAAGAGAATCATCAGTGATATGTTGTTGAAGAGATTGAAAACCGTTAGTGGTAGTAAAGTAGGATTGATGTTTTTGATTACTATTCAGACATTGATGGGGGAGAAGCTGGATGAAAGTACAAAAGAACAGGTTCATAACTTCAACAGTGGAGTGTTTAAAATCTATAGTGCAAATCGTGTCAGTAGTATTGTGGATACATTGGTAAGTAAATACTTTGAAGATATTACTAATCCGTCAAATGGTTCAAGTTGGTCGTTTAAACATTTCATGAATGTACGCTTGAAAAGTAATAAGTATGAACTATCTACTGGAAAATCATTTATACTATTACCTAAAGATGTTCAAGATAAGGGAGCATGTGTGAATCCCACCAATGAAGATGCTAGATGCTTTGAGTGGTGCATTGCTGTATCAAAGTCCTATCATAAGATGTTGAAGAAGAAGAAATTCCCAGCTCATACTTACCACTATTCATTGAATGATATTAAAAGACCGGATGATGTTACTTATCCTGTAAGTGAGGATATGTATGGTCGATATGAAGATTTGAACAACATGCAGATCAATGTGTTTGAATTAACGGATAATGATGAGAGTAAAGATTTGTTGGAGCGTGTGAGTTTGATTTATAAAGGTCCTATGCATAGAAAAGAGGTTATTAACTTGCTATTGTTTCACAGAGATGGTAAGTCTCATTATGTATGGATTAAGAATTTATCTCGGTTCTTTGCGAGTCAGACATTGCGTAAAAGTAAGCATTTGTGCCCTCATTGCTTTAAGAAGAATAATAGCGAGGAGATGTTAATGGAACACATTGAAGAATGCTGTAATCTATGCAGTGATAACTGTCAAATCGATTGTAAGTATGAGCTACCGAAAGAGGGTAGTACTTTAGCTTATGTGAACAAAGGAAGAAGTTTTAAGCATCCTTTTCATGTCATTGCTGACTTTGAGAGTACCTTAAAGCCATGTGACATTAAGAATGAATCCGAGGATGAGACTACTCATAAGTATCAAGAGCATGTTCCAAATTCCTTTGGTTTGAAGTACTGTAGTATCTATGAGGAGTATGATGATGATATTGAAGTATATAACCATTCTGATCCTGAGAAGGTGAAAGAGCAGTTTGTGTTGAGACTAGAGAAGCTTGCTGTCAAATCCTATCAGATTATGAAGAAGAATAAGTTTAATATTACGAATATTGACTATAAGAGACATAAAAATAGTGTCATATGCCCAGAATGTAAGTTAGAGTATACTGATAAGAACTATAAGGTAAAGCATCATGATCATATCACTGGAGAGTATATTGATACGATTTGTAATAAGTGCAATTTGAATCTAACATTGAAGCCATTCCTTCCTGTGTATCTACATAACTTGAAAGGCTATGATAGTCATTTGTTTGTATCATCTTTGAATCGCTATGGTCAGAAGAATGCTGATCTGAGTTGCATTCCTAACAATGAGGAGAAGTATATTTCCTTTAGTAAGACTATTGCTGTTGATGTTGAAAAGTACTATTGTAAGATTACTGAGGAGTTTAAGGAGAAGGAAGTATTGTTTGAGATTCGTTTCTTAGATACTATTGCATTTATGAATACAGGTTTGGATAGTTTGGTGAAAGACTTGAAGAAAGGATGTAGTACATATGAGGATTATAAAAAGGTCTTTAAGAACACTAGTAAGCATTTCACTAATGAATCTGATTTTATGTTGATGATTCAGAAAGGAGTATATCCTTATGACTATGTATCTGAATATTCTAAGATGTATGAGAAATCATTACCATTGAAAGAAGAATTTTATAGTAAGCTAAATGATTGTGATATTGATGATAAAGCTTATGCTACAGCGAATGAAGTATGGAATCATTTTAGCTGTGAGCAGTTTCTTGACTATCATAATTTATATTTGAAATCTGATGTATTACTATTAGCTGATGTTTGGGATAACTTCAGAACTGTATGCTACAATGCATATAACTTAGACTGTGTCTACTACTACACCGCGCCAGGATTAAGCTTTGATTCAATGCTTAAAATGACTGGTATTGAGTTAGATTTGCTTAGTGAATTAGAAATGTATGAATTCTTCAACTCTGGTATCAGAGGTGGATTATCGAATATTGTGAAACGCTACGCAAAAGCTAACAACAAAGAAATGGCTGACTATGATGAGAAGAAAGAGGAGAGTCACATTTTGTATACTGATATTAACAATCTGTATGGTTATGCTATGAGTGAGTATATGCCATACAAAAACTTTAAGTGGAATAATGGATTATGGAGTAAAGATAGTATTATGAAACTAGATGATAAAGGTGCTGATGGGTATGTGTTTGAAGTGGATCTACACATTCCTAGAGAGTTACACGATCACTGTTGTAGCATCGCTTGTTGTATATGCTACATAACTATTAGTGATTAATGATAATAACTATGTTGTCTATTAATTACTAGTTGGTTAATATCTTGTATG
>LNAP01002851.1_pt1 | contig 16885 bp, 14 predicted proteins | sample 602601 | NCBI WGS metagenome assembly LNAP01 (sample SAMN02440304, study PRJNA202911) | soil metagenome | biome: Subtropical and temperate rainforests or woodlands; isolation source: soil samples (1 kg each in a 20% v/v slurry with milli Q water) were... ... | reverse complement strand
CGACGGCGACGGCCATGCCCGCCGTGCCGAGCGCGGCACCTGCCATCGCCCCGGCCCCCAGCTGCGGACCACCGGAAATCAGCCCGGTGGCGATGCCCGGACCGAAGATGCTCAAGGCGAGCAGCGCCAGCGAGGCCAGCATGACCACCAGCGCATGGTCGATGGAGGGCTCGTCGGGATGCACCTGGAACTCGGCGAACAGACCCGTGCCGATGCCGACGATCACCGCCAGCACCAGCACCTTGATGCCGGAGGAGACCACGTTGCCCAGCACCTTCTCGGCCAGGAACGCGGTCTTGTTCCACAGTGCGAACGGCACCAGCACGAAGCCCGCCAGTGTGGTCAGCTTGAACTCGATCAGCGTCACGAAGAGCTGCACCGCCAGCACGAAGAAGCACAGGATGACGATGAACCAGGCCAGGAACAGCACGACGATGGGCGCGATGTTGATAAACACCTCGGGAAAGCCCGCCATCTCCCGGATCTGGTCCAGGATGGGCGCCGCCGCATCGATGCCGGTCTTGGCCAGCCGCCCGGGCTGCAGGAAGTTGCCCATGCTCAAGGTCGAGCCGCTGGCCGTCAGGCCCAGGCCGGCGAAGGACCGGAACACGATGCCGGCCAGCATGTTGAAGTTGCCGATGATGTAGGCGAAGGCGCCCACGTAGAGCACCTTGCGGATCAGCTTGGCGATCACGTCCTCGCCCTGGCCGGTGGCGTGCCCCATTGCCCAGAACAGCCCGGCGATCGTCATGTCGATGACGATCAACGTCGCGGTCAGGAACGCCACCTCGCCCTGCAGCAGGCCGAAGCCCGAATCGATGTAGCGCGAGAACGTGTCGAGGAAGCGGTCGATGACCGAAACGTCGTTCATGACCCCGCCTCGTCAGTTGCCGTAGAAGTTGACGGACTGCGGCGTGTACGGCGTACCGGAACCCACGAAGCGGCGCGTCACCTCGCGGCCACGCTCGACGGCAGCGGCCTGCCGCGCCAGCTCCAGCGAGGCCGCACGGTCCTGCGTGATCTGTAGCCGCTGCGTCTGGATCGATTGCTTGGCCTGCAGGGCCAGCAGCTGGTTCATGGCCTGCATCGCCTGCAGGGCGCCGACGGCCGACTGGCTCTTGCCCACGAGGTCGGCCAGCATGCCTTCGTCATCACTCAGGTTCTGCGAAGCCTGGGCCTGCATCTGCATGGTGGTCTGCAAGCCGTTGAGCGTGTTCTTCCAGCGTGCTTGAGCGTCCTGGTACATCTGATTGCCGCTCACCGTGGTGGCGTACTGCTCTGGATACAGACGGGCGAACTCGCGGTCGATGCTCGTCACGTCATAGGCCAGGCCTTTGGCCTGCGCGATCAGCCGCTGGGTGGTCGCCAGGTTGGCGCGCAGCTGGCCCACCACGCTGGACGGCAGGCTGGCCAGGTTGCGCGCCTGGTTGATGAGCATCCGCGCCTCGTTCTGGAGCTGCTGGATCTGGTTGTTGATCTGCTCCAGCGTGCGAACGGCGGTGAGCGTGTTCTGCACCAGATTGGTCGGGTCGAGCACGATGTCGCCGACGCCGAACAGCGCGTGCGCGGGCTGCGCGATGCCGAAGGCCAGAACGCAGGCGGTGGCCAGTGCGGCGAGCCGGGGCTTGGAGGGGGTAGACAGTTTCATGGTCGGGTGTCCTGAGAATGGATAGGGACAACGGCGGCGCCCGGCGGCATGCCGGGAAACTCGCGCAGCAGCTCGGCCGCCCAATCGAGGCTGCGGTGGCGCAGCCATGCGGCTGCGAACGGGGAGGAAGCGGAAGGCGTAGAAGACGCGGAGGCGGTGGCCGCCGCGAGCACTGCGTCGATGTCGCGCTGGTCTTGCGGCGTGGAAGCGCCCGCAAGAGCCAGCGTCGCCGGCCCCAAGTCGAGGTCGAACAGGCGGTTGCCGAGGCGCGATTGGTAGTAGTAGTCGCGCTTGGGCTGCGCGGTGGCGACGATCTCGATCTGGCGAGCGTTCAGCCCGAAGCCCTCGTAGATCGTGCGAATCTGCGGCTCGGTCGCCTGTGGATTGGGCAAGAAGATGCGGCTCGCGCAGCTCTCGATGATGGCCGGCGCGATGCTCGAATCCTTGATGTCCGCCAGCGACTGCGTGGCGAAGATGACGCTCACGTTCTTCTTGCGCAGCGTCTTGAGCCACTGCCGGATGCGCGCAGCAAACACCGGGTCATCGAGGAACAGCCAGGCTTCATCGAGGATCAGCAGCGTGGGCGCGCCGTCGAAGCGTTCATCGAAGCGCGCGAACAGATAGCCCAGCACGGCCATCACGGCGGCCTTGCTGTGCATCAGTTCTTCCATCTCGAAGCACTGCACGTCGGCCATGCCCAGACGGTCGTGGTCGGCGTCCAGCAGCTTGCCGTGCGCGCCGCCCAGCACATAGGGCGCCAGCGCCTGGCGCAGTGCATTCGATTGCAGCAGCACCGACAGGCCGGTCATCGTCCGTTGCTCCAGCGGGGCGCCGGCCAGGCTGCCCAGGGCAGACCAGACAGCCGCCTTCTCTTCGGGGCCGACAGTCATGCCTTCATGGCGCAAGCGGCCTTCGACCCATTCGGCGGCCCAGCTGCGGTAACCCTCACGGTCGATCCGCGCCAAGGGCTGGAAAGCGATTTCGCCATCCAGCCCGAGGTCGTAGTGCTCGCCGCCGAGGCCCAGGATCGTTGCGCGCATCGAGCGTCCCATGTCGAAGGTGAAGATGCGCGAACCGCGATAGCGCCGGAACTGCATGGCCAAGGTGGCGAGCAGCACCGACTTGCCCATGCCCGTGGGGCCGGCCACCAGCGTGTGGCCCACGTCGCCGATGTGCGTCACGAGCCGGAACGGCGTCGCGCCTTCGGTGCGCGTGACGATCAGCGGCGGGCCGTCGAGGTGGTCGTTCTTCTCCGGCCCGGCCCACACAGCAGACACCGGCATCAGGTGCGCCAGGTTCAGCGTCGAGACGATGGGCTGGCGCACGTTGGCGTAGGCATGGCCCGGAATAGACGAGAGCCACGCATCGACCGCGTTCAAGGTTTCGGGGATCGTGACGAAGCCACGCCCCTGGATCACGCGCTCCACTATGCGCAGCTTCTCGTCAGCCACCGCGGGGTCGGCGTCGAGCACCGTCACCGTGGTGGTGACGTAGCCGAAGGCCACCTGGTCGCTGCCCAACTCCTGCAGGGCGGCATCGGCGTCGGTCGCCTTGTTGCTGGCGTCGGTATCGACCAACGGGCTTTCCTGCTGGAAGATGGTTTCGCGCAGCAACGCCACCACGTTCTTGCGCTTGGCGAACCATTGGCGGCGCAGCCGCACCAGTTCTTTTTCTGCTTCGGCCTTGTCCATGCACAGAAAGCGCGTACTCCAGCGGTACGCAAAGCCCAAGCGATTGAGATCGTCCAGAATCCCCGGCCAGGTCGAGGTCGGAAAGCCCCGCACTGTGGCCACGCGCAGGTGCTGGTCGCCCAGCATCGGCGCCAGGCCACCGATCAACGGTGCATCGGCTAGCAGTGCGTCCAAATGGAACGGCACTTCCGGCACGGCCACGCGGTAGCGCCGCGTGGAAACCGTGGCGTGCAGGTAGGTCAACGTCTGCGCGTCATCGAGCCACGCGGTCTCCGGCATCACACCATTGAGCAGGTCGAAGATGCGATCCGTCTCCGCCTGGAAGGCTGTCAGGCGCTCGCGCCAGTCCACGCCTTCGGTCGGCTTGTTCTCGTACAGCAGGCCCGCCGCGCGGGCGCGAGACTCCTCCGCAGGCAGGTACTGCAACGTCAGGTGGTAACCGCTCTCGAAATGATTGCCCGATTCCTCGAAGGCGGCCCGGCGCTCCTCGTCCACCAGCCAGGACAGCGGTTCAGGAAACTCCGAGTGCGGGTAGTCCGCTGCCGGCCGGCGCTCGGCCTCGATGAACAGGGCCCAGCCCGAGCCCAGCCGGCGCAATGCGTTGTTCAAGCGCGCCGACGTGGCGATCAGCTCGCCCTGCGTGGCGCTATCGAGATCGGGCCCACGGAACCGCGCCGTGCGCTGGAAGCTGCCATCCTTGTTCAAGACGACGCCCGGCGCCACCAGCCCGGCCCAGGGCAGCCAGTCGGCCAGCAGCGCGGGCCGCTGGCGGTATTCGGCAAGGTTCAGCATGACAGCGTCCCCCTACACGTCCAGCAGCGGCCGGTGCTTGATGTGGCGAGCGAAGACCTGCATGAACTGCGGATCGACACGCGCGCCCCAAACCGCCAGCGAGTGGCCGGCGATCCAGAGCACCACGCCAGGAATCCACAGTTGCAGGCCGAGCCCGACGGCGGCGGCCAAGGTGCCGTTGGCGATCGCCACGGTGCGCGGTGCGCCGCCTAGCAGGATCGGCTCCGTCAGCGAGCGATGCAGCGGAACCTCGAAACCGGGCGCGAAGCCTTGCACTCCATCATGGGCCGCGTTCATACGACGGCCCCGCCCGAGAAGCTGAAGAAGGACAGGAAGAAGCTCGAAGCCGCGAAGGCGATGGACAGACCGAACACAATCTGTATCAGCTTGCGAAAGCCGCCCGACGTGTCGCCGAACGCAAGCGCGAGGCCCGTAGCAATGATGATGATGACGGCCACGATGCGTGCCACCGGCCCTTGGATTGACTCCAAGATGGACTGCAAGGGGCCTTCCCACGGCATCGAGGAGCCCGCGGCCTGCGCGGTGCCCGCGAGCAGCAGCATCAGCGCCGCGAGCATCAGGCCCTGCAGGGCCGGGCGAGCTAGGCCGTCCGGCCGCGCGGGCCGGCTTAGAGGATTTGCGGAAGTACGGAAAGCAGGAACGATCATCTGCGTCATGGCAGTTCTCCAGGTTGCTAAAGGGACGGGGAAGGCGCCGCGGCAGGTGCTGCGGGGGAAACCGGCGGTAGCTCAGGAAACGGCGTCTCCGGCGCCTCAAGCGCATCCGCCAGGTGGTAGCCCGCGCCGTCGAAGCCGACGACGCGGGCAATGCTCTCGATGCGGCGCTTGCGCCCACGCCCGGCGATGTGGATCACCACGTTGACCGCCTCGGCGATCAGCGCACGGGGCGGGTTCACCGCCACTTCGAGAATCAATTGCTCCAGGCGCAGCAGTGCGCCCAGGGCGGAGCCGGCATGGATCGTGGCGATGCCGCCCGGATGGCCAGTGCCCCAGACCTTGATGAGATCCAGCGCTTCGGCGCCGCGCACCTCGCCGACCACCACGCGATCCGGCCGCAGGCGCATAGATGAGCGCACCAGCTCGGTCATGGACACCACGCCCTGGCGCGTACGCAGCGCTACGTGGTCGCGGGCCGCGCATTGCAGTTCCACCGTGTCTTCGAGCACCAGCACGCGGTCGCCGGTGGCGGCAATCTCGGCGAGTAAGGCGTTGGCGAGCGTGGTCTTGCCTGTGCTGGTGCCGCCGGCGATCAAGATGTTCTGGCGCTCGCGCACGGTGCGCACCAACAGGCCCGCCTGTTCGGCGGTCATCATGGCGTCCTCGATGTAGCGCGACAGCGGGATCACGCCCACCGCGCGCTTACGCAACGCGAAGGCTGGGCCCGGTGCAGCGGGCGGCAGGATGCCCTCGAAGCGCTCGCCGGTCTCGGGCAGCTCGGCCGTCAGGAGCGGCTGGCCGCGGTGGACTTCCGCGCCGACGTGTGCCGCAACCAGCCGGATGATGCGCTCGCCATCGGCTTCGGACAGCTCCACGCCCATCGGCGCGCGTCCTGTTGAAAGCCGGTCGATCCAGAGCGTCCGGTCGGGGTTGAGCATGATCTCCACCACGTCCGGGTCTTCCAGCGCGGCGGCGATCAGCGGCCCCATCGCCGTGCGCAGCATCTGGATGCGGCGGTCCAGCGACTTGGCCGCGAAAGAGGAAGCAACGGCGCTCATAGGGCGCGCTCCTGCGCGTCATCCACGCGCGTGGGGTCGGGGTTCAGCTCCTCCACCACGTCGCGCACCAGGCTGCGCCCACGCAGCAGATGGCGGCCGAGCTGTTCGACGAACTGCTCGAAGCGCGCCTTGCCCTGGGCACGTGCCGCGTCCTGATGGGTCTCGGGCACCGGCGTGCTCACGGTCAGGTAGTAGCGGATGAAAAGGGCCAGCGTCTCGATCTGAATGTTCTGATCGCGCTCCATGCGCTCGGCTTGGCGAGACAGGCGATCCAGCCGCTTGGCAATGGCTGCCTCGCGCTGGTCGGCCGCATCGGGTGACAGCCAGGACGCCAAGGCAGCGGCCACGATACTGGACTTGGACACGCCTTTCTTGGCGGCCAGCTCATCGAGCCGCTGGGCATGCTCGGGCTGGATGAAGAGATTCAAGCGTTGCTGGCTCATAGATCGATTCCGTCGTCAGGGTCGAGGGATGCCAGCCGGGCCGTGCGCTGCAGGGCCGGGTCGAGCTGGCGTGGAAGGGGAAGCGGCAGGTCGTCGTCGTCAAGCAGCGCGAGGTCGGTCGCGGGTGCGGCGCCTTCGGCGTCGTAGGCGACGGCTTCGGAGAGTTCGGGCTGGCGGCGCGGGCCGCCATCGTCGGCACTGCCGATGGCATCGACGGCTTCGGTCACCGGTGTCGCCGGAATGGCGGGAATCGCCAGGCCGCTCCAGTCATCAGCGCGTGCCGAAGGCACGTCGGCGTACCGCCCGGCAGCAAACACCGGCGGCGCCAGTACGCGTTGCTTGAAGTTCTCGTCCGCGTAGTAGCGCAGCTTCTTGCCCTTGATCGGCGCCACGCCGGACACCATCACCACGGCTTCGTCGGGCGGTAGCTGCATGACCTCGCCGGGCGTGAGCAGCGGGCGGGCCGTCTCCTGGCGCGACACCATCAGATGCCCCAACCAGGGCGCGAGCCGGTGGCCGGCGTAGTTGCGCTGCGCACGCAGCTCGGTCGCTGTGCCCAGCGTCTCGGAGATGCGCTTGGCCGTGCGTTCATCGTTGGTAGCGAACGTCACGCGCACATGGCAGTTGTCGAGGATCGAATGGTTCTGACCGTAGGCTTTGTCGATCTGGTTTAGCGACTGGGCGATGAGGAAGCTGCGGATGCCGTAGCCGGCCATGAAGGCCAGTGCCGTCTCGAAGAAGTCGAGCCGCCCGAGTGCGGGAAACTCATCGAGCATCAACAGCAGCCTGTGGCGGCGGGCTATGCCATCGGAGCCATCGAGCGATTCGGTGAGGCGCCGCCCAATCTGGTTCAGGATGAGCCTGATCAGCGGCTTGGTGCGGCTGATGTCCGAGGGCGGCACCACCAGGTACAGCGACACCGGATGCTCGGCGGCGATCAGGTCGGCAATGCGCCAGTCGCAGCGCGAGGTGACTTCGGCCACCGTGGGGTCGCGGTACAGGCCGAGGAAGGACATGGCCGTGGACAGGACGCCCGAGCGTTCGTTGTCGCTCTTGTTCAGGACTTCGCGCGCGGCCGATGCAACCACGGGATGCGGTCCGCCACCTACCTCGTGCACGAGGTGCGGCGTGGTCATCATCCGGTGCAGGGTCAGCTCAAACGGGCAGGCTGGATCGGAGAGGAAGTTCGCCACGCCGCGCAGCGTCTTGTCTTCGCCCGCGTAGAGCACATGCAGAATGGCCCCGACCAGCAGCGCGTGCGAAGTCTTCTCCCAGTGGTTTCGGCGCTCCAAGGCGCCTTCGGGATCGACCAGGATGTCCGCAATGTTCTGCACGTCGCGCACTTCATGCGCGCCGCGCCGCACCTCCAGCAGCGGGTTGTAGGCCGCAGACTGCGCATCGGTCGGGTTGAACAGCAGGCAGTGCGAAAAGCGCGAGCGCCAGCCGGCGGTGATCTGCCAGTTCTCGCCCTTGATGTCGTGAATGACCGCGGACGCGGGCCACGAAAGAAGCGTCGGCACCACGAGGCCCACGCCCTTTCCCGAACGCGTGGGTGCGAAGGTCAGGACGTGTTCTGGCCCTTCATGCCGCAGGTACTGGCCATGATGCTGGCCGAGGAAGACACCCGCCGGGCTCGACAGTCCCGCCTTGCGAATGTCCTCCGTGTTGGCCCAGCGCGCCGAGCCGTAGGTCGTGACCAGCTTGGATTGGCGCGAGCGCCAGATCGACATGCCGATGGCGACTACCACCGCCACCAGGCCGCTGCCGCCCGCGATCGCGCCACCGATGTCGAAGACGTGTGGCGCGTAGGCGTCGAAGAAGAACCACCACTCGAACAGACGCCACGGGTGGTAGACCGGCGTGCCGTAGAAATCGAACCAGGGCGAGCCCAGGCGCAGCTGGTAACCCAGCGCGGCGGCTGTCCATTGCGTGCCACCCCACACACCAGAGATCACGATGCCGAACACGACAGCGATCTGGCCGAACAGCACGTTCGTCCCTTGCATTGACTGACCTCCCATCGCGGCACAGGAACGTGCCGTAGGCATCAGGATCAGTGCCGTGGGAAGTGCAGGTCAAAGACCGTTGTGGCGGGGATTGAGGCCAAATGAGCCAGACTTCTTGCTGTGGCGAAGACAATAAAAACGCCGCAGGCGCGAGCGCGTTGCGGCGTGGTGAGGTAACAGCGAGAACTTCGTCGCGGCCAGGCGACAGCGAAGGGTGCTACTTGGGTTTCTGCTCCGGCCGGTCACCGAAGAAGCGTCGGTTGGCGGCTTCGGCCGCGCGGCGGCAAAGTTCTTCGCCAGCCTTAGGCCTGTCTTCCTTACACAAGCGCTGAACTTCCTTGAGACGCTCGGGATGGGCCACGAGGTAGTCAACGGTTTCTGAAGGCTGGGATGGGCTGCATGCGGCCAGAGCGGCGGCCAGCATCAGCAACATCAGCTTGTTCATGGTTCCGGTCCTTTCAGCAGATAGGTCAGGAGTCTTCGGCGGCGCCGGAGCCATCCGCCGAATCAATGGAGGCCACGCGTTCGATGAACCGAGCCAGCATCTCGGAGGGCTCCACGTCACGGTGCAGCAGGTAGGTGGTCAGCATCTGCGGCTTGCCCGCCAAGCGCCGGGCCACAACGCCCGGGCCACGGCCGGATGCAATGTGCGCGGCACCCGCCAAACCCAATGCCAGCCCGGCGGAGACCAGGGCCATCATCACCTCATAGGAGGCCACACGCTGCGCGATCAGAGGACTTTGCTCGTATCGATGCAAGACGCGATCGACTTGACGTGCATGGCCTTCGCATATCGCTGGATCGCACAGCGCCAACGGATAGCGCAGCACTTCCTCCAACGGAACATACTTGTGGGCCAGCACGGGATGGCGGGTTGGCACCGCCACCATCAGTTCGTCTTCCCAGGCAGGAGCGGCCACGATGCCATCGCCTATGTCATCGGCCATTGAGAATCCGGCGTCGTACAGATCATCGTGTAGGCCCTTGATCTGCTGGGCCACTGACACCTCGAACAGTCGAATCTCAACCTCGGGGTCTTCCTCACGGCATTTCGCCAACAGAGCCGGCAAGCGCGAGGGCGTGATGCCATCGGAGAGCGCAATCCGCAGTTGGCCGGAGAAGCCGTTGGCTGCGGACTTGACGCTATCGCTGGCCTGCTCCAACGCCATGAAGACGCGCGGCACTTGCGCTAGGAACACCCGACCGGCGTGGGTCAGTTGCGTGCTGCGTGTGGTGCGGGCGAACAGCCGAGCGCCAAGTTCTTCCTCCAGCTCCTTGATCGTTCGGGATAGCGGCGACTGGTCGATGTGCAGCCGTTCGGCAGCACGCGCGAAGTGGAGTTCTTCCGCAACCGCAAGAAAGCATCGCAAGTGCCTTAGTTCCATCCATGCTCCCGCTGAAGGCGACCGGGCTTCTGTAGCCCAGCCTTCTGCCCTATCCCTGCCTCAATTGCTGCTCAATCTGCCGCAAGGCGCCGGGGTCCTCCATCGTGCTGAGATCGCCAGGATCTCGACCTTCCGCTACGGCTTGCAGCGCACGGCGAAGAAGCTTGCCCGATCGAGTTTTGGGTAGCGCCTCAACGAAATGGATGCGGGCCGGACGGGCGACAGCTCCAATTTGCTGCTCGACCGTTTTGCAGATCGTGCGCTCCAAGGTATCGGCATCTTCGTCCGAGCTGTTCTGCTTGCGGGTTACGAATGCCACAGCCACCTGCCCCTTGATTCCGTCCTTAACGCCGACAACGGCCACCTCTGCCACTTGCGCATTTGTGGCGATGCTCGCCTCGATCTCTCCAGTACCGAGTCGATGCCCAGCAACGTTGATGACGTCATCGGTCCGGCCGACGATAAAGTAGTACCCATCCTCGTCGCGGTATCCCCAGTCAAATGTGCTGTAAAGGCGTTTGCCTGTCACCGATTGCCAGTAGGTCTTGAGAAAGCGGTCATCGTCCCGCCAGACGGTCTGCATGAAGCCGGGTGGCAACGGCCCCTCCAAGGCGATCAGTCCCTTTCGATGGGGCTCTGTCAAGGTTTCGCCAGTCATCTCGTCCACGATGCGCACCCTGTAGCCGTACACGGGCAAGCCAGTGCTTCCTGGTTTCGCGGGCAGTGGTTCAATGCCTTGCGCCAAGGTGAGGATCGGCCAGCCGGACTCCGTCTGCCAGTAGTTGTCGATGACAGGAATCTTCAACGCCTGAGCGATCCATGCGGAAGTGGTTTCGTCCAGGGGTTCTCCGGCGAGGAACAACGCCCGTAGCGAACCCAGGTCGTGGCTAGCGGATGCCGTTGGACCTTCCTTCTTCAGAATTCGGATAGCGGTCGGCGCGCTGAACATGGTGGTGACCTGATATTTCTCTACGAGACGCCACCAAATCGAGGGATCTGGCCGAAGCGGCGTCCCCTCGTACACGATGGTCGCCATACCAGCTATCAGCGGGCCGTAGACGATGTAGCTATGCCCGACAACCCATCCCACATCGCTAGTAGCGAAAAACGTCTTTCCTGCTTCAGCGAGGAAGACGTGCTTCATGCTGGCCGCCAGTGCGACGGCGTATCCACCGACATCGCGTTGGACGCCCTTGGGTTTGCCCGTGGTTCCGCTGGTATAGAGGGTGTAGCTCGTGTCGGTCGAATCCAGCGGGAGACAAGGCACTGGTCTATCGAGTTGGGCGATCCGCAGCGGCCCGTAGTCGATATCGCGTTCCGACACGCTGTCCCAATCAGCTAGACGACGATCCACCATCAGCACATGCGCTGGCTTGTGAGTGGCAAGTCGGATCGCCTCGTCCAAGAGCGGCTTGTATGGAATCACCTTGCCTGCGCGCGAGCCTGCATCCGCAGAGACAATGATCGCTGGCTGAGCATCGTCGATTCGCGTTGCTAGGCTCACACTGGAGAATCCGCCGAAAACCACCGAGTGGACGGCGCCGATCCGCGCGCATGCCAGCATGGAGAAGACCGCTTCAGGGATCATAGGCATGTAGACCAATACCCGATCGCCCTTACGCACTCCGAGCGAGAGCAACGATGCCGCCATCGCCTGGACTTCCCGCAGAAGCTCCTTAAAGGTGAAGACAACCTCTCGATCCACCTCTGTGGAGCACCAGACCAAAGCCTTTTCGTCCGGTCGGGTCAGCGCATGGCGGTCGACCGCGTTGTGGCAAAGATTCAATTTCCCGCCTGTGAACCATTTCTCGAACGGCGCGTTGCTGCCGTCGTGGACCCGTGAAAACGGCTGAAACCAGTCGATCAGTTCGGCCTGCTCCCGCCAGAACGCATCTGGCTGCGCGATTGACCGCTGATAAAACTCTGCGTAGCTCATCACTATCTCCATCCATTTGATCCGCCAGCCGCAGTTCGTTTGACGAGCTGCAGCAGCGCATTTAGCTCTTGGTTTTCTTTGTACCGACACCAACCATGAACAACGTCCGTCGCCGATACAAATGTCCCGCCTGTTTCACGGAGGACTTGCTCCGCGTTCGCAGCATCCTGCATTCCGCGCGAGATGCAGGCCTCCTGGACTACGCAGGCTTCGTGGCCTCGGCCCATCGCGAGTAGGGCTGCTTGAAGCAGCCAGGTATGGTCCTCGCAACCTGCCAGGACGAATCGTTCTGGCGCAGCTCTTCCCGCGCACAAGCTGTCCAAGAAGCGGCCATCGAAAGTGCAGAGGTCAGGCTGCTCAACAATGGAATCACACCGGTGCCGCACACAGGCGATGGTGGGTCCCCACGTGGTTTGATCGATCTCCAGTGCTACTGCGCGAACACCCGCCGCCTGGGCCGCACCGGCCAGCACTTGAGCCACATCCGTGGCCTTTTGTGCACCGTGGACTAGCGGCATCAACTCCGTTTGGAACCCGACAAAAATGACGGAGCAATACGTCGGTACACCTGGTTCAATCTCCCCCGAAACGTTGGCCGGACTGCAGAGAGACGACGCCTCCCCTGTTGACACAGCTTCGTTTCGAGGATCAGATGTGCGCCGCCATCGTGGAAAACGCCACGAGGGCACTAGGCTCATGCTTGGGGGGCCTTGGTGCTGACAGGCAGCGGAACCATGACGGGCTTGCCCGGCGTCGTGCAGCCGGTATCGCAGCATCGGCCCGGCTGACGGTTCTGCGTGATGGCGCGCTTCTCGTCATGCAGGACTCCGCGGTCCAACAGGCGCTCCACCAGCTCCACCTTCGAGCCCACGGGATAGTTGCGCCAGATTTCCTGTTTCATCGCGGCCGGGGAACCGCCGCCATGCAGACTGATCACTGAGTACCAGCCCCCTTGATACGACGCAGTCAGGTCCTCGATGAAGCGAGCCGTCTGGATGCGCTGCTCGTATGGGATGCTCGTATTGGCTTGCAGGACTTCGGACAGCTTTGCCGACGTCGCCGGATTGTGATCCTCATCCGGGCCGGGCAGCGCGACGATCAAGCCGCCGGACACCTCATGCGCAATTCGATGCATGTCATAAATCTGCGTGGACAGTAGTAGCTTGCCGATGTTGCTGAACACCGGTTCGGGCATGAAAGAGCCGCTGTGCTCGTCCTTGGTTGCATAGACGCTGGCCGCCACGCCGCATGCGTAGAAACCTTCCGTGATCTTGATCAGTTCGACCATCGGATCGCGCAGATTGCTCTTCTTCGCGGGGTCCAGGCCGTTCGCCTCGCACATTAAGGCGCCTGCGCCGATCAGCAAATCGCCAAAGCCCGCTCGGGCGGCAATGCAGCTATGGCGATGGTGCGTGGCGTAGCTGTAGGTCAACACATTGCTGTGCTCCCACTCGCCAGCGTAGAAGACGCGATCCCACGGCACGAAGACTCGATCGAAGATGACCACGGCGGTGGACTGACCGTACTTGCGGGAGAACAGCGCGTCGCCATGCTCCAGCTTCTCACCAGGCCGGCCCGCTGGCCGCGAGACGATGGTGATGCCAGGCTCATCCACTCGCACGGCACAGCACACGGCAAAGGCTGCGTCCTCGTGCCCCATGTTGCGGCTGGGCATGACCAGCAGCTCATGCATGTAGGGACCGCCGGTCACGATGGCCTTGGTACCACTGATGACGATGCCTTTCCCGTTCTTCTCGACCACATGCACGTAGGTGTCAGGGTTGGCTTGCTGATGTGGTTTCTTGCTGCGGTCGCCCTTGGCGTCCGTCATCGCCACGCCCAGCGAAAGATCGCGATCCTGCACATCGGCTAGGTAAGCCGCGAAACGCTCGCGGTGCTCGGTGGTACCGCGTGCATCGTCGATGTGCGCCACGGCCTGGTAGATGCCATTGAGCGCATCGTGGGCGAGGTAGCGCTGCGCGCAGCCTGTCTCTTGGCACAGCACGCGCACGGCTTCGAGCTTGTTCAGCAGGTCGCCTGACGACTCGTTCACGTGGAGCATGCGGCTCACCACGCGGTTGCGGCTGTGTTGCGTGGCCAGGGCTATTGGCTCCAGTTCCGGGCGCAGGGCGTAGTCGTAGGTGAAAGCCAGCGCGTTGACCCCCGGCCCGAAGGCTGGCTCGTCGGCGACGCTGCTCACTTCGCGTCCATCGACGAAGACTTTGGGCTTGTACTGACGCAAGGACTCCCGGTACTCCTCGCCCGACATCAGATTGACTTTGCTGGCAGGCGCAGCTTGGCTGGATGCATTCATCGCGGTCTCCATTAAACATTGGAGACTTTATTTAAACAGTGTTCAATGCACTTGTCAACGTTTATACTTTTGCACATGAGCACATCGACCGCACCCAGCAAGACCCGCCGCGTGCCCCCCAAAAGGGCCACAACAGCGGAAGATCCGCGTCAGCTTCGGCACCAAGCGCTTGCCGACGTGAGGCGCGAACTCGTACTGGATGCCGCTCGGTCCGCGTTTTTCGAACTCGGGATGGAAAAAGCGAGCATCCGGGAGATCGCGCAGCGGGCTGGCTACACACCGGGCGCGATCTACAGCTACTTCGCCAGCAAAGAAGAGCTGTACGGCACCTTGTTGAGTGAATCGCTCGACAGGCTCAATGAGCGCGTTCAGGAAACGCTGGACAAAAATTCCCCGGGGCCGGCTCGCGCGCGGGCGACTGCGAAGGCGTTCTTCGACTTCTACCGGGAGAACCCGCGTGACTTGGATCTCGGCTTCTACCTGTTCCAAGGGATGCAGCCTCGAGGCCTCACACCCGAGTTGAACGAGACACTCAATGCACGTCTGCGCAACGCATTGCAACCAACACAAGACGCGCTGCAGCACCTCGGAATGCCAACGCAGCAGGCGCTCGAAGAGATCACAGCACTTTTCGCCCATACCGTGGGACTATTGGTGCTCAGCCACACGGGGCGCATTCGCATGTTCAAGCAAGCGTCGCAAGATCTGTTTGAGAAGTACCTGGAGCAACTGATCAACCGGGCCGAAACCGCCTCTCGGAAGTGATGATGGACACTATCAATGCGCAGATGAGCGCTCTGGTGCTGGTGGACTATCAGACGCGCTTGATGCCAGCCATTCATGGCGCGGATCAAGTGCTGGGCAATGCCCAACTCCTTGCACATGCTGCTCGAACGCTGGGCATTCCCGTGCTGGGTACGGAACAAAACCCGTCAGGACTTGGCCCAAACGTTGAGCTTGTGAAATCCGAATGTGCCAGCACCGTTGTCAAGACGCACTTTGATGCCTGCGCAGATGGACTGCTTGAGGCTCTGGACTCGGCGAAAGAGAAATGCGATCAGATTGTGGTCGCAGGCTGCGAAGCCCACGTCTGCATGATGCAAACAGCGCTTGGGTTGCTTCGAGCCCACAAACGCGTATGGGTTGTCGCAAACGCGAGCGGCTCACGGCGCATCGACGATCATGCCGCTGCGATGAGTCGTTTGGCACAGGCAGGCGCCACCGTTGTGACACATGAAATGGTGCTGTTCGAATGGCTGCATGACTGCAAGCATCCACGCTTCCGCGACGTATTGACGCTTATCAAGGCAACTGAACGATGAACGAGAGCACCGATACCCGACGCCCCTAGCCTCCCCCAAGGAGCTATCAGGCAGTCACCATCGCCCGGCGAATGATCTTCTGCGCTGCAGCTTGGCCGACCGACGCAGCCAGGGTTCCGTAGTGCGCCCCCCATGCGCCGCCGGCAACCGGACCGCGCGTGGTGAGGAATGCATCCGCCGCCTCCTGACCGCCGTGGCGCAGCATCTCGGCGCCCTGAAGCACGCGCGCCACCGCCTCTGTCATCGGGCGGGCGAGGAATTCGTCATCCACCGCCGCGCGCACCAGGCGTTCGGTATGTGCCGCCAGCGCGTCGAAGCGCGCATCCTGGCCCGCCAGGGGCTTGAGCTCGTCGAACAGCGCGTCGATGGTGCCCGCGTCGCGGATCATGGCGCGGCGCACGTCCATGCACATCATGTTGGCCGTGCCTTCCCAGACGCTGTTGAGCGGCGCCTCGCGGTACACGCGTGCCATCGGGTTCTCCTCGATGAAGCCGTTGCCGCCGTGGCACTGCAGCGCCTCGTTGGCGATCGAGGGCGCGCGCGAGCAGTTGAAGAACTTAGCCGCGGGCGTCGCCACTCGGGCAAGCAGCCTTTCGTGTTCGCTTGCCTCCAAGAGGTCTGTGGCCTTGGCCACGCGCAGCGCCATCAACGTAGCGGCCTCGACCTCCACCGCCATGTCGGCCAGCACGTTGGTCATCATGGGCCGCTCGGCGAGCGTGGTGCCGAAGGCGTTGCGCGTCGTGGTGTGACGCAGCGCGAGCGTAAGCGCCTGGCGCATTAGGCCCGCCGAGCCGACGGCGAAATCCATACGGGTGAGGTGCGAATGCGAAAGGATCTCGCGCAGGCCGCGCCCCTCCTCGCCGACGCGGATGGCCATCGTGCCCGCGTACTCGACCTCGCTCGACGCATTGGACCTGTTGCCCGCCTTGTCCTTAAGCCGCTGCACGAGGAAACGGTTGTAGCTGCCGTCCGGCAGCGTGCGCGGCAGGAAGAAGCAGGTGACGCCACCGTTGACCTTGGCGAGCGTGAAAAAGCCGTCGGACTGCGGCACCGAGCAGAACCACTTGTGCCCGGTCAGCTCGTACCAGTGCGCGGTCGCGCCGTGGTAGTCAGCTGAGTGGGAGAAGCGCGCCGTGGTCTGCGTCTCGCGGAGGTCGGAGCCGCCCTGCTTTTCAGTCATGGCGTAGCCGATCACGACGGAGGGCTTGTCGCCCACTTCACGGCGGCTGAATTCGTAGACCGTGCCCAGCGATTTTTCCTTCCAGATGGCAAGCGCCGGCTCAGACTCGAAGCCGGCGTAGGAGGCATAGGCCATGCCCGTAGGGCAGGCCGTGCCGTGCTCCACCTGGTTCCAGAGGTAGGACAGCACTGCACGCGCATAGTGGCCGCTCTTCTCCCGGGTGCGCCATGAGAGATTCGGCACCTCGTGCCTCCACGCCAGCGACATCAGTTCGTGCCAGCTCGGGTGGAACTCCACCCAGTCGATGCGGTTGCCGAAGCGATCATGGGTCTTGAGCTCGGGGGTGTGGCGGTTCGCCAGGCGCGCCAGCTCCTGCACGCCCTCGTCGCCGGCCACGGCGCCCAGCGCCGCGCAGTACTGGCCGGCCAGGGAC
>LNAP01002850.1_pt1 | contig 16889 bp, 12 predicted proteins | sample 602601 | NCBI WGS metagenome assembly LNAP01 (sample SAMN02440304, study PRJNA202911) | soil metagenome | biome: Subtropical and temperate rainforests or woodlands; isolation source: soil samples (1 kg each in a 20% v/v slurry with milli Q water) were... ... | reverse complement strand
TGGCCAGCGTGCCACTGGCCGCGCTTACGCTGCTGCTGGCTGCCGCGTGGATCCGCACCGAGGCGCCGCTGCCGCTGCCGCGGCTGGACCGGCGCGGCCTGGTGCTGGGCTCGCTTGGCCTGAGCCTGCTGCTGGTGGCCCTGAGCCAGATCGCCGAGGCGCACCAGCGCACGCTGGGGATCGCGCTGCTGGTGGTCGCCGCCGGTGTGCTGGCGGTCTATGCACGCACTGCTGCACGCACCGCGCAGCCGGTACTGCACTGGACGTTGCTGCGACACCCCGCGCTGCGCCTGGCCATGGTGGTGTACCTGCTGGTGCCGGGCACCTTCATCGGCACCCAGCTGGTGGCGACGCTGCTGCTGCATCGGCAGGGCTACACCGCGGCGGCCATCGGCGGCTTCATGCTGCCTTGGGCAATGGCCTCGGCCTGCGCGATCGCCACTACGCGGCACTGGCTGCCGCGCATCGGTGCGCGGCCGCTGTTGAGCGCGGGCATGCTGTGTCAGGCCGTGGGCATCGTGCTGTTGATCGGCATCCAGCCTGGCCAGCCGGGGATGCCAGTGCTGGCATTCGCGCTGATGGGGCTTGGCGGCAGCCTGTGCAGCAGCAGCGCGCAGACGCTCGCGTTCCAGGGCATGCAGGACCAGGACATGCTGCCGGCCAGCGCGCTCTGGAATCTCAACCGCCAACTCAGTTTCTGCCTGGCCGCCGCGCTGCTGGCCTGCGTGCTGGCGGTGCTGTCGTCGCGGATGCCCGACCGCGCTTTCGCGCTCACCCTGCTGCTGGCGGCCGGCATGAGCCTGCTGCCGCTGCTTCTGCTCTGGCGCCTGCCGGCGTCCACCCTGACCTTGAGGACCTCCGCATGACTGACACCTCCGCCCTGCATGAAATCCACGCGCTGCATGTGCTGATCGAAGACTGGTTCAACGCGCGTATCCCGGTATCCGCGCTGGACACGCTGATGGCGCGTTTCACCGATGACTTCAGCATGGTCGGGGTAGCCGGCCAACGCCTGGATCGGGACGCCGTGCAGGCGTTGTTTGCCGGCAGCCACGGCGCGCGCCCCGGGCTGGTGATCGCCATCGAGTCGGTGCAGGCCACGACCCTGCCGTCGCCGCTGGCCATGCTGCGCTATCGCGAAGGCCAGGGCGTGGAGGAGGGCGTGATGCGCTGGCGGGAATCACTGGCCGTGCTTCGCCAGGAGCACGGGCAATGGCGCTGGTTGGCGCTGCATGAAACAGCCAACGCCTGAATCAGCGCACGCGGTAAACGCCGAGCTGGTCTTCGTCGACCAACACCACGCGGTCGGGTCGCGCGCTGAAGCAGGGCGCGATGAGCAGCGGCCGCACATCGCCGGCCTGCATTGCGCCACGCAGGAACGCGACCACATCGGCCGCCGTGGCCCGGAAGGTGCGCCCGCCGAACACGGCGGTGCGCCCCTTCCAGGTCACCACGTTGTGCGCCACGTAGCAGTTGGCGTCCTGCAGGACGTCCGCCAGCGACTCCATGTCGGCGATGGGCTGGAATGGCGCGCCCGCGGCAACGGCATCGCGCATCTGGAAATAGATGCGCTGTTCTTCCTCGCGTGACGCCAGCTCGGCGCGCACCAGTGCCTGCAGTGTGTAGTGGTTCTTCATCATCGGCTGTCTGGTCCGGTGGCGAGTGCCGCCGTGGATCCCGGGGCCCATTCTGCGGTGGCGCGCGTGGCTTTGCACGATACGGTGGTTGATGGCTGAATGCGGGCGAGGGCGGTCCGTCGGGACCATCGGCATCTACCGGCGCGGCGCGGGCGGCGCTAGGCTGCGGTGATTGCCACCCCTGCCGGGAGAGAGCCCATGCGTGTCCGTGTCGTGCCTGTCGTGCTGTTGAGCCTCATGGTTGCCGCCAGTGTGTCGGCGCAGACCTCGCCGATGACCCCGGATATTCCGGCCAAGGGGTTCGTCACGCCCACGGCCAGCAACGACTACGACAAGCGCGTGGTGATGGTGCCGATGCGCGACGGCACAAAGCTCTACACGGTGATCGTGGTGCCCAAGGGCGCGAAGCACGCCCCGATCCTGCTGACCCGCACGCCGTATGACGCGGCCAACCGCGCCAAGCGCATCGACTCGCCGCACATGCGCGACATCCTGCCCCAGGGCGACGAGGTGTTCGTCGACGGTGGCTACATCCGGGTGTTCCAGGACATTCGCGGCAAGTACGGTTCCGAAGGCGATTACGTGATGACCCGGCCGCTGCGCGGGCCGCTCAACAGCACCAAAGTGGACCATGCCACCGACGCCTGGGACACCATCGACTGGCTGGTCAAGCACGTGCCCGAAAGCAACGGCAAGGTCGGCATGCTGGGCTCTTCGTATGAAGGCTTCACCGTGGTGATGGCGCTGACCAACCCGCACCCGGCGCTGAAGGTGGCCGCGCCGCAGAGTCCGATGATCGATGGCTGGATGGGCGATGACTGGCTCAACTACGGCGCCTTCCGCCAGGTCAACTTCGGCTACTTCACCGGCCAGCTGGCCAAGCGCGGCAAGGGGCCGTCGATTCCCAGCGTCGGCTACGACGACTACACCACCTTCCTGCGTGCCGGCTCGGCGGGCGACTACGCGCGCGCCAATGGGCTGGACCAGCTGCCGTGGTGGCACAAGCTGATCGAGCATCCGGCCTACGACGCCTTCTGGCAGGAACAGGCGCTGGACGCGCAGATGGCCAAGACCCCGCTGAAGGTGCCCACCATGTGGCTGCAGGGCCTGTGGGACCAGGAAGACATGTGGGGCGCGGTGCACAGCTATGCGGCGATGGAACCGCGTGACAGCAGCAACACGCTCAACTACCTGGTGATGGGCCCGTGGCGGCACAGCCAGGTGAACTACGACGGCAGCAGCCTGGGTGCGCTGAAGTTCGACGGCGATACCGCACTGCAGTTCCGCCGCGACGTGCTCAAGCCGTTCTTCGACCAGTACCTGGTGGACGGCGCGGCCAAGGCCGATACGCCGCCGGTGCTGATCTACAACACCGGCGAGAAACACTGGGACAAGCTGCAGCAGTGGCCGCGGACGGTGGCACAGAGCAAGCCGCTGTATCTGCGTGCGGGCGGCAAGCTGTCGTTCGAGGCGCCGCAACCGGGCGAAGCCACCTACGAGGCCTACGTGGCCGACCCGGCCAAGCCGGTGCCGTTTGTGCCGCGCCCGGTGCGCTTCGCCGACCGCGACATGTGGACCAGCTGGTTGGTGAAGGACCAGCGTTTCGTGGACGGCCGGCCCGACGTGCTGACCTTCGTCAGCGAACCGCTGACCGAACCGCTGCGCATCGGCGGCGCGCCGCAGGTGAACCTTGCCGCGGCCACCACCGGCAGCGATGCCGACTGGGTGGTGAAGCTGATCGACGTGTACCCGGACCAGACCCCGTCCACGCCGGAGATGGGCGGCTATGAGCTGGCGGTGTCGATGGCGATCTTCCGCGGGCGCTACCGCGAGAGTTTCAGCGCGCCCAAGGCGATCGCGGCCAACCAGGTGCTGGATTACACATTCGGCCTGCCCACGGCCAACCACGTGTTCCAGCCGGGCCACCGGGTGATGGTGCAGGTGCAGTCCAGCCTGTTCCCGCTGTACGACCGCAACCCGCAGACCTTCGTGCCGAACATCTACCTGGCCAAGCCGGGCGATTACCAGAAGGCGACGCAGCAGGTGTGGCACGCACCGCAGCAGGCAAGCTTTATCTCGCTGCCGGTGTATTGACCAAGAACGCACGGATAACCTTAACGCCCGGGTAGAGCCGACCGTTGGTCGGCTGCACGCAGATCGTCCAAACACCGGTAGAGCCGACCGTTGGTCGGCTGCCTTCGCACGGATCCGGGTGCAGCCGACCAACGGTCGGCTCCACCCGCATTGCGTCGCCCGTGCACAGGCGCTAGCGTGCAACTCCGTTTTTCCTGATGTGACCGATGAAAAGGATGTTCGTGCTGACGGCGCTGGCCGCGCTTGCCACGCCGGTGCAGGCGCAGTCGTTCACCGTGCTTGGCCACCGCTTCGGCGCCGATGCGCTGGTAGCCGCCGATGGCCGCCTGCTGGTGGCACCCAACGGCGAGCGCATGGTGCGGCTGGCTGCCGATCGCTGGATGCGCGCACAGGGCGACGCCACGCCCCAGCAGTGGTACGACGATGCAGGACGACTGCTGCGCGAAGACCGCGGCTACACCGAGTACCACACGCCCTTCGTGCTGCCGCAGGCCGCACCCGGCGACCCCTTATGGAAGGCGTTCATCCGCGCAGACGGCGAGCCGACGGGCGGTTGGGGCGTGGTGGATGCACTGGGGCAGGTGCGCCTGCCGGCGTTGAACGATGGCGAGTGGCTGCCCCTGGCCGTGCCCGATCGCGTGTTGTGGCATGCCAACAGTGGCGCGCTGCGTTTCCACGACCTGCATGGGCAACCGGTGATGGAGCTGGACGAACGCAAGGCGCAGTGGGTGGCCGGGCCCTTCGCCGGCCGTCACGTGTATGTGTCCTGCAGTGTCGAGGTGCCCGCGCAGTGCAGCGTGCAGAACGAAGCCGGCAAGACGCTGTTCGCCGACGATATTGACGCACTGCTGCCGGTCAGCGACGGCGGCTGGTGGTTGCGCCAGGGCGAGCTGTGGCGGCGGGTGGATGCGCAGGGCAGGGCGACAGATGCGGCGCGCTACCGCCAACAAGGCCTGTACCCACGCTATCGCCAGTACGGCGGCAGCGCAGGCCGGCGCGACTGGCCCGAGCAGGTCAGCCGCCATGCCACCGGCCGCGAGAAAGACACCCCCGAGCCCGGTTGGCTGATGGCCGACGGACGCTTCACCGCGCAGCCCACTACGCGCGGCAGGGTTCGGATGGACTACTGCGATGGTCGTTGGCAGGTGGTGCATGACGACGATGCTTCGCCACCCACCGAGGTGCCGGCCGCGCTGGCTGCCGTGCTGGGCGAGCCCGATGCCGAGCAGCGGCAGGCACCGCCGTGGCGCGTTCGCCCTGCCACCGACGACCACCCCGCCGCGGTACGCGACTGCAACGGCCAGCTGATGTTCGCCCCGCCCAGCGTCGACCGGCTGGACGCGGTGGGCGCGGGCCTGCTGGGCACGTTTGTGGGCGAGTCCTCGCCCCGTTTGTGGTGGGAGGGCGCCACCGCACACACGGTGCCCGAAGGCCTGGCGATCGACGACGATCATGTAGTGCCACCGCTGCTGTTGCTGTGGAACCAGGCCACGGGCCAGAACCAGCTGTACAACATCGCGCTGGGCATGGTGATCGGGCGCAGCTTCGATGGAGTTGAGCACATGGACGCACGGCGCGTGGTGTTCCGCCGCGAGGGGCGGCAGGGCCTGATGCTGGCCGATGGCAGCGAGCCGCTGCCGCCGCGGTACCTGGAGATCCTGCCGTGGGGCGAAGACCGCACGTTGACGCGGCGGTATCTGGAGGACGGCGATGAGGAGCTGACCCTGCTGGATGCCGATTACACGGTACTGATGCGGCGACGCTTGGCCTTCACCGGCGTGGCGCTGGAAACGACCTGGGAAGGAGACGTGCAGGGTCACGCGGTGGCCCGGCTCAACCTGGGCACGATGCAGCTGCCCGATGGCCCGTACTTCGTCCAGCAGTGGCTGGATCGCAACGGGCAGGTGCTGGTCAGTGACGTCAGCTGCCCGGCACCCGGCGATGATGTGCTCGCGCGGGGAGCAGGCGTGATGCTGGGCATGGGATGGCGGCAGGACAGCACGCCGCAGCAGCCCTGTCGGTTGCCGGATGCGTTGATGCCGGTGTTGCAGGGTGGCGACGTAGCGCCCGCGATGCGGTAATGCCGGCCAGCGGCCGGCATTGCAAACGACAGCCGACCAACGGCAGCCGACCAATGGTCGGCTCTACCGGTCATGCGCCTGAGACGCTCGGGTAATCGGTGTAACCGCGCGAGCCGCCGCCGTACAGCGTGTCCGGGTCCAGGTCGGACAGCGCAACGCCCAGGCGCAGGCGTTCAACCAGGTCGGGGTTGGCGATGAACGGACGGCCGAAGGCGATCACGTCGGCGTAGCCGGACGCGATGGCGGCCTCGGCGGTGTCCTTGGTGTAGCCGTTGTTGGCGATCCACGCGCCCTTGAACTTCGCCCGCAGCGCCTGGTAGTCGAACGCGATATTGTCGCGCGGGCCGCCGGTGGCGCCTTCGATGACGTGGATGAAGGCCAGCGGGCCAATCGCATCCAGGCGCTCCACGGCGCGTTCGAACAACGGCTGCGGCTGCGAATCGTGGGCGTCGTTGGCCGGGGTCACCGGGGACAGGCGCACGCCGGTGCGCTCGGGACCGATCTCCGAGGCGATCGCACGGACCACCTCGTCGAGCAGACGGGTGCGGTTTTCGATGCTGCCACCGTATTCGTCGGTGCGCTGGTTGCTGCCGTCGCGCAGGAACTGGTCGATCAGGTAGCCGTTGGCGGCGTGCACTTCGACGCCGTCGAAGCCGGCGGTGATCGCGTTGCGGGCGGCCTGGCGGTAGTCCTGGATCAACGCGGGGATTTCGGACAGCTCCAGTGCGCGCGGCGCCGAGACATCCTCGAAGCCCTTGCTGGTGAAGGTCTTGGCCTTGGCCGGCAACGCACTCGGGGCTACCGGGACCTCGCCGTCGGGAAGCAGGCTGGTGTGCGAAATGCGGCCCACGTGCCACAACTGCAGCACGATCTTGCCGCCGCGTGCATGCACGGCGTCGGTGACCTTCTTCCAGGCGTCGATCTGGCCCTGGCTGTAGATGCCGGGCGTGTCCAGGTAGCCCTGGCCCAGCGGGCTGATCTGGGTCGCCTCGGCAATGATCAGGCCCGCGCTGGCGCGCTGTTCGTAGTACTGGATCGCCAGGGGATTGGGCACGCGCCCTTCGATGGCGCGGTTGCGCGTAAGCGGGGCCATCGCGATGCGGTTGGCGACCGCGATCGCACCGAGCCGGGTGGGGGTGAACAGGGGGCCGTCACTGGAAGAAGTCATGTGCATACCTAGGGAGGAGGGGGCCGCATCACGCAGCGCGTAATGACCAGATGTGGACGTACGACCGCCAGCATAGGGGGGCGTGCGTTGCACCGATGGGAAGCATTGTTGCGGTCGCCCATGTGCACGTTCTGTAACGCGTTGCAGGCGTACCGTGAGGACAGATGCAGGCGCTGTCTGCGATACATTCCAAGCAGAGGTACAACGCGATGATTGATTATCAGCTCAAGGGCAAGGTGGCGATCGTGACCGGTGGCGTGTCCGGCATCGGCCTGGCCGCCGCCGAACTGCTCGCCGCATCCGGTGCGGCGGTGGCGGTGTGGGACCTGAAGGAAGAAGCGGTGCAGAAGACGGCCGAGGCGCTGCGCGGCAAAGGTGTGAAGGCGATCGGCATCGCGCTGGACGTCACCGACGAGGCCGCGGTGGAAGCGGCCGTGCAGCGCACCGTGCAGGAACTGGGCGGGCTGGACATTGCGGTCAACAACGCCGGCATCGGCGGGCCGTCGGCCGCCAGTGGCGACTATCCGGTGGACGGTTGGAAGCGGGTGATCGATATCAACCTGACCAGCGTTTTCCTCTGCCAACGCGCGCAGATCCAGGCGATGCGCAGCAGCGGCAAGGGGGGCAGCATCATCAACATGGCCTCCATCCTTGGTCAGGTCGGTTTCGACAACTCGGCTGCTTACGTGGCGGCCAAGCATGGTGTGGTTGGACTCACCCAGACGGCGGCATGGGAACATGCAGGCGACAGGATCCGGGTCAATGCGGTCGGCCCCGGCTTCATCGCCACCCCACTGCTGCAGAAGATGGACCCGACGGTCAAGAAAGCGCTGGAAAGCAAGCACGCACTGGGCCGCCTGGGTCAGCCGGACGAAGTTGCCGCACTGGTGGCGTGGCTGGCCAGCGACGATGCCTCGTTCGCAACCGGCACCTACTACGCCATTGATGGCGGTTACCTCGCACACTGACCGATGCGCAGCGTGGTCATGCGAGTGTCGCTACCGCATGACCGTGCACGTGGGCCTCACGCACCTCTTCACGGCGTTCCCACGTCCGCCACGCAAGGCTGTGGCGAACAGGTGAGGACATGCGGATGGGACTGGAACAAGATCTGTCAATTCTGCTGCGGATCGCCGCGGCGATGGTGTTTGGCGGGCTGATCGGCATCGAACGCGAGATGGGCAAGCATGCCGCCGGGCTGCGCACGCACATGCTCATTGCCGGCGCGGCCGCCTTGATCGTGGGCCTGGGCGACAGCATCGCCGAGCACTTCCAGCAGGAGCGCTATCGCGACCTGCTGCAGGTCGATCCGGTGCGTCTGATCGAAGCGGTGGTGGCCTGCGTTGGCTTTGTTGCCGCTGGCACCATCCTGCGCGGGTCGCGCGATGACCAGGTCAGCGGCCTGACCACGGCCAGCTCACTGATCATGTCGGCATCGATCGGCATCGCGGTGGGCATCGGCGAGTACGTCATCGCCATCGGGGTCAGCATTCTGTGTCTGATCGTGCTGGCGGTGTTCAGTCGGATCGCCAAGAAGATCGAACCGCACGACTGATGCAGGTCGATGACGCGTCCTGGGCGCAGGCAGGACGACGCGTGGCCGGCAGGTGCCGGCCACGCGCGTTTCCCGTTTCGGGGCGATCAGAATCGCTGCTGGTACTTCATGTACACCGTACGGCCGAAGTCGAAGCCGGCGTAGTAGGGGAAGGCGCCACCCGGTGAGGTGAACATGATCGGACCCTGGTGATTGAACACGTTGTTGGCGCCCACCGACACGGTGGCATCCCACGGTGCCTGCCAACGGACCTGCACGTCGTGGAAGGTATTGCTGCCTACCCGGCGGATGGCATCGGGCTCACCGTTGGCGAAACGGTCGGGGTGCGTGCAGGGGCGGTTGGGCACGCAGGACTCCTTCATTGCGGAGTAGTAGCGCAGCCCATAGCGGACGCCCCAGTCGCCCTTCTCCCAATCCGCACCGAGGGTGGAGCGCACACGGAACACGCTGGAGTCGCCGACCTGGCCGACGCGGCCAATCATGATCTTGTCGCCCTTGGCGTTGTTGCCTTCCTCGTCGTACTGACTGACATAGCTGGTCTGCCAATCCAGCTTGATCTGGCCGATGGCCAGTTCCGGCAAACGGTAGCGGATGCCCAGGTCGTAGCCTTGGGTTTCCATCCTGCCGAGGTTGGCCACGCCGTAGGTCAGGCCGCTGATATGGCCATCGGGTGCACGCACGATGCCCCCGCATCGAGCTGCATCGCCCAGTACATAACAGTCGCGCAGGATGCGGCCGACGCTGTCGGCGATGATCATGTCCTTGACCGAGTACTGGTACCAGTCGAGCGAAATGTCCAGCCCGTCCACCCATCTCGGGCTCCACACGGCCCCAACGGTGCGACTGGTGGACGTCTCCGGCTTGAGGCCCAGGTTGGACTGGTTGATGAACTCGTCCGGTGTCTGGCACGGGTAGCCGGTGCAGGGCACGCCGTTCTGACCCAGCTGTACGTAACCCAGCGGCACGCCTGCGGCGTTGCAGGCCGCGTTGCCGTTGACGCTGTTGGTCGCGCCGACACCACACGGGTCGGTGTAGCGCTCGAAGCTTGAACCGGCGCCACCGTACAGGTTGGAAATGGTCGGTGCGCGGAAGCCGGTAGCTACCGTGCCCCGCACCAGCAGCTCATCCAGCGGGCGCCAGGTCAGGCCGAACTTGCTGTTGAGGGTGTTGCCGAAGTTGCTGTACCTGGAATGGCGACCGGCCGTGCTGAGGGTGAGTTCGCGCGCAAACGGCAGGTCGCGCAGGATGGGCACGCTCAGTTCGGCGTAGAACTCATCCAGTGCATAGCCGCCCTCGGTGGTGGTGGCCGCCAGGCCGGTGCTTTCGTTGGACTGCTTGAAGGCGTCGGGGACGAAACGACCCTCTTCCCGACGGTGCTCATAGCCCACCGCGATACCCACTTCGCCGGCCGGGACATCGAACAGCGCACCGGCCAGGTTGGCGCTGTAGACCGTGGTGCTGGTGGTGCCGGTGTCGGTGAAGTAGGGGAACAGGAACGTCTGCAGATCCGGGTCGGACAACGCTCCCGGGCCGCCCACGCCATTGGGCAGGAACGGATTCCACGGCCTGCAGTTGGCGTCCTTGGCGGTGCCGCAGTCCGGGCTAAGCGCACGGTTCAGGGCCAGCTTGCTTGCATCGCCATGGCCGGTCTTGCTCAGATTGTTGCGGTTGTACAGGCCGCCGATGTCCCAGTCGAAGTCGCGCCCGCCGAACTGGAACGCCCCCTTCAATGCACCGCTGACACGGAAGGTCTGCAGGTCGCTGCGGGTAGTGCGGGGCACTTCCCACAGGCGGCGGACGATCTCGGTGTCCACCCCATGCGGATTGAAGGGGCTGTTGGCCGGCACGTCATAGGACAGCGGATAGCCGGCCACCTGCTGGTCGGTGATGCGCTGGTTGTACAGCGCTTCACCCTCCAGGCGCACGTTGTCGGTGAGGTCGTACCAGGCGGTGGCGAACAGCGAGCGGCGCTCGATACCGGTCTGCAGCATCATCTGCTCGTTGGCATTGACCCTGTCGCGTGCATCGGTGGGGCGGTAGTCATTGGGGTTGGCGGGATCGCCGCCGTCTTTCAATGTCCACCATCGCGCATCGGCCGCCTTGATGTCTTCGCCGTTGGCGCAGGGATTGCAGTGCGAACCGTTCCGGCCCACGCCACTCCAGCCCGAGCCCGGGTAGTCCGGGCCGGCATCGCCATGCCGGCTGAACCAACGGTCCTTGGCCCAGACCGGGTCTTCCTTGCTGTAGTCCAGCGCGGCGGTCATGCCGCCCCGATCGCCCTGCGTGCCGACCCGCAGCGAGAGCTGCTGGTTGCGGCCATCTCCCTGGCTGAACTGGCCCAGCGAGGCATTCAGCTCGGCACCGTCGAAGGTGTTGTCGGTGATGATGTTGACCACCGCGGCAATGGCATCGGAGCCATAGATGGCCGATGCACCATCCTTCAACACTTCAATGCGCTGGACCGCGCTCATCGGCACTTGCCCCAGGTCCTGCCGGCCGCTGGTGGTGGCACCCAGGCGCCGACCATTGAGCAGCACCAGGGTGCGTGAGGCCCCGAGGTTGCGGATGTCGACGTAATAGCCGCCCACGCTTTCGCCGGAAGCCAGTGCATCGGACCGTGCGGCCGGCGGTGACCCTGCCGAACTCAGGTTCTGCAGGATGTCGGCGATGCTGGTGAAGCCCTGGCGGGTGATGTCGGCGCGGGTAACCACCAGCACGGGTTGACGGGTTTCGGCATCGGCGGCGCGGATGCGCGACCCGGTGACTTCGATCTTGTCCAGGGTGGTAGGCGTGTCGGCCAGGGCGGCAACAGGTGCCAGGGCCAGGCCGATGGCGACGGACAACATCTTCACCGGCAATCGGCCCGGCAACGTCTGGTTCTGCATCAATCTCTCCAATTGATTGGTTGTGCGAAGTACGCGACGCAAACGTTACTGTTTCGTTGTCACTCAGCCTGTACGCGATACGCGTTGGGCATGTGCCGAATTAGCTTTAGTGCGCAGTGCATGCGCGCGGTAGACCGACGCGCTCACGCCGAAATGCGCACGGAAAGCGCGCGCGAAGCTGCACCCGCTTTCGAAACCACATGCCGCACCGACTTCGCCGATGATCAGGTCACTGTTGGCCAGCAGTTCGCCCGCATGCTGCAGGCGCAGGCGCGCGCCGGTGGCCTGGGGGTTCTCACCGAACAGGCCGAGGAATGCCTTGGAGAAATACCAGTAAGACAGATTGGACAGCTCGGCCAGCTCGGACACCCGGACCACGCGGTCGACGTTGCCTTGCAACAGCAGATGGGCCCGACACAGACGGCCGAGCACATGGCGTTTGCGATGCAGTGACCGTCCCGGGCAGCGCGCTTCCTGCACACCGAGCGCCTGTTGCAGGTGCGCGATGTGGCGCAGCAGCGGCTGTAGCGCCGCAGCGCGCGCGGTGGCGGGGTTCTGCAGGTGCATGCGCAGTTGCCGCCACAGGCGCAGCGCGATCTGTAGATCACAACGCCGCATCTGGCCCAGGCCGGGATAGAGCCGGCAGGCGTCTTCCTTGAGGACGTCCAGGTCCGCTCCACACAGGGCCACGCCGATGCAGACCCCATGACGGTCGGCCTGCAGGCTCGGCCGCGAGTCACGGTCAAGCACGATCCAGTTACCCCGGTGAAGGCGGAAGCGCCCTTCGCGTGCGTGCAGCCAGGCGCTACCCCGCAGCTGTATCCAGAGCGTAAACGCGCCGCCGGTGAGCTGCACCGACGACATCCGCGACACCCCGATACAGCTGCCAGCATGCTGTTCGTTCGGCTCGATATTCAACTTCTGACCGCGATCCACCCAATTCATTGCTTGCACATCGTCCACACCGACCATCCAGGCGACGCACCATGGGCAGGCCCGACGCGTCGTTCAAACAACTGCGTCAATGTTTTGTGTACGCGGATCATTCGCGTCAGTGCGTGGCGCGATGCAAGCTCTGCTCGATAACGGTGTGCTATCGCGCCGGCCGGCATACGACGTCGCCGATAATCAGATGGCCCTCACAGGGCACGCGGCATGCTTCCCGCTGCCATCCGACCGAGGAGTGACGGCATGCGACCCTTCGAGATCCAGCACATCGACCACATCGTCCTGCGCGTGCAGGACCTGCCGCGCGCCGTGGCGTTTTATCGTGATGTGCTCGGCTGCACGGTGGCCCGCGAAAGGCCGTCGCTGGGCATGGTGCACCTGCACGCCGGGACCTCGATGATCGACCTGGTCGCCGTGGACGGAAAGCTGGGCACGCCCGGCGGCCCGGCGGCGGGCGCGCAGGGGCGAAACCTGGAGCACCTGTGCCTGCGGGTGGAGCCGTTCGATGTTGAACAGCTGCGGGCGCACCTGCAGATGCACGCGGTGGAACTGCGCGGCAAACCGGAGAACAACTTCGGCGCCGAGGGCGATGGCCTGTCGGTGTACCTGTACGACCCGGACGGCAACGGGGTGGAGCTGAAGGGGCCGGCCAGCGACTGCGGCTGCAGCTAATGGTCATACCAAAATACGGGGCATAGACCTATGGTCTAATAGGCTCGTCGCGCAATTGGCGTTTCAATGCGGACACTTCTTGACCCTCTTCTGCTTATTGGTCGTACCAATAACGGCGGGGTGGGAATGCATCCCGGCCCGCACCTCCCGTGCGCGGCCTTCCGTCCGTCCCGTTGAGATCCGCCGATGCAGCCCTGGCAACAACTGTATGACCCCGCTGGCAACCTGTGGCTGTCCAGCCTGATCGCGCTGTTGCCGATCGCCTTCTTCTTCGTCGCCCTGGCCGTGCTGCGCATGAAGGGCTGGCTGGCCGGAACGCTCACCGTGGCCATTGCCTTGGCGGTGGCGCTGCTGTTCTATCGCATGCCGGTGCAGCAGGCGTTCGCGGCCGGGGCGTACGGGTTCATCTACGGGCTGTGGCCGATCGCCTGGATCATCCTGGGCGCGGTGTTCCTGTACAAGGTCTCGGTCAAGACCGGGCAGTTCGACATCATCCGCGCCTCGATCCTGTCGGTCACCGAAGACCAGCGCCTGCAGATGCTGATGGTCGGCTTCGCCTTCGGCGCGTTCCTGGAAGGGGCGGCCGGTTTCGGTGCACCCGTGGCGATCACCGCCGCGCTGCTGGTGGGGCTGGGCTTCAAGCCGCTGTATGCGGCCGGGCTGTGCCTGATCGTCAACACCGCACCGGTGGCCTTTGGCGCGATGGGCATTCCGATCATCGTGGCGGGGCAGGTCACCGGCCTGGATCCGTTCGAGATCGGGCAGATGGCCGGCCGCCAGCTGCCGTTCCTGACCATCATCGTGCTGTTCTGGATCATGGCAATCATGGACGGCTGGCGCGGCGTCAAGGAAACCTGGCCGGCGGTGCTGGTGGCCGGCGGCTCGTTCGCCATCGCGCAGTACCTGACCTCCAACTTCATCGGCCCGGAACTGCCCGACATCACCGCCTCGCTGGCCTCGCTGGTGTGCCTGACCCTGTTCCTGCGCCGCTGGAAGCCGGTGCGGATCTTCCGCTTCGATACCGAAACCAGTGCGGAGGCCGCAGCGCAGGCGCTGGAGGCCCCGCGTTACCGCACCGGGCAGATCATCAAGGCGTGGTCGCCGTTCCTGATCCTGACCGCGATGGTCACGGTATGGAGCATCAAGCCGTTCAAGGCGTTGTTCGCCGCAGGTGGGCCGCTGCAACACTGGGTGCTCAAGCTGCCGGTGCCGGCGCTGGACCAGCTGGTGTACAAGATGCCGCCGATCGTGCCATCGCCCAGCGCCTACGAGGCGGTGTACAAGTTCGATGCCGTCTCGGCCACCGGCACCGCCATCATGCTCGGCGCAGTGCTGGCCATCGTGCTGCTGAAGATGCGCCCGGCCGCGGCGCTGCGCACGTTCGGTGAAACGGCCAACGAGCTGAAGGTGCCCATCTACTCGATCGGCATGGTGCTGGCGTTTGCCTTCATCGCCAACTACTCGGGGCTGTCGGCCACACTGGCGCTGGCCCTGGCACACACCGGCAAGGCGTTCACCTTCTTCTCGCCGTTCCTGGGCTGGCTGGGCGTGTTCCTGACCGGCTCGGACACCTCCTCCAACGCGCTGTTCTCGGCGCTGCAGGCGACCACCGCCCAGCAGATCGGCGTGTCCGAGGTGCTGCTGGTGGCGGCCAATACCACCGGTGGGGTGACCGGCAAGATGATTTCCCCGCAGTCCATCGCCATCGCCTGCGCGGCGGTGGGGCTGGCCGGCAAGGAATCCGACCTGTTCCGCTTCACGGTCAAGCACAGCCTGATCTTCACCGTGATGGTGGGCATCATCACCACGCTGCAGGCCTACTGGCTGACCTGGATGATTCCCTGAGCCATGCGCGGATCCAGCCATGCGGGCGACAATGACGGCATGAAGAACGAACGCCTGTCCGACAAGGTGGCCGCGCAGCTGCGTGGCTTGGTGAGCACGCAGAACCTGCAGCCGGGGGATCGGCTGCCGGCCGAGCGGGCGCTGGCCGTGCAGCTGGGGGTGTCACGCACCGCCCTGCGCGAGGCGATCGCGCAGCTGGCCAGCCAAGGCCTGCTGACCGCGCGGGTGGGCGGTGGCACCTACGTGGCCGAACCCGCCGCGCGTGCCCGGCAGGCGATTGACGAACCGCTGATGCCGTACCTGCCGCTGTTCCAGGGCGACCCGGAGTACCGCTTCGACGTGCTGGAAATCCGTCACGCGCTGGAAGGCGCCACCGCCTGGCACGCCGCGTTGCGCGCCACCGACGAGGACCGCGCGCGCATCGCCCAGGCGTTCCAGACCATGATGGATGCACATGGCAAGGACGACCCCGCCGGTGAGGCGCAAGCCGATGCGGCCTTCCACCTGTCCATCGCCGAGGCCTCGCACAACCTGGTATTGCTGCAGGTGATGCGCGGCCTGTTCGAACTGCTGCAGACCAATATCTCGCAGAGTCGCGAAAAGCTCTACACCTCGGCCAGGACCTTCTCGCCACTGTCCGACCAGCATCGCGAAATGATGGATGCGGTGCTGGCCGGCGACCCCGAACGTGCGCGCGCCGCCGCGCATGCCCACCTCGAGTTCGTGCACACCACGCTGCGCACCCTCGATGACAACGAAGCCCGGCGTGCGCGGGCTTCGCGTCTACCTTCCCCACACGGTTGACCCATGATCATCTCCGCCTCCACCGATTACCGTGCCGCAGCCGAACGCCGGCTGCCGCCGTTCCTGTTCCACTACATCGATGGTGGCGCGTATGCCGAGCACACGCTGAAGCGCAACGTGTCCGATCTGTCCGACGTTGCGCTGCGCCAGCGCGTCCTGCGCAACATGTCCGACCTGAGCCTGGAAACCGAGCTGTTCGGCGAGAAACTGGCGATGCCGGTGGCACTGGCACCGGTCGGCCTGACCGGCATGTATGCCCGTCGCGGCGAAGTGCAGGCCGCGCGTGCAGCCGACAGCCGCGGCATTCCGTTCACGCTTTCCACGGTGTCGGTGTGCCCGATCGAAGAAGTCGCCCCGGCGATCCAGCGCCCGATGTGGTTCCAGCTGTACGTGCTGCGCGATCGCGGTTTCATGCGCAATGCGCTGGAGCGCGCGCAGGCGGCCGGTGTAACCACCTTGGTATTCACTGTCGACATGCCGGTGCCGGGCGCGCGTTATCGCGACGCACACTCGGGCATGAGTGGTCCGAACGCTGCAATGCGCCGCATCGGCCAGGCCATCACCCATCCGCGCTGGGCGTGGGACGTGGGCCTGCGCGGAGGCCCGCATGACCTCGGCAACATCTCCACCTACCGTGGCAACCCAACGGGCCTGGAGGACTACATCGGCTGGCTGGGCAGCAACTTCGATCCGTCCATTTCGTGGAAGGACCTGGAGTGGATCCGCGAGTTCTGGAAGGGCCCGATGGTGATCAAGGGCATCCTCGACCCGGACGATGCGCGTGATGCGGTCGCGTTCGGCGCCGATGGCATCGTGGTCTCCAACCATGGCGGCCGCCAGCTCGATGGCGTGCTGTCCACCGCACGGGCGTTGCCGGCCATCGCCGACGCCGTGCAGGGTGACCTGAAGATCCTCGCCGATTCGGGCATCCGCACCGGCCTGGACGTGGTGCGCATGCTGGCGCTGGGCGCCGACACCGTGCTGCTGGGCCGCGCGTTCGTCTACGCTCTTGCCGCGCAGGGCGAGGCCGGCGTGGCCAACCTGCTGGACCTGATCGCCAAGGAAATGCGCGTGGCGATGACCCTGACCGGCGCGCACCGCATCGCCGACATCGGCCATGATGCCGGTGACGATCAGGCCGATGTCGGCGAACTGCTTGGCGAACGCCTGCGAGAACGCCGCTTCGGTCTGCGACTTGGT
>LNAP01002849.1_pt1 | contig 16889 bp, 18 predicted proteins | sample 602601 | NCBI WGS metagenome assembly LNAP01 (sample SAMN02440304, study PRJNA202911) | soil metagenome | biome: Subtropical and temperate rainforests or woodlands; isolation source: soil samples (1 kg each in a 20% v/v slurry with milli Q water) were... ... | reverse complement strand
CTTGCGAAGGGAACGTGGTGGTGACCGTGTCTAACTTCTGCGTTGTCATTGTCTGTACAGGCCGAGGTGACGGGGTGACCTCTCCACCAGAGTCATCCGAAAGTTCGCCAGATTCTGTGTCTGAATCTTTACCACCTAAAGCGTGTTTGTTCTTCGTGACGGTGGTGATACCCTTTGTGTCTTTTCTGTCTGTCTCCTCGTCAGAGGAAACACCTAGTAACGAATTCAGCTCTGCTTCGCTGTCCACCAGGGTGTTATCATCACCAAATGAATCCTTCGGGGTGGAAGATGGGTCTGCAAACTGGTGAGGGTCGCTTGCAGGTTGCACAGGTGCTGTGGATTGCACCGGCAAATCTCGGATATTCCCAATATCCCCAACAGTACGTGAGGCACCGGTACCAGGTAGATCACCTGTGGACCGAGCGGTCATCCAAGCAGGCAAAGTGGAATGCTTGCCTCGACCCCTGCCCGAGCCGCCACTGCTATTTTGCTCAGATAACACCGCACCTGGATAGGGGGCCGTGCGAGAAGTTCCTGGGTGTTCACTCTGTCTGGGCTTGTCACTTTCACTATGTTTCGACGGCTTTGCATCGTTATTATTGCGTGCAGGGAAATTCGAATCTTTTTCGTTGGAGAAGGCATCACTGCGAGGCACTTCGTAAGTTTGTGTCGGAAAGCGTTGCATGGCCTGGCCGTCAATGTGCTTGTGGTCGCGACAATTGGTCAGCTTGGCTTTACTTCTGCAAAAACGGCACAACTCACGGTTCTCAGTGACACTCCGACTGTCTATCCTCATTCTGTCGGTACGATCGCGGCTATCGCTTCTGTCCCGTTTTCCACCACTTTCATACCTCTCAACGTCCCTATAATCTCGATCGGAGCTGTGACTTCGCGATGTGTCTCGTTCCATCCAACCTGGTGCACCTTCGTCTGGACCTCTCAGGCGAAACACCAATAAATTCTGCCCGTGAAGATGCTTGTGGTTGGTGCAGTTGCGGAGCTTCGTCAAACCACGACAGTATCCACAAACTTTATGTCCTTCCACCAACTCCTGGCCAGCGTCATGGGGGATCCGCTCAGAGGACCGTGAGTCATAAGTAGCATTTGCGTGGCGGTCCCAACTCGGTTCGCGGGGTTGATAGCGTGAATCTAGCGAGGGTTTCATGTTGCCACTGCTTTGCCAGGACCGGTCCGACTCCCTGCTGGCGCTGCGACGGGGCGCGTCTGGGTGGAGTGGCGCAGTTTGGCGGACAGTCTCTGCACCACTTTGATCAGCGTGATGGGTAAACGCAGGGGCAGAAGAATATGCACCTGGTCGGGGACTCGTGTTCCCTGATACCGGTAGAGGATGAGAAGGTGGAGGTGGTGGTGGAGGTTGTTGTGTTGATACCGTTGGTGCAGCTGTGGGCGGAAGAGGTGGAAGGGGCGGACCCTTTTGCTCTGCGGGACGCGGAGTCACGGGCACGCCAGGCGCAACGTTGTTGTAGAACGAGGCAGGCATGGGCTTGGTGGTGGGCGGCCGCGCGGGGATCTCCAGGCGAGGTCGCTTCGCTGGATTCACAGCACTGTTGGAGGTAGCGGTGGTACTGGTACTAGCAGTACTGGTACTGGTACTGGTGGTGGACTGCGGTTCGTTTCTGCCGAATACGCTCTGCACGGAGCTGTCTTCAGTGGAATACGAAATCGTATCCAAATCCAGCAATTGTTTCTTCTTGATCGTCTTGACACCCGCTTGTCCAGTTGCCAGAGAGGCTGGTTCTGCAGCACCATTCTTCTTTTGAGCATCACTGCCACTGCCGCTGCTACTGCTGGCAGAACCAGAAGCCAGAAGTTTTGCCACTTTTTCGGCACGTGCTTCCGTCTCCAACGGCCGCTTTTTACCTACACAAGCACAACACAATACAGCAATAAGTAAGTGACAACAATGTAATCGCATTTCCAGAACAAGAAAGAAGAACTTACTTTGGGTAGGCTCTAAACTGGACACGCTGGTGACCCCTGCAGGCACGGTTCTATTCACAGGAACAACGGATGCAGAATGCGTGGCCCTTTCCGTGGCCCTTTCTGCCTTTTCGTTACCTTTCTCTTGTCCTGGCTTATGCATGGTTGATTGTTTGTTCTTTCCAATTGGCTCTGTGGCATTGTGTCGCTCTGCTGTGCGGTGTGTGTGGTTACCATGTGGAGCATCCACGTGCATATCTGCAACAGAAGACAAGGAAATTGATTCATCAAAAGGAGTGTAATAACAAACCATATAACGTAAATTTGACAATTGTTAAATGATCCAAACTCACCATTGCCCAGGGCCTCCACGCTCTCAATAAAGTCTAAACTTTCCTCCAAATTGAAATCGTTCACTAAGTATTTATAGACGAAGTCCTTGTTGCGGGCGATCCATTTCAGATCAAATTTGGGGTCGCACGCACGGTGGATTTGTTTAATCGGCCATGTCAACAGTAAGCCTTTGGAATCGTCGTTGGGGCACCACTTATTTCCGTCCTCGTCCTGGTGGAACAAGGCGTCGTAAAGTTCGAGAAACTTGGTGGCGTTGTGAAATACCGGTGCGGCGATGTCTTTGTAGTCAGGTGCAGCAGGTAAATCGAGTTTGTACCAGCTGCCTTTCATTTCTTGCATCCAAATGCCCATGTTGACATCGTGACGCTCGGTGCCCGTGTCGACAGAGAACGTGGTCACATAGAGCTTCACAGGAATGGGGGGACAGGCGGACCCTTTCGGTGGCTGCAGATCTCCCCACAAAATGAACACTGAGTTCTCTGCGGTGATCTCCAGGTCGTGCGGCTGGCCCGTCAGCGTGGTGAGGCGGAAGTTGGTCACGTGGCGCCATACCTCATTGCCATCGGCATCCCAGTTGTACGCCTCGACATTATTAATAGTGCGGCTCATAGCGAGGTTGTAGTCCGAGCGGTAGTCCCGGTGACACGGTGCTTCCAGCTTGATCCACGTCTTATATAAGTCCTCCACCCACAGAATTGGGACGGTTTTGGGCTCGGCGGAGTCTCCAAAGTCCACCACATAGGTAGAATTGATGTATGTCTGCATGGGCAGCTGTTTGCAACGTGACTTGTCTGTATTGCCGATAAACACGTCCAGACCTGTCCCAGCGAGACTTTCGGGGTTAATGGCAATGGTACCTTTCAAAACAGACACAGTTTTGGTGTTCTTGGGTAGGATGAGGGTTTGTTTTGAGCCTGAATCCTTGTTGGTCAGGATAAAGTTGGTCATCCGAATGCAACGACCAGTCTCATGAGCATGGGAATAGAACCCAAACAAGTGCGAATATGTAAACAGGTCCAGTATTCTGGCATATGGTATGTACTCCGGTGCAGAGGGATAGACTAGCTTGTATCGAACATCTTCGTCTTCGCCTACCATCCAGAAACCTCGTAACGGATCGTCCATTGCAATCGAACCAACGTTGCCGACGTCGATGTAGTACGAGTTGACTGATAATCGAAACGCCTTCTTGACACAGGGTCCATCTTTATTTAATAAATTCCCACTTAGGGTAAACTTCTGCTTCGCATTTCCTGGATTTGCAAGCAAGAGTGAAGTAATCGACCGGCTCTGCCCATCAGGTGCCACCTGTGTCAAACAGAAGTCCGTCAAGTGGCAGAATACGACTCCATCTTGTCCGTAGTTCGGATTCCAATTATAGTCCACCAGAGGTTGAGCACCTGCCATTGCACCAGGCTGGCTAGCAGCAAAAGAATTGGACCTTACCGGTAGAATGTGGGTGAAAGGCAGCGAAAGTTGTCTGGAGTGCTTTATGTAAACGAATCTTATTTTCGGAATTCCAAGTATGATATGAAAGGAATAGATCCAGGAGATTCTCACTTTAAAACCAAACAAACCATGCTTGACACTAAACTTCAAATACTATTGCGTCTAACCGTCCTAATATTACAGTCAACTAAAATCTAAAAACTGTGTGCAGAAACAACGACCGTCCCGTTTCACCTAACCCCTGCAACCACTTTGCACCCCATGCATTCATAGCTAATTACACTACTGTAGAAACAGAGGCGCTTTAGGCATCAGTGAGGGCGGCGAATCCATCTTCGATCTCTTTCACGATGGCGTCGTAGTGCGCCTTGATCTCTCTATCCGGTGTCTTGGGGTCCTGTTTTTGTAGTTGGTGTGTCAAACAGAGACACATAGATTAAGTGAAATTAATTTAGTTGATGTAAAGTAGAGAGTAGAAAGTGGCAGTAGCATGAAGCTATCGGAGAAAGAGTACATGCTTGCAGCAGATAATGAAACAACAATACACTACAGATAAATCTGAAACTTGTTGGGCAACAATGTAACGTACCAGGAACTTGCAGTCGATGACTTTCTGAATGAGCACAGAGAGAGTGGTCTTGATGTAGTTCCAGGTGATGCGCTTCTCGGCGGGCGAGTCGCTGATGGCGCGCTGACTCTCTTCGTACAGCGTGATCACACACTTCAGCATGCCGATCTATATGGTGAAGGAAAAGGAAGAAAGGAGGAACAAATCGGTCAAAAGCAAATATTTTGGTGCATTCTAAGGCTTGCAGGCAATGCGACAGAAGTAACGTTTTGCAAAATGATACTACCAACGCTAGTACAACAAACGGAACGCAAGACAAGAAAGGGGTAAGTATCATGGAAAGTATCATGGAAAGGGGTAAGTAAGAGCTGAAGGCGTATTGCTCACCGACTTGGCCAGCGGGCAGGTGAAATCGTACGTGGTGAAGGCATTCTGCGCCAGAAAGTCCTCAATGATAATGTCGGCCACATCAATGATCACCTTCTGGTCCTCAGAGAGAGACTCCTTGCCGACCAATTGCACAATCTCCTGAAGATTGTCCTGCAAGGCCAGGATTTCCTTCGCGCGGTTCTTCAGGCGACTGTAGGAACTGTCGTAGTTCTCGTTGAAGAACGGGTCCAGGACGCGCATGTATTTGGAGTACGAGATGGTCCAGTTGACCGAGGGGAAGTGCTTGCGCTGGGCGAGTTTCTTGTCCAGGCCCCAGAACACCTGCACGATGGAGAGCGTGGCCGCGGTGACGGGGTCGGAGAAGTCACCGCCGGGGGGAGACACGGCCCCAACGATGGTCACGGTGCCCTCACGGTTAGGGGAGCCCAGGCACTTCACGCGGCCGGCGCGCTCGTAGAAAGCTGTCCGAAAGAGAGCAATAAAAGAAAAAAAATAAGTCAACTAAAATAAATACAAGCCTGCTACACGAAGATACTGTTTTCAACGCAGAAGGTAAGTGAAGAAAGGAAAAGTTCATAGCCGACACGATTTCTAAGTAAACTGATTCACCAACCAACCAAACCAAACAAACAAAACACTCACCAGCCAGACGAGCGCCGAGGTAGGCGGGATAGCCCGAGTCTGCCGGCATCTCTCCAAGACGACCGGAAATCTCACGCAGCGCCTCGGCCCAGCGGGAAGTGGAATCCGCCATCATGGAGACGTTCATGCCCTGGTCGCGGAAATATTCCGCCAGTGTGATGCCTATTGTGTGTATTTAGGAAAGAGTAATATTGATCAGGATTATGCACGAACATATTAAAGAGCAAGTCCCTTTTATATTCCCGACATATTGAAAGCGAAACTATTGGTCAAAACGCATCAACCGTAAAAAAGAACCATAACAATACAGTCAAACATCAAACATACGTACAAAAAGAAAGCACCAACATACACACACAAACATACCGGTGTAGATGGAAGCCTCACGGGCGGCCACAGGCATGTTGGAAGTGTTGGCCACCAGGGTGGTGCGCTTCATAATGCCCACTTCCTTGCCATTGTGGGTCATGGTCAGCTCGGGGAACTCAGCTAGCACTTCCGCCATCTCGTTACCACGCTCACCTAAATAAACAATACAAAAAATAATAAATTAGAGAAAGTAAGATTGTAACTGAGAGCTGCTACCGGCTGACGTTGACCACAGGACAGCTCAGTGCAGAGATAACGTTGAGGACAGAAGATGTAGCACAATAAACTGACACAAAAAATTATACTCACCGCATCCGACGTACACAATGGCATCGGAGTTGGAGAACTTGGCCAGAGACTGCGAAATCACCGTCTTTCCACATCCGAAAGCTCCCGGCACCGCGCAGGTACCCCCCAACACCGAAGGGTAAATGGCGTCCACCACACGCAAACCCGTGGTGAGCGCCTGGTTGGCCGGGAGCTTTTCGGCGCACGGACGGGGCTTGCGGACGGGCCAGAAGTGGGACAAATGCAACACGTGGGTTTTATCCTGGGCTTCGTTGTACACCTCCATGACGGGCTCGTCCACGTGGAACAGGTCCTTGCCGTCGGTGCCGCCACCGTAGATCTTCACGACCTCGCCGGCAATGTTGGGCGGGCACATGATCTTGTGCGCGGAGATGATCTCGTTCTCAAACACCTATCATCGGCGATGGTGTAGATGGGAATGGGAATAAATGGTCAGTGCTGACCGTGAGAACGATGAAGTAGCAAATTTAAACATAATATGTGTTCACGAGATCAAAATATTCATTTATCCAATGCATTTAACTTTAAATGTGAACATACCGTGCCGAAGATGTCGCCGCCACTGATGATCTGACCCTCCCTGAAGTTGGCAGGGGTGAACTGCCACTGCTTGTCCAGGTTCAAGGAAGGGATGTCCACTCCACTAAACAATAGTTTAAACGTAAATCGATCGATTGGTAAAGAAAGTGACACAAATTGCTTTTATGAACATCTGTTGGTAAAACAGAACTTACCGAGGAATGAAGCAATCCTTCGACAGCTCAGCAATGTCGTTCAGCGGGCGCTGAATTCCATCGAAAATAGTATCCATGATACCAGGACCAAGCTCCACGGAGAGAGCCTGGTGCTTGCGAACCACAGGGTCTCCCACAGTCAACCCGCTGGTATCCTCGTACACCTGAATGGATGCAGTATCGCCTTCAAGACGAATAATCTCTCCCACCAACTTGTGGTGACCCACGCGCACTAGCTCGAACATCGCAGCTCCGGACATTCCCTCCGCAATAACAACTGTCATTAACATAAAAAACAAAGCATAAACAACACGATTTACGAGTCGAACAGGAAAGTGGGCAACTTACGAGGTCCGGACACGCGGTAGATGAAACCAATGTCCGACTCCTTCTCAGTAGCCATAAAACTTGCCATTTCTAATCACAAAGACTGAAGAAAATTACGAGATACTGCAAAAACTTTGATCGAACAGGTCAAAGTTGTGCTCAACGAGATCGTCTGGTGATTCGGATTCATAATTTTTGCAACGACATGAAATAAATGTGCATAGTGTAGGCACAATATTGCATATTATACGCTTATGCGCTGTAATGATTGGATCTCGACAACACTTTCACCCTTCGGTAAATTTATTAAGTGTAACTTCAGAAGTATGAACCAGTGTTTGCTGCTACGTCGTAGTTGTTACGGTATACAGCATTTAATTCCTGTATGATATTACTGCAATAGAGCAGTTGGGCCCTTATTAACACGCTACAAACTACACTTACAGTATGGATACACACTACACTGACTGCTATGTATGCAACAAATCCACCATTTTAACCACCTTATGTATCGTACACAAACAATATGGTTGATGCAGTTTTAATATAGAATTACAGTTGCTACGGTAAAATATCCATAATCGCAAATCTGTGTGTCGTGCATGAAATAAGGTGTACTGGAAGGATGAGTGCTATAATTGACCTAAATGGATTGACGTCGTTATAATTTACAGCGACAGTCTTAACGCACAAAAGAAGAACACTCTCGTCCGCCCACTTCGTTTTTCCTTGGCGAACCATCGCAACCCAAGTCATTGACCGAGTTTTATGCATGAAAGCAATACTAACAATGCTTGCAATTCATGTTTTCCGTTGCTCAGTACGCGGCTTTAGACTTGCACCCGTGTTGAACCGCTTTGCCCGCCCTACTCTGCACAGTAGTCCTGTTCGAGAGATGGCACGTAGTTTTGCTGCACTACCAATTGAAAACTTGGTTCACGCCACTGCTGATTCACAAAGTAGTTCAAATTTGACTGAACAGCCAGTATCACCAAAGCCATCAAAGCGAGGTAGAAAAGTTCGCCAGCACGTGAACCCGTTGGCGTCTGGGTACATGAAACCTTTGCAACTTGAGAGTGACTGGATGTACAAAGAGTTTGAAAAGATTGGACCGGGTGAGTTTATCATAGATATTGGCTGTGCTAGAGGGTCTTGGGCGATGGATATGTGCCGGCGTGATCCGAACATCAATGTGGTTGGTCTGGAGATAAGAATCCCAATCATAGAGCTTTGCTTGAAACGAAAGCAGGACAACAACATTCGTAATGCCCACTTCTTTAAAAGCAATGCCAATGTGGATATTGACAATATCTTTGAGAGCCTAATTGCGAAAGGAATTAATGTGAACACAGTGACCATCCAGTTCCCAGACCCACATTTCAAAGCACGCAACAAGAAGAAACGTGTGGTGAATGCCAATCTAGTGCGAAGCCTCGCTCGGCATCTGGCTCCTGGAATGAGAGTGTTCTTGCAGACAGATATTGAGGAACTGGGGTACGATATGGTCAGCCACTTTGCTTCTTCCGAGTTCTTTTCTCCAGCGCACAATTACAATGCTTCGGAATTGCATAACAATGCTCCCATCTATGAAGTACAGACCGAGCGAGAAATTTGCACATTGCGCGATGGGAAACCTGTGTATCGCATGTTGTTCGTTCGAAATACTATATTGTATGAATAGAAACATTAATAAAATAACAAAGCACTGCAATTCCCATTGAATTTTGCTTGTGGTTGGAGTTTTTAAAAGTAAATGTACAAATTTGTGTCATCTTAATCACCTTTCGAGAAAATTTCTTGATCAATTTTTGATAACTAAAAGCTTAACGCTGTGAGATGCCACGTGTTTACCAAGAAGAGCCGTCGAGGGTGGCTGCAGTGGAGTGACGCACGTCGAAGTTGGCCGTCTCCCACTCCGTGCTGATCTCGTATGGCTCACTCACCAGCGTGCCGTCCGCACTGGCCTTGGCAATCTGAATTCTGTTCAAGGCACGGCAGTCTCGGTAAAACATCACACGGAGACAGTCCTCCAACAGAGATCTTGCCTCTCCTTCGTCCATCTCAGCGTACCACTTCTCTCTGATCAAAGGAATGGCCAAGTATGCACCAAATCCAGTAGCAATAAAGTTCTCTTCATATGCAGTTCCAATCAAGTCAACATAGCCCAGAAAAGGGGCCTCCTTGTGAAATCCGGCGACCAAAAGTTGGTTCCACAGGGGATTGCCCTTTCCTCTCTTTTGGTAAAGAATCGCACGCAAATAGTTAAAGTATTCGGAAGGAGATCTCTTATAACCATCATCCTCATTTATATCAGACTGATTCATACTGTCCAACATCTCCATAATTGTCTGGAAATCACTGATTTCGCCAGAAGCTCCGATCAAAGTATTTTCGCCAACCTGCTTTAACCGTCTCACATCTTTGTAGCGAGCGAGAGATCCATAAGAGGCGAGTGTATCAGCGGCAAGCATAACACCACCGTTGTATTTAATTCCAATCACAGTCGTTCCGGTGACGATCGGCTGAGTTGTGTGTGTCGTGGGAGCATGGGGGGATAAGGCTGCGTGCATCATAAAACCAAGCCTGAACAATTGCATAAACGGTTGTCAGATAATATTCCAGTTGACTACAACTGAACTGTTCGCAAAAAGAGATCCAAACACGTTGAGGTTGGTCCTTGATACTCCAAAATATGGTCACTTCTTTGGGTTCAAAAGAATCTGAAGAAATCGTTGGGGCAAACGTACGTACAATTTTGAAAAGAGATTGTACGTACAGTTTCTGAAAGCCAGCCAACCATTTCGATGCGGACTTGCAACATTGCATTGACATCGCAGAGCTTTCTTCGTTTTCTCAGTTTGTTTAGCACCATGAGACCTTTGACCGATGAAGAGTTGAGAACGTTGTTCGAGAAGTTGCAAGTATACATTGGACAGAACATCAAGAAGCTCATTGACAGAGCTGATGAGCCCCACTCTTTCAGAGTTATCAAAGATAGAGTTTACTATTTGAGCGAGGTTCAAATGAGACTGGCAACAAATATCAGCAGAGAAAAGCTTATATCGATTGGAACCTGCTTTGGAAAGTTCACGAAGGGTGGAAAGTTCAGATTACACGTAACTTGCTTGGATTACCTGTCTCAGTACGCAAAGTACAAGGTTTGGGTCAGACCTGGAGCCGAGATGTCTTTCTTGTATGGAAATAACGTGACGAAAGCTGGTTTGGCCCGCATCACGGATGGAACTCCCAAGTATGGTGGTGTAGTGGTGTACAGTTCTGCTGATGTTCCTCTTGGCTTTGGTGTGGCGGCGCAACCCACAGAATACTGCAGAGACTTAGAGCCTACTGCAAATGTGGTGTTACATCAGGGTGATATTGGTGAATATTTGAGAGTTGAGGATGGCTTGTTTTAATTTGCCCTGTATATATTTGTAATCATAAAACAATCGTATGAAAGATGTGGTAATTTCTCTTTACGTCCGTGTGTGGATATCGCCATATATGAACAAAACATAGCTGACATCCAGGACATGCTTAAGAATCATCTTCTTGTCCAGTTTGAATTCACTCATTTCTACAACATGGTGTAAATGTGTATTTTATATTCGTCCTTGCTTGATGTGAATGAATTTTTGTCCCGGCAGGTCGCAACTGCGGGCACAAAGATTCTCAAATCAGATTTCCAGATTTTGTCGTGGGAAAGCCCCAGAACATCATGTCAAACGATTGGCTGGAAAATACACCCTTGGTCACTTCTTCTGCGCTCTTTGGAGCCACTCTGGTTAGTCGGGTGGCTCTCAACTGGCTGAAGATTAGTGCCGCTAAGGACAAAAGCGCCAGTGGCAATGAGTCGAGGCGTCTAAGTAGGACATTGATCAGAAAGAAGATTTCTGAGAAGAGTATTCCCAAAGATATCGACACGATCATTATTGGTAGTGGCATGGGCGGTCTGTCTTGCGCTGCCATTCTTGCCAGGCGTAGTCACAAGGTGATGGTTCTCGAGCAACACGACGATGTGGCGGGTGGCGGCACCCACCAGTTTGATCTGCAGGGTTATCGCTTCGACTCTGGTTTGCATTATACTGTCCCATGGAGCGTTCCTATCTTTGCACTCACGTGCCTGAAGAGTGTTGACGACGCTTGCCCGTTTGACCTGATGGGCGATGAGAACAATGTCGTCGACAAGATCTACCTCCGCAACCCGGAAGAAAGCGCCGCTGCCGCTTCCCAGGTGAAGTCATTCAACATGAAGCACAAGGAAGCTCATATTGCTCAGCTCTACGCGGATTTTCCAAACGAGCACAAGGCCCTCGATGAGTTCATGGTGATCTCCGACCGTGCTATGCTGTTCGTGAAGTACTTCATCTTTGCCCGCCTGCTGCCCCAGTGGATGCAGAGCCTCTACTGGAAGTACGTCGTGCCGCGCAGTCTCATCGACGTGGCTTCGCAGACCGCCAAGGAAATCTTGCCCAAGTTGACCGCCAACAAGCGCCTGATCTCTCTCCTGAGTAGCATGTGGATTGACACCGGGGCCAGACCCGACGTCGCGTCGTTCATGATGACCGCGGCGGTGTTTCGAGGTGTGGCGATGGAAGGAGGCTGCTACCCGCGCAACGGCTCCGAGGACATGGCCATTGAGCTCGCCAAGACCATCAATGAACATGGCGGGGTAAGTAATTGCACAATTTGGTTACCGTAATTTCTGCTGCACAATCACGCCCCGCAACAAATATTTGTAAAGGACCCACATTCGTACTCTATAAATTGTGTTTACGAAGATTTTTCTATTTTATTCTACATTCTAGTCTATCTTTATCCGCGCGCCGGTGACAGAGATTGTCGTCGAGCACGGCCAGGCCATCGGAGTACGAGTCAAAATCGGAAACAACACCACGCCTACCTTCATCCCCGCCAGACGCGTGGTGTCCAGCGCGGGCTATGTGAATACCTTTTCGCACTTGGTGTCGCAGCAGATTGTGCAGCAGTTCAAGATCCCCAAGCAGCTATCGGTGCCACAGTCTGCGGGCTTTGTGATGGCCAATATCGGTAAGTGCTTTGGTGTTTTTGTCGATTTTATTTTTATTTTGCTCACCTTCTCACCGCAACCGTCGTGATTGTATGTATCCATTCTCCTGGCTTAATCGTGCCGGTTTGTTCTAGTCATCTGACTGTTTTTTTGTTTTTTATTTACAACCAAACAGGTCTGGCTGGCTCCCCTGCAGAGCTGGGCGTGGACAACACCAACACCTGGCATGTACCCGTGGACAACCACGACGATGCCTTTCCCTCACTGGAGGACTATTTCCGCAACCCCCTGAAGGTAAAAGGAGGCTTTAAAGGCATCCCTGCTTTCATCACCTTCCCCGGAGTGAAGGACAAGGAGTGGTCGGTGGCGCACCCCAACAAGACGTCGTGCCAGATGCTGATGATGGCCGAGCACGCGTGGTTCGCAGAGGCCGCCGCGAAGACCGCTGGCAAGCTGACTGCCAAAGGCACGCCGGAGCGCTCCGCGGAGTACGAGGCGCTCAAGGCAGAGTGGAGAGACCGAGCGCTGGAGATTCTGTTTTTGTATTACCCAAAGGTAAAATTTTTCTGTGGAAACTTTTTCTGTAGTACCTCTCGTTGCTGCGTTCAGATCTCGTTGAAACAAGAGAGTATGTGCATTGGACTGACTGTATTTGTTTGTTTTTTGACTGTTTTGTGTCTCGATCTTACGTTTAACAGGCGCGCGGCAAAGTGGAAGTGGCCGATTTGAGCACTCCGCAGACCATCGAGCACTGGCTGAGCGCCGACAAAGGTAATGCTCATTTTACGTGCTTCTGTGGATCATCAATTCGCCAGTGTGTGTGTGTAAGCAGTGCATGTACTACGTATTGAATACTCACACTCAGTGGACCTCTTTTTGCATTTCTTTACTTTAACTTTGATACACCCAACGCCTATTTCATTAAATCAGGTGCGGCGGTGGGCATTGACGTGACCCCAGAACGCTTCACAGACCCCGTCGTGCTGCGTCAGCTGGACGTGGTTACTCCGATCAACAACCTCTTCATGACCGGACAAGACACCGTGCTGTGCGGTGTCACTCTCTGCCAGGTAGGATATATCGTGATACATTGTGTGCAATGTTGTGTTTGGTATTTTTGGTGGAGCTATTTGTTCGTCTTGTAACCTCTGTCCTGCTTTCAAATCGTTCTTGTTCTCTCCCATATTGCTCTTGTTTATTCCCGCCATTTTTCTTTGTTTTCTATCTATATCTCGTACTTCGTAGTTGGCGGGTGTGATTACGGCATTCCGCATGGAGGGCTTCTGCGCCGCTGTGGGCATCGTGGGACAGAGCCTCTGGAGAGACCTGCGCTCTGTGCTGATTAAGTATTAAAGAATGATCTTGGTGGTTGGTGATGCGATGAGGCCAGTACATGTGGTTTAATGTGATGTAAATTTTATTGATAGAAAAGTGTTGCAAGAAGAGTCCAGAAAGCGTTCGGAATTAAAATGTCGCTTACTTAGGATAGAGAAGTGTCATCAATGGCCACATTTTATTTCATCTGTAAGTAGTCATTCTAAAGGAGGCTAAGTCGTTTTAACTATGCATTCGTAAGCAGACTCAAAGATTGTACTATGGTAGTATCGGCGCTCGTTTTAGCCGCATTACTCGCTCTGTTGAGCTCGGCTTCTGCTTTTCAATGGAGAGTTGGCGTAGGGTGGAACAATCGCATGACTGCAAAGCTTCTACGTCCTGCCGACATTCTAAATCCAGCGATTCGTATGCCAACAACTACCTCGAGGACTTCATTTCTGTCTGTAGGCATACCGAAGATAAGTCTTATCCGTGCGGTGCAGGGAAATAAGGAGAGCAACCAGTTTGTCGAACAACCCAAAGTTTGGCGTACGGGTACAAAGAGCGATACTTCAAAAGGTATTACTTCCAATCTGAATGAAAAAACACAGGGTACAGCTGCGACCTCAAAAGAACCCAGCGATGTGGTTAATGCAGAGCCACCAGTGTGGAAGAAACACACGGCTCAATCCATCGCCAGCAAGGTAAAATTGGAATTGATGGTCCAGCCTTCGAAGCGCATCGTGCAGCTGGATTACGACTTTCAATCTAAAAATAGTATATATACCATCAAACACAAATGGTGGCGCAAAAAGCTTCCACCGGTCCAAACGTCAACAACATCCAATGACAAACAACATATGACGGGTATGAAGAGTACTGAGTGTGCAGGAGATGCGTATTTGGTGGACTGGTGGCGCAGTGCACAGAAATGGGGCTTATTAACAGACACACTTCTTAGTATGGTGAAGCAGCACCAACCTGTCGTGCAATCACGTACACCAAACGAAAATTATTTGTTTGATGAGCCAGTCCAATTGGATAGCAAAGTTAAAGATAATGCAGTTAAGCAATTCAATCGAAGTGGCGATGCAGTTGCGACGAGTAGTTTAGAAAGTAGTACGATGATGGAGCACGTTGAAACTGCTGTAAACAACGGGACAGACATCATGCACAGCCCCGACCCTGTATGTGAACCTTTCAGCACTGCAGATTCCAATAACAGACACATAGACAATATGGCAACCAACGTGAAAGCCAAAACAGCATCACAATCGTCGGTTATACACACAATACAACCACTCTTTGTTCCTGTGAGTGCAATACACGTCGAGCCTGGAATGTCCACTTTGATGAAAGAAAAAGTCGCTGCCGCCAGCGCACTCGCCGCGAAGAAGCGACAAAAGCAGCACAACAGCGCGCGTGGCAACAAATTGTACAAGCAGAAGCGAAGATTGTTGCAAAAGGCCCAGCAGAAAGCAATGCAGCAAAGGGCATTACTGGCGCAGCAACAGCAGACAGCAAACCTTAGCTTTGCATTCCCTGCTGACACTCCTTTACGTTCATCTAGTGTACCTGTACCTGTGACGGTGCTTCAAAAGCAGACAGCTAAGACAGAGGAAGGAGAAGATGTAGTGCCCCTGGCAGCACTGCAGGCTCTGTGTCGCAGTCACCAGGCGAGAGTGATCGCTATTGGAGACGTGCATGGCTGTGTGGACGAGCTCTGTGACCTGCTGAAAGAAGTCGGATACATGCCAGGAGACCAGATCGTGCTGCTGGGTACTTGTTTTACCATATACTAACCTTATTTATGCACATGTATACATATTTAGCAGCATTATATCAATGGCGGCCGTTTGATATGTACACTTGCTATTTATCATGTCTTGTTTTACATTTCAAACACTGTTTGTCTGTTATTTGTAGGTGACCTAGTGGCCAAGGGACCCAAGTCCGTGGACGTGGTGCGCATGGCGATGGACCTCGGTGCTCTCTCGGTGCGCGGCAACCACGACCACGAGCTGGTGCGAAAACATTACAGTTCCGTATTGTCGGAAACAGATTTGTTTCCATGCAGTGCTCCCTCTTCCACCACTGCCCAAGGCAATCCAGCTGACAAAGCAGGAAAGATGGACCAAGCTAACGATGTGATTCACCAACCTGGATTGGACAATTCGGATCTAAGTAATATAAATAATATCCATGCCCTGCTGGACAACAAAAGTGTTGACTCGGAATGGTACCGCAAGCTCAGCAAGCATGCCAAAATAGCGCATTTATTGTCCCCCGAGGAGCTCGCCTGGATAGGAGACCTGCCTTACATCATCCAATCGGATGATTTAAAGGCCGTTTTTGTGCACGCTGGACTGCAAAAGAATCTGTCTTTGGAGGACCAGCAACCCACCACCGTGATGAATATGTGCTCGGAGCTCACCTCCGGGCGCGTTTCGATTGCCTCGTTGAAGAACTTTGCCTGGGCGCCACAGTGGGAGGGGCCGAAAACGGTGTATTTTGGACACGATACGTCGCGCGGGCTGCAGTTGTGTCCCTGGGCGTATGGGCTGGATACAGGTACTATCTTACATACAGTGTAGTATATGTTTCTTTTTCTTTCTTATTGATGATGTCATTGAATAAAAAGCACAATTGTTTTCTTTTTCTTTTTCTTTTCTTCAGGCTGTGTGTATGGAGGTAACTTGACGGCGATGTTGTTACCCGAGCAGAACATAGTCAGTGTTCGGGCCCGCAAGACATATGTGAAGCTGCACGGGAGAAACCAGGACGAATTTTGTGTCTAAAAACGTTAGTTCTCATTTTAAAACCGCACTTAACACAAATGTATGTGCTACACAATGCACATTTCCCAGCGCACCACTACTACTGACTTTCTCCGAATCAACTGCACCACTACTAATCACAAAGAAAACAATTTTAGCTTTATTATTTACTTAATGAGCATCCCCCACAGATGAAAAACAAAGCGATAAAACTTCAGAATTATCGCAAAGCAGACATTGCAGTAAACAGTACTGGTAGCACGATGCACAAACCAAACAATGTATGCACTGCCCAATGGGACTACTGGCACCAACACAAGGTTACGTATGATTCAATTATGACACGCAGCGGTAAGCGCACACGGTCTTCGACTACAACAAACGATGGGTAGAAAATAACCACGCACCCCACACCCCTTCGTAAATTTCCACCCGCGTTGCCGTAAGGGTCACTTCCAGACACGCGTAACAACACAAAGCACAATTTTCCAATCTTTCTTTCATTCCTTGACACCGCTTTCCAACATCCAGCAGGTGACGGGTCCAATTACTTATTTCTTCTTGCCCATGCACAAGATCTTCGCGAGCGCCTCGCCACACCAGCGGCCCACGCACTGCCCAACCGCACGGCTAAGGTTCGACACAGCACACTGCGCCAGAAAGTACACCATGCGCAGCGCGACCCCGCT
>LNAP01002847.1_pt1 | contig 16901 bp, 21 predicted proteins | sample 602601 | NCBI WGS metagenome assembly LNAP01 (sample SAMN02440304, study PRJNA202911) | soil metagenome | biome: Subtropical and temperate rainforests or woodlands; isolation source: soil samples (1 kg each in a 20% v/v slurry with milli Q water) were... ... | reverse complement strand
CTGATCAAAAGTGTCACTGCGGAGCTGCTTCTCAGCTGCGCGATTGATCGCGTGCTGGATCGACAGAGCCGTCACTTCGGCGCCCAGAAGGCACTTGCCGCGTTTGAATTGCAGTGTGATCACCCTGCCATTCACCTCGCTCACGATAGCGCCCGTGTTGCGCTTGAAGTCGTTGAACATGATGGTGCCCAGCTTCTGGCCCACATGGGGCTTCAGTTGGGCATGCGCCTTGTCCTCGCGTGCGAAACGGCTCATTGCATCCAGGTACTTTCGTGCGTAGTAGCACTCCATCCCGAATACGCCGCCCTCAACCCTCGCGGGTTGAAAGTTTGCCGCATCTTGCTCGGACGTGAGCCCCATGGCTTTAGCGCAGAAGCTGCGCACGTCAGTGGTGTAGAACAAGCCCGAATCCAATGCGGCTTGCACCACAGCAATCACCAGTTTCTGGTTTTTGCTGGGGATGAAGCCGCGAGCCTCGCACCCGGCCCAGGCCTGGTACACGGTCTTGGCCTCTGGCAACTCATACGAGGCACCAGAATGGCTGGACACGACTGCAGGCTGTTCAATGGAGATCGACATACATTTCCTTCGAAAAAGAAACGGACGCCGGCCCATCAGGGCTCAGCGCCCGTCATGGGGGTAAAACCAGCGCGCGGCGTGAGCCGGTACGTTGGAGATCAGGACGCAAGATCCTGGTTGGTTTGGCCGTGAGGCTTCTGCGGAGTGATCGCCACATGTTGCTGCAGAGAGATTTCAACCTCATTGCCCTCATGGTCGATGCAGAAGAACATGTCGTTCTTCCAATGGCCTTCCGCGATGCCGGCTTCGGTCAGCGTGACAGCGAAGCAGAGGCCTTCGCCGTCACTCCAGTTGAAGTGCGCCACCTCGTTTTCCTCATCACCACAAGCATCTGAAGTGTTCCAGCCGTTGATCATTTGGCCTTCGACTTTCACACTATCTGCCTGGTCGAGAAGCGCGAGAAAGGTTTGCACCTGAATCGCGACCTCGGGTGCATTCGAGCCGGAAACGAGAGGGGTATTTTTTGACATTGCTATCTCCTGTGTGAAGAAGACAAGCGCGAGCCCCCATGGGCTTAGGCGCCCGTCAGGGGGGGGTGAAAAATTGCCCAGGCTCACCCGAAGGTGCGCCATGGGCAATGGGCCAGAGAGCCAGCCTCAAAGAGGTGTAGGCAATTACTGGGCGGCGCTCGAAAGATCGTCAGGCGACAACACTTCCAAGTCACTTTTATGGATGCTGGTCGTGTAAACCGGCTCAAGTTCGTCTTCGGCAATGACATCCAGAATGAGGCCTTCCGTGGTGTAGTTCACAACGGTATAGCCCCAGTCCGAACGCCCAACAAGCACGCGATCATCTTCATCGGCGGGGCGCACTTCAATGTCAATCTTTTCAGATAACTTGATGCTAATCGGTTCGTTGCACGCCTGACGCAACAAAGCGATGTCAGCTTCAATGCGCGCAACGACGGCCTTCAGGTCAGTGGGCATTGGTTGTCCATGCGCGTTTGTACCAGCGGTGGCAACCGTGGTTGCTGCAGTGCTTTGATTTGTCATATCCATCTCCATGAATCGAAGATGGGCACCGGCCCTAATAGGGCAGTGGGCGCCCATCGGGGTTGATAAAAAAGAAAGGTTGGCACAAGGCCAAGATCGCCCAGAACGGGTGATGCAAAGTATTCTACAAGGAATACCAGAAATGAAGTCTTGTCCCTCTCTCGTCTAAGCGCTTTGCGTTCGATGCCAATAAAAAAAGCCCGCGCATCCGAAGATGCGCAGGCTTTTGTTTAATGGCTATCTGCCCAGTCCAGACGCGTTGGTTTAACCGCCAGGGCCTTCAAGCTTGCTGGCGACCACCTGTTCCGGCCAGATCCATTTTTGACCCTTAACGATCTCTCCGCTGGGTAGCGCATGATCGTATTCGCAGTCAATTGTTGGCTTTGCATCTTTCATGCTGCGTCCAGTCACTGTGGCCTCAACCAAGTCTGCCCCGGCGAGGACTACAACGTTCTCACCAATGGCGACTGGCAAAGTTCGGTGCCACTCCTGCGGATCGGATGGCAGCGCATTCGTAAGGGAAAGCCCTTCGTATCCCAAGCTAACCAGCTTTTGGAGTTGCACCAAAGCTTCTCCAGGCAGGAATCCTTGGGCGTACTCAGCCCGATTGGTGGTCAACTTGGAGTCGGCATTAAAGATCCACCGATCTTCCAAAAAGCCCTCCACTTTGATGTACGCCATTTGCGAGCCATCCGCTAACGTTGTGATTTTCATTTTCTGCTCTTCAAAAAAGAGACAGGCACCAGCCCAAATGGGCCGGATGCCCGTCGGGGTTGGTTAAATTTGCTTTTCAGACTTGCCGTCCTGGCTGTCGGACCAGACAAGATTCCATCTGTAGCAGTTAAGCATTACCTTCTTCTGCCCTCGACGTGGGCAGCTTGAGTAATACCAGGGCCATCTGGCAGCAACAATGCTGCAATCAGGATCTCGATAAAGGACCGTATCCATTTTTTTGCCAAGACCATGACAAATTGATACTTTGTCCTGGGTTGGCTCTTTTCTGGCGTAGAGATTGATCAGCTCAACCTCTGCCATTTCGCTAAGTTTCGACATTCCTATCTCCTAAAAAAAGAGACAGGCACCAGCCCAAACGGGCGAAGTGCCCGTCAGGGTTGAGGTTCAATGGTGTTAGGCCGCTGCTTCCGCCGTGAGATAGCACAGTGCTTCATTTGGCGATACAGCAGCGCCACGTCGCACCTTGCGAATTAGGCGCAGCAGTTCTCTGCCTTGCTGGACTTCCACGACAAGCGTGTTCATCCATGCATAGCGTTGACCAGGAGCACGCTCCGATTCTGGGGCGATCAGTTTTGCCAAGCTCTGCGCCATTTCGTTGAGAGCCACAATGTCCCAGATGTCTGGAATTTGGTTCTCAATGTCGTAGGCAGCACTGGTGGCCACTTCATTTGCGTCATCGAACTCACACACGATCTCTGGATAGACACCAAAGTCGTGTTCAAAATTCTTGACAACGAAGGAAATGCCGGCGTCTTTAGCGTTGGGAAAAAGACGCTGAAGTTGGCCGATGTAAGCGGCCGATTCGATCTTGCTGTCTTGCATAAAGTAGTCAGCGCCCAGTTGGGCGCCTTCTTCCTCGCAAGGGCTGCAGGACAGGGTAACGTATTGCATAGCGAACCTCCAAAAAAGTCGGTTCGCCCCGCTAGGACAAACCTAGCGGTTGAGTTAAAGGGCTGCAGAAAGCAGCTACATGCCGAAATGGCTATGTGCTTTCAATTCTACTGTGTTTGCCAAGCTTTTAGCTAGGCTGTCCTGCATAGATCCGGGCCATGGTTTGCACGATTTCGGCGTCTGTGACTTCAGTTTTCGCCTCCTGGCGACCCATTGCGGGTGGCCTCACAGCCGGCTGGACCTGCCGACACAGCCAGTACGCATGGGATACGCCAAACACGGCGACTCCTCAGTATTGGCTTCTCGCACCGATGCGACCCAAGCCCTGACACTCCATTTGGGTTTTTGGATTGCGTGGTGGCCAAGCCCTGCAGCGCGGACTGTTCGGTTTACCACCCAACCGACATGGCTATGAATCACTACAGAGTCGTGGACGCCTGAGCGTACAGTTCGGTTTACCGCCCAACCGACAGGGCTATGAATCCGTAGATACCGGCCAAACACTCAGCCGCAAGTTCGGTTTACCGCCCAACCGACAGGGCTATGAATCAGTAAAACACGTTTTTTTATCTACGCAAGCGTTCGGTTTACCGCCCAACCGACAGGGCTATGAATCCCGTTTCTTTTAAAGCTTTGATTCTAAAGCAATTTTTAAGCATATTGCCGCAGAATTTTCGTCTTGATCATGCCATTTTCCACAGGAGTCGCACACAAAAATTAAATCTTTGGGCCGCTCGCCGTGAACGTGCCCACACGCAGAGCATGTGGTCGTTGTATGGGCTGGGGCAACGTTTACCAGCTCACGCTGTTCTCGCAATGCGGCCATTTTGATTGCTTGCCGTAACTCAGATGGTGAAGCCATGAAACGATTCGCCCGTGCATGCTTGTTCAGTTCGGTTTCCTTTCCATCGTCGTCCACCAGTTTTGCTAATTTATGAAAATCGGTGTCCTTGATTGCGATCAGGCCGCATTCTCGAACCAGTCGTGCAGCTACGTTGCGGTACAGATGCTTGCGATGGTCGGCGGCTTTTCTTCTTGCACCAAACGCTGCTACGTTGAGTCTGCGAGCGCGCCTGGCCCACGCCTGCATCTGCTCGTCTGCTTCTGGGCCGAGCACTGGGTTTGCTGCATGGGCGCGCGTGATGGCCTCCATCAGCGATGGGTATGGTCTGTGCGCACGTTTGGCTTTGCCCACCAGTACGCGCAGCCATTCGTCCTCGGACAGCGTGGCCAGGATGTCATCCGTAAAAAGCGATGCTGTGCGCACCCAAAATTCGTTTGCAGCCACGTCCAATTCGCTTCTCAGCCGGGTGGATCGTTCAAATCTGGCAAGCAGCTCTGGCGGCAGCGTGATGTGTTGCTTTGTTCCGTCCTTGTTTGCAATGGTCGCCACGCGTAGGCCGGTACGCTCGCCCCACTCGCGATCTTTGACAACTCGCCAGCCAAAATCCACGCCTACGGCCTTGGGTGGCAGCGGTTTGTCCTCGGGCTCCGCATCAGATTCCACAAACATGAACACCATGAACCATTTTGGTTGGCCGGCGTGCATCTCGCGTTTCACCGTCACTGTTTTGAGCGGTGTGTTTGGCAACAACTCCATCCCCTCGTGAATGGTCACCAGGAAAGTGGCTTTCGGGATATGGCCGTCCTCACCGCGCTTGCCCACGCGAATGTCCACGGCAACGAGGCGTTTTCTTGCGCGCTGGGCCTGCAAGTGCCCCAGTTCTTCTGGTGTGGCTTCGCGCACCTGGAGCATGCTGGTCCCTTTCTGGTTGCCAAGCAGGATGCCATCTTGGATACGCACGCCGATGCGGCCCTCTCCTTCAAAGCGGTGGAACCGCAACTCTGCGTTTGACTTGAGGGCCTTGACCCGCGCCACGTCGAAGCTGTTTGTCACTAGCTCTGAATGCGCCCACCAAATTGCGGCTTCGTTGGTGGCTTGCTTGACTGCTGCGCGGCGACGATCTTCCAGGCCCTCCAATCGCGGCTTGGCGGCCTCTTTTGCGCGTGCGCGGCATTCCTTCATCCTGGCGCGCAAATCCTTGAGGGAGCTGGAAATGGCTTTGATCTCGGCGGCGTAGTTCTCAGCGCCCTCAATCTGCTTGGATCGCTTGGCTGCGCGGACACGATTGCGCATTTCTTGCACATCTTTCAGGCGCTGCTCAGCGGCGGCGTATTCTTGCGTAAGTGCAGCCAGCACATCATCGCTTTGGGCGACGATATCTCGGTACTCTGTGGTGTTCGCACGCTCGATCTCGACCAGCTTGTTCCAGAGCGTGTTTTGGTCGCGCATGGATTTCACGATGATGGGCTCGGAGTCGCCAAGCAGGCGGGCGCCGTATTTTCGGATGGTTATTTTTTTCAATACTTCCCCTGGGATTGAGGCTTTGTTTTGGATTGGTTTTGTCGCTTGATTCTTGCGACAAAATGTTCACATCAGTCTATTGCGGCGCGCTGATTGCGCAACTGCGGTGGTGTACATTGCTGCAACAGGAAGCCCCATTTAGGCAAATCGAAAAAACGAAACCCCTCTAGCGCTGAGCCAGAGGGGTCTGTGTTTAACGTGCGGTTGCGAACAGGGTGATGGTTATCCTGCCCGCAGTCGTCTCATTTGCCGTGAACTCAGAACAGAGCGATCTGAGCGACAGGTGCTGCCGAGGCAGCGACTTGCATTGCAACTGCGGGAGCAGTTTCTTCATGATCTGGCATGACGCCGTGGACCATGGAGATTGCGGCTTTCGCCGTTTCCTTCACCTCGACAAATGCATTCACCACAATGTGACCGGCATAAGCCAGCACAGTTGTTGCGATGGCCTTTGCCAGAGAGATGAAAGGCTGCGGCGCGATGCTTTGCCCCAGCACCTCATGGGCTGTGGTATTGCAAAGCCCGCTAATCAGCTTCGGGTCGATCCCTTTGACTGCAGCGTGCTCACCAGCCGTCAGCAGTCTCAGCAGGTCAGGGTTCGTTGGGTGGCTTATCTTTGGTTCGGTCGAGCGATTCTTCGAATACCCCTTGCCGATGGTTCCGACTTGCACTGACTCAGCATTCACGATTTGCATCTTGAATCCTTTGCCATCAGCAATGTCACGTTCCTGCTTCGCCTTGAGGTATCCCATTTCCGACCAGCGAGGGTCATCTTCGGGAATTTGTTCCATCACATCCCCGAGCTTCACAGCTTGTGGGGATGGGCGTTCAATGGCGTCCATTGAGAACTCCATGCCACGGGTGACGGCCGTCATGCACATGCGCTTGCGCGACTCGATGGTGTTCCAGTCACGACTGTCCATCATCGTTTCATGCACAACGTAGCCTAGATCACGCAGCTGGTGCCGAATGATCCACATGGAAGACGATGAGGCGTACGGCGGCACGTTTTCCAGGACAACTATCGCTGGGTTGACCCTTGCGACGATTGCCAGAAACGCGACGACCAGATGACCCACGTCCTCATGTGCTTCCGCGCATTCCGTGCCAGCTTTGGCCCGACCAGCAACTGACGCGCCGTTGCAAGGGATACCGCCTTCCAGTAGGTCCACTTGCGGCAGGCACGCCATGAACTGATGATCGAACGCCAGCTCTTGCATAGGCGCTGAAAGCATGATTGTTTGCTCGTCCCAAGAAGGGTTGTGCTCACTCGCGTGCTCCAGCAACTCTTCACGGATATCGTTTGCAAAGACCAGCTTGGATGAGACATCGCCCAAGTTCAGACCATCATGGATGGCTTTACTCAGGACGCCACCACCGTGCGAGACGCTTCCGACCGACAACGGCAAGCCGGCGTCGATCTTTTGGCGAATGCGCTCAAGTCGGGTTTTGATTCGTGCTTCGGTCGCCGAGGGTGCGATGCAAATGCCACCCTTGATGGCCCAGACGCGAACTTCCTTGAGGCCTTCAAACATGTCCAGCACTTCCGCGCTGTTGATGTCGATGACCGGGATGCTCTTGTCGTTCTTGAACTTTTGGGAGACCTTGCGGTTGCCCTCATCGTCCAATTTCAGTACCAGGCGGGTCTTCTCGCGCTCAACAAGCACCCGAAAGCGTTTGTGGGGCTCGAATCCGGCTGTTGCAGCCACACGGCCTTCCAGCCAGATGCGCGGTACGCCCCTGTTGGAGCCGATGCTGCGAATTACATAAGAGGTCGGATCTGTCATGGGATTGCTCCAAAAGACAGAAACGCCCAACCCCCTGCAGGGAGCGGCGTCCCTGTGTGGGTTGAAAAGAAAGGTTGGCATAAAGCCAAGATTGCCGAAGCAATTGGTCAAATTTTACTGGGCTTCTTGGCGCCTGGAAAGGCCCTATCGTTCCAAGTGGTTGGCAAGGCATCAAAAAAATGCCCAGCCATCATCGATGGGCTGGGCACTTTGTTGAAGGCGGTCAATGCCGCGATTGCAAATGGTCAGGTAGGCTGCTTTTCAGTGACTACCTCTCGCGAGCCCTGATCTAGCCCAGTCGCAATTTGCTCACGCAGAAGTGGCCAGGATTCAAAATAGCCGCCCATGGCAAAACCGTTGGCCATGCCCGCTACGGACACCCCCATTTCGAGAAAGTCCGTAACTTGCAATCGAAGACTCGAAAACTCCTGCTCACGTGGATCGGAGAACTCGAATCGTTGACACTCATCACCAAAGTCTGCGCGTGTCCCATCGATTTCCATATCGGCCGCATCGCCCATGTAGAGCAATCGATCCGCTTCGGGGACGAAAACCCCAGGCACTGCTGCCAATGAATTTTCCCCGGTAAAACACACTTTGCTCAGCCATGCCACATCAGCAGCAGGTAGTTGGACGAATGCGCCCTGATTGGAGATAACCCCGTCTTGGATCAGGTTCGCCACTTGTCCAACCTTTTGCAAGGTGTTTTCCGTGACACGAACGAGTCCTGCAACAGGCAGGTTTTCGCCATAGGCATCATCTCCCCATGACAGCTCGGCCAGCAAAAATATTGCTGGCTCCTTCCGTGGGGCTTCCAGGTTGCTTTTCGGAGCTTGTTGGGTTTGATTTGACATTTCCGTTTCCTTGAAAAGAAGACGGACACCGATCCCATTGGGCGCGTGCCCGTCAGGGTTGATGAATGAAAGAAGCCCCGTATGGGGCTAGATCAAGGCTTTAGCCCATTGCGGCAACTGTTCGCTAGGAACATGCGCAACGAGGCCGTTTTCCTTGGTCATTGAAAGAACCAGTACAGGTTCATTGATGGCACTGTTATCGAAAAACCATGCCTGGTCAAAAAGCTCTAGTGCCCTGGGAAGGAATTGGTGAGCTTTGTGATAGCGGGAAATGATTTTCTCAGTGTCTACGGAGTGACCACCCATACGTACGCGCTGAGATACGCGGCCAATATTGATAGCAGGGTCCGAAGTCGTCACGAAAATCAGGCTCATCAGATATCCACGCTCGTGCGCGGCTTCGAAAAACCTGATCCATCGCGAGTGATCCGACATAACCGTTTCGGTTGTGAAGGAAACCCCCTGATTTAGCAGCTCCCAACGCATCTCTTCAGCGGCTTTCGCTGCCTGGATCTGCATCTCGGTCGTTGCTGTCAACTTGCCGCCCACTTGTGCCAGCCGCTCTGCGATCTGATCTGCATTGACGAGAATGCCTAAGCGATTCTCAGTCAAGAGCCGATTGGTCAACGTCGTTTTACCGGACCCATTGGGACCGGCAAAAACCGTGAGTGTGGGGGGGTGGGTGTTGCGCTGCTTACGCTGCGCAGACATGACGCATCCCAGAGCCAGGTGTCTTGCTGATCTTTGGGTCGGTCGATTTAAGCGTTTGCACGCGGCCTTCGACCAATCCAGTCAGCGAATTTCCAGCTTGGATGTTCGCGGCCACGGCATCATCCACAGCCCGCTTGGCAAAACTTGCCAGTTGGACGGTGTTCATCCCAAGGACGGTGGGTGTTGCGCGGCTCATGTATGTCAGGGTATTGGATTTCGGCTTGACGGTCAAGCTTTGGCCCAAGTGACTTTTCTGGTTCACCAGATCCGCAGATGTGGGTGCGCCGGTATCTGGCGGGGAATAAATCAACATAGCTTATCTCCTAAGAAAAGAAGACAAGCGCCAGCCCCTGGGGCTATGAGCGCCCGTCAGGGGTGATTTAAGAAGGTTGGCATGAAGCCAAGATTGCCGAAGCAATGTGTTGGATTGTACGAATCTTCGTAGAACTAGGAAAGGCCTTATCGCGCCCGTCGCCCTGGTCTTTCCCCTGCTATAACGTCCTTGGCTGCGGCTGGCCTTCTGCATCCATGCCCAGCAGCTCGCCGACACGCTTTTCCTGCAGATCGAACAGCGCCCGCGCATCGTCCAGGGCATCCAACGGATCGCGGCGCGCATCCTTTGCGATTCGTTCGCGCAGCGCAAAGGAGGTTGATGGGTCGGTCAGGAGGTCTGCCATGCGTTGCGCATAGGTGTGGGGGCTGGTGGGTTCGCGCATCTTCTTGTTAATGTTTTAGACCACATCCAGAGCCATTAGCGCCTGGCACACAGGGCATTCATCATCGCGCACGTCGTGGCCACTCACCTCGTCCGGGCAACTGCCCTGGCGGGCGTGGCTCACGCGGCCATCAGCGTGCGAAATCAGTGTTTGCCGCGCGCTGTGCAGCATGGCTTCACGCGTCGGATGCCCCCCGATCCAGGTCACCAATTTGCCTCCCTGCCAAGACTTGCCGCGTGGCGCAATGTTGACCTGTGTTGGGATCGGGTTCTGTTCTGCCATGGTTCGGTTTTTTCGGCTATTTGGTGCGTGACCATACAACAAATGCGCCACGACGCTCCCAGGCAATCAGGCCCTTTTTACGCAACGCTTGTAGACGACGGTCTACCACGCGGAATTCTTCCTTCGGCTGGTTCATCAGCGGCTTCGCATCAACATCCAGCGCCGTTGTAAGAGCCGCTGCGGTTTTCGGGCCAGACTCGATCAGGTCCAGCATCTTCTTGTCGAACGCGCTGTAGTCACGGGGTTGTGTTGTCATGGGTTTTTTCCTTCGCGAGCGTGTCCATGTGTCGGCTTCCGTTCAGTTCGCTGCCGCAGTCAGCTTTGGCCATCTGGCGCCCTGTCTTTGATCCAAAGTTTGCGCGGTGTGGTTTTTATTTGGGGTCAATACCGAGCCCACGTAGCGCCTCTGCGATGCGTGCGCTTGTTGATGCGTAATTTGGTAAATAGATTCGAGATCCCGCTGCGTCACGAAGTTGATTGCGGGCGTGGAGCAGCAATTCGGTCAGTTCTTCGGCCTGCTCTGGTGTGAGGGTTGTGGGTATGCTCATATTGCTTTTATTCGTTATTTGCTCTTGCGCCGCTGTGACATTCCCTTTTTCGTTTCACTATTTTCCAGTCACGCCCAGGTGGCCTGATTCAATATCATTTGCAATTTGCTCACATGCACGCATTCGTCCATACGCGACAGCGCGGTTGATTATGACCTGCATCCGCGCATCTGCACCTTTTGGCAGAAGTTGTGACGTACCATTGTTGCGGTCAAACTTCTCTTTTGCCTGAATGGCATCCGCCGATGCCTGAATTTCTGCAATTGCAGCTGATTTGGTGAATCTACTCACGATGCTTTCCTATGTTGCTAAAACACAGATCGAAATGATCCAGTTTATCTATTTCGCGCTCAAAAACGCATTTGGCCTGTCCATTCGATAATGCTAAAGGAAAAACTCAAGCTGGCAATAGCGGGCTGGATTTAACAATAGCCGCCTTTTTCTGGTGCGCTTCGCGGCTAGGTTCTACGAGTTTTCGCTTGCGTGCTGCATCAAGCAATGCGCGGCTCACAACGGCCTTGTTTGTGTCCCCGTAACCATGTGCTTTGAGCGCATCAAGCATCTGTGTGGACAGCGCATCCAGGTCCACCAAAAGCCGCTTTCCTTTTGATTCCGCAAGCCGATCAAGGTGTCTCTTTGCGCGCTCTGTGCTCGTAGCAAGGCCGGCTGGGGGCTTGGTTTTTTTCTTAGCCATGGGCGTGCCTGGTGCACTGGGGTTCAATGGTTTTGCTGGCATGACTTTTGACTTCCTTATTGCTTGCGTTTCCTTCGTGCAGGCGCGGCCGATTGAACCCCCATGGGGGCTGCAAGCCGTTGGTACAGGCCAAAAAGGAAAGCAACACGACTGGCGTCCTCCCTACCGCCCCGGTATTCATACGCTGCGTCGATAGCGCGATCCAGATCCGCATGCGCCTTCACCAGCTCCGCAGGCATGGTGTCAGGGTTGTATAGCAAGGCCATGCTGGCGTGCTGTCCTGCATTGGCGCAGCGGGCGAACTCAAGCTCGCGCGCATCAAGCACCTTTTGAGCGGCCTTTTCCACGGCCAGCCTTCGCTGCTCACTAAGCCCCTCGGGCCAGGGATAGTTGTTGTAGACAATGGTGTTGGAGTAGCGGTAACGGCTCTCCAGGCGACCAGCCACAGCCCGCATCCAGGCGTTGTGCATGGTGCTGCTCAACATGCCAAAGTGATACAGCGTTGCATTGGGAACTGCGAAAACGAGATTGCTGGCTATGGTTTCTTTACGCAAGAAGCCGATAGGGACAAAGCGCCTCAATTCCGAAGAAACACTGGGAACCAATAAATAGTCAGTCGCGGGTTGGCGAATCTCACCAAACAAATGTGGCGTTTCAGCTAATTTTTGTGTGGTTGGGCGTGTGCTCTGGTTGCGATGATGACGCACGGAAGCAATGCGTTTTTTTAGTTCTGGAGATTGCGCTTTGTCTGCCGACGTGGCGTCTGCAAGCCACAAGCAGTAGCGTGGCGTGTTGTTGATGAATTCTTCGGCCCCAAGGAATGGGCGAATATATTGCGAGGCAATACCGTCCTCTGACCGAAACTGCACCACATCCTCTTCCGAAAGAAGAAGGTGACCGCCGTCGTTGGGCATGCTGCCAAACACCATTTCTGGTACGTCAGCCTGTAAAGGCTTGCGCCTTTTGTCGATCAAAAGATCGGGGCCCTCTACCAGATAGGGGTTGAGGCGGCTGGCACTAATTTCCACGCCCTGCCCACCAATGTCACCCGTGTAATCGAAAACTCGCGTCATCTGAGGTGGAGTGCCAAGCCCAAACCCGACGATGACACAGTGCACTGCCGCCACGCCTCGCCCCTCGTTTCCCCATTTGAACGTCCGGTGTGCAAAAAGAATATGCACCCCCATGGGTAACAATTCCTTCCAAAGCGCAGCTACCTGCTCTCCCTGGAAAAGACTGTTGGTGGAAACGAAGGCAGTTTGCACCTGCGTGTTGGACTGCATGTAGTGCGCGGCCTTGACATACCAGGCCGCTACGTAATCAAGCACACCAACTGATTTGGCGCTGCCGTACACCAGTTCAAGGTCTTGCTTTTGTTCGGCGGTTTGGTACTGGCGTCCGATGAACGGCGGATTGCCAACAATGAAGCTGCAGGTCTTGGGATCGAGCACATCGGCCCAGTCCACGCGCAATGCGTTGCCTTGACGGATGTGGGGGCTTTGCACCAGTGGAACGCTGGGTCGGGTGCTGCCGAATCGGCTGGCCGCTTCCAGGTTCATTTGGTGGTCGGTGATCCACATGGCCACCTGGGCAATGTGCGCGGCACTTTCATCCAGCTCAATGCCATACATCTGCTCAACACTCACGCGGCTCAAGGTGCTGATGTCCAGCAGCCCCATGGTCTGTCCTCCTTTGGAGAACAGGCGTGCGATCAGCTCCATTTCCAACCGGCGAAGCTCGCGATAGGAGATGACGAGGAAGTTGCCGCAACCGCAGGCCGGGTCGAAGATGCGCAACGTGGGCAGCTTGTCGTAAAGGGCCTGCAGCTTGACCCGGCTTGCGCCCGCAGCCTGCAACTCTGCACGCAGCTTATCCATGAAGAGTGGGTTGATGGCCCGAAGGATGTTGCGCTCTGACGTGTAGTGCGCGCCCAGCTCGCGCCTGCTGGCGGTGCGGCTTTGATCGGGCAGGTGGTGCTCCAGCACACCCTGGAACATCGAGCCGAAGATGGCCGGCGAAATCTGCGACCAGTCGAGCGTGACGCACCCCAGAAGCAGCGTCCGTAAGGTGCTGTCGAATGCAGGAATGCGCGTGCGCTCGGCAAAGAGCCTGCCGTTGATGTACGTGAAAGCAGCAAGGCTCTCATCGAGCAACGTGCTTCGCTCATTGGGCGGCGTGTTGAGAACTTCGAACAGCTCCGCCAGCAGCGCACCCAGATCCTTGCCATCTGCACGCGTGACTTCAACCAGCTGGCGAAACCGGCCGTTATCACCAAAGATGGCCGTGTCGTCGGCAAAGAGACAAAACAGAAGGCGCGTCAGGAATACCTCAAGATCACGGCCGGCGAAGTTGCTGCGCAGCAGGGCATCGTGCAGGACGGCCATCTGCTCGGCAGCGCGCCGATCCGCTTCTGTCTCTTCGGTGATGACGGGGGCGGCATCGTCCAGAAGAAAGCGGAACCATTCTGCTTTGCGGGGTAGCTCTTTCAGCGTGCAATCGTGCTGCTTGTCCTGAACCAAATCGAACAGGGCAAAGCGGTCAAAGTCGTGCAGAAGTACGAATTGAGGCTGCTGATGTGCGGGACAGGCCCAGCGGTATTCCTCAGCCTGCTCTCGCGCTCGAACCAAGTCCTTGCCAAGGCTCTTGCCTTCGATGATGACTTTCCCTGGGATGAAACCATCCATGTACCCGGTTGTGCCGTCCTGACGGGTGACGGCAAATTCACGCCTGTACTGGTGCGGTAGAACGTCAAAGCAGGCCAGGAACTGCGCCGTGAAGAGCTTTTCGTCGGCGCGTTCGCTGGTGGTGGACTGCCAGATGTGGGCGAAAGCAGAGAGGCGTTTACGCAGTTCGTTGGTTGTGATCACAGCTGGTGCTCCGAATTTCACTTGCGTGATTTCGGTCTGAATTGGTTTGGCGAAAGTAAGGGCGAATCTGGTTGACGATGCGCATGCTGGCGTCAACAGTCTGGATGCTTGAATGTTATCGTTTATATAACCAATGGCAATGGTCCCAGCGTCTTTCGTGCAATCTGTTGATCGAAGTAGCTCGCTGTCCCGATAGCCGCGTGCGCCCGAATTCTTGCAGGCTTGACGACGTTTATATACACGGTAAGCTTAACCCATCTCAAACAGGAAATGGAATGGTTGCCATGCTGACCTACGCAATGCTCCTGCAAATTTTGGTCGAGGCTGAAGCACGCAGAGACAATACAGATCTGCCCCAGGATGTGCGTGATCGCTCGTCCGCGACAGCGCTCCTTTGCAATCAGCGCATGGCTCAGGAAGGCCTGTCGCGACAGCAGCTTGAAGAACGTGCCCGCGCCGATGCGTGAGGCACGACAAAACCGCAATCATCGCTCTTTCATGGCGGTGATGGTGTCAAGCAATCTCAACACATTCTTTGGAACTTCCCCATGAAGAACGGCGACATTCAGATCGGCCATATTTATTACGACGGCAAGCAAGGCCTTCGTGAGGTTGTTGGTATGGACAAGGCGGGTGGGACCGTTCGGTATCGACTCCTCGCCGCAAAGGTCGAGCGCGAGTTTGTTTCTGGCGGGCAAGCTCGAACCGTGATCGGACGTGAAAGCGTGGTCACTCTCTCGGCTTTCGCGGCATGGGCCAAGGCTGGATACACCGCCGATGATGGGAATCGCTTTCTCCTTTGCCTGCAGGCGGGTAAGGTCAAGTTGAGCCCCGCTGAGCACGGCTACATGGTTGGCTTGTTGGCTGATGATCCACAAGGGCGCCCGCACTGCGCAGGCACAGTGGTGGCCTACGACAGCACAGATGGACGCGCCGTGTCGGGCCTGGAAAAAAAGGGGCTTCTTCGGCGCGTGGGAGATGGCAATGCCGAGGTGTTGCCTTTGGGCACCGCACGCCTTCAATGCTTGGCTTGCATTTGAGAAACAACATTTAATTGGCGTTTTGTTAAAGAGTGACAACTAAATGTTGCTTGCAGAATTCTTGGTAAGTGCTATAAATGTGTCGTTTATTGTTAAAACAACATTTAAATAGCATGCGCACCCTGCACGAATTTGCTTCGGTCCTCAAGGACGCTCAGAAGGCGCACCGCCTGAGCGACATAGAGCTTGCGGCCAGAACCGGGCTCTCACCGCAAGGCGTGCGGCTCGCGCTTTCTGGAAAGTCCGCACCAAGGTTGACCAATGCCATGGCCCTAGCCCAAGAGCTTGGCCTGGAACTTGTCTTGGTCCCGCGCGAGGCCGCGCAATCTCTCGCCCAGCCCCAGCCAGACGTACGCACGGTGCTTTCCGACGTGGAGTTGTTGCTGCACTCGACGGCGGGGCACTGACAGATGCGGTATCGAGCCCTGGACGTTTTTATTGGACCCAGCCGGCGCCGCGCTGGCGTGCTGTTTCAGTACGGGGCTGGCCGCAATGCCATCACCCGGTTGGTGCCCGAGCGCACCTACTGGATGGACGACACAGCACCCATCCTCTCGCGCAATGCTTTGGTGAGCGACAGCGCCAAACGCGCCGTGTTCCTGTCCGAATACGCCATGCAACCGTTCTTCAATGGCGATGGCGAGTCCCTGCCCAACTTCTTTCAGAACATGCTGCCAGAAGGCCCATTGCGCCGGCACCTTGAGGAAATCGGCGGGTTGGACAAGGGCGATCACATGGGGTTGCTGAGCCTATGCGGCACCGACCTTCCGGGGGCTGTCTATGTCTCCCCTGCAAGCACCGACCGCGCCAGCATGGCCAGCATCGTCACGCAGAACAACGATGCGCTGGAGATGTCCGTGTCTCCGATGCCAATGCCCGAAGCAACGTCGCTTTCAGGGGTGCAACCCAAACTGTCCCTGGTGCGCGATGGTGGCCGGTACGTGGCCAGGACCAAGAACTCGAAGGGCGTGCACATCATTGCCAAGTTGCCAACGGTCGAATACCCACTGCTGCCACAGGTGGAGGAGCTTTCGATGCGGTTGGCCGCAGCTGCAGGGGTGAACGTGTGCGAGGTGGAACTTGCGCCACTGGAGCAGATTCACGCGGATCAGCCCTACACCCTCGGCGATGGCAGGCACTTTCTGGCCGTGAGGCGCTTTGACCGCGAAAAGACCAAGCACGTGCACTGCGAGGATTTCGCGCAGATCCTGGGCGTGCCACCCGACCAGAAGTACACGCACCCCTATGCGGCTTACTCGCTCATGCTGGCAACGCTGATCAGCGAACCCAAGCTGGGCCAGGATGCGGCATTTGAAATGCTGCGGCGGATCACCGTCAACGATTTGCTGGGAAACTTTGACGGCCACCTGAAGAATTTCGGACTTCTGTACCGGGACGGGCGAACGCCCGAGTTGTCTCCGGCCTATGACGTGGTGGCCTACTCTGCCTACATGCACGGGCGTGGCCACGCGCTCAGGTTCACGCCAGGGGGCAGCAAGCACGCACGCATCACTCCCGCAGTGGTGCGAGAGATCTGCAACGCATTGCCCGGTCTTTCTGAGGCAAAGGCGAGCGCGATCATCAAGGAGACCGTGCGTCTGGCCTACGACAGCTGGCCCGACATGATCAGCGAATCACAACTGCTGCCGGAACAGAAAACCAGGCTCATGTCGCACTTCACTGCTACGCCGGCTATCGCTTCGCTGATTAAACGCGCAGCCCGTTGACTCCCGAGCAAATATGCAAGACGCAGGCGCATTCATTCCCTATGCAGCGAAGCACAGGGACCAGGCGCGGAAATCCCACACGGCAGAGTCCGACGTGCTCTCTCAACTCTGGC
>LNAP01002846.1_pt1 | contig 16903 bp, 14 predicted proteins | sample 602601 | NCBI WGS metagenome assembly LNAP01 (sample SAMN02440304, study PRJNA202911) | soil metagenome | biome: Subtropical and temperate rainforests or woodlands; isolation source: soil samples (1 kg each in a 20% v/v slurry with milli Q water) were... ... | reverse complement strand
AGCGAATGCCGCTGCGGATCGACTGGCCAACAGCGTCCAGGTCCTGCAAACCGCCGGCGCCCGATACATCATGGTATGGCTGCTGCCCGACCCGGGGTCGCTGCCGAGGGCGGGGGAGCCGATCACCGTGCTGCGCCCGTGGTCGAGATCGAGCACCGGGGCGAAGCTGAAGTCGAGACCGACCGCCAGCACCTCGGTGGCCATCAGCCAGCCGCAATGGCCGGCCAGGCGCAGGGCATCCGGCGCGGCGGCCAGCGCCTGCATCGACGGCAGGCGCACGAAGCCCTGGCGCAGGCGCTGCACCCGGCCGCCCTCCTGGTCCACCGCCAGCAGCAGGTCGGGACGCTCGGCGCGGATCGCCACGCACAGCTCGCGCACCTGCTGCGGATGCTCGATGTTGCGGGCGAACAGGATCAGCCCGCCCACCTCGGGCTGGCGCAGCAGACGACGATCCTCGGCCGTCAGCCAGGTGCCGGCGATATCCAGCATCAGGGAACCAGACATGAATACTCCTCAGGCGAGCGCGGCAGCCTGCCACTGCGGCTGCGGCGCCTCGTCAATGATCACGGAACAGTGCGGCGGCACCTGCTCGAACAGCGCCAGCAGGTCGGCGTTGCGCAGGCGAATGCAGCCGTGCGAGCGCGCCTCGCCCATCGGCTCGCTGTCCGGGGTGCCGTGCAGATAGATGTAGCGGCGGAAGGTGTCGACCGCGCCGAGGCGGTTGCGCCCCGGCTCGCAGCCGCTCAGCCACAGGATGCGCGTGAGTATCCAGTCGCGCTGCGGATGCTGTGCGGCCAGCTCGGCCGACCAGACCTCGCCGGTCCAGCGCCGCCCGACCAGCACCGCGCCCGCGGGCAGATCGGCGCCGATCTTCGCCCGCACCTGGTGACGCCCGCGCGGGGTGCACCCCGAGCCCTGCTGCTCGCCCGGCCCGTTGAGGGCGGTGGACACCGGCAGGCGCAGGCACAGCCGGCCCGCGGCAAAGCCGTACAGGCACTGGTCGGCGATGGAAATGTGCAGCAGATCGAGCATGGCGGCGGCGGCAGTCATAGGGGCCGCTAGCTTAGCTGATCCACCCGGGCGCGGCACCCACGGGTTATTTGCCGTGGTTGTTCGCCTTGCCGTTGCGGTGCGGGCGGGCCGCGATCAAGGCTGGGTCGGTCAGCGCACTGTCGGCGCGCATGCCGGCGGCCATGAACGGCACGAGAAGACTCAGCACCTGCTCGGCCGAGACATCCACGTCGAAGTCGCGGGCAACGATCTCGCGCAACCCCTCGATGCCGGCCATGCTGAAGCTCGCCGCGCCGAGCATGAAATGCACCCGCCAGAACAGCTCCAGCGGTGGAATGCCCGGCACCGCCTCTTGCAGCAGCTGCAGGTAGCGACGAAACACCTTGCCGTACAGGCCGGCAAGGTAGTTGCGCAGCTTGCTCTGGTGCTCGCGCACGGCCATGCCGAGCAGGCGCATGAACACCCGGAGGTTGCTGCTGCCCCGGCTGACCTCCAGCGCCAGCGCCACCAGCAATTCGAGCAGCTCCTCGAGCGTCGCGGGCTTGCCCTCGCGGCTCTCCAGCTCGCCCTCGAGGCGCTGGCAGAACGGTCCGAGGAAACGCACGAATACCGCCTGGATCAGCGCGTCCTTGGAGCCGAAGTGATAATTGACCGCTGCCAGGTTGACCCCCGCCTTGGCGGTGATCAAGCGCAGCGAGGTCTCGGTGAAACCCTTCTCGGCAAACAACTGCTGCGCCGCATCGAGAATTCGTTCAACTGTTGCAGACTCAACCATGACTACTCCATCAGTCAGACATCTGCCCCAAACCCGGGGAACAATCTATGTATCTGACAAGTATGGCAGGCTCCGGCCGCAGCGCCAGAAAGCCGCAGCGGCCGCGAAGGGTTTGCGGGGGCCATAACCCTGTATATACTTCCAGCAATCAGAAAAGACAGAGCCCGCCCCCATGCAGAAACTGACTCCGCGCCAGGGCGAAATCCTGGCTTTCATCAAGACCTGGCTGGACGCGCACGGTTATCCACCTACCCGTGCCGAAATCGCCCAGGAGCTGGGTTTCCGCTCGCCCAATGCGGCCGAGGAGCATCTGCGCGCGCTGGCCCGCAAGGGCGCCATCGAGATGATTCCCGGCGCCTCGCGTGGCATCCGCATTCCCGATAGCGCGCCGGCACTGCGCGAAGGCGAACTGCCGATCATCGGCCGGGTCGCTGCCGGTGCGCCCATCCTGGCCGAGCAGCATATCGAGGACAGCTGCCGGATCAGCCCCGAGTTCTTCCATCCCCGCGCCGACTTCCTGCTGCGCGTGCACGGCATGAGCATGAAGGATGTGGGCATTCTCGACGGCGACCTGCTCGCCGTGCATGCCTGCCGCGAGGCGGTCAACGGACAGATCGTGGTTGCGCGGATCGGTGATGAAGTGACGGTCAAGCGTTTCCAGCGCCGCGGCAAGCGCGTGCAGCTGCTGGCGGAAAACCCGGAATTTGCCCCGATCGTGATCGATCTGGAGCAGCCGGATCAGGAGTTCGTCATCGAAGGGCTGAGCGTCGGCGTCATTCGCCGCTAAACGCCGCCGGCAGGGTCCGCTGCGAATGCTGCGGGCCGCGGGGAATCAACTTGAGGTGCGGGCGCGGCGACTCAGTGCAGCACCCGCGGCTCGTCGCTGTACTCATGCTCGTAGTCGCCGTCGGCCATGCTGCCGGCCATCTGCACGCCCAGATTGAACATGGCCTTGGCCACCTCGATATGCTGCCCCAGCAGGAAGGCCTTGGCATCCTCGGAAAACTCGAGGGTCACCAAGGCCTCCTCGTCGTCGCCACGACGCAGAACGATACGGCCATCGGGCAATTCCACGATTTCCAGGAAGGAGGTCGGCATGGGGAGGAAGCTCCGCGAAAAAAGGCCGACATTGTAACAGCGCCATGCGTCACGCCCTAGCGTGACGACGGCATCCGCTGGCCACGCGTCGGACAAAGGCGCCGCCTGATCGCCCGGCACCCCGCCCGCTTGCCGCGCAGGCGTCGGCGTTCACCACTCACTCATGCCGTCGCGAAAGCGCGTGGCCAGCGCCTTGATCTGCTGCTGCCAGGCGACGAGGCTGTCCAGGCCCAGCTCGCCCTCCTCTGCCTGGCCACCCACATCGACCGCCGTGATCAGCGCCAGCGCCGGGTCGACCTTGGCCTTCTTCGCCTCGCGCGGCGGCTCGAACAGCTGGCGATAGGCCGCCAGCAGCTGCCCCAGCCAGCTCTGCCGGTCCAGTGCCAGATCCACCAGTTCGGCCAGCTCCGGGCTGGGCGCAGCGTCCAGCACCTCGCGGGTCAGCAACTGCTCGACCTGCGGCGCAGCCGCCTGGGGCAAGCGGTAGTAGCCGGCGATCTCGTGACACAGCCCGAGCACGGCGCCATACAGATGGAACAGCGCGCCTTCGCGAGCGGCCTGGATCTGCGTGCGGGCATTCAGCGCCTGCGCCGCGTCGGCGGCACGCCAGGCGTCCAGCGCCAGACCGGCGAAGTAGAGTTTCTGGTTGGTGCGGGTGTACAGCTCGTTGGCCATGGCGGACTCCTCGACAGATGTCCAAGTATACGCTCGCGCCCCCTGCACCGGTCGCCAGCGGAAGCGGGCCTGCAGCAGGATCGCGCGCCCCCAAAAGCGAAACCGGCCGGGCGTCTGCACGCACCGGCCGGTTTGGTTGCAGCGCCAGGGGTAGGACTCAGCGCTTGTCTTCCACCGTCCACTTGCCGTCGGCGTAGAACGCGCGCCAGCCGCTGGGCTTGCCGTCCACCTCGCTCTGCACGTACTGCTCCTTGGTCTTGCGGCTGAAGCGGATCACCGCCGGGCGGCCGTCCGGGTCCTGCTGCGGGGCGTCGAGCAGGAAGTGGTACTTGGCATCCAGTTCGTCCTTGTGCGGAATCAGCTCGGCTACCAGCGGGGCGCGGGTTTCACGGTTCTTCGGGAACAGGCTGGCGGCGAGGAACAGGCCCGAGGCGCCGTCACGCAGCACGTAGACGTCGTCGACCTTGGCGCAGCGCAGCTCCGGCATCTTGATCGGGTCGATCTTCGGCGGCGCCGCCTCGCCGCTCTTCAGCAGCTTGCGGGTGTTCTTGCAGGCGCTGTTGGTGCAGCCGAAGAACTTGCCGAAACGGCCGGTCTTCAGTTGCATCTCGCTGCCGCACTTGTCGCACTCCAGGCTCGGGCCTTCGTAGCCCTTGATGCGGTACTGGCCTTCCTCGATCTCGTAGCCCGAGCAGTCCGGGTTGTTGCCGCAGATGTGCAGCTTGTGCTGCTCGTCCAGCAGGTAGGCGTCCATCGCCGTGCCGCACTTGGCGCAGCGACGCTTGCTGCGCAGCACGCGGGACTCCGATTCGCCCTCGTCGTCGGCGGCGATCTCGTCGCCGGGGATCAGGTTGACCGTGGCCTTGCAGCGCTCCTTGGGCGGCAGCGCGTAGCCGGAGCAGCCGAGGAACACGCCGGTGGAGGCGGTACGGATGGTCATCGGCCGGCCGCATTCCTTGCACGGAATATCGGTCAGGGTCGGCAGGTTGGCGCGCATGCCGCTGTCGCTGGCTGCGGCCACCTCGAGCTTGCTCTTGAAGTCGCCGTAGAACTCGTCGAGCAGGTGCTTCCACTCGCGCTCGCCCTGAGCCACGTCGTCGAGGTTCTCTTCCATGCCGGCGGTGAAGCCGTAGTCCATCAGGTTGGCGAAGCTCTCCGACAGCCGCTCGGTGACGATGTCGCCGATCTTCTCGGCGTAGAAGCGGCGGTTATGCAGGGTCACGTAGCCGCGCTCCTGGATGGTCGAGATGATCGCCGCATAGGTCGAGGGACGACCGATGCCGCGCTTTTCCATCTCCTTGACCAGGCTGGCTTCCGAGTAGCGCGCCGGCGGCTTGGTGAAGTGCTGGGCCGGATCGAGCTGGAGCAGATCGAGCTGGTCGCGCTGGAGCATGTCGGGCAGCACGTCGTCCTCGCCCGGCTTGCTCTGCGGCGGCTGCACGCGGGTGAAGCCGTCGAATTTGAGGATGCGGCCCTTGGCGCGCAGCTCGAAATCGCCGGCCTTGACCGTCACGCTGGTGGACAGGTACTCGGCCGGCGGCATCTGGCAGGCGACGAACTGGCGCCAGATCAGCTCGTACAGGCGCTCGGCGTCGCGCTCCATGCCGGTCAGCTGGGTCGGCTTGAGGTTGACGTCGGAAGGACGGATCGCCTCGTGTGCTTCCTGGGCGCCTTCCTTGCTGCTGTACACGTTCGGCTTGGCCGGCAGGTACTGCTGGCCGAACTCGCCCTCGATGAAGCCGCGCGCCATGTCGATGGCATCCTGCGACAGGTTGGTCGAGTCGGTACGCATGTAGGTGATGTAGCCGGCCTCGTACAGGCGCTGGGCCATCATCATGGTCTTCTTCACCCCGAAGCCCAGACGGTTGCTCGCCGCCTGCTGCAGGGTGGAGGTGATGAAGGGCGCGGACGGCTTGCTCGAGGTCGGCTTGTCCTCGCGCTTGGCCACCTGGTAGGCGGCGGACTTGAGCGCGGCCACGGCGGCCATCGCCTGGGCTTCGTTGACCGGCTTGAACGCCTCGCCGTGCTGGCGAGCCACCTCGAAGCGCACCTTGGCCTGCTTGGCAGTCGCCAGGTCGGCATGCACGTCCCAGTATTCTTCCGGGACGAAGGCGCGGATCTCGCGCTCGCGATCCACCACCAGCTTCACCGCCACCGATTGCACGCGGCCGGCGGACAGGCCGCGGGCGATCTTGGCCCACAGCAGCGGCGAGACCATGTAGCCGACCACGCGGTCGAGGAAACGCCGCGCCTGCTGGGCGTTGACCCGGTTGATGTCCAGCTCGCCGGGCTGGGAGAAGGCGTCCTGGATGGCCTTCTTGGTGATTTCGTTGAACACCACGCGCTTGTAGCGGCTGTCGTCGCCGCCGATGGCTTCGCGCAGGTGCCAGGCGATCGCCTCCCCCTCTCTATCCAAGTCGGTTGCGAGATAGATGGTGTCGGCATCCTTGGCCAGGCGGCGCAGCTCCTCGATCACCTTTTCCTTGCCGGGCAGGATCTCGTACTGGGCCTTCCAGCCGTGCTCGGGATCGATGCCCATGCGCGCGAACAGCTGGCGCTTGGCCTTTTCCTTGGGCGTCAGCACCGGCGCATCGGATGCGGCGGCCTTGCCGCGCTTGACCGGCTCCTTGCTGGCCGAGCCGCTGGTGGGCAGGTCGCGGATATGACCGATGCTCGACTTCACCACGTACTGGTTGCCCAGATACTTGTTGATCGTCTTGGCCTTGGCCGGTGATTCCACGATGACCAGAGATTTGCCCATGAATCGGAGAGTTCCTGAAAAGATGTCGAGATGAACGGCGAGGACCGTCGGCGCAAAAAATGCAATTAAATGTAACTGCGCCCTGATAAAGCCACGCTATATATAGTGGCCCGCACAACGAGGTCAAGCACGGGGCGGTGCCGGATCGTCCTCAGCGTAGCGAAATTCCACCCTTTCGCTGCGCACCAGAGCAAAGCGCGGCAACGTCTCGCCCTCCACTTCCACGGTTTCGCGAAACATCGCCAGCGGCCGTACCCACAGGCCGTAGTCGCCATACAGCGCCTGGTAGACCACCAGCTCTTCCTCGGTCTCGGAGTGCCGGGCCAGCCCCAGCACGCGATACTCGCGGCCCTTGTAGTGACGGTAGAGCCCGGTTTGCAGCGTCATGCGCATTTCCCTCAGGGTGTCGCCGAAACGAGAACCGGGGCACACAGGCCCCGGTTCTCGGCCAATGGGCTATCAGACGCGCTCGAACACCGTCGCGATACCCTGTCCGAGACCGATACACATGGTGGCCAGACCGAGGGTCGCGCCGCGCTGCTTCATCACGTTGAGCAGGGTGCCGGAAATCCGCGCCCCGGAGCAGCCGAACGGGTGGCCGAGGGCAATCGCGCCGCCATTCAGGTTGACCTTGTCGTCCATCTTGTCCAGCAGTTTGAGGTCCTTGAGCACCGGCAGCGCCTGGGCGGCAAAGGCCTCGTTGAGCTCGACGCAGTCGATATCCTCCAGGCTCAGGCCGGCGCGCTGCAGCGCCTTGCGCGTCGCCGGCACCGGGCCGTAGCCCATGATCGACGGATCGACGCCGGCCACCGCCATGGCGCGGATCCGCGCCAGCGGCTGCAGGCCGAGATCCATGGCGCGCTGCCCACTCATCACGATCATGCACGAGGCGCCGTCGGTGATCTGCGAGGAGCTACCGGCAGTCACGGTGCCGTGCTTCGGATCGAACGCCGGCCTGAGCGCGGCCAACCCTTCCACAGTGGTTTCCGGGCGGATGGTTTCGTCGTAGTCGAAGACCTTGAGCAAGCCATGCTCGTCGTGGCCTTCCAGGGGGATCAGCTCGTCGCGGAACAGGCCGGTCACGGTCGCCTGATGCGCCAGGCGGTGCGAGCGACAGGCGAACTGGTCCTGGGCCTCGCGGCTGATGCCGTGCATCTTGCCCAGCAGTTCGGCGGTCAGGCCCATCATGCCGGCGGCCTTGGCCACGTGCAGCGACAGCTGCGGGTTGGCATCCACGCCGTGGGTCATTGGCAGGTGGCCCATGTGCTCGACGCCGCCGATCACGAACACCTCGCCGTTGCCGCTCTGGATCGCTTGGGCGGCGCTGTGCAGTGCGCTCATCGACGAGCCGCACAGGCGGCTGACGGTCTGCGCGCCGCTGGTATGCGGGATCGGCGTCAGCAGCGCGGCCATCCGCGCGATGTTCCAGCCCTGTTCGAGGGTCTGGTTGACGCAGCCCCAGATCACGTCCTCCACCTCGGCCGGATCGACCAGCGGGTTGCGCGCCAGCAGCTTGCTGATCAGCTGCGCCGACAGGTTCTCGGCACGGGTGTGGCGATGCATGCCGCCCTTGGAACGGCCCATCGGCGTGCGGCCGAAGTCGACGATCACCACGTCTCTCGGATTCAGGCTCATAAGATTCTCTAGCTCCAGTGGTGATGCTTCAGGCGAAGAACGTGCGGCCGTCGCGGGCCATCTCGCGCAGGCCAGCGGTCGACTGGTACAGCGGCCCCAGCGCGACATGGTGATCGGCCAGCGCGACGAACGCGGCCACGCCGATGGCGTCGATGTAGCGCAGCGCGCCGCCCCGGAAGGGCGGGAAACCGATGCCGTAGACCAGGCCCATATCCGCCTCGGCGGCGCTGTCGACGATGCCATCCTCCAGGCAGCGCACCGTTTCCAGACACAGGGGCAGCATCATGATGGCGACGATGTCCTCGTCGGACAGCTCGCGCGGCGCCCCGAGCACCGGCTTGAGCAGCTCGTGCACGCTCGGGTCGGCGACCTTCTTCGGCTTGCCGCCCTTGTCGGTCTGGTAGGCGTAGAAGCCCCGCCCGCTCTTCTGGCCGAGGCGGCCCGCCTCGTACAGCACGTCGATGGCGCTGCGCCAGTCGTCCTGCATGCGCTCGGGATAGCCCGCCGCCATCACCTCGCGGGCATGGTGGGCCGTGTCGATGCCGACCACGTCGAGCAGGTAGGCCGGCCCCATCGGCCAGCCGAACTTCTCCATCACCTGGTCGATGCGCTGGAAATCGATGCCGGCGGCGATCAGGCGGGCGAAGCCGCCGAAGTAGGGAAACAGCACGCGATTGACCAGGAAGCCCGGGCAGTCGTTGACCACGATCGGCGTCTTGCCCATCTTCCTGGCGTAGGCCACGGTGGTGGCGATGGCCGCTGCGCTGGTCTGCTCGCCGCGGATCACCTCCACCAGCGGCATCATGTGCACCGGGTTGAAGAAGTGCATGCCGCAGAAGTTTTCCGGACGCTGCAGGGCCTTGGCCAGCAGGTTGATCGAGATGGTCGAGGTGTTGCTGGCCAGAATGGTGTCCGCCCTGACCTGCCCCTCCACCTCGGCCAGCACCGCCTGCTTGACCTTGGGGTTTTCCACCACGGCTTCCACCACCAGGTCGACCTCGGCGAAATCGCCGTAGGACAGGGTCGGCCGGATGGCATTCAGCGCCGCGGCCATCTGCGCCGGCGTCAGGCGGCCCTTCTCCACGCGCTGGCCGAGCAGCTTGGCCGCTTCGCCGAGGCCGAGCTGGATGGCCTCCTCGCGGATGTCCTTGAGCAGGATCGGCGTGCCCTTGACTGCCGACTGGTAGGCGATGCCACCGCCCATGATACCGGCGCCGAGCACCGCGGCCAGCTCCACCTCGCGGGCCTGCTTCTCCCAGCCGCGCGCCTTGCGCTTGAGCTCCTGGTCGTTGTGGAACAGGCCGACCAGGCTGCGCGCCACCTCGGTCTTGGCCAGCTTGACCAGCGCCTGCGACTCGATCTCCAGAGCCTTGTCGCGGCCGTGAGCGGCGGCCTTCTGGATGGTCTTCACCGCCTCGAGCGGTGCCGGGTAGTGCGGTCCGGCCTGGCCGGCCACGTAGCCCTTGGCGCTCTCGAAGGCCAGCATCTGCTCGATCTGGTTGAGCTTGAGCTTGTCCAGCTTGGGCTGGCGGCGGGCCAGGTGATCGAGTTCGCCGGCGATGGCGCGGCGACACAGATCGAGGGCCGCCTCGCGCAGTCTTGCCGGGGCGACCACCGCGTCGACCACACCGACCTTCAGCGCCGTCTGGGCATCGTTTTCCTTGCCGGAGGCGATCCACTCGATGGCGTTGTCGGCGCCAACCAGGCGTGGCAGGCGCACGGTGCCGCCCCAGCCGGGATTGATGCCCAACTTCACTTCCGGCAGACCGATCCTGGCGCCCTCGGCCATCACCCGGAAGTCCGCCGCCAGGCACATCTCCAGGCCGCCGCCGAGGGCGAGACCGTTGATCGCCACCACCGTCGGCAGCGGCAGATCCTCGAAGGCGCTGAAGAGGCCGTTGGTTTCCAGGTTGGCGGCCAGCAGGGCAGCCTCCGGCAGGGCGAACAGGCCGAGGAATTCGCCGATATCGGCGCCGACGATGAAGGCCTCCTTGCCGCTGGTGACGATCACCCCGCGGAGCGCGGCATTGCCACGGATCTCCGCAATGGCGCTGCCCAACTCGCTCAGGGTCAGCCGGTCGAACTTGTTGACCGACTCCTCCGCGCGGTCGAACCGCAACTCGGCGATGCCGTCCTCGAGCGCCTGAACCGTGATGGCTTTACCCTGGTAAATCATCGCCTGATCTCCATGCTATGTAAGCGCGAACCCGCTGCAGCCGGCATGCCGGTGCCCAAGAGCATAGCCCCTGACCATCCCGCATGATCGGTGGCAGGGACGACCGAACCAGGCAAGCAGCCGACTCATATACTTGTTTTATCGATGCCCGGCACCTTCGGGGAAGTCCGCAGGCTTGTCAATTGCGCCAAACGGCGGCGGCCACCCTTGCGCGTCAGGCATGACCAATGTCATGCCGAGGCCCGTGCGCAGGATTCACCATCTTTCGGACCAGCTGCGAACCGGGCCATACTGGCCGAAATACCCGCTGCCAAGGAGAACAGCCATGACCTACCAACATCTGCTGATCGCGGTCGACCTGACCGATGACTGCCACAAGGTGATCGAGCGCGCCGAGTCGCTGGCCGGCTGCTGCGCGGCCAAGCTGACCCTGGTGCACGTGATCGAGCCCATGTCCATGGCCTTCGGCGGCGATGTGCCGCTGGACCTCTCGGCCCTGCAGGAGCAGCAGACCGAGCAGGCCCGGCAACAGCTGGAAGCCTTTTCCGCCCAGCACCCGCAACTGGGCAAGGAAAACTGCCGACTGCTGTTCGGCCAGCCACGCCAGGAAATCCATCGTCTGGCCCACGAACTGGGCTGCGACCTGATCGTGACCGGCAGCCACGGCCGCCATGGCCTGGCCCTGCTGCTCGGCTCGACCTCCAACGACCTGCTGCACGGCGCCACCTGCGACGTGCTGGCGGTGCACCTGCCCAAGCCGGAGTAAGTCGAGATGGCGTGCGCCGCATCAGGCCTTGCACCTGACGCGGCGCCAGAGCCTCAGAGCAGGCCGTACTCGCTGCTGCTGCTCATCACCAGCGGGCGCAGCTTGCTGAGCTGGGCTTCCAGCGAATAGGACACGCTGGACGCCATGGAGAAGAAGCTCAGGAAGGCCTTGAGGTTGGAGTCGCCCTCGCAGGTGGCGAGGATGCGCTGCCAGAACGCCTGGTTGACCAGCTGCAGCTGCTGGTAATTCTTGATCAAGCCCTTCAGCTCCCAGTCGGCATGCCGGCCTTCGCGCAGGTTGTAGTACTGGCGCATCAGGTACAGCGAGACGGTGCGCAGGATGAACTCCTGGTTGCTGGCGAACGGCAGGTGCTGCTGGGCCATCGGCTTGAGCCGGCAGAGCATCGGGCAGGCGCTGGTGGCCATCAGCACGCCGAGCAGCGAGCGCAGCCCGGTCTCCAGGCTGACCTCCTTGTAGTACTCGCGCTCGGGGGTGATCACCCGCACCTTGGCCTTCTGGAAGGCCGGCAGCCCGCGGAAATCCTCGATCACCCGGTACAGGTCAACCGCCGCCGGGCAGTGGTCGTGCAGGTCCTTGTTCAGCGGGCAGTTGCTGCACTGCTCGTGCTCCAGCCGAGTCCAGCGTGGCGCTTCGCCAGCCTGCAGCGGGTCGTAGCTGCGATCCAGTTCGACCCGGTAGTTGAACTCGTGATTGTCGTCCAGGGTGATCTTATAGTCGATGGTCATTCCCTACTCCGTGTCCTTATCAGTCATCAACCTTCCAGCTCGGCCCAGCGCTCCAGCAAACGGTCCAGCTCCTGCTGGATGAACTCCAGCCGGGCCAGCGCCGCATGGGTGGCTTCCTGCGGCCGCAGATAGAAGTCGGGGTTGGCGACTTCTTCCTGCAGGGCCGCCTGCTCGCGCTCCAGTGCCTCCATCTGGGCGGGCAGCGCATCCAGCTCACGCTGCTCCTTGTAACTCAGTTTCTTGCGCGCGACTGCGACGGGCGCCGCACTGGCCGGCTCCACCGGCGCCGGCGCCGCCGGCTTGTCTTCGCGTGCGGGTTTGCCCGCGGCTTCCTTGCCAACGCCCAGCAGGCGTGGCGAGCCGCCCTGGCGCAGCCAGTCCTGATAGCCGCCGACGTATTCGCGCACCACACCCTCGCCTTCGAACACCAGCGTGCTGGTGACCACGTTGTCGAGGAAGGCACGGTCGTGGCTGACCATCAGCACGGTGCCAGGGAAGCCGAGCAGCACTTCCTCGAGCAGCTCGAGGGTTTCCACGTCCAGGTCGTTGGTCGGTTCGTCCAGCACCAGCAGGTTGGCCGGCTTGCTGAACAGCTTGGCCAGCAGCAGACGCGCACGCTCGCCACCGGACAGCGCCTTGACCGGCGAGCGCGCACGCTGCGGGCTGAACAGGAAGTCGCCGAGATAGCTGAGCACGTGGCGGTTCTGCCCGTCGATGCTGATGAATTCGCGGCCTTCGGCGATGTTGTCGATCACCGTCTTTTCCGCGTCGAGCTGGTGGCGCAGCTGGTCGAAGTAGGCCACTTCCAGCTTGGTGCCGATATGGATGCTGCCGCCGGTCGGCTGCAGTTCGCCGAGCAGCAGCTTGAGCAGGGTGGTCTTGCCGGTGCCGTTGGCGCCGAGCAGGCCGATGCGGTCGCCGCGCTGCAGGACCATGGAGAAGTCGCGGATCAGCGGCTCGCCGCCCGGGTGGGCGAAACTCACGTGCTCGGCGACGATCACCTGCTTGCCGGACTTTTCCGCGCCGTCCAGCTGGATGGTGGCGGTGCCCTGACGCTCGCGCCGTTCGCTGCGCTCGGCACGCATTTCCTTGAGCGCTCGCACGCGGCCTTCGTTACGGGTGCGACGGGCCTTGATGCCCTGGCGGATCCACACTTCCTCCTGGGCCAGGCGCTTGTCGAACAGCGCGTTGGCCGCCTCCTCCGCCGCCAGCTGCTGCTCCTTGTGGACCAGGAAGCTGGCGTAGTCGCCGTTCCAGTCGATCAGGTTGCCGCGGTCCAGCTCGAGGATGCGCGTGGCCAGGCTCTGCAGGAAGGCCCGGTCGTGGGTGATGAACAGCACAGCACCGTTGAAGCCGAGCAACGCCTCTTCCAGCCAGGCGATGGCGCCGATGTCGAGGTGGTTGGTCGGCTCGTCGAGCAGCAGCAGGTCCGGTTCGGCGACCAGCGCCTGGGCCAGCAGCACGCGCCGGCGCCAGCCGCCGGAGAGTTCGGCCAGGGTCTTTTCCGCCGGCAGCTGCAGGCGGCTCAGGGTATTTTCCACCAACTGCTGCAGGCGCCAGCCGTCGCGCGCTTCCAGCTCCTGCTGCACATGCGACAGCTTGTCCAGGTCCTCGGCACTGTGGATGTGCTGGGACAGGTGGTGGTACTGGGCGATCAGCTGGCCGACCTCGGCCAGGCCCTCGGCCACCACGTCGTACACCGTGCGCTCGTCGGCCGGCGGCAGCTCCTGCGGCAGCTCGCCGATCTTCAGCGACGGCGCGCGCCAGATATTGCCGTCGTCCGGACGCTGGTCGCCCTTCACCAGCTTGAGCATGCTCGACTTGCCGGTGCCGTTGCGGCCGATGATGCACACCCGCTCGCCGCGGGCGATCTGCCACGAGACCCCGTCCAGCAACGGCGTGGCGCCGTAGGCAAGGGATACGTCGGTGAACTTGAGCAGGGTCATGGGGGCGCCTCCATCGGAATGGGCGCGCATTCTACTCGCAGTTGCCAGCGGCCGGGGACAATGCTTTGCTTTAACCCCGCGCGGCAGAAGGCTAAGCTTGACGCCATCGCCCCGCCCGTCCCCATAGCGTCGAAACTTCCATGCGCGTTCGCCCGTTTGCCCTGTTTGTCTGCCTGCTGGCCGGTTTCGGCCTGCAGGCCCAACCCGCCACCGCCGCGTCCCTGCCCCAGCAGCGGACCCTCTACGACGAAGCCAAGCGCGCCCTGGCCAAGAACGACCCCGCGCCCTACCTGCGCAACCGCGCGGCGCTGCGCGACTATCCGCTGGAGCCGCTGCTGGCCTACGACGAGCTGACCCTGCGCCTGAAGTCGGCCAGCAATGCGGAGATCGAGGCCTTCCTCACCGAGCACGGCGACCTGCCACAGATCGGCTGGATGAAGCTGCGCTGGCTGCGCTGGCTGGCCGAGCGCGGCGACTGGCAGACCTTCATCAAGCACTACTCCTCGGCCCTCAACTTCACCGAGCTGGATTGCCTGTTCGGCGAGTACCAGTTCCGCCACGGCAAGGCGGCCGACGGCGCGCTGACCGCCGAGCGCCTGTGGCTGGTGGGCAAGTCGCAACCCAACACCTGCGACCGCCTGTTCGACCTCTGGCAGGCCCGCGGCGGGCTGACCGAGGAGCTGCGCTGGAAGCGCGCCAAGCTGGCCGCCGAAGCGCGCAACTACGGCCTGGCCGCCAGCCTGGTGCGCACCCTCGGCAGCCTGTCGCCCCAGGGCCGGTTGCTGCTCGACGTGGCGCAGAAACCCGAACTGCTGCTGCAGCGCCAGCGCTTCGCCGCCAGCGACCGTCACACCGCCGACGTCGTCGGCCTCGGCTTGCGCCGCCTGGCCCGGCAGAATCCCGAGCAGGCCCTTGGTCTGCTCGAGGAGTACAGCCGCCAGCTGCCCTTCTCCAACGAGGAAAAGGTCGCCATCGCCCGCGAGATCGGCCTGACCCTGGCGCGCCGCTTCGATGCCCGCGCGCTCAAGGTGATGACCCAGTACGACCCCGAGCTGCGCGACGACACCGTCAGCGAGTGGCGCGGCCGCCTGCTGCTGCGCCTGGGGCGCTGGGCGGAGGTCAACCAGCTGACCCGGCAGATGCCCGGCGATCTGGCCACCACCAACCGCTGGCGCTACTGGCAGGCGCGCAGCCTGCAGCTGGCCCAGCCCAACAGCCAGGCCTCGCAGAGCCTGTACCAGCCGGTGGCCGGCGAGCGCGACTTCTACGGCTTCCTCGCCGCCGACCGGATCAACGCGCCGTACCGGCTCAACAACAAGCCGATGGCCCTCGATCCGAAGGTGATGCAGAAGGTGCGCAATACCGCCGGCATCCGCCGCGCCCTGGAATTCCATGCCCGCGGCCAGATCGTCGACGGCCGCCGCGAGTGGTACCACGTCAGCCGCCTGTTCAGCCGCGAGGAGCTGGTGGCCCAGGCGCGCCTCGGCTACGAGATGGAGTGGTACTTCCCGGCGATCCGCGCCATCAGCCAGGCGCAGTACTGGGACGACCTGGACGTGCGCTTCCCGATGGCCCACCAGAACACCCTAACCCGCGAGGCACGCAGCCGTGGCCTGCATTCCAGCTGGGTGTTCGCCATCACCCGCCAGGAAAGCGGCTTCATGGCCGACGCGCGCTCGGGCGTCGGCGCCATGGGCCTGATGCAGCTGATGCCGGCCACCGCCAAGGAGACCGCGCGGCGCTACGGCATTCCGCTGGCCTCGCCGCAGCAGGCGCTCAACCCCAACGTCAACATCCAGCTCGGCGCCGCCTACCTCAGCCAGGTCTACGGCCAGTTCGGCGGCAACCGCATCCTCGCCTCGGCCGCCTACAACGCCGGCCCCGGCCGCGTGCGCCAGTGGCTGAGCGGTAACGAACGCATGCCGTTCGACATCTGGATCGAGACCATCCCCTACGACGAGACCCGTCAGTACGTGCAGAACGTGCTGTCCTACTCGGTGATCTACGGGGAAAAGCTCGGCGCGCCGCAGAAACTGGTGGAGTGGCACGAGCGCGAGCTGGGGCCGCAGTAAGTCGAACTCGGCGCAAATGTAGGGTGGGTTAGCCGCACCGCGGCGTAACCCACCAAGGAGGCCGGTAGGCATCCCTTCACAGCATGGCGACCACCAGGGGATGGTGTGCACGGCGCACCCTGCGAATGCCGTCAGTCGAGCAGGGTCACCGGCATGCCCACCTCCAGCACGCCGGTGCCGCGCTGGATCAGGTTCTGGCCGAAGTACACGCCATCGGCATCGCGGCGGTAGGTCGCCAGGGTGCGCAGCGGTTCACCGTCGTCCGCACGCTCGCCGCTGTGCGGATCGAGGGTGGGAATGGCGCAGCGCGAACAGGGCTTGACCCGCTCGAACTCCACCTCGCCGATGCGCAGGCGCCGCCAGCCGTCCTCGGCATAGGGGGCCGCGCCCTCGATCACCAGATTCGGACGAAAGCGCAGCATCTCCAGCGGCCGGCCGACCCGCGCCGCCAGGTCGTCCAGCGACGCCTGGCCGATCAGCAGCAACGGAAAACCGTCGGCGAAACCCACCTTGTCCCCGACCTGCGCGTAGGCCGTGTCCACCTGGCGCGCCCGGCTGACCGGCACATGCACCAGCCGGCAGTCGCGACCGAGCAACGCGCTCAGCCACTGTGCCGCGGCATCACCGGCATCCGGCGCCTGCAGGCTGTCGCTCCAGACGCTGACCCCGCGCAACGCCTGGTCCGCCGGCGGCACCGGCACCTGCAGGGCGGCCTGGCCGGACGCGCTCAGCTGCAGTGTCCGCTCATCTAGCCAGCGCGCGCCGACCTGCGCCATGCACGGCAGCTGGCGCTGGGTGAGGAAGCGACCGCTGCGGCTGTCGACCACCATCCAACGTCGGTCGCCGGCCAGGCCGAGGGCGTCCACCGCTACGCGCTGCAGGCTTTCGCCGCCGAGGGATTTGACCGGAAAACGGTAGAGCGCGGAGAGTCGCAGCATGGCCGGGCGTCCTGAGGGAAAACGCCCTTATAACGGCCCGCGCGCAACAGCGGCAAGCGCCCGTCGGCGCTACAACGCCAGCAACCGCTCGCGCAGCTTCTGGATCTCGTCGCGCAGCTGCGCGGCGGCCTCGAACTCCAGGTCGCGGGCCAGCTGGAACATCTTCTCCTCCATCTGACGGATGCGCTTGGTGATCTCGCTCGGCGAGCGCAGCTCGGCCTCGTAGCGCGCGCCCTCCTCGGCCGCCTCCGGCCCGCTCTTGCCCTGTTCGATGTAGCGCACGATGTTCTCGATCATCACGATC
>LNAP01003254.1_pt1 | contig 16904 bp, 16 predicted proteins | sample 602601 | NCBI WGS metagenome assembly LNAP01 (sample SAMN02440304, study PRJNA202911) | soil metagenome | biome: Subtropical and temperate rainforests or woodlands; isolation source: soil samples (1 kg each in a 20% v/v slurry with milli Q water) were... ... | reverse complement strand
ATGCCGAGGAGCGCCGTCGCGCCATCGATCCGTCGCGGGCGCAGGCCTGGAGCGCCGGCGTGTCGCCGCTCGAAGGCGCGCACACCACGCATATGACGGCGGCAGACAGCTTCGGCAACGTGGTCGCGACCACGCAGACCATCAACAATCTGTTCGGCGCCAAGATCATGATCCCGGGGCTTGGTGCCATCGCCAACAACTACATGAATCTGTTCGATCCGCGTCCGGGTCACGCGCTGTCGCTGGCGCCGGGCAAGCGCGTGACGACCTCGATGTCGCCGATGATGGCGGTACGCGAGGGCAAGCTGCGCTATGCGCTCGGCTTGCCCGGCGGCAAGCGTATCTTCCCGAGCGCGATGCAGGCGCTGGTCAATCTGATCGACCACGGCATGAGTCTGCAGGAGGCGGTCGAGGCCCCGCGGGTCTGGACCGAGGGCAACGCGCTCGAGGTCGAGCAGACCGTGCCGGAGAGCGTGCGCAAGAAGCTCGCGGCGCTTGGCCACAAGGTGCAGCCGGTTGCGACGGTTGCCGGCGGCATGAACGGCATCGCCTTCCACGACGACGGCACCATGACCGGCGCCGCCTGCTGGCGCGCGGACGGCACGCCGGTCGGGATCTCCGGTGGCCTTGCGAAGGCCGGGATCAGGTTCAGGCTCGCCTAAGCGTCATTTCTTCGCGCTGCCGCCCGCTACGTCTGCGGCGGTGCGCGCGATCAGGTCGGTTGCGCTTGCTTCGGTCTGAATCGATCGCACCTTGACGTCGATCGTGATCAGCTTCCATTCGCCTTCCGACACGGCGTAATCCAGCTCGTAACTCAGCCGCGAGGGTGTCGTGTCGAAATAGCCGCGCAACAACAGCGCGCCGTTGTCGTTGATCGCCGGATCTTCAGTCGCAACGATCGGCATGCCGGCGATGGCGTCGATGTGATGCCCGGCAAAGGTCCTGAAGGCCTGCTTCAGCGTGCCGGATGAATAGCGTTCGCGAAACGGTCTCGCCATTTTCGCATAGAGGACATCGTAGTTGCCGGTGAGATTGGCGTCATTGAGCGTCAGCAGCGCCACCTTCACCATCACCTCCTCCACCTTCGGCGTCGGCAGCGCTGGCGATTGTGCCCGGGCCGCGAAGCCCATCAGCGCGACTGTCACTGCGATGGAGAGGGAGATGGGACGACGCATCATGTTACTTCCGTACGCAAATGACGCGAACGACGGCGGCTTTCGCGTCCGTGGAGGTGCCATTCGCAACGACATCGTTCGCCTTCAGGAAATCACGCACTGTCTCCGCCGAGACCATCACCGCCTGTGATGCCGGCATTGACGTCGGGGGCCCCGCGATCATCGCGGGCTTCAGCAGTGCAACGCCGGCGAACTTGCCGTCGCCGTCGATGGCGGGGCTGCCGGAAAAGCCGACGGCCGGCGGCGGCGACAGCGCGGAATCGCTTGATGTGACCGGCACCAGCGCGCCCTTGTGGCTCGACACGCCGGCCGCGCCGCCCTGTCCCTGCGGATCGGCGATGCCGACGACATCGACACTCGTCTTTGCCGCGCCGCCGGCAAGGCTGAGCGGCTTCAGGCCGCGCGCGCCATAGATGTGCAGCAGCGCGAGATCGTGCTCCTTGTCCTTGGCGAGGCGGTCGGCGCTGCCGTAGCCGGCGATGGTGATCGCAAGACAGCTATCGGTGACGAGGCGGTCGGCCAGAATCGCGCCGTCGTCGCTGACGACGATGCCGGTGCCGTATTCGACAGTCTTGCGCGGCGGCGGCCCGGCTTGCGGCCCTGATGGAAACGCGTTGAAGGCGCTCGACATCGCGATCACGACCGGCTCGACGGTGTTCTCGGTCGCCTGGTCGTAGAGGATTGTCATGATGCGGACCTCGTCGCCCTTGAAGGTCCCGCGCACGTAGAATTTCTTCAGGCCCTGCAATCCCGACAGCACGAAGAAGTCCGGCTTCACCACTGTGTAGTCGACCTTGCGTCCGGCCGGCTCCTTCTTCTCGAGCTCGGCGAGCTTTGCGGTGGTGGGGTTTGGCTCCTTGCGGCGGCTGAGCAGCACCTGCACTGTTCCGGTCGGCGAGGTCCATTTCGAGCCGTTGGCGTCGGTGGCCTGCTGCGGCACCAATTTTGAGGGAATGCCGAGCCGCGCGCCGCTGGTCATTTCCGTCACGAGTTTCCAGCCGACGCCCTCCTGCTTCCGCCGCGCAGTCTCGGCGAGCGCGGCACGCTCCTGCGGATTGAGCACGCCGGTCGGTTTGCCGCCCTTGAGCTTCTGGTATTCCTTGATCGCCTCGACCATGCGCGCGCTGACGTCGCCGGTGATGGCGCCGTTGTACTGGCCGACCCAGGCGAGGTCGGATTGTAGCGACAGCCGTTCCGCCTGCGTCATGCCGTCCGCCGTCTCCGACGGCGTCTGCAGGGCAGGCGGCTTGATCGGGACGGTCTGGACCACCTTTGGCTTGGTGCCGGGGACCTGCGGCGTCGTCATCTGGGCGCTCGCGCCTGTGGCAGAAGTCAACATCAGTGTTGCCGCAAGCATCGATCTCATGACAAATCCAGCCAGCCCATTGAACGTGCTGCCATTCAAGCACATCTCGTTGGTCGCGAACAATGTTGGGCTGGTTCAGGTGGTGCCCCTCATCCTGAGGAGCCGCGTAAGCGGCGTCTCGAAGGATGCAGGCCGAGCTGCCGCAGCGGGGCCTTCATGGTTCGAGACGGCGCTTCGCGCCTCCTCACCATGAGGGGAGGGATCTGGAAGGACGACGATGCTCAGCCCGGACGAACTCGAACGCTATGCCCGCCATATCGTGCTGCGCGATGTCGGCGGGCCGGGCCAGGCCGCGCTGCAACGGGCCTCTGTGCTGGTGATTGGCGCCGGCGGGCTCGGTGCGCCCGCTTTGATGTATCTGGCTGCCGCCGGCATCGGCACGCTCGGCGTGGTCGATGACGACGTTGTGTCGCTGTCAAACCTCCAGCGCCAGGTGATCCACGCGACGCCCGACATCGGCCGGCACAAGGTCGAGAGCGCGGCCGAACGGATCGCGGCGCTGAATCCGCATGTCCGCTTCGTCGGCCACGCCACCTGGCTCAACGCCGACAACGCGCTGAGCCTGATCGGCGACTACGATCTCGTGCTCGACGGCTCCGACAATTTCTCGACGCGCTATCTGGTCTCGGACGCCTGCTTCTTCGCGAAGAAGCCGCTGATCACGGCGGCGCTCGGCACCTTCGACGGCTCGCTCACCACCATCCGCGCGCATGAGATGAACGCCGACGGAATATTCAATCCGACCTATCGCTGCCTGTTTCCGGAGGCACCGCCGCCCGGCACGGTGCCGGCCTGCGCGGAGGCCGGCGTCATGGGCGCGCTTGCGGGCGTGATGGGCTCGATGATGGCGCTGGAGGCGATCCGCGAGATTGTCGGGTTTGGCGACGGCCTGGTCGGCCGCCTCCTGATGGTCGATGCACGCGCGATGCGCTTCGAGACGTTGCGCTACGCGCGCGATCCCGCCAATCCGCTCAATGGCGATGGGCCTGTGGTCGCGGACCTCAGCGCCCATCGCACCTGACCGCCGTCGTTACCTGGTGGCTGGCTTCTCGCTGTCGAGATGCGCCATCTGCTCAGCGGCGTATCGTGTGCCGGAGGCGATATCGGGCGGAAAGGCCTTGGCCAGTGCCGCGAGGTGAGCCGGCGTCAGCGTCACCTTTGTGGCACCGAGCGCTTCGGCGAGACGGCTGCGGGTGCGGGCGCCGACCAGCGGTACGATCTCCTGGCCCTGCGCCGCGACCCAGGCGATGGCGACCTGCGCGGGCGTCGCGCCGATCGCGGCGGCGATCGCGCGCAGCTGCTCCACCAGCGCGAGATTGGCGTCGAGGTTCGCGCCCTGGAAGCGCGGCGTCATCAGCCGGTAGTCCTTGCCGGTCTTGCCGGAATCCTTCGACCAATGGCCGCTGATCAGGCCACGCGCCAGCACGCCGTAGGCGGTGATGGCGATGCCAAGCTCGCGGCACGTCTTCAGAATGTCGCGTTCGATGCCCCGCTCGATCAGCGAATATTCGATCTGCAGATCGGCGATCGGATGTACGGCATGCGCGCGGCGGATGGTGTCTGAGCCCACCTCCGACAAGCCGATATGCCTGATGTAACCTGCCTTCACGAGATCGGCGAGGCCGCCGATGGTCTCCTCGATGGGAACGCTGGGATCGAGGCGGGCCGGACGGTAGATGTCGATGTAATTGGTGCCGAGCCGCTGCAGCGAGTAAGCGAGAAAGTTTTTGGTGGCCGCCGGCCGTGTGTCCATTCCGGCGAACTCCCCGGCAGGGCCACGCAGCGCGCCGAACTTGACGCTGATCTGCACCTTTTCTCGCGGCACACCTTTCAGCGCCTCCCGCACCAAGAGCTCGTTGTGGCCCGTGGCGTAGAAATCGCCGGTGTCGAGCAGCGTGATGCCGGCATCGAGCGCGGCTTGGACGGTGGCGATGCTCTCGTCGCGATCGGCGGGGCCATAGACCTCCGACATGCCCATGCAGCCGAGACCGAGGGCGGAGACGGTCGGGCCCGTTGAACCGAGTTGACGCTGTTCCATGATGGCTCTCCTCGAAAGGCGGCTGATGGCGCCGCGTGACGAGGCGAGATATGCGCCTGCCTGATTGCGCCGATAAGCTGGACAATGCGGAATGGCTTGTTCACACTATCGAACAATGGCCGATCCCGACCTGCGCGATCTCGACGCCTTCGTGGCGGTGGCCCGCACTCGCAATTTCAGGCGTGCCGCGGTCGAAATTCGTGTGTCCGTGTCGAGCCTTAGCCAGCGGCTCCGGGATCTGGAGGAGCGCCTCGGCGTCCGCCTGATGAATCGCACCACCCGCAGCGTCGCGCTGACCGAGGCGGGCGAGCTGCTGCTCTCAAAAGTGGCCCCGGCACTGCGCGATGTCGGTGACGCCCTGGATCAGGTCCGGGGGTTGCGCGAGGTCGCCTCGGGCCGCCTGCGCATCAACGCACCGCCGCCAGCGGTCGACCTCGTGCTGGCGCCGATGGTCGGGCCGTTTCTTGGCGCGCATCCGCAGATCGATCTGGATATCGTCAGCGAAAGCGGCTTCGTCGACATCGTCAGTGGGGGCTACGACGCCGGCGTGCGCTATGGCGAGCATCTCGCGCAGGACATGGTGGCAATCCCGCTGAGCGGTCCGCAGAGTTATGTCGTGGTCGCTTCGCCCGATTACATCGCACGCCGCGGCAGGCCGAAGCATCCGAAGGACCTGCTCGACCATGATTGCATCCGCGCCCGCTACTCGAGCGGCGTCATGCATGATCTGGAGTTCGAGAAAGCCGGCCAGCTCGTGAAAGTCGACCCGCCGGCGAAGCTGATCTCGACCAATATGGGCCTTGCCATGCGCGCCGTGCTCGACGGCGTCGGCATCTGGGCAACGCTCGATGGCTATGTCCATGACGCCGTGACATCCGGCGCACTGGTCAGCTTGATGGAGGACTGGTGCGAGCCGTTTCCCGGACCGTTCCTGTACTATCCGAGCCGCCGCCAGACGCCGCCCGCGCTGCGTGCGTTCATCGATTTCGTCGCTGATTGGCGCAAGCGCAACGCGCTGCGATCTTAGACCCTCATGGTGAGGAGGCCGAAGCGCCGTCTCGAAGAACCATGCAGGCCCGACTCTCGCCCGCAGCCATCCTTCGAGACGACCGCTGCGCGGTCTCCTCAGGATGAGGACGGAGAGCTTGTCACCGAGTTAGATCGAGAAATCACAGCATGCTTGGCAGCACGCGATCCGGCGGCTTGTGCGCGTCGAGGAAGGTGCGGATGTTGATGATCACCTTCTCGCCCATCTCGACGCGGCCTTCGATCGTGGCCGAACCCATATGCGGCAGCAGCGTCACCTTGCCGGCCCTGGCGAGCCGCACCAGCTTCGGACTGACCGCGGGCTCGTGCTCATAGACGTCGAGGCCGGCGCCGGCGATCTCGCCGCCTTCGATCAGCTTGATCAGCGTGTCTTCGTCGGTCACTTCGCCGCGCGCCGTGTTGACGATGTAGGCGTCTTTCCGGATCAGCTTCAGCCGCCGCGCCGAGAGCAGATGATAGGTCGCCGGCGTATGCGGACAGTTCACCGAGATGATGTCCATCCGCGCCAGCATCTGGTCGAGGCTTTCCCAATAGGTCGCCCCTAACTCTTCGGCGATCCTGGGCGCGACGGGACGGCGATTGTGATAGTGGATCTGCAGGCCGAAGGCGCGGGCGCGGCGTGCGACCGCTTGGCCAATGCGGCCCATGCCGATGATGCCGAGACGCTTGCCGCCGATGCGGTGGCCGAGCATCCAGGTCGGCGACCAGCCCGCCCAGGGCTTTCCTTCCGTCAGGATCGAGGCGCCCTCGATCATCCGGCGCGGCACGGCCAGGATCAGCGCCATGGTCATGTCGGCGGTGTCTTCGGTCAGAACCTTCGGGGTGTTGGTAACGGTGATACCGCGGGCATGCGCGGCCTCGACGTCGATATTGTCGACGCCGTTGCCGAAATTCGCGATCAGGCGGAGCTTGCAGTCGGGCTGGTTGACGATGTTGGCGCTGATGTGATCGGTGACCGTGGGAACCAGCACATCGGCGGTGCGCGCGGCCTCCGCGATCTGCTCGGCCGACATCGGTGTGTCCTCGAGATTGATCCGCGCGTCGAACAGCTCGCGCATCCGGGTCTCGATCGAGTCCGGCAGCTTGCGCGTCACCACGACGAGGGGCTTTTTCTTCACCGACATGTCCTCCCCTCATGAGGCGCCGCAGGCCGCCTCTGCCGCCAAAGGCCGGCCGTTGAGGCCTCATTAACCCGGTTGTTCGACACTGCGACTGCCGTATCGTCCCCGGCGTTCCCTTCAAGCTCTCCCGACATTTCCGGCCGGAAAATCGGGGCAAACTGGTTGTTCAGATGTCCGTCCTCTCTAGCAGAAGGCCGGGCCAAGACAAGAACCACGGGCAAAGGGCTTGGGAACACCCGCGTGGGGCGGGTTGGGGTTCGCGCGGCAGGGTTTTGGAATTGGGGTGAGGACCTGGCTCAGCCAGGTTTTCCACAGGAGACGGGTTGATGGCGTTGGGGCGTTTTTGTTCGGTGATGGCGCTCGTTTGCACCTGGTTGAGTGCCTCGGTGAGCCCTGGGCATTCGGCGAAGGACAACACGCCCCAGACCGCCAGCGGCCTTCCCGTGCCGCGCTATGTCAGCCTCAAATCGGATCACGTGAACGTTCGCGCCGGCCCGACCAAGGACAATGACGTGGCCTGGGTCTACACCCGGTCCGGCCTGCCGGTCGAAATCACCGCGGAGTTCGAGAACTGGCGCCGGGTGCGCGATTCCGAAGGCGCCGAGGGCTGGGTCTATCATTCGCTGCTGTCGGGTCGCCGCACTGCGGTCGTCACCATGAAACACAAGGACGAGCTCGCGCCGATCTACGACCGGGCCGACCCCGAAAGCGCCGTTGCAGCAAAGCTCCAGGCCGGCGTCGTCACGCAGGTGAAGAAGTGCAGCGCAAACTGGTGCCGCGTCACCGGCAACGGCTTCGACGGCTGGATCCAGCAGGAGCGCCTCTGGGGCGTCTACTCGGACGAGCAGGTCAACTGACACCGTAAACGACAATGGCCGGGACAAAGCCCGGCCATGACAAAGTCAGATTGAATTCAGTGAAATCTCAGCGCTTCTTGCGCAGGCGCACGACCATGTCGATGCGCGCGATCTCGTAGCCCTCCGGCACCTCCGGCATCTTGGACAGCGCCAGATGCGGATCCTCGATGTCGACCAGCTCGTGGCTGTTCTCGAGATAGTAGTGGTGGTGGGTGGTGACGTTGGTGTCGAAATAGGTTTTGGTGCCGTCGACGCTGACCTGGCGGAGCAGGCCGGCATCGGTGAGCTGGTTCAGCGTGTTGTAGACGGTCGCCAGCGAGACCGGGACCTTGGCCAGCGTCGCTTCCTCGTACAGCATTTCAGCCGTGAGGTGGCGCGCGCCCTTGCCGAACAGGAGCCAGCCGAGCGCCATACGCTGGCGCGTCGGACGAAGCCCCGCGGACTGGAGCATTTCGTTGACGTCATGCCACGGGCAGCCGGTCAACGCCGGCTGGCGGCCGGACAGAAGGGCCGCGGCATGGATGTCGTCGTCGTGATGGGGCGCTGTATTCTCGCTCATTTCCAATTTCGGGCACGCGTGGACACTATCTATATGCAATATATGGACAGATAGATGCACATGCAAGTTTCTCGCAACTAGAGTGGTTCTAATCAGTCTTGGAACCGGGCGAGGATAGCGTCATTTTACCTTCATGAGACTGCTTTGCTACGCGAAATGGCCTGTGTTAGAGAGCGCGCGGTTCCGCTAAACCGATTTTGGCGCTGCCAGGCATTGAGGCCTGGTCTGCAGACCATCCGGGTTCTCGGCATTCGCGCCTGATGACGACAATTGGCGCTGCTTGCCGAACTAAACGGGGCCCATTTTTGCCAGAAACGCCGCTCAATCGGGGTTAGAATAGAGGCTTCCGCATGTTGAACAGGCGCAATGGTTACGAATACGAAGATCTGCTGGCATGTGCCCGCGGCGAGATGTTCGGCCCGGGCAATGCCCAGCTGCCGCTGCCGCCGATGCTGATGTTCGACCGCATCACGGAGATCAGCGACAATGGCGGCGAGTTCGGCAAGGGCGTGGTGCGCGCCGAGCTCGACGTGAAGCCCGACCTCTGGTTCTTCGGCTGCCACTTCAAGAACGATCCTGTCATGCCCGGCTGCCTCGGCCTCGATGCGCTGTGGCAAATGGTCGGCTTCTTCCTGGGCTGGACCGGGGGCGAAGGTCGTGGGCGCGCGCTGGGTCTGAACGAATTAAAGTTCAGCGGCCAGGTGCTGCCCGAGGCCCGCAAGGTTGTGTACAACGTCGATATCAAACGCGTGATGCGTTCAAAGCTCGTGCTCGGCATCGCCGACGGGTGGCTTTCGGTCGATGACCAGATTATCTATCGCGCGAAGGATCTGAAGGTCGGCCTGTTCAAGCAGGGCACGAGCCTGAGCTGAGCGCATCACCAAGAAAGACAACGATTTAGGCGAGGCTGTCATGAGGCGGGTTGTGGTCACCGGGATGGGCATCGTCTCGTCCATCGGAAACAACACCCAGGAAGTGCTTGCGAGCCTTCACGAGGCGAAGTCTGGCATTTCGCGGGCTGAGAAATATGCCGAGCTCGGCTTCCGTTCGCAGGTGCAAGGTGCGCCGACGATTGATCCTGCGACGGTTGTCGATCGCCGTGCGATGCGCTTCCTCGGCCAGGGCGCGGGCTGGAATCACATCGCGATGGAGCAGGCGATCCAGGACTCTGGTCTGTCGCCTGACGAAGTCTCAAACATCCGCACCGGCATCATCATGGGCTCCGGCGGCCCGTCCGCCCGCACCATCGTCGAAGCCGCTGACATCACCCGCACCAAGGGCCCGAAGCGCGTCGGCCCGTTTGCAGTGCCGAAGGCGATGTCGTCCACGGCCTCCGCCACGCTCGCGACCTGGTTCAAGATCAAGGGCGTGAACTATTCGATCTCCTCGGCTTGCGCGACGTCGAACCATTGCGTCGGCAACGCCTATGAAACCATCCAGATCGGCAAGCAGGACATCATCTTCGCCGGCGGCTGCGAGGAACTCGACTGGTCGCTGTCGGTGCTGTTCGACGCCATGGGCGCGATGTCCTCGAAATACAACGACACGCCCGCCACAGCCTCGCGTCCCTATGACGTCAACCGCGACGGCTTCGTGATTGCCGGCGGCGCCGGTGTGCTGGTGCTGGAAGAGCTCGAGCATGCCAAGGCGCGGGGCGCGCGCATTTACGGCGAGATCGTCGGCTACGGCGCAACGTCCGACGGTTACGACATGGTCGCGCCATCGGGCGAAGGCGCCGAGCGCTGCATGCGCATGGCGATGTCGACGGTGAAGACCAAGGTGGACTACATCAATCCGCACGCCACCTCGACCCCGGCCGGCGATCCCCCGGAAATCGAGGCGCTCCGAAAGGTGTTCGGCGTCGGCGAGAAGTGCCCCCCGATCTCGGCGACCAAGGCGCTGACCGGTCATTCGCTGGGCGCCACCGGCGTGCAGGAAGCGATCTACTCGCTGCTGATGATGAACAACGGTTTCATCTGCGAAAGCGCGCACATCCAGGAGCTCGATCCGGTATTCGCCGACATGCCGATCGTGCGCAAGCGCATCGACAACGTCAAGATCGGCACCGTGCTGTCGAACTCCTTCGGCTTCGGCGGCACCAACGCCACGCTGGTGTTCAGCCGGCTGGATGTGTGAGCCCCGTACGCTGTCATGCCGCGCCTAGTGCGCAATTGCGCACTGGGGCGGGGCATCCAGTACGCCGCGGCCTTGCGATTACCATGACTGTCTCGGAATACTGGATCGCCCGCCTGCGCGGGCGATGGCGTCGAGAATAGGAGCGAAGGCTGCAATGGAAGGTTTGATGAAGGGCAAGCGCGGTCTGATCATGGGCATCGCCAATGATCATTCGATCGCCTGGGGCATGGCGAAGACGCTGCATGCCCATGGCGCCGAGCTCGCCTTCACCTTCCAGGGCGAAGCCCTCGGAAAGCGCGTCAAGCCGCTGGCGGAATCGCTTGGCGTGGAATTGGTGCTGCCCTGCGACGTCGAGGACATCGCCAGTGTCGATGCGACGTTCGATGCGCTCCGTGAAAAATGGGGCCGGCTGGATTTCGTGATCCATGCCATCGGCTTCGCCGACAAGAACGAGCTGAAGGGCCGCTACGCCGACACCAGCCGCGAGAACTTTTCGCGCACCATGGTGATCTCCTGCTTCTCGTTCACGGAGGTGGCAAAACGCGCCGCCGAGCTGATGACGGAGGGCGGCAGCATGATTACGCTGACCTTCGGCGCCTCGGAGCGCGCGATGCCGAACTACAACGTGATGGGCGTGGCCAAGGCGGCACTGGAAGCCTCGGTGCGCTATCTCGCCTCGGATTTCGGACCGCGCGGCATCCGCGTCAACGCGATCTCCGCCGGGCCGATCCGCACGCTCGCCGGTTCCGGCATCGGCGAGGCGCGCGCGATGTTCGCCTTCATGCAAAAGCATTCGCCGCTCCGCCGCGGCGTCACGCTCGATGAGCTCGGCGGCTCGGCGCTGTATCTGTTGTCGGATCTCTCCGGCGGCGTGACCGGCGAGATCCACTATGTCGATTCCGGCTACAACACGATCCTGATGCCGAGGCCGGACGATTTGAAGCCGGAAGACTAAAGTGGGAGCATGATCTCTTCGGAAAACCGCTGCACACTTTTCCGGATCACGCTCTAACCCGCCGCGATCTTCTCCGCGCGCTGAAACGCCGGCCGCGCCATGCAGCGCGCGAGATAAGCATCGAAGGCCGGGCGCGACGGAACCATCTTGAACAGGCGCACGGCGAAGTTCAGGCCTGCGCCGATCGTGATGTCGGCGGCCGAAAACTCCTCGCCGAGAATCCACGGCCCCTTGGCTAGCGCGGCCTCGAGCACGTCGAACACCTGCGTCGCGCTGCCCCAGGCTGCGGTCGAGCTCGGCACTTCGATTTTGGTGAAGATCTGAATGATCGCCGGCTCGATGCAGCCCGGCGAGAAGAACAGCCATTGCAGATAGCGCGCGCGGCGAGGGTCGCTCACTGCAGGCGCAAGCTTCGTCTCGGGATAGCGGTCGGCGATGTAGGCGCAGATCGCCGCGGCTTCGCCGAGCGCGGCATCGCCGTCGCTGAGCGCCGGCACCTTGCCCATCGGATTGACCTTGAGGAAATCCGGTGCCTTCTGCGCACCGGACGAAATGTCGGTCAGCACGCGCTCATAGGGCAGGCCGCTCTCTTCCATCAGCCAGAGCGTCGAGAATGAGCGCGAGCGCGGCGACCAATGGAGCTTGATCATGGGAGCGGATCTTTCAACGGAACCGGGCACGGCAGCAGATTCATCACCTTCCCCCATCGTATCCGAAATCCGCTGTGCATCCAGATGATCCCGGGCGTCTTCGGCGGCCCTGTCCGGCGACAATGCTCCCGCTCAATCTTCCTTGAGATAGCCGGGCAAGCCCCGATCGAGCCTGTCGGTGATGAGTGCTCGCGTCCTCTCGCGCAGCGCCGTGCTGGCTGAAGCCGCTGCTGGCGGGTTAGGGAATAGAGAGTTGTCGAGCTTGTTCAACGGATCTTCGGTCAGTCGCATGCTTGCGGCGAAGTTAGCGCCAAAATTCACAAAGGGCCGCTTGATTTCCTCGTAGCTCCGGCCATCAATCAGCGTGATCGCAACATTGGCGAAAAGGTGCGAGTGCCGGAGCAGGCTGCCCAGGCCCTGGTTGTAGGTGCCGATGCCGTTCAGCGTCATATGGGTGTTCGGCAATTCCGCCTTAAACGTGGTTGCGACAAGGTAGCGCTCGCAATTGGCGTTGGCGGTAAAGCCTCGCACGATCACCGGCAGGCGTTCGCCGGGATCCCGGATGAGGATCGTTTTCGGATTGTAGAAGGGTTCGAAGGCACCCCTGGGATAGGCAATCCTGCGTACCGCGGGATCGTTGCCCGTCGCCGCGCGAACACGCGCAAAGACGAGATCATCGAGGCCCCAGTCGATCGGAATCTCGCTTGCCTCATTCTCGAAGATGGTCAGCCCGAACTTCTGGACCGAGTAGCGCTCGCCAATCACAGAGATCACGCCAAGTCTGCAGGGGCCGGTTTCCACCGCTTGCGGCTTGTTCGCTACCGGCTGCTTGGCCTTCGGCGCCGCCTTCTTCGCAGCGGGCTTGGCCGTCGCCGGGGTTGTGGCGGTGGACGGAGCGGAGGGGGACTGGGCCCATACAGTGGTTGTGCAAAACGACACGAAGACAGTGGCGGCGGCAAAACTGCGTAACATGACTCGGGAGCGGAAGTTGCTGAGGGGTGATCTGCAAACTAGTGCGTGCAGATCGCCTTCGCAAGCGCAACCTACGTCATCTTCTTCCACCGGTAATACTTCATCACAAACCCGTTCGACGGTTCGAGCTCTTCCTTCTCGAATACAAAACCTTCGCGCTCGTACCAGCGCCAGGCCTTCTCGTTTTCGCGCACGCAACGCAGATGCATTTCATCCGGCATTTGCGTACGCGAGAAGGCGAGCAATGTTCGTCCGAGCGATTGCCCCTGATAGGCCGGCCCGACGAACAGCATGTCGAGATAGAGCTTTGGCAGGTGTAGCGCCAGCATCGCGGCGATCGTGCCGTTGTCCTCGGCGACGTACAGGGTCCAGCCGCCCTCGATCTCGCGCCTGACGCGTGCGCGCAAATTCGCCAGCAGGAAGTCGCTCGCCTCGCCGAGCCCGGTCGAGACCCAGCTCTCCATCCAGACGCGGCCGACCTCGTCATATTCGTCGGTGCGTGCGGGGCGAATGATCGGATGCGGCATCGGGATCTCAAGCCCGCGGGGTGCGTACGGATTGGCGTGCGCGCACCTTGCCGGCTGACAGGCACACCACCTCTGAGATCTGCAGGAGTTGGCGCGCCAGCGGGCTGGTCTTGCGCCAGACCATGCCGATGGTGCGCGAAGGTTCGGGGTCGCGGAAGCGCGCCAGCGAGACAGAGGCGGAGCGCGTCTCCACCGGCACGGCCATCTCCGGAATCAGGGTCACGCCGATGCCCGCGCTGACCATCTGGACCAGCGTCGACAGCGAGTTCGCGTCGAGCATCTCGCGCGGTGGCGACGACTGCATGTTGCAGAAGGACAGCGCCTGATCGCGGAAGCAGTGTCCTTCTTCGAGCAGCAACAGCCGCATCTCGCGCATCATCTCGCGCGATGGCACCGGTGTGCCTTCATCGGAACTCGGCCGGACCAGCAAGAATTTCTCGTCGAACAGCGCGACCTCGGTGAGCGAGGGTTCCGACACCGGCAATGCGACGATGGCGGTGTCGAGCCGGCCCTCGACCAGTTCCTGGATCAGCCGGGGCGTCATCGTCTCGCGCACGCGGATGTCGAGCTCCGGATGCATGCGCGTGAGATTCTTGGTGATCGTGGGCAGCAGATAGGGCGCGATCGTCGGGATCATGCCGATCCGCAGCCGCCCGACAAAGCGGTCCTGCGAGGCGCGCGCGAAATCGCCGAGTTCGTCGACCGAGCGCAGAATGTCACGAACGCGCGGCGCGAGCTCTTCGCCGAACCGGGTCAGCGCCACCTGCCGGGCGCTGCGCTCGAGCAGCAGACCGCCGAGCGCGTCCTCCAGTTCCTTGATCTGCATCGACAGGGCTGGCTGCGAGATCGAGCTTGCCTCCGCCGCGCGGCCGAAATGGCCGTGGCGCGCCAGCGCATCGAAATAGCGGAGCTGGCGCATCGTCACGTTGACCATCAGAAAATCCTATCGCAGCGATCATTAAAGTCAACTTCCCCTGATCGAATGCGAAGCCTAGAGTGGTTCTACCTGGTCAAGGGCGCGAGTTCGACGCCACCAGAGGAGGTATTCATGGACGACACTTCAAAGTGCCCGTTTTCGGGTGGAAAACGCGTGCCGGCAAACCGCGATTGGTGGCCGACCCAGCTCAGCATCGAGATGCTGCACAAGAATTCCGGCCTGTCAGATCCGATGGGCAAGGATTTCGACTACGCCAAGGAATTCAAGTCGCTCGACCTGAACGCGGTCATCAAGGACCTGACCGCGCTGATGACGGATTCGCAGGAATGGTGGCCCGCCGACTTCGGTCACTATGGCGGCTTGATGATCCGCATGGCTTGGCACAGCGCGGGCACCTACCGCACCACTGACGGTCGTGGTGGCGCCGGTGCAGGTCAGCAGCGTTTCGCGCCGCTCAACAGCTGGCCCGACAATGCCAACCTCGACAAGGCGCGCCGGCTGCTCTGGCCGATCAAGCAGAAATACGGCCGCAAGATTTCCTGGGCCGATCTGATGGTTCTCGCCGGCAACGTCGCGCTGGAATCGATGGGCTTCAAGACCTTCGGCTTCGCGGGTGGCCGCGCCGACGTCTGGGAGCCGGAAGAGCTCTATTGGGGTCCGGAAGGCTCCTGGCTGGGCGATGAGCGCTACAGCGGCGAGCGCGAACTCGCCGAGCCTCTCGGCGCGGTGCAGATGGGCCTCATCTACGTCAACCCGGAGGGTCCCAACGGCAAGCCAGATCCGGTCGCCGCGGCCAAGGACATCCGAGAGACCTTCGCCCGTATGGCGATGAACGACGAGGAGACCGTCGCGCTGATCGCTGGTGGCCACAGCTTCGGCAAGACCCATGGCGCGGGTGATCCCTCGCTGGTCGGTCCGGAGCCGGAAGCGGGCGCGCTGGAGGATCAGGGCCTCGGCTGGAAGAGCAAGTACGCTTCGGGCCGGGCGGGCGATTCCATCACCAGCGGTCTCGAGGTGACGTGGACGACGACGCCGACGAAGTGGAGCAACAACTTCTTCGAGAACCTGTTCAACTTCGAATGGGAGCTGACCAAGAGCCCAGGCGGTGCGAACCAGTGGACGGCCAAGGGTGCCATTCCCGACGCCTTCGACAAGTCGAAGAAGCATCGGCCGACGATGCTGACCACCGACCTCTCGCTGCGCTTCGATCCGGCCTATGAGAAGATCTCGCGTCGCTTCCTCGAGAACCCGGATCAGTTCGCGGACGCGTTTGCCCGCGCCTGGTTCAAGCTCACCCATCGCGACATGGGGCCGATCCAGCGCTATCTCGGCCCGCTGGTGCCGAAGGAGGCGCTGATCTGGCAGGATCCGATTCCGGCCGTGAATCACGAGCTGGCCAGCGACCAGGACATCGCCGCGCTGAAGACGAAGATCCTGGCTTCGGGCCTTTCGGTCTCCGAGCTGGTCTCGGCGGCGTGGGCATCGGCCTCGACGTTCCGCGGTTCGGACAAGCGCGGCGGCGCCAATGGCGCGCGCATCCGTCTTGCCCCGCAGAAGGATTGGGAGGTGAACGAGCCGGCCCAGCTCTCGAAGGTCCTGGGCAAGCTCGAAGCGATCCAGAAGGAGTTCAACGCATCGGCCGGTGCGAAGAAGGTCTCGCTTGCGGACCTGATCGTGCTCGGCGGCACCGCCGCGGTCGAGAAGGCCGCGAAGGATGCCGGCGTCGATGTGAAGGTCGGCTTCACGCCGGGCCGCATGGATGCCTCGCAGGAGCAGACCGACGCTGCGTCCTTTGCTCCGCTGGAGCCGCGCGCGGATGGTTTCCGCAACTTCATCGGCAAGCGGCATCAGTACATGCAGCAGGAGGAAGCCCTCGTCGATCGCGCGCAACTGCTGCGGCTCACCGGCCCGGAGATGACGGTGCTCCTCGGTGGCCTGCGTGTGCTCGGTGCCAATGCGAACGGTTCGAAGCACGGCGTCCTCACCTCGAAGGTGGGAACGCTGAGCAACGACTTCTTCGTCAACCTGCTCGACATGAGCACGCAGTGGTCCCCGGCCGGCACTGACGGTACCTACGAAGCCCGCGACCGCAAGACCAATGCGGTGAAGTGGACCGGCACGCGCGTCGACCTGATCTTCGGCGCACACTCGCAGCTTCGTGCCTACGCCGAGGTCTATGCGACCTCGGATGCCAAGGAACAGTTCGTCAAGGACTTCGCCAAGGCCTGGACCAAGGTGATGAACCTCGACCGGTACGACATCGCGGCGTGAGGCTGGCAAGCGGGAGAGGGAGCTCAGCACTCCCCGCGGAACGAGCGATAAACAAACAAAAAGGGCGGCCTTTCGGCCGCCCTTCGTGTTTCTGGCAGGGTAGCGAGGCTTACTCGCCGGCCGCCTCGCGCGGAGCCTTCTCGCCGTCCCCGACCTTGCCCTCGAGGTCTTCGCCGGTGGTCTGGTCGACGACCTTCATCGACAGGCGGGTCTTGCCGCGGTCGTCGAAGCCGAGCAGCTTGACCTTGACCTTGTCGCCTTCCTTGACGACGTCGGAGGTCTTCTGCACGCGC
>LNAP01002844.1_pt1 | contig 16919 bp, 17 predicted proteins | sample 602601 | NCBI WGS metagenome assembly LNAP01 (sample SAMN02440304, study PRJNA202911) | soil metagenome | biome: Subtropical and temperate rainforests or woodlands; isolation source: soil samples (1 kg each in a 20% v/v slurry with milli Q water) were... ... | reverse complement strand
TGCTGAACCTGGCGATCAATGCCCGCGATGCCATGCCTGATGGGGGCAAGCTCACCCTGGAGCTGGGCAACGCCATGCTCGACGAGCACTACACCGGTACCCAGATCGACGTCGCGCCAGGGCAATACGTGTTGCTGGCGGTGTCGGACACAGGCGTTGGCATGCCCGCCAACATTATCGAACAGGCCTTCGAACCGTTCTTCACCACCAAGCCAGAAGGGCAGGGCACCGGGCTGGGGTTGAGCATGGCCTACGGCTTCGCCAAGCAGAGCGGCGGGCATATCCGCCTGTACAGCGAGCCGGGTGCCGGCACGAGCGTAAAGCTTTACCTGCCGCGCACCGAGCAACCCGAGGTACAGGCGCAGCCATCCACCGTCGGGCCGGTGGTGGGCGGCAGCGAAACCATCCTCGTGGTCGAGGACGATCTGCCGGTGCAGGCCACGGTGATCGAGCTGCTCACCGGCCTCGGCTATTCGGTGCTGCGCGCCAACGATGCGCAGAGCGCCCTGAGCATCCTGCAGAGCGGCCTTTCCATCGACCTGCTGTTCACCGATGTGGTCATGCCGGGGCCGCTCAGCAGCACCGAACTGGCGCGCCAGGCTCGCGTGTTGCTGCCGGATATCGCCGTGCTGTTCACCTCCGGCTACACGCGCAATGCCATCGTGCATGGCGGGCGCCTCGATCCGGGCGTGGAGTTGCTGAGCAAGCCCTATCGGCAGGAAGACCTGGCGCGCAAGGTGCGCCAGTTGCTGGGCACGCAGCACAGCGACGACAAGCCCGTCGAGCAGCAGTGGGTGATGGTGGTGGAGGACCAGCCGCAACTGCTGGTGCTGGCCTGCGAGATGGTCGAGGAGCTGGGCTACCGCGTCTGCGGCTATCCGAATGCTGAAGCGGCCGCGCAGGGGCTGCACGAACAGCGCTTCGATCACCTGTTGCTGGACGTCAATCTGCCGGGCCGATCAGGCACCGACTTCGCCGCCGAGGCCTTGCGAACCCAGCCATGGTTGCGGCTGGTATTCGTCTCCGGTGAAGGGCGTATCGAAAGCAACCTGCCGGCGCGCTCGCTGCCCAAGCCGTTCAGCTTCGACCAGCTCGCCGAGATCCTGCAAGGGTAAGGGCCTCGCCGCGTGCCTGGGGGCGGGCGCCGCTGCGCGACAAGCCATGCAGGCCGATGGCGACGGGCGCCGCCAGGGCCAGCCAGCTCAGCCAATCGCCCGCGCCTTCGGACACCAGCCCGGCGACCAGCCCGAGCGTGGACAGCACGCCGATCAGCACCGGCCACAACCAGATGCGCATCATGAGCGTACCTCCGTCGTGCCGCGCTTGATCCACAGGTACAGGCCGCTGCCCAGCACGACGATGGTGAGGATATCCAGCAGCGCCTGGGTCAGGCGGGAAGTCAGCGGCGTGTCGCCGCGCAGGATCACCGCGACGTGCTCCGGCGTGGCGCGCAGCGTGCCGGGGTAGGCAATCATCGACACCGCCATGTCCGGCGCCGCAGCCAGCACGCGATCGACCGCAGTCTGCAAGGAGCCATCAGCGGCAGGCGCATCACTGGCATCGGTGGCCAGCAGTACCCGCGTTTCACCGGCTTGTAGCGCGGCGACCTGTTCGGCCTGCCAGGCCTGGAAGATCAGGTCCGCCCAGGTATTGATCACTCCGGTGAAGCCCACCGCCAGGGCCCACACCAGGGTGACGATGCCGAGCAGGTTGTGCAGGTCCAGCCAGCGGGTGCGCGGCGTGCGTTCCTGGCGCACCTCGCCGAAGCGCAGCTTGCGCATGAAGGGCGCGTAAAGCACCACGCCGGAGACGATCGCCACCATCAGCAGCAGGCCCATGAAGCCGAGAAACAGCTTGCCGGCCAGCCCCGCGTAAAGGTCGACGTGCAGGCGGTACATCACGCTCATGAAGCCTTCGTCGAAGTTCGGCGCGCCGAGTACCTCGGCGGTGCGGGCATCGGAGAGGATCAGGGTCGATTCGCTTTCATCGGTGTCCACGCGGGTATCGAGCTTGACATACCAGACGTCCGGCGCGTCTTCCTCGGCGAAAAAGTACAACGGCACGAGGCCCGGATAGGCCTTCACAGCTTCGGCCGCAACCCGGTCGACCGCAGCGCGCGGCGTGCCCTCGGGCATCGCCGGCGCCTCGATCTCGTTGCCGGTGAGGTGATCGATCTCGTGGGAGAAGATCAGCGGCAGGCCGGTCAGGCACAGCATCAGGATGAACAGCGTAGAGACGAGGCTGGACCACTTGTGGACCCAGCCCCACCGCCGCAGGGTGACTGCCTGCATCAGAAGTCGACCGTAGCGCTGACCGAGAGGATACGGGGCGCGCCGAGGACGAGGTAGTTGGAGCCTGGATAGCCACCTGTGGAGGCCCAGTAGTCACGGCCAGTGGCGTTGTCGAGACGGGCGCGGAGCGTAACGTCGCGGTCCTGCACTTTCATCTCGTAGCGCGCACCGAGGTCCAGACGCGTCCAGGACGGGATTTCTCGGTTATTGTCGATATCGGTGTACTGGCTGCTGGTATAGACGACGCGACTGGTCAGCGTGAGGCCGGCAAGCCGAGGCACATCCCATTCTCCGCCAATGTTGGCTTGGGTCTTGGGCACGCCAATAGCGTGGTTCCCGTCGTAATCGCCATTATCGGTGTCGCTTAGCTCGGTATCGAGCAGGGTCACGCCGCCCAGCAGACGCATTCCGGGGGCCGGTTCGCCGAACAGCGACAGTTCTATCCCGCGATTGAGCTGATCGCCTCCTTCGCGGAAGACGCCGTCGGTCACTACGCCGATAGGGCGTTCGGTGCGGAACACCGCCAGGCTGCCGCCCAGATTAATGCCGTCGTACTTCAAGCCGATCTCGGTTTGCTTGGCGATGTGTGGCGCCAGTGTTTGCCCGGCATTGCTGACTGCCTCGGTCGTTCCATCGGGCCGCCTGGTGGTCCATGGGGCGCTGTCACCCTTGGCAAGCCCCTCGATGTAGTTGGCATAGATTGATACGTCATCGGTCAGCTTGTAGAGCACGCCGCCAACAGGAGTGGTCTCGTAGCGGTTGATCCGTGACGCGCGATCTCCGGTCGCCGCAGAGTAGTTCCTGGTCTCGATCCCTTGTCGACGTGCGCCCAGGGTTACAAGTAGCCGATCATCCATGAACCCAAGCGTGTCTGCGATCGCCAGGCTCCGAGTGGAGGTGCGGCCGATCACATTAGGATCGGAAAACGAACCGTTGATGTTTTTCGGCAGCAAGTCGGGGATAGGGGCGTCATACGGAGTATCGAGGCTGCCGGCAAAGGGGTTGTCATAATCGGATCCACCGAACGCGTTGCGTTCCTCGGCCTGGAAGGTCGCCGCGGACATTACCCATTGGTGGGAGACCTGTCCGGTCAATGCAAGGCCGCGCAGGCCTATTTCACCCGTAGAGATCTCTTCCTTGCGGCGGTTATCGAAGCGGTAAGCTGTCGTGGAGTCGGCGCCGACGTAAGTCGGGTTGGCCAAGCGGTTTTCTTCCTCGCCGCGGCGCGCGCCTACGGCTAGCCAGCCCGTGACCGAGTCAGAAAAGTCGTACTCGCCCCGGACGGTGCCGAACGTCTGCTTTTCCTTGGAGAACGTCCATGGCTGAGCAAAGTTATCTTTGGCGTCTGGTGCGCTTGGTAGCGGTATACCGATGGCGATGCTCACGCTGGGGCGAGGCGCATCTATGAAGTGGTATTGATGACCGATATCAGCAGATAGGCGGAAGTTGTCGCCCTGATAGTCGAGGCCGAGGGCGAACATGTCGAGGGTGCGATCCTCGTCTTCGACGGTAGTCTCGCCGGCATGCTTGGCAGCGTTAAGACGCAAGCCGAAGCGCTCCTCTTCACCGAAGCGGCGGCCCAGATCGACGGCTGCCGAACCTTGACCGCCATTTTCGGCTCCCACTGTCAGTCTCGTGAGCGGCTCATTCGGAGCACGCTTGGGTACGAGGTTGATCATGCCGCCAACACCTGAGCCTCCCGGTGCCGCACCATTAAGAAAGGCGCTGGCGCCACGGAAAACTTCGGCGCGCTCGATGAATTCGGCCGCTACGTACTGACGCGGCAGCAGGCCGTAAAGCCCGTTGTACGAAATGTCGTCGGAAAACAGCGTGAACCCGCGCACGACGTACAGCTCCTGCATGTTGCCGAAGCCACGCGCCACGCGCACCGAAGGATCGTTCTGCACGATGTCCGACACGCTACGCGCCTGCTGGTCCTGAATCAGCTGCGAGGTATAGGACGTCGAGGTGAACGGGGTTTCCATGTAGTCGCGATTGCCCAGAATCCCTACTCGCCCACCACGGGCAACCTGTTCGCCGGCGTAGGGCTGGGTCAGGCCATCGGCCGAGGCGTCGGCGCTGGCGGTGATTTCCACCGATTGCAGTTCGACCGGCTCGGCGGCAGTGCCTTGAGATTGATCTTCGAGTTGCTCCTGAGCCATGAGCGGCGAGCCAGCGAAGCTGGCGGCAAGGCAAACGGGCAGCAGTGCGGTTTTACGCGGGAAGCGAAGAGTGGGCATACGGACCTGACCGGACGTTGAGCTGTGAGGGTGGCGGATGACGGCGCGATGGGCAGTTGAGAGCCTGTGCCATCTGAGAGCCACTATCATATTTCAATGCTAACAATTCGCAACCGTATTCCGCTCGATGGAGCCGCGGCATGCTCACGCGCCGCCGGCGCAGGGCGTCTGGCATGCGGGCCGCGCCTGCGTAGAAAAAACTGATTGGGTCTGTCGATTCTGGAAGTCGCCGGACGACTAGTTGGTGAACCCCGTTCACCCGATCAGAGGAGAAGGACATGAATAGCCAGAACAGCCAGGTCGAGAGCGCCATTCGCCAGCTGCACGAAACGTTCGAACAAGCCACCAAGGCCAAGGATCTCGACCGGATCATGGCGCAGTACGCCGACGACGTAGTCGCCTTCGATGCGGTCGGCGCACTGCAATTCAAGGGCGTTGAGGAATACCGAGCGCACTGGCAGCGCTGTTTCGAGTTCTGCCAGGGCGAAGGTTTCTTCGAGACTCATGAACTGCATGTGGACGTCGGCGGCGAGCTGGCCTGCAGCCGCATGCTTACCCATTGTGGCGGACCCAATGCCGAAGGCGAGATGCAAACGGCCTGGATGCGCGGCACGCGGGTCTAGGCGCGGCGCAACGGTGAGTGGAAGGTGATCCACGAGCACTTTTCGATGCCCTTCGACATGCAGACCGGCCAGGTATGCATGGATCAGACACCGGCGCAGCAACAGACCGGTTGAGGCTGGCCCGCGGTCTTCGTCGCGCGATCGGGCGAGGTCGTTCAATGGCTGCTAGCTTTGCTGCGTTGCCGGCAGACGGAGCCCCGCCATGAACTACCTGTGCCTGATCTATTACGACGAACAGCGTGTGGATGCGATGACCGACGAACAGTGGCATGCGCTGGTCGCGCGTTGCGTGAGTTGCGGCGAGGAGCTGCGCGCCAGCGGCCACATGCTCGCCGGCGAACCGCTGCAGTCGGTGCGCACTGCGCGCACGGTGCGCGTGCGTGATGGCGTCACCTCGGTGGTCGACGGCCCCTTCGCCGAAACCCGCGAGCAGCTGGCGGGCTTCTACCTGATCGAGGCGGCGGACCAGCAGGAGGCCGAGGCCATCGCGGCGAAGATCCCGCCGGCCAGCCTTGGCTGCGTTGAGGTCCGGCCGTTGCGCCAGCTGCCGCAGCGCTGAGCATGCCGCTGACCGGACATTTCACGGCGGCGCGGGTCGAGGCGGTCTATCGCAGCGAGTCGCGGCGCGTGTTGGCCACGCTGATCCGTCTGCTGGGCGACTTCGATCGCGCCGAAGAGGCCTTGCATGACGCCTTTGCCGCGGCCCTGCAGCAGTGGCCGCGCGATGGGATTCCGGACAATCCGCGTGCCTGGCTGGTTTCCGCCGGCCGCTTCAACGCCATCGACGCGCTGCGCCGGCGTGCGCGTTTCGATGCCTCGTTGCGGCTGCTGGCCGAACAACTGGAAGACGCGGCGCAGGCAGTGGAGGTCGATGAGATGGAAGACGACCGTCTGCGGCTGATCTTCACCTGCTGCCACCCGGCCCTGCCGGCCGATGGCCGCGTGGCGCTGACCCTGCGTGAAGTCTGCGACCTGACCACTGAGGAGATTGCCCGCGCCTTTCTCGCTCCACCGGCCACCATTGCCCAGCGCATCGTGCGCGCCAAGGCGAAGATCCGTGACGCCCGGTTGCCGTATCGGGTGCCCGAGCGCGACGAGCTGCCGGCGCGGTTGGAGAGCGTGCTGCGGGTGGTCTATCTGGTGTTCAACGAGGGCTACACTGCATCGGCCGGCGCCGAGCTGACCCGTGCCGACCTCTGTGCCGAGGCGATTCGCCTGGGCCGACTGCTCCTCGAACTGCTGCCCAACGCCGAGGTGATGGGGCTGCTGGCGTTGATGCTGCTGCACGATGCCCGCCGGGTTGCGCGTACCGATGCTACCGGTGAGCTGGTGCGGCTGGATGAGCAGGACCGCAGCCTGTGGAACCGTCAGCAGATTGCCGAAGGATCGCAGTTGGTGCAGCTGGCGTTGACCAGTCGCGCGTTCGGCGCCTACGCGCTGCAGGCCGCCATCGTCGCGGTGCATGCCGAGGCGCCGAGCGCCGCGCAGACCGACTGGCCGCAGATCGTCCGGCTCTACGATGTGCTGCTGCAGTTGAGCCCGTCGTCGGTGGTGGAACTGAACCGCGCGGTGGCCGTGGCCATGCGCGACGGGCCCGAGGCCGGCCTGCTGTTGGTGGATGAACTCCTCGGGCACGGTGATCTGCAGGACTACCACCTCAGCCACGCTACCCGTGCCGATCTGTTGCGCCGGCTGGCGCGTATCGACGAGGCCCGCGAGGCCTATCGCAGCGCGCTGCGCCTGGTGCAGTTGGAGCCCGAACGGCGTTTCCTGCAGCGGCAGCTGGATGAGTTGGGCGACTGATCGTACCCAGAAACCTTTTGTGGGAGCGGTCTCGACCGCGAAAGGCGACCGGTGCGCTGATTCCATGCTCTAGCCCGCCGGGCGGCGGCATAAAAGTTTCGCGGCCAAGGTTGCCCTGAGGTTTGTTCGGGGTGCGAGCTGGATGCTGATGTTCAATGCCGCTAAGCCTTGAATGGCCTGGCGACAAAGCCTGCGGGTCAGCTGCGGTGCGGCGTTCGAGGCGCTCGTTGCACGTTGGGCGGGGACCTCTGCCGGAAGTTCTGTAGCTCGGCCAACTGCTCAGCTATCCGTGCTGCCCGCCGGCAAATAGTCGCTGCGGCTCAGGCCGTGGCGCTGCATCTTCTCGTTGAGGGTGCGCCGTGGCAGCTGCAGCTGGGTCATGACCTCGGTGATGTTGCCTTTGCATTGCTGCAGGGCGTTGTGCAGGCATTGCGCCTCGAAGGCTTCCATCTGCTCGGCCAGCGACTGGCCGCCGCTGCTCGCCGGGGCCGGCGCGCTGAGGCCGAGGGCGTGGCGTTCGGCGGCGTTGATCAGTTCGCGCACATTGCCTGGCCAGTCGTGGGCGAGCAGGCGTGCCAGTTCACCGGGTGACACCGCCGGCGCGGTGCGGCCGTGGCGCTCGGCGGCCTGGTGGGCGAAGTGCTCGAACAGCAGCGGGATGTCCTCGCGGCGCTCGCGCAGCGGCGGGATGTGCAATTCGGCGACGTTCAGGCGGTACAGCAGGTCTTCGCGGAAACGTCCGCCGCGCACTTCGTCCAGCAGGTCCGGCTTGGCGGCGCTGATCACCCGCAGGTCGACCTCGATGCTGCGGTTGGAGCCCAGGCGTTCCAGGGTCTTTTCCTGCAGCACGCGCAGCAGCTTGACCTGCTGCGCCAGGGGCATGCTCTCTATCTCGTCGAGGAACAGGGTGCCGCCGGCGGCATGTTCGATGCGGCCGATGCGCCTGCCCTGCGCGCCAGTGAAGGCGCCGCTCTCGTGGCCGAACAGTTCGCTCTCGAAGATGGTCTCCGGGATCGCCGCGCAGTTCAGGGCGACGAACGGGCCGCTGGCGCGCGGGCTGAAGTCGTGCAGGCAGCGCGCCACCTGCTCCTTGCCGCTGCCGGTGTCGCCGCGGATCAGCACGTTGACATCGGTGCCGGCCAGCTCCAGCACCTGCCGGCGCAGGTTTTCCATCGCGCGGGAAACACCCAGCAGTTGCGATTCGATGCGTCCCCGGCGGTTGAACTGTTCGCGCAGCTGGCGGTTCTCGCAGACCAGCCGGCGCTTCTCCTGCGCGCGTCGCACGCTGTCGAGCAGGCGCTCGGGGGTGAAGGGCTTTTCGATGAAGTCGTAGGCGCCCTGACGCAGTGCCTGCACTGCCATCGGCACGTCGCCGTGGCCGGTGACCATGATTACCGGCAGGTCGGGGTCCAGTTCGACCAGCTGTTCGAGCAGGCCGAGGCCGTCGAGATCCGGCATGCGCACGTCGCTGATCAGTACGCCGGGAAAGTCGCGGTCGATGACGGCCAGGGCCTCGCGCGCGCGGGCGAAGGTACGCACCTCGAAGCCGGACAGTTCCAGCCACTGCTGCACGGCCTGGCGAATTGCCGCTTCGTCGTCGATGAAGACCACCTGTGCGCCCATGCTTCTTTCCTCGTCTGCCCAGCCGCGGCAGTTTACGCGGTCGCGCCGGCCTCGGCAGCCGGCAGGGTCAGGGTAAAGACGGCGCCGTGCTCGTCGTTGTGCGCCGCGAGGGTGCCGCCGAAGTCACGTACGATGGCGTAGGAGACAGCCAGACCGAGGCCAAGCCCCTGGCCCACCGGCTTGGTGGTGAAGAACGGCTCGAATACCTGCTCCAGATGCTCGCCGCCGATGCCGCCGCCATTGTCGGCGACGCAAAGCTGCCAGCTGTCGCCGCGGCGCTGGCAGTCGATGCGCAGACGCGGCTGTGGCTGTCCGCTCATGGCGTCCAGGGCGTTGTTCAGCAGGTTGATCAGCACCTGTTCGAGGCGGATGGCGTCGCCCTCGATCCAGGCCTCGGGCGGAATCTGCCGTTGCACCTCGACCTGCTCGCCGCGAATGCGCGGCGCCAACAGCTGCAGCGCCTGTTCCAGCACCTCGGCCAGACGCAGGCGCTGGCGTAATCCGGCCGGGCTCTTGCGGGCGAAGGTCTTCAGATGGCCGGTCAGCGCGGCCATGCGTTCGAGCAGCCCTTCGACATGGCCGAGGCCTTGGCGCACGTCGGCATCGCGGCCGCTGTCGAGCAGCAGACGCAGGCTGGCCAGCTGCATGCGCAGCGCAGTCAGCGGCTGATTGATTTCGTGCGCCAGCGCGGCGGACATCTGCCCCAGCGCCGCCATGCGCGCGGCGTGCACCAGTTCATCCTGGGCGGTGTGCAGCTCGCGGGTGCGTTCGGCCACCAGACGCTCCAGCTCGTTGCGGCTGCGCTGTTCGACGCGCCGCGTCTTGCGTCGCTGGGCAAGATAGAGCAGCAGGAAGGCCAGGGTCATCCACACGCCGGCGGCGGCCAGACGATAGCTGCGTGCGCTGGCGATCGCCGATTGCGGCTCCAGCAGCAGATGCAGCGTCCAGTTCTCCTGCGGCAGTTGCAGGCGTTGCCAGAGGTAGTCCTGGCGGCCGTCCGGCCCTTCGACCCGGCGCCGGTCGCCGTGCGCGTCGATGCGCTCGAGCTGTTCGCTGTAGAGCGGCCGCAGCGTCTGCTCGGCATAGCGGCGAGCCGCCACCAGACGGCTGCGCACCGCGTCGCTGAGCGGGCGAAGGTGGCTGAAGCGCCACGCCGGGCGGTTGCTGAGGATGACGATGTCCAGCGAGTCGGCGACCAGCAGGATTCCCGGCTGGCCGACCCACTCGCGCTGCATGTCCTCAAGTTCCAGCTTGACCACCAGCACGCCGAGCACCTCGCCGGCAGCGTTCTTCACCGCGCTGGAGAGGAAGTAGCCGGGGATGCCGGTGGTGACACCGACGGCGAAATAGCGGCCGCTGCCGCGCTGCAAGGCATCGCTGAAGTACGGGCGAAACGCATAGTTATTGCCGACGAAGCTGCTCCATTCGCGCCAGTTGCTGGCCGCGAGGGTGTCGCCGTTGCGGTCGAGCAGATAGAGCACCGAGGAGCCAGCGGCCTGGTTCTGCTGTTCGAGGCGCCGATTGAGCTGCTTGCGCAGGCGCTGATCGTCGGGCGCCGCCAGCAGCGCCTGGATATCGCTGTCCAGCGCCAGCAGCGCCGGCACCGAGCGGAAGCGCTCGACCTGGGTGTGGATGGCCTGGGCATACAGCTCCAGCTGGCCGCGTGCCTCCTGGCTGCGTTCGAGCAGGGCGCGCTGCTCGGCCAGACGTCCCGCCCAGTGCATGCTGAGCAGCAGGCCGAGAACGATCAGCGCAACGATGAGGATGACGCGCAGATGGCGAAGTGGGCTGGGCATGGACGCTCGCTCGGGCTATCGGGCGATAGTAGAGCAAATGTCGGCGCCGCAGGTCCGGCCCGTTCCGTCGAATGCTCGCTCAGCGATACAGGTCGGCGCGGCTCCACGGCAGCTCGTGCGAGCCATCCGCATGCGGCTTGCTGGCGAGGATCTGATGCAGGTTGATCCAGTTGTGCCGGAAACCATAGGCGCAACCGGCCAGATACAGTCGCCAGATACGCAGTGCGCGCTCGGGAACCAGCTGCCGCGCCTGCTCCAGGTTGGCCTCCAGACGTGCGCTCCAGAATTCCAGTGTGCGGGCATAGTGCAGACGCAGGCTTTCTACATCGACGATTTCCAGCCCTGCGTCGCTGATGCTGCCGCTGATATTCACCAAGTGCGGCAGCTCGCCGTGCGGGAAGACATAGCGGTCGATGAATTCGCCAGCGCCGTGGCCCACCGGCCGGCCATCGGTGTGGCGGGCGGTGATCCCGTGATTCATCACCAGCCCGCCCGGGCGCACGGCATCGAACAGGCGCTGGCAGTACAGCGGCAGGTTGACGTGACCGACGTGCTCGAACATGCCGACGCTGACCACCTTGTCGAAACGCCCATCGCGCGGCAGGTCGCGATAGTCCATCAGCTCCAGCGTCACCTGACCGGCGAGGCCCTCGGCCGCCACCCGCTCGCGCCCCAGTTCCAGCTGCTGCTGGCTGAGGGTGATGCCGTGCACCTGAACGCCGAACTCGCGAGCGGCATAGCGCGCCAGTCCGCCCCAGCCGCAGCCGACATCCAGCAGCCGCTCGCCGGGCTTGAGCCGCAGCTTGCGGCACAGATGGCGCAGCTTGGCCTGCTGCGCCTGTTCGAGATCCTCGTCGCCGGTTTCGAAATAGGCGCAGGAGTAGACCATGTCGCGGTCCAGCCAGAGCTGGTAGAACGCATTGGACAGGTCGTAGTGATAGGAAATGGCTTCGGCGTCGGTGGCCTTGTCGTGAGCCTCGCGCGTCGGCAGCGGCACATTGTCCTCGCCCAGCAAGCGGGTGATGGTGTCGCCGATGCGGATCACCTCAGCGACCGGGCCCAGCAGATCGATCAGTCCCTCGACATAGGCGGTGCCGAGCAGATCGAGGCTTGGCCGCGCCAGTTGCGCCACCAGCTCCGGATCGCGGATCACCAGGGTGACGGACGGGGACGGGCCGATGTCGATATCGCTGCCATCCCACAGGCGCAGGCGCAGCGGCAGCTGAAGGTCTTTCAACGTCGGAAGCAATGAAGCGATCATGCCGGGATCTCCTTTTCATCACCGAACAATCGTAGTCCAACAACTTGAAACTATAGGTCAGGGTCGTGATAGTTTCCGTCTATGTGTCGGATGCGATCCGGCCTCATTGTTCGAACGTGGAGCGGTGATATGCACGCACCTGCAAATCAGCGGGTCCTGATCCTGGTGGCCAGTGGCCCGAGCACGCCGGCACGTTGCGCCGCGCCGTTCCATATCGCCACGCTGCTGGCGTGCATGGATGCCGAGGTGACGCTCTACCTCACGGGTGAAGGAACGCAGCTGGCCCGCCGCGACGTGGCCGAGTCGCTGCGCGCGGTGGCCGATGGTGAGCCGTTGCTGCACTTTATCCGCAACGCCCGGTTGGCTGGTGCGCGCTTGCTGATGTGCCGCCAGCCGGGCGTCGACCTGACTGGTATCGCGCTGATCGACGAGCTGGACGACATCTCCAGCGGCGGCGAGCTGGCGCAGATGATCCTTGAATACGAAAGAGTCCTGACCCTATGAACCTGCACGGCCTGGAGTTCCCCGACACCCTGCGTTACGCCCCCGAGCACAGCTTGTGGCTGCGCGAGGAAGACGACGGCAGCGTGACGCTCGGCCTCACGGCATACGGCTGTGCGCTCTACGGACAGATCTTCGCCTTCACCCCCAAGCGCGTCGGCATGCGCATCGAGCGCGATCGTGGTTTCGGCGTGGTGGAATTCGCCAAGGCCGCCGCCTCGGCGCGCAGCCCGCTGGCCGGCGAGCTGCTAGCCGTGAACGAAGCACTGCGCGAGCGTCCCAGCCTGATCAACCTGGACTGCTATGGCGAAGGCTGGATGGCGCGCCTGCAACCGGTGGATTGGCCGGCGATACGCAACCAGTTTCCGCAAGGCGAGACGGCGCTGGCGGCTATCGCCGAGCGTATGCGACTGGACAATTTCGACCCGGCCAACGTCCACGTTCAGGCGTTGCAGTGGAAGTGAAACCCGCGTCGGCGGCAGCTGCTTGTATCAGGCTTCGTCTAGTTTCGATTGGTCGCGAACCCTGAGGCTGTTCTGCCGGAGCGTATGGTCGAGCTGCCTGATGCAGATATCGATCGCCAGATCCCGTGTGCGCGTGTTCGTCCATTCCTGCCCGGCCAGCATCTCGATCAGATCCTGATGACCATTCTCGTTGACCAGCATGCCGTACCGGACCGTGAGAGTACGGCCCTGCAGACTCAGCTGCACCGGATCCCGGCTGGTCAGCGAAGCCCCGGCCGCCAGCAGGCAATCGATATGGTCGCGCAGCGCATGCAGCGTGCGGCGTTCGTCGGGTGGGTTGCTCACAGCGTCTCTCCTGTCCCTGGAAAGATAAAAAGACGATTGTGATGAATTTCGCATTCGCCCGCGATGGCGTTTTGATATCTCAAATGCGGCAAACTGCCGCATCGCACTTGGCTAGGCGGAATTGGCGGGACAGGAGAATGGCGGAAGGCAGTGGGAGTCGAACTCGTTTTTTTGGCTTGCAGTGATCGGCTGTCTTCAGCTTTGCTGGGCCTGCAGCATGTGCATGCCAGCTTTGTTCCGCTCTAGACTGCAGTGTTTTCGACACTTTATCGACACTGTGAGGGTAGTGGATGTGGGCAAAGCCGCACGCGGCAACGGGTTTTCCACCAATTTCATGGCTGTTAGTTGAGGAACCATCATGGACGAGCTTAAGACCATTGAGCTGGAACTCAATCAATGGAGCAAGATTTTGAACATTGCGGTAGGTGCGCCTTCTTTGGCTTTCGCACTCGCCTGTGTCTCACTTCCAAAGTACGTCAATCTCGTTGGCTGCATACTGTCTATTGCCATGTGGGTGTCCTTGATGGCTTACGCCAGACCATCATTCTCTAAAAAGCTTGATGAGCTACGATCAATGGAAAAAAAAGATAGAAGGTTGCAGGAAATAATAGATTTTTCCGAAAACAATTTCCTAAGTAATTATAGGTTTAGCCCCTATTTGATCGGTAGTATCAGTCTTTTTCTTGCTACAGGGTATTGTGTTGTAATGGTTCTTCCTTAAAAACCAATGATGAAGATTTTTATTCACTTCTTGGGCGCTTTGAGCCCGCCGCTTAACTAAAGTAGTGCATATGCCTAAAAATCGAAAGGTACCAGTTCCCGCTAGGGGTGGAGTGCATATGGTTATGCTGCAACCGGACGGCTCCACTAAACTTGTGCAAAGTGAAGAAGAATATACCTTTGCCTTTGAGTTGCGGAATTCCGCCAGGGTCATGGTTAATAGCGCGAGGGAGATTGAAGAAAAACCTGAAACATATTGGCAAGCCAAGGCATTTGTACACGCTGCAATAATGCTTTCCTATGCCTCTCTTGAAGCAGCCCTTAACGAAATTCTTCATATTCATTCCCTGGCAGATGAAAGCCCTCTGAACGAGGCAGAACGAAATGTAATTTATTCAATTACACAGGGCGAGCTAGTTGCCAGGAGAAATAGTCATACGTTGGGAAAGTTCAATATGATTCTCCGGATAATGGGAAAGCCTGAGATTGGTGCAGGAGAAAAAATCTATCAAAACGCGGACTCAGTAAGAGTCTTGCGCAACATGATTGTGCACCCTACACCCGGACGAGTAACAACCTTCGTAGAGTCTGAAGATTATGACTACGCTTCGCAGCAAGAAATTGTCCGGAAGCTTCGTGGCCCGCTTAGACTACCGCGCTCGGCCACTTTCCCTAAAGATATAATAACTAAAGAGTGCGCGAGCTGGGCTGTATCGTCTTGCGAAGCGTTTCTCCATCATTTCGTGACGATTTCTGGAATAGATATTGGCTTTATTACCGAGAGTAAAAGAAGCTAATCGTCCATTGCGATCGGCAGACGCAGGCGAATTGGCGACGGCAATGGGGTGACTATTGAAGAACGAACCAAATAAACACGGCCTGAAGCGGTACATTCCAGCCGATGTGCGCTTTCAGATAAGAACGCAATCGGGTTTTGGTTGCGTTACCTGTGGGTGCGTCTTGGTGGACTATGAGCATATAGATCCAGAATTCCATGATGCTAAAGTGCATGATCCCGACAAAATGACTCTGTTATGCGTAGCTTGCCACAGTAGAGTCACAAGAAAATTAATTTCCAAAAAAGCAATATGGGAAGCAAAGGCGAATCCGAAGGCTCTACAAGATGGCTTCGTTCAGGATGCTCTATTTGTAAATACTGATGATATGGAAGTTAAGATCGGTAACTTTCGAAGTAAAAATACAAAAACGGTGTTAACAATTTACGGGAAGCCTATTGTCTGGTTTGAGCAGCCGTTGATAAGGGGTGAGCCAATAAAGTTATGCGCAATATTTCATGATGAAAATGGAAAGTTAATATCCTATGTAAATCGCAATCAGTTTTTTGCATATACCAGCAACTACGATGTCAAGAGTGAGTCAACGAGGCTTCGCGTCGATTCTAACGCAGGTGTGTCACTGGAGATTATACGAGAAGGCGGGGAGGTCTTATCTATCCCAAAAATGAGGGGCAGGTACCTAAATGCCGCTATTATGATTGGTTCGAAGGGTGAGCTAATTATAGAGCAGGGCGGATCAAGTTTTATATTGGATTCTTTACAGGTGGAGAACTGCGGGTCTGCTATCTATCTGGGGGCTCCGCCAGCAATTGTTAAATATAATAAAATCTGCCTGGCTATCGCTCTAGCAAAAAATGGACGCGTGATTCCACTAATAGATCATCGGAAAAACCATGTTGGCTGGTTCTTTGCTGAAGAGATTTTCAATAAAAAATATGAGTTGGTTGGGTTTGTGCGTGATAACAAAGTATTTAACTTGGTTGGAGAGCACATAGGGGCTTTGCTGGGCGGGAGTATTGTTCATTATGACGACTGCTACGAAAGTGGCGAGCCAATTTATACTTCTGTCGAAACTACCTTGCCTATTGGTTTCGATGTGAGCTTTCGATTGTTCGGCAGTGTTTTATGAAAGCCAATTTTCCTCAACTTTAGCGTCGCGCTCGGGCATACCATCGCCTAGCTACTTTCCGTGTGATTGCTATCCCGCGCTGGGTTGGTTCAAGTTTCGGTTGGCCTCGTCGTAGTCGGGGCTGGTCTGGCCTACCTCTGGGGCGATCTGCCCACTTGCCAACCAAAGAGCGTACTGGGGGAAGATCTTCACCAGCACGTCTATCTCCTCTGTGCTTACTCGCACCACTCCCTTACTAACGCTTCTCCAACGCTCGTAGTCCCCGCCGTGCTCGCTCGTTTTTTTCGGCCCTAGCTTCTTGAGAAGAAGCCTAGCCCTATCAGCCGCTGTCATTCGATAGACGATCATCATTGGGAAATTATTGACCATCATCTACAGATGGTAAATAATTCCTCCGTGGTTAATAGTTTCCCAGTTGCCGCTGGGGAGATACAGCAGAGCATAGTGGAGTAAAGCGGATGGATACGGAAGGTTTTGGCCCGCAAAAGCTGCACGGCGCCCCGCCCTTGATGCCGTGGCCGAAGTTCGCCGAGTGGATCGGCATGGGCGACGAACCCATCGTGGTACGCACCTGGCTGGAGCGTGGCTACTTGCCGTCGCAGAAGGTAGGCAAGCGCACGATGGTCAACGTGGCCCTGCTGCATCAGCAGCTTCTCGAACAGGAGTGGACGCTATGAGCAAGGCAGACGACAGCCTCGACCTGTGCAGCATCAAGACCTTTGCCGAAATGAGCGGCGTATCCGTTGAAGAGGCCATCAACTGGGCCGACTCCGGCGCCATCCCGAGCCTGAAGCTGGCCGACTTCCGCATGGTCAATCTGGCCCGCCTGCGGGAAGACCTGCTCAAAGGCAAAACCGAGTTTCAAGCGGGGGACTACAGCCATGTCTAGCCAACGCCTCGCACTCGATACGCAAACTGCGCTGACCTATGTCGGCCAAACCGTTCTGGTTGAGCTGCGCTGGGACGAAGAACCTGAATCCTTTTGGCAGTGCATGCACATCCTGGGCGTTGTGCTGCCGATGGAAGGGGTCTGCGATCTGGCTTATTTCATGGGGCTGAACGTCTCCAGCCAGCTCGACCACCCGAACGAAGTCTACTTCTCCGATATCTGCACCATCAGGGTGATGCGGCACCGCGACCGGCGTGGTTCCGGCAACGTACTGGACCGCATTGCCCTTCCTAACTCTGCAAGGTCAGGGGCCGCGCTCCCGGCTCGTCGGAACGGCCACGTTCCGTCGAACGGAAGCACGGGCGCAGCGCACCCTTGACCCTGCACGACTATGACCAGCCTATCGCTCGGAGTGTGGGGTAGCTTCTCCACCCCAC
>LNAP01002843.1_pt1 | contig 16920 bp, 15 predicted proteins | sample 602601 | NCBI WGS metagenome assembly LNAP01 (sample SAMN02440304, study PRJNA202911) | soil metagenome | biome: Subtropical and temperate rainforests or woodlands; isolation source: soil samples (1 kg each in a 20% v/v slurry with milli Q water) were... ... | reverse complement strand
CTGCAACCTGTGCAAAGACGGGTGGTGCATGCTGGTGGCCCAGAAGGCCAGCCAGGTTTTCATTGCCGGGCCATTGACCTGGCTGGCGTCGAAGTTGCCGCCGATAATCACTTGAAGGTGCGCCCGCGGGGTGTCTTCCTTCAATGCCTGCCGGCGTTCGTGGACATTCTCGATCAGCACATTCATCAGGTACCGCATCGTTGCGGCGATCAGGCCGTTCTTGTCCTGAAAGTAGTGACTGATGATGCCGTTCGAGACGCCGGCCAAACGGGCGATCAGCGCAATGCTGGCATCCCCCATCCCGACCTGATCTATGGCCGTCAATGTGGCTTCGATCAACTGCTGGCGGCGTATGGGTTGCATACCGACCTTGGGCATGTAGCACCTCTCCTTAGGCCTGCCGACGGGCGTAAACGTTCGTCGGCGTGAAGGCCAGTCTATTTTGTTTTGATTGAACGTTCAATCAACAAAGAATAAGATCTGCGACAAATGGTCGCTGCCTACAGGTATTTCCTACGTGTCGGCAGACGCATCTGACATCCGTAAAAACCCTTGAAACAGCCCATGACAGCGCGTTGCTGGGGTCTGGGGTTTTTCGGGATGTCTTTATAACACCCGTCCGTCGACTGCCGAAAAATCGATGGCGTGGGTCAAGCGCTGCCTTGTGTCCTCTCTCGCACTGCCCGGAGCCTCTGTGCCATGAGTTCTGCCTCTCTAATAAAGACCCCACCGGAAAAAGTGCGGGTCAACGGTTGGGTGTTCTACACCTCTACCGCGTTGATCCTGTTGTTGACCGCCGTTCTGATCATCGCCCCGCAAGAGGCCGGCAGAATGCTGGGAGTCGCCCAGACCTGGCTCTCGAAAAGCTTTGGCTGGTATTACATGGTGGTCATCGCCGCCTACCTGGTATTTGTGGTGGGCCTGGCGTTTTCGTCCTACGGCAAACTGAAGCTGGGCAGCAAGGCTGATACCCCGGACTTCAGTTACGGCGCCTGGGCCGGCATGTTGTTCTCCTCGGGCATCGGCATTTCGTTGCTGTACTTCGGCGCGTCCGAGCCGTTGGACCACTACTTCAACCCGCCCGAAGGCGCCGCCGCCACCCATATGGCCGCGCGCCAGGCGTTGCAGCTGACCTTCCTGCACTGGGGCCTGCATGGCTGGGCGATCTACGCGCTGGTCGGCCTGGCCGTGGCGTACTTCGCATACCGCCATAACCAGCCGCTGGCCCTGCGTTCGGCGCTGTACCCATTGATGGGCGAGCGTTGGGTCAAAGGCGCGGCGGGTCACGCGGTGGACGGCTTCGGCATGTTCGTGACCCTGCTGGGCCTGGTGACAAACCTGGGGATTGGTTCGATGCAAGTGTCGTCCGGGTTGGAAAACCTGTTCGGCATGGAGCACAGCAACACCAACCTGCTGATCGTGATCATCGTGATGAGCACCGTGGCGACCATCGCCGCCGTGTCGGGCGTGGAGAACGGCATTCGTCGCTTGTCCAACCTGAACATCGTGCTGTTCAGCGGCCTGCTGATTTTTGTGCTGCTGTTTGGCCCGACCCTGCACCTGCTCAACGGCTTTGTGCAGAACATCGGCGACTACATGAACGGTCTGGTGCTGAAAACCTTCGACCTCTACGTGTACGAAGGCGATGGTGAGAAGTCCGAGCGCTGGATGGGCCTGTGGACCCTGTTCTACTGGGCCTGGTGGATTTCCTGGGCACCGTTCGTGGGCATGTTCATCGCGCGTATTTCCCGTGGCCGTACGGTGCGCGAACTGGTGGCGGGCGTGCTGCTGATCCCGCTGGGCTTTACCCTGGCGTGGCTGTCGATCTTCGGCAACTCGGCCCTGGACCTGGTGCTCAACCATGGCGCCGTGGAGCTGGGCAAGACCGCGTTGGAGCAACCCTCCATGGCGATCTACCAGTTGCTGGAGTACTACCCGGCGTCGAAAGTGGTGATCGGCGTGTCGATCTTTGTGGGTTTTGTGCTGTTCCTGACGCCGGCGGATTCCGGCGCGGTGATGATGGCCAACCTGTCGTGCAAAGGTGGCAACGTGGATGAGGATGCGCCGCACTGGCTGCGGATCTTCTGGTCGGCGGTGATCACCCTGGTGACCATCGGCTTGCTGTTTGCGGGCAACTTTGAAGCCATGCAGACCATGGTGGTGCTGGCGGGCTTGCCGTTCTCGGTGGTGCTGATCTTCTTTATGTTCGGTTTGCACAAGGCCATGCGCCAGGACGTGGCCATCGAACAGGAGCAGGCGCAATTGGCCGAACGCGGCCGTCGTGGTTTCAGCGAGCGCCTGACTGCCCAGGACCTGCAGCCGAGCCAGGCCGTGGTGCAGCGCTTTATGGACAGAAAGGTCACCCCGGCGCTGGAAGAAGCCGCCGTGGCCCTGCGCGCCCAAGGGCTGGATGTGCAGACGCTGCTGGGTAAATCCAAGCGCTGCATTGGCGTGCGGATCGAGATGGAAGGCAACCCGTTTGTCTACGAGGTGAGCCTGGACGGCTACCTGGCGGCGCCGAGTGAGTCGATCGAGGCCGACGAGGAGCGTGCGCGCTACTACCGCGCCGAGGTTTACCTGCACAACGGCGGCCAGGAGTACGACCTGATGGGCTTCACCCAGGAGCAGATCACCCGGGATGTGCTCGATCAGTTTGAAAGCCATCGGCAGCTCCTTGGCCGTGTCTATAGCTGATGGTTGAAGGCGGGTGGTGTCGTCACTGACACCATCTGGTCAAAATGTGGGAGCGGGCTTGCTCGCGATTGCGGTGTATCAGTACCAGGTTCATTGACTGATACATTGCAATCGCGAGCAAGCCCGCTCCCACATTTGTTTTGTGTTGCCTTTTAGCCCAGGTTCTTGCCCAGCAGGGCGTGGTACAGCTCGCTGTCCCCCAGAATCCCCACCACTTTGTTGTTGTCGTGCAGCACCAGCTTGTTGCCGGTCTGGTAGCGAATCTGCAAGGCATCGCGCATGCCGATATTCGAATCCACCAAGGTCGGTAGCCGCCCCAGGCCTTCCACGGCTTGCCCCGGCGCCCAGTTCTGCAGGTTCATTGCCACGCCATTTTGCCGTGCGCCCTGGATGGTGTTGCCTTCGGCCAGGTCCAGCCACGAATCGCCGCCCGGATCCAGGCATACCGAGCCGTTGACCCGCTTGCAGTTGTCCAGGGTGCGCATCAGGCTGCGGCCGCACAACACGTTCAGCGGGTTGGTATGGGCGACGAAGGTGCGCACATAGTCGTCCGCCGGGTTCAGCACAATCTCTTCCGGCACGCTGTACTGGATGATCTTGCCGTCTTTCATGATCGCGATCCGGCTACCCAGCTTCAGCGCCTCATCCAGGTCGTGGCTGACGAACACGATGGTCTTGCTCAGTTTGCGTTGCAGCTCCAGCAACTCATCCTGCAGGCCTTGGCGGATCAGCGGGTCGAGGGCCGAGAAGGGTTCGTCCATCAGCAGGATATCGGCGTCCATCGCCAGGGCGCGGGCCAGGCCGACGCGCTGTTGCATGCCGCCCGAAAGTTCGTCGGGCTTCTTGTTGCGCCATTGGGTCAGGCCCACCAGCTCAAGCTTCTCGTCCACCAGCTTGCGCCGTTCCTTTTCGGGGCGGCCCTGCATTTCCAGGCCAAAGCTGATGTTTTCACGCACGGTCAGCCAGGGCATCAGGGCGAACTTCTGGAACACCATGGCGATGCGCTTGGTGCGCATCATTTTCAGCTCTGCCGGGGTGCATGAGGCGATGTCGATCTGGCGCCCTTCATGTTCGACAAACAACTGGCCACGGCTCACGGTGTTAAGGCCGTTGATACAGCGCAACAGGCTGGATTTGCCGGAGCCGGACAGGCCCATCAGCACGCAGATCTCGCCTTTCTCGATATCCAGGCTGGCCTTTTCCACGCCGACGATCTGCCCGGTCTTCTTCAGGATTTCATTGCGGTGCATTCCCTCGTCCAGCAGCTTGAGGGCTTCGCGTGGGTCTTTGGAAAAAATCACATCGACATTGTCGAATCGGATAATGCTCATGCATCACCCCCTACTTTGGCGTCGGGTTGTTTGCAGATGCGGTCGAGCATGATGGCCAGCAGCACAATCGCCAGGCCGGCTTCAAAGCCCAGGGCAATGTCGGCGGTGTTCAGCGCGTTGACCACGGGTTTGCCGAGGCCGTCGGCGCCCACCAGGGCCGCGATTACCACCATCGACAACGACAGCATGATGCATTGGGTAATACCGGCAGCGATGCTCGGCATGGCGTGGGGCAGTTCGATGCGCGAGAGCAACTGGCGGCGCGAGCAGCCAAAGGCCTTGCCGGCATCCATCAACTCTTGCGGTACATCGCGGATGCCCAGGTAGGTCAGGCGGATCGGCGCGGCAATCGCGAACACCACCGTGGAGATCAGGCCAGGCACCACACCCAGCCCGAAGAGGGTCAGGGTCGGGATAAGGTAAACAAAGGTTGGCACGGTCTGCATCAAGTCGAGCACCGGGCGCATCACGGTGTAGAACATCGGTTTGTGCGCGGCAACAATGCCCAGCGGCACACCGATGACCACGCAGACCAGGGTGGCGAACAGCACCTGGGCCAGGGTCTCCATGGTTTCCTGCCAGTACCCCAGGTTGAGGATCAGCAGGAAGGAGGCAATCACAAATACAGTCAGCCCCCACTTACGTTGAATGTAGTGAGCAAGCAGCGCAATCAGACCGATCAATGCCAGCGGATTGAACCAGGTCAGCGCAAACGTCACGCCGTGGATCATCGTTTCCAGTGTCGATGCGATCGCGTCGAAATAATCGGCGCCGTTCTGTGTCAACCATTCGACGAAGGCAGCGATGTACTGGCCTAGTGGGATTTTCTGTTCAGTCAGCATGGTAGTGAATGTCCACATGCGAAGAGGGAAACATCCTGGGCCGGCGCGCCGGCCCAGGGTCAGCGGTTACTTGTCGAGGTGGGCTTTTACGGCGGCAAGTCCTGGTTTGCCATCAAGGGTGGTGACCCCGGCGAGCCAGGTGTCGAGCACTTGCGGGTTCTTCTTCAGCCAGGCCTTGGCGGCGGCGTCGGGTTTCATTTTGTCGTCGAGGACGTTACCCATCAGGGTGCTTTCCATGTCGAGGGTGAACACCAGGTTTTTCAGGAGCTGGCCGACGTTGCTGCACTCCCGCACGTAGCCCTTGCGGGTGTTGGTGTAGATGGTGGCCTGGCCGTAGTTGGGGCCGAATGAATCGTCACCGCCAGTCAGGTACTTCATCTTGAACCGGGTGTTCATCGGGTGCGGTTCCCAGCCCAGGAATACAATGGCCTGCTCCCGTTTGGTGGCGCGCTCGACTTGCGAGAGCATCCCCGCCTCACTGGACTCGACCACCTTGAAACCTGCGTCTTTCAAGCCGAACTGATTTTTGTCGATCAGGCTCTGGATCGTACGGTTGCCGTCGTTGCCCGGTTCAATGCCATAGATCTTGCCGCCCAGCTCCTTCTTGAACTTGGCGATATCGGCAAAGTCCTTCAGGCCCTTGTCGTACAGCGCTTGTGGCACTGCCAGGGTGTACTTGGCGTTTTCCAGGTTGGCGCGCACGGTTTCCACGGTGCCGGCATCACGGTACTGCTTGATGTCGTTTTCCATGGTCGGCATCCAGTTGCCGAGGAAGATATCCATGTTCTTGCCATCAGCCAGGGACTTGTAGGTCACGGGCACGGAAATCATCGTGGTCCGGGGCTTGTAGCCCAGGCCCTTGAGGATTTCGCTGGTGGTGGCGGTGGTGACGGTGATATCGGTCCAGCCGACATCGGAGAAGTTGACGGTGCTGCACTGCTCGGGATCAGCAGCGTGGGCCGCAAAGGGAAGACTCAGCATGGCGGCCAACAACAACGGGGGGGAACCTTTCATGGGTTTGGACTCCTGGTGTTTTTCCGGCGGTGCGAGACCGCGCTTATAAGTGTTGCAGTTGGGGCGTGCGAGCAACGTGCAGCCTCGGTACCTTGCAAACGAGTCGAGACTGATCATGTACCAGTGAAAATCTGACGCCTACAGGGTGGGTCGCATCCAGTACAGGGATGGTCGTATCCAGTGTCGGTGACGTCGCATACAGGTTTTTCCACAGGCAAAACTGCACTTTTTCTCGATCTGCGCCGCAAAAAACGGCGATTACGCCCCATTGCGAGGGGACGACGCTGGTGAGCATGGGTATGTCGGTGTCAGACGCCGGACGGCGCAACGAAAGCTTGATGATGCCGCCATCTGGGCGACTTGAGCGTAGCAGCTCCGCCACCAGGCGTTACTGCGCCTGGCCTGTGCTATCGAGGAGTTTCGCGCAATGGCTATCAGCGTTTTCGACCTGTTCAAGATTGGCATCGGGCCGTCCAGTTCCCACACCGTCGGCCCCATGCGAGCCGCGGCGTTGTTCGTCCAGGACTTGCGTGAACGTGCTCTTTTGGAACAGGTGCAGCGCGTCGAAGTTCAGCTGTATGGCTCGTTGTCGGCCACCGGCATCGGGCATGGCAGCGACAATGCAGTGATCATGGGGCTGATGGGCGAGTGGCCGGATGCGATTGATCCGTCGCAGATCGGCCCGCGTATCGAGACCCTGCGTGAGACGCAGACGCTGCTGCTGGACAACCGTGTGCCGGTGCCCTTTGTGTGGTCCCGGGACATGCGCCTGATCGATGAAAACCTGCCGTTCCATCCCAATGCCATGACCCTGGTGGTCTACGGCGCCCAGACCGAGTTGCATCGCGATACCTACTATTCGGTGGGTGGCGGTTTTGTGGTGGATGAGGCCCAGGCGCGCAGCGGAGTGGCGGATATGGACCGCACCGAACTGCCCTATGATTTTTCCAGTGCGGTGGAGTTGTTGCAGTTATGCAACACCCACAACCTGCGGGTTGCCGACCTGATGCTGGCCAATGAAAAGGTGTGGCGCTCCGAGGAGGAAATCCGCAGCGGCCTGATGAAACTCTGGCGTGCCATGCAGGACTGTGTCGAGCAAGGCCTCAAGCATGAAGGCATCCTGCCCGGCGGCTTGAATGTGCGCCGCCGCGCCGCCAAGTTGCACCGCAGTTTGCAGGAGCTGGGCAAGCCGAATGTGATCGGCTCGACCTTGAGCGCCATGGAGTGGGTCAACCTGTTCGCCCTGGCCGTCAACGAAGAAAACGCCGCCGGTGGGCGCATGGTCACCGCACCCACCAATGGCGCGGCGGGGATCATCCCGGCGGTGCTGCACTACTTTATGAAGTTCAGCGAAGAAGTCACCGAGGCCAATGTAGTGGACTACTTCCTCGGTGCGGCGGCCATCGGCATCCTGTGCAAGAAGAATGCGTCGATCTCCGGCGCCGAAGTGGGTTGCCAGGGTGAAGTCGGTTCGGCCTGCGCCATGGCGGCGGCGGGGCTGGCAGAGATTCTTGGCGCCTCGCCGGAGCAGGTGTGCAACGCCGCCGAAATCGGCCTGGAACACAACCTGGGCCTGACCTGCGACCCGGTGGGCGGCCTGGTGCAAGTGCCGTGTATCGAGCGCAATGCGATTGCCGCGGTCAAGGCGATCAATGCCGCGCAGATGGCCCTGCGGGGCGACGGCCAGCACTTTATTTCCCTGGACCGGGTGATCCGCACCATGCGCGATACCGGCGCGGATATGCATGACAAGTACAAGGAGACCTCGCGGGGTGGGTTGGCGGTGAGTGCTGTCGAGTGTTAAGCGAACGCAATGCTCAAAGCAGTGAAGATCAAATGTGGGAGCGGGCTTGTCGGATCGCCGCATCGCCGCGAAGACGTCGGCCCAGCAAACATTGATGTTGACTGACCCACAGCTTTCGCGAGCAAGCCCGCTCCCACAGGAGATCTGCGTTTAACTGACTGGCATTGGGGCTTGCCCGCGATGGTGGTGTGTCAAACCCCACTGCTCATAAAGTGAACACTCCACCCCCGATACGCCACCTTTTAGCGCGTCGCAAACAGATAAGTAGCCCCCAAACGATTTCCCTTCCGACCACCCATCACCTGTGCGTGTGGTGACACACTTTTCCTACGCCCTGAAAGCGCCTTCCCACAAGTGCTACCGATCTGCTCACAGACCCTGAGCGTAGGCTTTTTCCGAGTCATATCCCCACGCCGGGCGCGGGCTTATATAGACACCTCAACAGGTCGTTTTCAGGAGTTATTGAATACCTATTCAACTTTAGGCATGGCATTTGCTCTATCAATTCAAAGCCTCTCTCCTGACGGATGACGAGCGCAATAACAAGAGCCTCGCCTGAGGCCATTACCTGCTTTGTGTGAGGAGATACCGCGATGACGTCGTTCAACTCCGGGGCCCAACCCCAGAACCGTGCGCCTCAATCCATCGGCTTTTTGCTGCTGGACAATTTCACGCTGATTTCCCTGGCGTCCGCAGTGGAACCACTGCGCATGGCCAACCAATTGTCCGGCCGCGAGCTGTATCGCTGGACTACCTTGAGCGTCGACGGCAACCAGGTATGGGCCAGCGATGGCCTGCAAATCACCCCCGATTGCTCCATGCACAAAGCCCCGGCCCTGGACACCGTGATTGTCTGCGGCGGCGTGGGTATCCAGCGCACCGTGACCCGTGAACATGTGTCGTGGCTGCAAAGCCAGGCGCGCCAGTCCCGCCGCCTCGGCGCGGTGTGCACCGGCAGTTGGGCCCTGGCCTGCGCCGGCTTGCTCGACGGGTTTGATTGCAGCGTGCACTGGGAATGCCTGGCGTCGATGCAGGAAGCCTTCCCGCGGGTGTCGATGAGTACGCGCCTGTTCACCCTCGACCGCAATCGCTTCACCAGTTCCGGTGGTACCGCGCCGCTGGACATGATGTTGCACCTGATCAGCCGCGACCATGGCCGTGAACTGTCGGCGGCGATTTCCGAGATGTTCGTGTACGAACGTATCCGCAATGAGCAGGACCACCAGCGCGTGCCGCTCAAGCACATGCTCGGCACCAATCAGCCGAAGCTGCAGGAAATTGTCGCGCTGATGGAAGCCAACCTGGAAGAGCCGATCGACCTCGATGAATTGGCCGTCTATGTCGCCGTCTCGCGGCGCCAGCTGGAGCGGCTGTTCCAGAAATACCTGCACTGCTCGCCGTCGCGCTACTACCTCAAGCTGCGCCTGATCCGCGCCCGGCAGTTGCTCAAGCAAACGCCGATGTCGATCATCGAAGTGGCTTCGGTATGCGGGTTTGTGTCCACGCCGCACTTCTCCAAGTGCTACCGCGAATACTTCGGCATTCCGCCACGGGATGAGCGCGTAGGTTCCAACACCACCCAGCAAGTGGCGATGATGCCGATTCCGCAGGCGCTGGTGTTGTCACCGCTGGCCGGGCCGATGTCGGCGTTGAGCCAGGCGCGCAATGAGTCGACGTTTGCCAGTGTAAGGCTGTAGGCCGAGGCGTCTGCATCGCCGGCAAGCCAGCGCCCACATTTTGATCTGTGAATACCTTCAAATGTGGGAGCTGGCTTGCCGGCGATAGCGGTGTATCAGGCCCCGGAATTCTGTTTGAACTGCATCAGGGCCGGCAACAACTGCTTATCAATCGCCTGGCGCACCGCCGGCAGAATCGTCGCGCTGCTGGTGTACATCTGCTCGACCATACCCTTGAGTGCCTTGGCCCGCGCCTCACTCAAACCGCGTACCGCGCATTCACAGGCCTGCTCGGCGGTGGCGCCGCTGGACACCTCGAAACCCAGGGAGCGCAGTTGGCTCAGCAGGTCATCCTGATCAATCAAATCCGCGTGCATCATGATGTTCATCCTGGTTAGGGGAGCCTTTGATTCTGGTGGGCCGCCAGCGGGTCGGCAAGGGCTGAATGACGTGATGGCTGGAACGACTATGAGCAGGTCGTTTTCGGGCCAGTTGCCGAGGGTGGTTGCGGGCACACTGGTTTTCAAGCAAGCAGAATGAAGGTTTGGTCACCCTCGGCCCGCACGCTCGCACAAAGCACTCTGCCCCGATCCTGTCACGGCTTGATCGGGGCTTTTTTTATTTGCCGGGCAGGCCGATGACGCGACCGAGCAGGGCCGGCCGGGGCAGGTCTGAATGCTCGGTGCTGATGGCCGTCAACCGCTGTGCAACCCCCTCACTGAAGGGGGCCGAGCGTGGCCCCGCCAGGTCGACATGCAGCAGCATCTGCTCATTGCCCGCCAGCTCCCGCTCTTCGCCCACCAGGTGCAGGCTGTGATACAGATGCAGGCGCTTGTTGTCATGGGCGATCAACTGGGTATGCACTTCGACCTCGGCGCCGAGTTTCACTTCGTGCAGGTAATTGAGGTGCAGTTCCAGGGTGAACAGCGAGTGGCCGCTGGCTTCGCGGTGGTCGCTGTCCAGGCCCAGGGTGTCCATCAATGCGTCGGTGGCGTAGCTGAAGATCAGCAGGTAAAACGCATCGCGCAGGTGGCCGTTGTAATCGACCCAGTCAGGGAGGATGTTGGTGGTGTAGGTCGTCAGTGCGGGCATGTCGTCAATTCCAGATCTGTACTCGGTCAACTGCAGGAACTGGCTTGCCTGCTCCCACAGATAGCAACCGCCGTTATTCGGCGAAGCTCATGCCGTGTTTTTGCTTGGTGGTCTTCACCGCCTCCAGCACCGCCAGCAGGCAATCATCACGATAGCGTTCCAGCGCCGAAATGCTATGGCTGCCCAACTGCTCACGGGTGCCATCAACCACATCATCAATCAGTTTGTCGGTCAGTTCCGGCGCCGGCAGGTACGTCCACGGCAACTGCAGTGCCGGCCCGAACTGCGCCATGAAATGCCGCATCCCGGCATCGCCGCCGGCCAGGGTGTAGGTCAGGAATGTGCCCATGAACGACCAGCGCAAGCCGGCGCCAAAGCGGATCGCATCGTCGATCTCGCCGGTGGTCGCCACCCCATCGTTGACCAGGTGCAACGCCTCACGCCACAGCGCTTCCAGCAAGCGGTCGGCGATAAACCCCGGGACTTCCTTGCGCACATGCAGCGGGCGCATACCGAGAGATTGGTAGACCTTGATCGCGGCCTGGATTGCTTCGGGCGCGGTGTGTTTGCCACCGACCACTTCTACCAGCGGCAGCAGGTACACCGGGTTGAACGGGTGGCCGACCACGCAGCGTTCCGGGTGCGTGGCGCCTTCATAAAACTCACTGGGCAATAGCCCCGAAGTGCTGGAGCCGATCAAGGCATCGGGTTTGGCCGCCGCGCTGATTTTGCTGTGCAGTTCCAGTTTCAGTTCCAGGCGTTCGGGGGCGCTTTCCTGGATGAAATCGGCGTCTTGCACGCATTCTTCGATGGTCGCGACAAAACGCAGACGCTCCTGGGAGGCGCCCGGCGCCAGGCCCTGTTGTTCCAGGGCGCCCCAGGCATTGGCGACGCGCTTGCGCAGGGCGGCTTCGGCGCCGGGCGCCGGGTCCCAGGCCACCACATCCAGGCCGTGGGCGAGGGCGCGGGACACCCAGCCGCTGCCGATTACACCGCTGCCCAGGGCGGCGAAGGTTTTGATTTCGGTGATAAAGCTCATTTTGGTAATTTCCAGTGCTAAAGAGGTTCATTGTGGGAGCCGGTTGCGGCAGGGGGATTAGCTGCGTTTGGTCAGGCCCATCCTGGTTCGGCCTTCAGCCGGGGTCAGCACTCGCGCGCCCAGGCGGCTGAGGATCTCCCCGGCCCGCTCCACCAGTTGCCCATTGGTCGCCAGTACGCCCTTGTCCAGCCACAAATTGTCTTCCAGGCCGACCCGCACATTGCCGCCCAGCAGCACCGCCTGCGCCGCCATCGGCATTTGCATGCGGCCGATGCCAAAGCCGGCCCACACAGCGTCGGCAGGCAGGTTGTCGACCATGGCTTTCATGGTGGTGGTGTCGGCCGGCGCGCCCCACGGGATGCCCAGGCACAGTTGGAACAGCGGGTCATCGAGCAAGCCTTCCTTGATCATCTGCTTGGCGAACCACAGGTGGCCGGTATCGAAAATCTCCAGCTCGGCCTTCACTCCCAGTTCCTGGATGCGCTTGGCACCCGCACGCAGCTGGGCCGGGGTGGACACATAAATGGTGTCGCCATCGCCGAAGTTCAGGGTGCCGCAGTCCAGGGTGCAGATTTCCGGCAGCAGCGCTTCGACGTGGGCCAGGCGGGTCAATGGGCCGACCAGGTCGGTGTTGGGGCCGAACTCCATGGGGTGCTCGCCGCCGCCGATTTCCAGGTCGCCGCCCATGCCGGCGGTGAGGTTGACGATGATGTCGATGTCCGCCTCGCGGATGCGCTCCATCAGTTCGCGGTACAGCGCTACGTCGCGGCTGAATTTGCCGGTGTGCGGGTCGCGCACATGGCAATGCACCACGGTGGCGCCGGCTTTGGCCGCTTCTACTGCTGCTGCAGCGATTTGCTTGGGGGTGACCGGCACGTGGGGGCTTCTGGCGGTCGTGTCGCCAGCACCGGTGAGTGCGCAGGTGATGATGACGTCGTGGTTCATGGGGCAGGTTCCTTACAGGCGGGCGTAGTGATGCCGTTCGCAGCCGGTATCAGCTGCGAAGCGGTGATTTGAAAGAGGTTATTTGCTGCTCAGTTGCAGGTTTTGCGCAGCCGGCTTGCCATCGAAGGTGGTCACACCTTCCAGCCAGCGCTGCTGGTCCTGGGGGTGATCCTTGAGCCACTGCCTGGCGGACTCGAACGCATCCTTGTGCTCCAGCAGCGGCTGCATCATCCGGCTCTCGTCGGCGGCGGTGAAGGTCAGGTTGGTCAGCAGCTTGTGCACATTCGGGCATTGCTCGGCGTAGGTCGGGGTGGTGACGGTCCAGACCGTGGCCATACCTTCGTTGGGCCCCAAAGCGTCCTCGCTGCCGGACAGATAGGTCATCTGCACATTGACGTTCATCGGGTGCGGCGCCCAGCCGAAAAACACCACCGCTTCCTTGCGACGCACGGCGCGGTCCACGGCGGCGAGCATGCCGGCCTCGCTGGACTCCACCAGTTGGAATTTGCCCAGGCCGAACTGGTTCTTGGCGATCATCGCCTTGATCTGGGTATTGGCCCCCGAGCCGGGCTCGATGCCGTAGATCTTGCCGCCCAGCTCTTTCTGGAACTTGGCAATGTCGGCGAAGGTTTTCAGGCCCTTGTCTGCCAGATAGGTCGGCACCGCGAGGGTCGCGCGGGCGTCCTTGAGGCTGGGCGCGTCGAGGACTTTGACCTGCCCGGCGTCGACGAAAGGTGTGATGGTCTGGGTCATCAGCGGGTTCCAGTAACCGAGGAACAGGTCCAGGCGCTGGTCGCGAATGCCGGAGAAGATGATTTGCTGGGATGCGCTGGTTTGCTTGGTGCTGTAGCCGAGGCCGTCGAGCAGCACCTGGGTCATGGCGCTGGTGGCGATCACGTCGGTCCAGTTCACCACGCCCATGCGCACGTTTTTACAGGAGGCGGCATCGGCGGCCCAGGCGCTGGTGCTCAACACGGCGCCGAGTGCAAGCACGCAGCGGCTGATCAGTCGGTTCATGATGGATCCCTCGGCAGGTCGTTATTGTGGGTTCCGGCGTCTTTGTGCACCGTGCAGCCAAGTTACCCAGCTTGCTGCCCGGTAAAACGCACGGCGGCGACCCACTTTTGCACTGCAGCGACCTTGTGCCCTTGAATGGGCGATGGAACTGGCGTATCACAGTGACCACGCTACCCGTCCCACGAGTGCGCACCATGTCCCAGGATTTCTACTTCCTGCTGATGCCGGGGTTCTCCGCCATCGGCTTTATTTCCGCCATCGAACCGCTGCGCGTGGCCAACCGCTTTCGCGGTGAACTGTATCGCTGGCACGTATTGAGCGCGGACGGCGGCGCGGTGTTGGCGAGCAATGGCATGTCGGTCAATGCCGACGCCGGGCTGGAGCCCCTGAAAAAAGGCGCGACCCTACTGGTGGTGGCCGGCTTCGAACCGCTGGAATTCGCCACTCCGGCCCTGGAGCACTGGCTGCGCCGTCTCGACCACGACGGCGTGACCCTGGGCGCCATCGACACCGGCAGCTTCGTCCTGGCCCAGGCCGGCCTGCTCGACGGCTACCGCCTGACCCTGCACTGGGAGGCCATCGACGCGTTCAAAGAGTCCTATCCGGCGCTGACGGTGACTCAGGAACTGTTCGAGATCGACCGCCGGCGCATCACCTGTGCCGGCGGCACCGCGTCCATCGACCTGATGCTCGACCTGATCAGCCAGGCCCACGGCCCGGAGCTGGCGATCCAGGTTTCCGAGCAGTTCGTGCTGGGCCGCATCCGCCCGCGCAAAGACCACCAGCGCATGCAGATCGCCACGCGCTACGGCATCAACAACCAGAAGCTGGTGCAGGTGATTGGCGAGATGGAGCTACATACCGAGCCGCCCCTGAGCACCCTGGTGCTGGCGCAGATGATCAAGGTTACGCGGCGACAACTGGAGCGCCTGTTCCGCCTACATCTGAACGACACCCCGAGCAACTTCTACCTTGGCCTGCGCCTGGAAAAAGCCCGGCAGTTATTGCGCCAGAGCGGCATGAGCGTGCTGGAAGTGAGCATTGCCTGCGGGTTTGAGTCGCCGTCGTATTTCACCCGCAGCTACCGGGCGCGGTTTGCCAAGTGCCCGCGGGAGGATCGGCGGCGGGAGGTGGTGTAAGTCTATTGGGCATATGCCGACCCCATGTGGGAGCTGGCTTGCCTGCGATCGCGGTGTATCAGTTGGCAGATAAGTTGCTGACCCACCGCTATCGCAGGCAAGCCAGCTCCCACATGGGATGTGTGGTGGGGCTTATTTTTTTACCAAGGCCGAGCACGCGGCTTTAAACGCCTCATGCTGATACTTGTTCAGCGTCGCCGGCAATGCAAAGTCATGCTTCTTGTTCTGCGCATTGATGGTCTGCGGCGACAGCAGCGTCACTTCAACGCCGTCCAGCAACTGCAACACCCCTTCAATCTTGAACGTGGTCGGGCCGCCGGCGAATTCGCCTTTCTTGCTGCGTTTCTTGATCGCGATACGGGTGATGCCGTTGTCGCGCACAAACGCGGCCACCTGGCGGGCAAAGGCTTTGACGCTGGCGGCCTCGTCATCGTCCTCGAGGGCGATTTTCTTGGTGGCCAGGGCGACGTGGGTCAGGTCCTGGGCGGCAACGGCGATAATGGCTTCGCTGCCTTTGATTTCGATGCCGCAGAGAGTCATGGATAGCCTTGTTTCAGAGAAAAGGATGGGCGCGATTGTCGCTTATTCCTGGGCAATCGACTCCAAAAACTCCGACCGCTCATCACTCATCCGCGCCAGGCAGTCATTCTGCGCAATGGCATAGGCCTGGGTGCCGTTCACCGCCGGGAAGGTATCCACCGCGCAATCAGCATCCCGTAACTTTTCCCACTTCTGCTGAGCATCCTTCAGACGAGCGGTGATGTCTGCCAACTGTGCCTTGTTGCTGGCGTAGGTAGTGCCCATGCGTTCCAGCAAGCTCTGGTAGTTATCCTTGAGCAGCTGTTCGGCGGTGGTTTTGTTGTAGGAGGCGCATTCCAGGGTCTGTTTGTCGTTTTCGATGCCATCACACGGCGTGCTGTCGGTGTCTTCAGCCGCGTGGACGCCGGTGGCGAGGAGTACCAAAGCCAGGAAAATCGGTTTCATTGCGCCTTCTCATGTCAGGGGATGGGTCGAATTCTGGCTCAAGCGTAGGCCAAAGAACAGATGCAGGACAGACACGTCCGTGCACCCTTTGTCGTGGATTGACGCTTTCGGCAATTCCCCTGTCGTTTTTGCACCCGGCTCCGTCAGCCCCTGGGCATATGCTGGCCCCAAAGCGCCGGCAGACGATTCGGCGCATGAATCGCCAATAAGGGGACGCCTGATGAGCCCAGCCGAACTGCACGCCGACAGCATCGTTATCGACGGGCTGATCATTGCCAAGTGGAACCGCGACCTGTTCGAGGACATGCGCAAGGGTGGCCTGACCGCCGCCAACTGCACGGTGTCGGTGTGGGAAGGCTTCCAGGCCACGATCAATAACATCGTGGCCAGCCAGACCCTGATCCGCGAGAACAGCGACCTGGTGATCCCGGTGAAGACCACCGCCGATATCCGCCGCGCCAAGGAGCAGGGCAAGACCGGCATCATCTTCGGCTTCCAGAATGCCCATGCCTTTGAAGACCAACTCGGCTATGTCGAGATCTTCAAGCAGCTCGGCGTCGGCGTGGTGCAGATGTGCTACAACACCCAGAACCTGGTGGGTACCGGCTGCTACGAGCGCGACGGCGGCCTGTCGGGCTTCGGGCGTGAAATCGTCGGCGAGATGAACCGTGTCGGCATCATGTGCGACCTGTCCCACGTCGGCTCCAAGACATCCGAAGAAGTCATCCTCGAATCGAAAAAACCGGTGTGCTACTCCCACTGCCTGCCGTCCGGGCTCAAAGAGCACCCGCGCAACAAATCCGATGCAGAACTCAAATTCATTGCCGACCACGGTGGTTTTGTCGGCGTGACCATGTTTGCGCCGTTCCTGGCCAAGGGCATTGACTCGACCATCGACGACTACGTCGAAGCCATCGAGTACACCATGAACATTGTTGGCGAAGACGCCATCGGCATCGGTACCGACTTTACCCAGGGCCATGGCCAGGATTTCTTCGAAATGCTGACCCATGACAAGGGCTACGCCCGCCGCCTGACCAGCTTCGGCAAAATCATCAACCCGCTGGGCATTCGTACCGTGGGCGAGTTCCCCAACCTGACCGAGACCCTGCTCAAGCGCGGCCACAGCGAACGCGTGGTGCGCAAGATCATGGGTGAAAACTGGGTCAACGTGTTGAAAGACGTCTGGGGCGAATAAGCCATCGTTTTTTCTCCCCCGGCCATTCGCGCCGGGGCATTACCAAGAATTTTCTGGAGTTAAGTTTCCATGGCCAAGATCGCCCCGCAATTGCCTATCGAAGTCGACAGCGAAACCGGTGTCTGGACCTCCGACGCCCTGCCGA
>LNAP01002842.1_pt1 | contig 16921 bp, 19 predicted proteins | sample 602601 | NCBI WGS metagenome assembly LNAP01 (sample SAMN02440304, study PRJNA202911) | soil metagenome | biome: Subtropical and temperate rainforests or woodlands; isolation source: soil samples (1 kg each in a 20% v/v slurry with milli Q water) were... ... | reverse complement strand
CTGCTCATGATCGCCTGAAATGTCTGCTCACGATCAAATGAAACGAGCGCTCACCATCGAGTGAAATAGCTGCTCACGATCGCCGAAATGCGCAGGCAGCGGCCTTATCGGAACGAAGCTTGTCACCATCCTTCGGCAGTACGGACATGAGGTTGTGGCGGCATCACCCAAATCGGGCGTCAATACCATCACGCGCGAGGGGTTGGCTACCGCGCTTTCGGACGCGCAGGTTGTCGTCGATGTCGCGAACTCGCCCTCGTTCGAAGACAAGGCCGTCCTGGAGTTCTTCGAGACTTCAAACCGCAACCTCCTCGCTGCAGAAGCGGCGGCTGGCGTTGGACATCACGTCCCGCTGTCGGTGGTCGGCGCCGACCGGCTTCCCGACAGCGGTTACCTCCGCGCCAAGGTGGCACAGGAAAACCTGATCAAGGCCTCCGGGATTCCCTACACGATTGTCCGCGCCACGCAGTTCTTTGAATTCGTGGACGCCATTGCCCAATCGGGCACCGTTGGACAAACGGTTCGCCTGCCGACCGCTCTGATACAGCCCATCGCGTCGGATGATGTCGCTGCGGTCCTCGCCGATTATACCCGTGGGGCGCCAGTGCACGGCACAGTCGAAGTCGCCGGTCCCGAAGCGCTGCCGATGTCGGACCTCGTCGCGCGTTATCTCAGTGCGACGCGGGATGCGCGCCAGGTCATTCCGGATGTCCTCGCACGCTACTTCGGCACCGAGTTGGAAGATCGATCCCTCGTCCCAGCCGACACTAATGCGCGCGTTGAGGCGAGCCGTTTCGACGACTGGCTGCGCAGCTCCCTGGCCAAATGATTAAATGAGGGCCATTCGGCTTCGTAAGAGATGACCGGAGACAGGTCGTTCCGGGGCATGAAGGAGCGGCAGGCTGCTAGCCCTGTGCCGGCAAGTCTGCTATTCGGACCTACCGCAGGCGCTCGTAGCTCAGCTGGATAGAGCATCGGATTTCGATTCCGAGGGTCGGGAGTTCGAATCTCTCCGAGCGCGCCACTTCGCACAAAACCAAGAATGCTTATTTTCGTGCTTCTGGTTGTTCAGATACTTGTGTCCGGTTGCAGGTTCGTGTGCTGTCGAGCCGACCCCAGCCGCTGATTGCCCGGCCACGCGGGCCGCGATCGGTGTTTCGCGCGTCGCCATCGAGCAACTTTCCGGATGATCAGCCGCAAAAAAATCGCGGTCATCAAGGCCGCCGCGTCGCGTCTCCGCGCGGCCCTCGATGTCAGGTCCGAACCAATGGCTGCCATGCTGTTCCAGCCGGTGCTGATGGGACCGCCGCGCCAAGTCGGCGCGGCCGGTTCGAAGGGGGCGATTTCCTGCCTGACGCTGCGGAATGAGCCGCGGGAAGAGAATTGCCAGCCAGGCAGATCAATGCGGCACGGCTGAACCTGAGCGCGGAGAACCCGGCTCATCCAGCAATTCCCTGGCTGCCGTGAGCAAGCGGGTCTTGAAGCCCTCGCTAAATCGGGAATAGATCGGCGCAAGCATGCCAATTGCTTGTTCCCGGCGACCTTGCCAGGCCCACAGGACTGCAAGGCTGACGGCAGCGCGAAGCTCAAAGCCAAGCGCGCCTTGACACCGAGCCAGCTCACGCGATTTGTCGAGGAACCGTTCCGCTTGCGCAAAATCCGGTCTCTTCATGGACGCCAGCACCTCTCCCTTGATGCGCAACATGTTCGGCATTTCCTTGTGAGAGCTGAGGTGTTCGGAGTGCGCAATCGCCTCGTCGATGATGTCCAGCGCTTCGTCGCTTTGATTGGCCAACGTCATCGCTTCTGCCAGCTGAACGTTCAAATCGACTACCGGGCCCAGTCGGCTCCGGTTTACTACTGCAATGGAGCTTTTCAGCTCGAGAAGCCCGGCGCTCACCTCACCCTTTGCAATCAAGACGATGCCTCTCTGAACGCCGCCGACTGCTTCGGTGAATTTGAGATCGTATCTTCGGGCTTCCCGAAGAAGCCGGTCAATATACGGCTCAAAATTGTATGCTTCGCAGTTCCAGTAAAACACCCCGAATCCGGTGATAAGCGCCGAGCAGACTTTCGCGGGATGCCCGCCGGCGATCACCTTGTCCAGGGTTTGTCGGGCCAATTCGATCGCTTGGTCGGGATAACCCTGAAGCCAGAGAATGCGGGCCAGGGTGATCGCAGCACGTCCGGGATAGCCGGGGTCCAAATGGCCATGCGTGTCCAGATCTGCCTCGGGCCGATCCGACATCGCAGCGTCGATATAGGTGCGTGACGTCGGAACATCCCCGAGATAGTGGTGTGAAATGCTCAGGTTTAGTTGTTGACGGGCCAGTGCCGCCCGATCTTGGCAGCCGATGGCGATGGCTTCGCCTTGTTTGGCAATGTTCAATGCCGCTTCCACATTGCCGGACACGGAGTGGAGGGTATGAAGTAGCTCCAATAGATGAAGTTGCCGCTTTATGTCATCGATCCTCTTGGCGACCCCAAGCGCCCGCACGAGGCAGGCCGCGGCGCCCTCGGTCGCTCCTTCCGTCAGCAACCGTGCCAAGCCCAGGGAGGCGTGAAGATCGAGGTCGTATCTATCTGTTTCGGTTGTGTGATCTGTGATTTCGATGGCATGCGTGGCCCATAATCGACATTCGGTGAAGAGTGATATTTCGAGAAAGAAAGGCATGGACGCCGCAGCCAATGCGATGCCGGTTGCACGGTCTCCACGATCGGAGAAACTCCAAGTCAGCGCGCTACGGATATTCCCCAGCTGGTCGGAAATCTTCAGCAGATCGCTCGACTTGTCTCCGACCGACCTGAGCAAGTCCAGAAAATAGGCCGCGTGACGCTTTGCCGCCGCGTTAGCGTCTGCGCTGGAGGCGAGTTTTTCCTGGGCATATATCCGTGTTGTATCGAGCAGCCTGCAACGCACCGATCGATGGTGCGAACTCAGTGTAACCATGGACTTGGCCACGAGGCTGTCCAGCACTGCCATGATTGTTGCGTCTTCAGCTGCCGCCGTCGCGACGACAGACCGGGCGGCCTCCAGGGAAAAGTTGCCGGAAAAGACCGACAGTTGGCCGAGGGTCGTGCGTTCCTGTTCGGACAGCAACGCGTAACTCCACTCGATGGTCGCCCGCAGCGTCCGATGCCGGGGCAGCGCCGTACGTCGTCCTTCCCACAACAAGTTGAACTGACTGTCGAGCAGCTTGATCATGGTCTTCACGCCGAAGGCGGAGACGCGACTGGCGGTGAGTTCAATGGCCAGCGCGATACCGTCGAGCCGGCGGCAGATGGCGGCAACATCCGGCGCATTCTCGTCGGTCAATTCGAATTCGCCGCCGTTGGCGAAAGCGCGCTCCAGGAATAGTTGGACCGCGGGGAAGGCGAGTGCGCTCGCGGCCGTGACGGGGGACTCTTGCGGCGGGCTCGCCAGCGGCTCTAGACGGTAAATATGTTCGCCTTCCACCCGCAGCCGCTCGCGGCTCGTGGCCAGGATGTGCAACTGCGGGGCCCTCTTGTGGAGCCGCTCAGCCAGGGCTGCAGAGGCCTCGATCACGTGCTCGCAACAATCCAGCATGAGCAGCATCCGCTTGTCGCGCAGGAATGCCACGAGGCTGTCCGAGGGATCGGTGGATCGAGCCGGCAGCCCAAGTGCCGACGCGACGATACCGGGAATGAGCGCAGGATCGTGGATGGTGCCGAGATCGATGAAGCGGACCTGACCGGCGAACTCCGCGAGCAGTGCGTGACCTGTTGAAATGGCCACTGTCGTCTTGCCGATGCCCCCCGATCCGACGATTGTTATGAAACGGTCGTTCGCCAGCTTCTCCGATACTTCATCGACGGTGTGATTGCGGCCAACCATCTTGAGCGGACGAGCCGGCAGATTGTGAGCCTGATGTGGAGTAGGTGCGAGGAGCGAAGGCTTCGCGTCCCCGGAACGCGAAACCTCGGTGACGAAGCAGTAACCCTGTCCGGAAACGGTACTCAGATATCTGGCGCCAGCCTCGCCGTCGCCGAGAGCCTTTCGAAGTGCCGCGACATGCACCCGGAGGCTGCCCTCATCGACGGTAACGTCGGGCCATACCCTGGCCATCAACTCATTCTTGCTGACGACCGTGCCCGCTTGCGCGATCAACGCAACCAGGATGTCGAATGCGCGTGCCGGCAGTTGAACCGGGTCGCCGTCCCTCTCGATCCGCCTTTGCGCGACATGCAGGCGGAACGGACCAAAGGACACGGTCCCTGCGATGGTCGCATGCGCGTTCGGATCATAGCTTTGCGTGACATTATCCAATTTTGCATCAACCTGTCACCCGGCCGGAGCGTGAATGACGGCTCGGTTGAGACGTGACACCGACCGGTTCATGTAAAATGAGGGGATAGAGCCTTGATGCCTTCATGAGCGGATCCGCATATCTGCTCCGCACATTTCAAAATTGCGATCGTGCTCTACCCGGGACTAGTGGAGATTCGCCGCAGCCGACTACTTAGATGCGTAGTGCCTTTTTGTATCTCCGACGCATGGAGCCTCTCAAATGAAAACTTCACAATGGGATTTGGCCACGGTGTCCGCAGACAAGTCTTTCAAAAGAAAGACATGGATTATAGAAAACGGACAAAAATCCATGCTGGTGAGGATTACCTTTCGGGAGTATTGGCCGGCGGCGTGATCAGGCGACGCCAGCGTCCCGGGCTGATATCGGACTCTCGCCTAAAGACCGCGTTGAGATGACTTTGACTCGAGAATCCACAGATCGCAGCGATCTCCGCCAAGCCGAGGTTCGATGTCGCGAGGAGTGACTTTGCCTTGCCTATTCGCCGGGCGAGCATCCATTGATGCGGGGAAACGCCCGTCGATTGCCGAAATGAGCGTGCGAAATGCCTGACGGAAAGGTTGAACTCCTTCGCCAGATCGGAAAGGGATAGGTCCAGATGCTCGTCCATCATTTCCTTGGCGCGTCGCACTTGCGATTGCGCCAAGCCGCCTCCGTGGCGGCTGATGGCGTGGGACGTACCGCTGCGTTCCAGCGTGTGGGCGCACGCCGCACCCAGAATTTCGTCAAGGAGCAATCCGGTCGTCTCGTGCGGCCGTCTGAATGCATAGAGGGCCGCTTGCGCAAGGTGTCGCATCACGGGATCGTCGCTGCCAACTCCTGGCCTGTGAATCAGGTCTGAAATGGCGCTGCTCCCGTTTTGCTCGGCAAATGCATTAAGCGCCGAAAGCGGCATGTAGAAATGAAGCACGTGCGATGCTTCCCGCACCAGCGCTCTTGGATCCAGTCTCAAATCAAAAATGTAGGTTGAGCCCGCGGTGTAAATATCCACCGGCACCGGCCGGCCATTTAGCCACACTTCGTGATCGACATGGCTTTTAAGCCAGACGGATACCAGAAACGCATCGTCATAGCCCAGTGATTCGGTTTGTTCTATTGGCGTGTCAAACTTTAGCTCCGACACAGCCAAAAGGCCACGACGCAAGGTGCGATTTACGTGTGTCGGCGGCTCGGGCATTCCAAAACAACCGGCAAGATCCGCCCCATAAGCGCGCGGCCCGACTTGTCGACCTTGTCCGGTTGGGGTGCTCACTCACGACCTCCCTTCCTTCATCACGCCAACACTAGCAAATACCGGGCATAAGTGAAACCGCTGGGGGCGGCAACGCCGTTGTTGGGAACCTGACTGGGGCGTTGTTCGAGCGGGTACTGCCCGTGGGGGCGATTTTACTTTTGGAAGATTACGCGGTGGCCCAAATCCAGGTGCGTTAGTGGTCTCGATGGAAGTCAGCGCTGCTTCAGTCGCATCGGGCGTGACCAGCACCCGAAGACTTAGCCGATTTGTGGGATAAGGATCGGTTGCTTTCGGTGCGTCCCATGCAAAAATGAGAAGCTCATCTACCGACGTGCCGCACGCACAAGAGCTGTTGTCGCCAGCAAGATGGCTACCGTCATAATTCCGGCTGTTACGATACCCGCCGGTGTAACGCGTGCGCTGCCTTTCAGGTTAATGTTTTTGCCGATCTGCAGGTCGAAATCCGCTCGCGTCTCTTCAGGGTGTGTGATCGGCGCCTCTGCTGTGTCGGCCATTATGTACTACTCGCGACTTGATGTGCCCATAGCTGCATCAAAGCGTGGTTCGACGCGCGAGGCAATGTCAATCCGTCGCAGAGAGAACGAGGGCGGCTGCCGCCGATCGGGGATGCGGATCTCGGTCCTGTTCACTCGGCAGCTTAGCGCGCGCAGGCTTGATCGGTCATTTCACTTTCGCCTTCGCTAGATCAGTACTTCGCGACAACCGGGCCACCCCAGCGATAGTTTATGCGCACGGTGAGGAGATCGACGTCCTGATGAATACGGTCGCTGGCGAAAGCTGTGCCTGCCGGCGCCAAAGTACCGTTGTTGGTGAAGGTGATCCACCTGTCCTGCATGAACATGTGATCGTATTCGATGCCGACCGACCAGTTCGGGGCAAAGCCATATTCCAGGCCGACGCCGACCACGGCACCCCAACGGGTGTCGTCGACGGTGTCGCTCACCTGCACGCCCGTGAGGGACGAGTACCCGCGATAGCGATCGACGGTCAGGGCGGCGCCGCCCTTGACGTAAAACAGGGCGTTGTTCGTGGCGATGCCGATCTGACCCGTGAACAGTCCGAAAGCGTCGACGCGGGTGTCGTTGACGACGGCCGGGAACGGGATGCTCCGGTTACTGCCATGGAAATCAGCCCAATTTCCCTGGGCCTCCGCGCCGAATACGAAATGCGAGACCTGCCAGCGATAACCGACCTGGCCGCCCACGGTGCCGCCGGTTGCGTCATGACAACCTTCGGAGACGATGAACACGCCAGCCGCATTCGTGAAATCCCAGCACTTGTGGCTTGTTCCCCAACCGCCGTTGGCGCCGACGTAGAAACCGCTCCAGTCATAACCGGGGGCGATCACCGGTGCCTTGGCGTAGGGACGGGCGGCCATGTCCGCGGCAGAGGCCGAGGTCACCATCGAGATGACGCCAATGGTAGCGAGCAAGAATTTGTTCATGATGCAATCCTTCAGGTCGAGCCGCCGTCAGCGAATCAATATGCGAGTACGGTACCGGTTCGCCGCATCACCCCCTGTCACCCGATCGACACGGTATACACAAAACCCTCATGGCGGACCGCCGAACGGCTCCCCCGAAGTCGGCCGCAACAGCTGTGCAACACGGACTTACTAACAGGTGCTACGGACTTCGATTCCGAGGGGCGGGGGGCGAATCTATCCGAGCGCGCGAGATTACGCTTGAATCAATGACTTCCGCGAGCGTCGGGCCAGGGCCGACCGGCAATGTGGAAAGCCGTCATCCAGGCTCGATCGCGTTGCAAACAAAAGACCGCCCGGAAGCGGTCTCTGTATCCGCGAAGTTAATTCAATTCGATTAGGCTGCGAGCGAAGCGCTCCTGCGCCCGCGATACGTCATGAAGCTAACGCCCACGAATCCGATCAGCAGCATGGCCCACGTTGATGGTTCAGGGACTGCCGACGCAATACTTGGGCCATCGATCGTCACTCTTAGCGCACCCGTATTGTCTTCGAATTGGTCGTCATTGAATCCCAATTGCAATTGTGTGGCGCCGACGGGCGACGATCACAGTCGCCGATTCGCCGATAAAAAACGGTGTGCCGACGATTTGTCCAAGACTATCGGCAAATGTACCAACAAGCGATTGAAGGTAAATTGGATATGTCGATGGATCCATATAGAGGGCTGGGAAAGTAGTTGCCCGAGCTGCCCGTATCGGTGCTTGCATCAAATCCGTCCCAAGGCATCGTTCTCCCATCGATGTCAAAGGTCATGCCCACGTCCTAGGCCTTGTTGCTGGAGACGGAGGCGCGCCGGTCATGCCGGCGGGCCGTTTTTACAACGCCGTGCCGCCGCCAAACTTGGATGGATCGTTGTAGCTGGGAGCGTCGTCGAAGTACGCAGGCGGCCGGGGCGCAGCGTAGGTCCAACCGTGAACAACGTAGCCTTGGCTCGGACGAACGGTAACACGATGTCGCGCTTCACGGTGATGCACCGTCGCGTTGGCAGATCCGCACACGGTGATCAAGAGGCCTAAGGCCGGAAGATAACGCATCGCATTTACCCGTAAAATTATTCGAGGGGTCAAATCGGGATGTAGGTTCGCAATGCGCCGATCCCATTAAATTGTGTTTCAGAGTGGCCGCTTCAAAAACGGAGCGGCAAAATATCCGCGGCCTCCGGGCGAAAAAGGTCCCGCTGAGCGGGCCGCAACTTGGCGCGAAAGGCCTTTCTAGACGCCGGCTTTGCCCGGCGGGATTTCCCAATCGCACGACCAGCCTGGCGGCTTCCATCGGCTAAAGAAGATTTTAATGGTGCCGGGGCGGCCGTCTCTTATCTGGGGAGGGAAGGAGACAGCCATGAAACTCACGACAATCGCACTAGCTTCTGCATTCGCGCTCTCCAGCACGGTCGCATTTGCGAATACCACCCATAAGCCGGAGGTCCGGATTATTCATCGCCATACAGTCGGCGCGTTCCAGTTGCATCCGAACTACGGCAATCCGAACGGTGATCCGGACGGTCCGACGACGTTGAGCGGAACCGGCTCCTCGCAATACGGTGGCTCGTCGCCCGGTACCAGCGGCTATAATTAAGAGAAAGCCCTGCATTTGTGCGGGGCTTTTGTGCGCGCCGAAGTTGGCGTAAATTCGCGCCTAACGAGATCGCGCTTTGGTCGGTTGCCGGATGAGGAAATGCGATGCGATCTGTTTTGGCAGTGAGCCTATGGATCACGCTCTGTGCTTCTGCCAACGCCGCAACGGTACATCGCGCCAAGTCGCCCGAGCGCCACATACGCCAAGATCAGCGCATTACTGTCCCCAAGGGCTTCGCTGTTCCCGGTTGGACCGACGAAGAGACCAGGAAGTGGCTGTACAACGGCAGCTCGGCCTCAGGTCTAGGCTGATCGTCGCTGCCAACGTCGCGTTTGACGAGCGCGCCCGGCGTCTTTGCATGCGGCGACGTGCGGTTGAACCCTGTCAAACGGTTGCGTCAGCGATAGGCGAGAGGAGCATTGCTTCACTTCGTCTCACCGCTTTATGCCTTTGCAATTATTGATTGTATTGATAGGATCGCGCTCGCGACAGGGGGCGGCGATGAAAAATTCCTATCAGGTAACAGGCACCAACAAGAGAGCCCCATTTACCTTGAAAATTCATCGCGGCGACGGAATGCTGCTGCTCGCGATGAACTGGCGGAGCGGCAAGCCGCCGCGAGATTTCGTCGGATTTGCAATCGAATACAAGGAGCCGAAGTCGGACCGGTTTTGGCCGGTGAAAAATCGCATTGGCTTTCCCGGTCAACGCAAGAGGCCGACCGATCCGATGATTTCGAGTACCAGAGCGCCAATCCAGAAGTTTCGTTGGGTGCACTTTCCATGGCACGCGGACAAGGATGGCGAATTTCAATATCGCGTTACGCCCATGTTCATGGATGAACTGGAAACGCTGAGCCGGGGCGAATCGCAGGAAGCCTCAATCGTGCTGATGCGCGAGACGATTCCCGGCAGACTGAATGTTGCTTTCACGCGTGGCTACGTGTCTTCGCAATCCTTTGTCGAAAAGTTCGCGCGCGATCGAAAACTCGGCACGCTTATTCCCGACAATGCGAAGAAGGGACTGACCTTCAAGGCCACGCACAAGAAGGCGGAAGAAGCGCACGAGTGGATGGGTTTTGAAGCCCGCACGTCAATCCATGAAGTGCTGGACGAGGCGATCGCCGCCAAGGCGGCCAAGGTTCGCGTGATTGCTTACGATCTGAACCTGCCGGAAATTCTGACGCGGCTCGAAAAGCTGGGAAAGCGCCTCAAGATCATCATCGATGATTCCAGCGGTACCGGTGGTGGACACAGGGCCGGGGATTCAACCGAGACTGCCGCTGAAAAGCGCCTGCGCAAATCCGCGGGCGCCGATAATGTCAAGCGTCAGCACATGGGTGACTTACAACATCACAAGTCCATCGCGGTTTCCGGCAAGGGCTTGCACAAGGTCGTCTACGGTTCGACGAACTTCAGTTGGCGCGGATTCTATGTGCAGTCGAACAATGCGGTCATCGTCAACAGCAAGCATGCGGTGGATGACTATTTCGATGTCTTCGAAAGCTACTTTTCGGCGGAACGCGCCGACGATTTTCGCGGTGCCGACGCGTCTGCCGGCTGGCGCGATCTTGGCGTGACGGGACTTGATGCAAAGGTCGGTTTTTCGCCGCACAGCAAGAGGAACGGGCTGCTGGCGCTTGTGGGTAAAGACATCGCCAAGGCAAAATCCAGTGTCCTTTTCTCACTCGCCTTCCTCGGGCAGACCAAAAAAGGACCAATCGGTCCCGCCCTTGGCCGCGCGATCAAGAGCCGGACCGTGCACGCGCTGGGCATTGCCGACGCGCGCGTCAAGGAAGGGAATCTCGGTGTCACAGTCTTGACTGCCGACAACAAGCGGCGCGTCGTTCGCTCATCGGCCCTTACCGGCAATGTGCCGGCGCCCTTCAGTACGGAACCATCGGGCCTTTCCGGCAGCAGCGGCCAGCACCGCGGCACGCGCATGCATCACAAGTTCGTCGTTCTGGACTTCGACACCGACGATGCCCGCGTTTATCTCGGCTCGTACAATTTTTCCGAGCCTGCCGATTTCGACAACGGCGAAAATCTGCTGTTGATCAAGAACCGCACAGTAGCGACGAGTTACATGATCGAAGCGCTGCGCATCTACGATCACTATCGGTTCCGCGCGGCTCGGGAAGACGAAAAGAAAAAGGGCAAACAGGTGTTAGAGCTGAAGCAGCCGCCCAAGAAGCCTTCCGAGAAGCCATGGTGGCAGAAAGACTGGGATGATCCCATTCGTCGAAGGGATCGGGAATTGTTTGCCTAGAGACGGTCCGAAGGCGTTTCCTTGTCTGTTCAACTGGTGTGGCAAATGCCCCGGTCGGTCCTCCGGCGGCTTCGCCTGCGATAAAGACAGCGAAGTTTAGACCGCTGTCAGGACAAACGCGGCGGCTTCAACTCGCCGGCCAGCCATCCCAAGGCGTCGGTTTTCATCGGGTCTATCGGAACGGAGACTTTCTCCGTACGGTGACAGGTGCTGCACTCGTAGGTTCGCTCTTCAAAGCCGCGTTGGCCCGCAGAAATCCGGCCAAGTCCCATCCTGTGCTTGCAGGTGGGACACATCGGCCGCTCGGCATATGACACGTGCATTCCTCACACCCAAACTAAACGATAGGCGCGCCCCGACACTCTACTCTGTCCGCTATCTGACTCACTATTAAAATTTTGGCGCAAGTTTTGTTCGCCGAGGAACAAGCCCGAAAACAGCGGATTGATTTGGAGGTCACGACGCAAGGTGACCGGCACGGCCTTGCCCTCGCAATACCCCTAAGCCCCCCGGGTGGGGCCGTGCTCTTTACAGGGAATACACATGGACAAACCAACAGAAGAGCAAATCCGAAGCCGCGCTCATGAACTATGGGAGCAGGCCGGAAGGCCGGACGGGCGCGAAGACGCATTCTGGCATCAAGCCGAACGGGAGTTGAAGCAAACGGAAGGGCTCGGCACTACCGAGGACGCTCCCAAGCCGACGATGCTGTTTCCGGATTGATCCGGGCACGAAAAAGGGCGGCCCTTCAGCCGCCCTTTTGCTTAACCAGGGGCGTTATTGGCACAAGTGCCGTCGCCCATCTTCGCCGCGGAATGTCGTCCCCGGCTGGCACACGAAGCCGTTGCGGGCAGCATAGCTGTCGCCGTAGCCGCCGTAATAGGCATATGAATCCGCGCCGCGGAACGGTGCCGTCGCGGTCGCGCCTGCGGTCCCGATCGCGCCACCGACGATCCCGGCGGCTACATCGCCCGGCCAAAAGCCGCTGCCGTGGCGATACGCACGTTGGTGGCGATAATACGGGTTTGACGGATCGTTCTGATGGTTCACGACCTGTGCGCGGCTCGGAACGTCCTGCGCCATCACAGGCGTGGCGACAGCCGTCGCAAGCAACGCGGCGGCGGTCAGGAGTTTGAGTTTCGTCATCAAGCATTCTCCATCGTGGTGACAGGGAGCCAACCGATGGGATGGGGAGACGTTCCTGAATTAGACCGGCTTCACTTCAAACGGATGTGAAGTGCCGGTTCCCCGAGCGGGATCCGGCAATTGCCCGAGTCCAGATGTTCCTGCGGACAGCTAAACCGCAGGTCGAGTCAAATGTCGCAGTCAGGTCAGTTGCAGGGGTGCCGGCGCCGGTCCTGGCCTACATAGGTGGCGGCGCTCTGCGCGCAATGATTGGTCGAGGGCCCGTCGTAATAGGCGAACGTTCCGGGTGTTAGCCCCGGCCCGTAATTATGCAGGTAGCTGATCGGGTAGGGGAGCCCATAATTGCCACGGAGGTAGCCGCGCGCCTGCGCCAGGGTCGGTGCAATGGCCACGGCGGACAGGATGGCTGCGGCGGCAAAAATCTTCAATTTGGTCATTCAAGTTCCTCCGGGAGTCGGCTGAGCCGCCATTCTAAGGCAAGTTGGCTTGCCTTCCAGCGCAGAATGACCGAAAAACGCGGAAATTTGCCACGGGCGGGGATTTTTGGCCGGGCGGGGATGCTTAACCATATTAAAACACAGTATGGCCAGAGTCGTGCCGTCTGGTCCGGCTACGGGACCGGTTTTCGGCATCCCGGCAGTTTCTGGACCGTTTCCGCCCGATCCATGCGCATCACGCCCCTCGCTTTGCTGCTGCTCTCGCTGCTGGTCGCCGCACCGGCGCGAGCCGACCTGCGCATTACCCGCGATCACGGCGGCTATGTCGAGGAATACAAGGCAAAATACAAGCGCATCCGCGACCGCAAGGAGCGCGTGATCATCGATGGCATCTGCAATTCGGCCTGCACGCTGGTGTTCGGCATCGTGCCGATGAACAAGGTCTGCGTGACGCCGCGCGCCAGCGTCGGCTTCCATCAGGCCTATTACGACAAGGCGTTCACCTTCGGCATCAAGGTCACGAGTTCCGAAGGAACGTCAGACCTGATGTCCTATTACCCGCAAACGGTAAAAGACTGGATCCGCCGCAATGGCGGGCTGACCACCGAGATGAAGAAGATCAAGAACGGCATGGATCTCTGGAAGATCGTCGATCCCTGTCCGGAAGAGTTTTAGACTGCTGGCCAATCCAATATGTCAAAGCTCCGGGACATGAAGCGAAAGCCTGACCTGTCAGACGATATTGATCTCCTGCTAGGGGACCTCTGTAAGGAGTGGGGCTTTTGTAGCCGTTTGACCGCCAGAGGGTTGGTCGCGGCAGGAACGCTTCTCAGCGCTAGCGAATTTGCGCAGGCTGTTCTTCAGGCCGAGGGAATGAACCCCGAATATGAGGCGAACTGGATGAAACGCGTTCAGGAGCGATTTGTGTCGCGGTACGGCCCATCCGTTTCGCCAGAAAGCTACGCTCAGACGAAATCCGTGACCGATTGAGTCTCGCGTACCGAATGCGTCGGCTTCGCGGGGTATGATCGTTGATGTGTCCCGGACGCGGAGCAGCGTTCTTCACGCTGCTCCGCGTCCGGGACCCAACTCGCGTGGGCCCGGCTTGGCAGCGCACCACGCCGCAAGGGCGGCGCGCTGCACTGCATCCGGGGCACGAGAACTCGTGCTAAAACGTCACCACGCCGCGGATCGACTCGCCGCGCTTCATCAGCTCGAAGGCGTTGTTGATCTCGGCGAGCGGCATCACATGGGTGATCATCGGGTCGATCTCGATCTTGCCCTGCATGTACCAGTCGACGATCTTCGGCACGTCGGTTCGGCCCCTGGCGCCGCCGAACGCTGTTCCTTTCCACACCCGGCCGGTCACCAGCTGGAACGGCCGCGTTGAAATCTCGGCGCCTGCAGCCGCCACGCCGATCACGATCGACTGGCCCCAGCCGCGATGGCAGGCTTCCAGCGCCTGCCGCATCACCGTGACGTTGCCGGTGCAGTCGAAGGTGTAGTCGGCGCCCCCGATCTGGTCGGCGCCGGCCTTCGTCATATTGACGAGGTGCGGGACGAGGTCCTTGCCGAGTTCCTTCGGGTTGACGAAATGGGTCATCCCGAAACGTTCACCCCACGCCTTGCGGTCGTTGTTGATGTCGACCCCGATGATCATGTCGGCACCGGCAAGCCGCAGGCCCTGCAGCACGTTAAGCCCGATGCCGCCGAGGCCGAACACGATCGCCTTGGCGCCTTCCTCGACCTTGGCGGTGTTGATGACCGCGCCGATGCCGGTGGTGACGCCGCAGCCGATGTAGCAGACCTTGTCGAAGGGGGCGTCCTCGCGGATCTTCGCCACCGCGATTTCCGGCAGCACCGTGTAATTGGCAAAGGTCGAGGTGCCCATGTAGTGATGCACGGGCTTGCCGCCGATCGAGAACCGCGAGGTGCCATCGGGCATCAGGCCCTGGCCCTGCGTGGTGCGGATCGCGGTGCACAGGTTGGTCTTGCGCGACAGGCAGGACGGGCACTGCCGACATTCCGGTGTGTACAGCGGAATGACGTGATCGCCCCGTTTTACGCTGGTGACGCTCTGGCCGACATCCACTACGACGCCTGCGCCTTCATGGCCGAGGATCGCCGGGAACAGTCCTTCCGGATCGGCGCCGGACAGCGTGAACTCGTCGGTGTGGCAGACGCCGGTGGCCTTGATTTCAACCAGCACTTCGCCTTCGCGCGGCCCTTCGAGCTGGACGGTTGTTATTTCCAGCGGTTGGCCTGCGGCAACGGCGACGGCGGCGCGAACATCCATGGCAATTCCTCGTTCTCGTTTCTCGTGTGCGTTCGATTGTCGTATGTCCGATCGCACGGGCCAGCCGGCAGTATCGGTCATTGCCGCATAGCACAGGATCGGGCACTGAGGGCGGCAAATGAATCAGGACCCTGAAAATCTGGCCGCGCGAGCGGCGCCGGCAGTCTTTGTCGTGCTCTGGAGTACCGGCTTTATCGGCACCAAATACGTCCTGAACGGTGCCGAACCGCTGACCTATCTCGCGATCCGCATGGTGTTGGTGGTCGCGCTGATGGCGATCATCGTCGCGATCGCGCGACCGCAATGGCCGGACCGGTCGGGCATCGGGCACAGCGTGGTCGCGGGCCTGTTGGTACACGGGTTTTATCTGGCCGGTACCGCGGTCGCGATCGCCCATTCGATCCCCGCCGGCCTCTCCGCGCTGATCCCGGGCCTGCAACCGATCCTGACCTCGACGCTGGCGAACCGCTGGCTCGGCGAGCGTGTCACGCCGCGGCAATGGAGCGGACTGCTGCTCGGGCTCGCCGGCGTGGTGCTGATCCTGCATAACCGGCCGATGAGCGGGGAGGCGGGCTGGGGTTGGCTGGCCTCGGGCGTATCGCTGGTCAGCATCACGCTGGGAACGCTCTACCAGCGGCGCTACTGCGGCAATATCGACTGGCGTGCGGGCAATCTCGTGCAGTTCGTCGCGGTCGCGGTCTTGTTCGCCGCCGGCGCATGGCTGTTCGAGAGCGGTGTCGTGCATTGGACCAGCGAGTTCGTGCTGTCGGTGATCTGGCTCGCGGTGGTGCTGTCGATCGGATCGATCGGACTGTTGTACTGGTTGATCCGGCGCTCGGCGGCAACCTCGGTGGCAAGCCTGTTCTATCTGGTGCCGGCGGTAACCGCGGTCATGGCCTACGTGCTGTTCGGCGAGCGGCTCGATTCGGTGGCGATAGGCGGCATGGTGGCCTGCGCCGCCGCGGTGTTTCTGGTCAACCGGCGCGCGTAAACGTAACCGGTTATATTGCGGGAACAGAGGCCTCCAGGGTCGGGTCTGAAGGCCTCTGCGAGTTAAGGAGGCGGGCGCGATCAGCGCTTCGACTTCTTGGCCTTCTTTTTCTTCTTGGCTGTTTTCTTGGCGGCCTTTTTCGCAGTCTTCTTGACTGCTTTTTTGCTCTTCTTCGCTGAGGACTTCTTGGCCGCCTTTTTTGCCTTTTTGGCTTTCTTGGCCTTCTTCGGCGTTACCTTTTTTGCGGCTTTCTTGGCGGCCTTCCTGACTTTCTTGACCGCCTTCCTCGCCGTTTCCGTGGTTACGGTTGCGGCGGTGCTCAGCGCATCCGCCATCTGTTCGAGAATTGGTGTATCGTCGTCCATGTCATCCCCCAAGGCTGATCGAAGTGATTACGATAGCGGGATTCGTTGGCGCGTCAAACGGACGCCGCTTTCCGGACCTTGCTATAGGCGGCGAGCGCGCGTTCGCGGCCATCTCGATGATCGATGATCGGCTGAGGGTACGTCTTACCTGGCTCCACGCCCGCGGCGGCAAGTTCAAGTGGCGTCGCACGCCAAGGCTGATGAATCAGGCTTGAGGGCAGCCGTGCGAGTTCGGGCACCCAGCGCCGGACGTAGTGGCCATCGGGATCGTACCTCTCGCCCTGCAAAGTCGGATTGAAGACACGGAAATAGGGCGCCGCGTCGGCGCCGCAGCCGGCGACCCATTGCCAGTTGGCGGGGTTACTACCGGGGTCGGCATCGACCAGCGTATCCCAAAACCACCTCTCTCCCTGGCGCCAGTCGATCAGGAGATGCTTGACCAGGAACGAGGCTGCGACCATCCGCACGCGGTTGTGCATGACGCCGGTGTGCCAGAGTTCGCGCATGCCCGCGTCGACGATAGGATAGCCGGTTTGACCGAGCTGCCAGGCCCGGAGCGCCTTGTCGTCACGTCGCCATGGAAAGGCGTCGAAGGAAGGCCGCAGATTGCGCTCGGCGAGGTCGGGCACGTCGAACAGCAGATGGCGACAGAATTCGCGCCAGCCGAGTTCGCTCAGAGTCTGTCCGGAGAGATCATGCTGGATTGCATAGTTTTCTCAACATGAGTCTGATTGAAGCGAGGCGCAGAAATGCAAGCGCCTTTCGATTGAGATT
>LNAP01002841.1_pt1 | contig 16923 bp, 15 predicted proteins | sample 602601 | NCBI WGS metagenome assembly LNAP01 (sample SAMN02440304, study PRJNA202911) | soil metagenome | biome: Subtropical and temperate rainforests or woodlands; isolation source: soil samples (1 kg each in a 20% v/v slurry with milli Q water) were... ... | reverse complement strand
TGAAGAATGGCTACGGCCAATACCTAAAGCGCATTCTGATAGAGACAGTGTACTGATGATTGCTACACGCCTGGCTATTCCCGACGTAGTTCTGTTCGAGCCAAAAGTATTCGGCGATGAGCGCGGATTTTTTTTGAAAGCTTCAATCAGCAGCGCTTCGAAGCGGCAATTGGCAGCAGAGTCAACTTTGTGCAAGACAACCATTCGCGCTCGGCCGAAAGAGTGCTGCGCGGGCTGCATTGCCAGATCAATGTGTCAGGATAATTGGCAAAATCAAATGGACTATCTATGAATCCGCATGCCCCACAGTCTGTGCAGCCGCTAGTAATGGTTGCGTCTATCTACAAAAATAGAAATCTTATTTTCAATCTGATTAAACGAGAGGTGATGGGCCGCTACAGGGGGTCCGCAATGGGGTTGCTGTGGTCATTTTTCAACCCTGTCTTCATGCTGACTATCTATACATTCGTTTTCAGTGTTGTATTTAAAGCGCGCTGGGTCGGGGGCTCGGACTCCAAGGTTGAATTTGCCCTCGTATTATTCACGGGCTTATTAGTATTTAATCTTTTTTCCGAGGTAATCAATCAAGCTCCTAGTTTGATCTTGAATAATACAAACTACGTCAAGAAGATTATCTTTCCTTTGGAAATATTGCCTATAGTAGCGCTTGGAGCTGCTGCATTTCATATGTCAGTAAGCCTTGTTGTTTGGCTTATATTCTATTTTCTGTTTTTCTCTATTCCAGATTGGACTGCTTTACAGCTGCCTTTAGTATTGATTCCGTTGATGTTGATGACTCTTGGGCTTGCTTGGTTGCTCGCCTCACTAGGTGTTTATCTGCGTGACGTCGGTCAGATTATTGGCGTAGTCACAATGACGCTAATGTTCCTCTCTCCTATCTTTTACTCTATAGATTCTTTACCGTTGGAGTATCAGGACATCATGCACCTCAATCCGCTCACTTACATCGTTGAAGAAACACGTAACGTCATGATCTGGCACAAGAGCGTTAACTGGCCCCTGTGGGTTTTTTGGACCGTACTTTCGACTTTGATTGCTTGGCTGGGTTTCGCTTGGTTCCAGAAGACTAGAAAGGGGTTTGCCGATGTCATCTGATATCGTTATCAAGGTTGAAAGTCTTAACAAGTGCTACCAGATATATGATCAACCTCGAGACAGGCTTAAGCAGTTTGTGCTGCCTGGCCTTCAGCGCCTATTGGGTTTTCCACCTAAAAATTTTTACCAAGAGTTCTGGGCGGTCAAGGATGTATCGTTCGAAGTCAGAAAGGGCGAGGCAGTCGGAATTATTGGTCGCAACGGTAGCGGGAAAAGTACGCTACTGCAGATGATAACTGGAATCCTTTCTCCGACATCAGGAAGTGTGAGTACGCAGGGACGAATTGCTGCTCTCTTAGAGTTAGGCTCTGGTTTTAATCCGAGCTTCACTGGCCGAGAGAATGTTTATCTAAATGGTGCGCTACTCGGTTTTACTCGTGATCAGGTTGATAATAAGTTTGATGCTATAGCTGGTTTTGCTGATATTGGTATGCACTTGGATCAGCCTGTAAAAACATATTCTAGCGGCATGATGCTGCGACTTGCCTTTGCAGTTCAAGTACAAGTAGAGCCAGATATATTAATAATTGACGAAGCACTAGCTGTAGGTGATGCACTTTTTCAAAAGCGCTGTTTTCAGCGCATTGAGAAATTGCTATCCGATGGTACTACTCTGCTTTTTGTATCCCACGATCAAGAGAGTATTCGGACCTTGACCAATCGGGCCGTCTTTCTGAGTAAGGGGCGAATGGCTGCTTACGGCGCATCATCAGAAGTTGTGCTGGAGTACCGCAGGCAGCTTCATGTCGATGAGTCATCCTATTTCAGCGACGTCGCCAAGCAACTTGCTGACAAAGCGGCACAAGCGAGTATCGTAGCTTCAGAGGTTGTGGTCGGGGCGCCAGTCCTCAAAGCTGGGGAAGGCCTGTCGTTCGCTACATCGAGATCAGATCAGCTCTCGTTCGGCGATGGGGAGGCGAAGATACTCAAGGTTGAAACACTGGGTGCGGATGGTATGCCCGCAACTGTTTTTTATCCTGGAGATATTATCCGAATCAGAGTCACCTGCCAGTCCGCGATTAATACCGATAAACTGAATGTTGGTATTCGCATCCGGAACAAGGAAGGGGTGAAAATTTATTCGTGGGGAACGCTCAATCAAGATATGGCGGAGCGCGCTCGCAATAGTAGCGATGATATTTTTTGGTCGCGTCAGGCTACGGCTGGCGAAATTTTTGATGTTGAATTAGAAATGCAATGTTCTTTGGGCGTTAATCTATATGAAATTCAGGGTTCCATTTCTTATGAAGAAACCCCGGATTACACGGCCCAACGTATTTTGCATTGGGTTGACGAAGCTGCTTTTTTTCAGGTCCTTATGAGGCGCGAGGAGTATTTCTTCGGTGGCGTGATCGATCTGAAGATGATGGCTCGTTGGTAACGACTAGAGCCTGTAGTGAAGTCTTTACAAGTGATGATTATAAGTATTTTGGAAATTACCGATGACCATTGAGCAGACTGAATACATTTTTGATTTCAAAGCTCAAGCAACTCAGATCTTGATGACCTGTGGCCATTGCCGGGTACTTCTCATTGGCGGAGCCCACAAGGCGCTATTGCGTGAGTTGTGGCTTGCTGGCCTTGATGCCAGTGCTTATGAGTTTTCGGATCCCATACGGAATTCAGAATTCCACCTTCCGTTTTCGGACGAGTCCTTTGATGCTGTCGTTTCCTTCGGGGAGATCGAGTTGTTAGCTGACACCTCACTGCCTGCCGTGCTCGAGGAAGTTCGTCGTGTGACACGGCGTTCGCTAATACTACTCATCGATACCACTAGGCAGGGGGGGGCTCCGCTGAAGAACCGTCTAGGCTGGGAGGTCAGTTGTTTCGATGCGGGATTTCGTAAGCATCCCCTTTACTATCGAAGCAACGACTATGCCTCTCTGGAAAATGATGGCGAGCAGTTTTTCATTCCCCTCGAGAAACTGCCTACGGAAGCTTTGGCGCACTATCCGATGGCGTCGTTGCGGGAAGAACGCGATCTGCACATGGACATGCTGCGCGAGTCAGGAAGCAGGTCCGATGCGCACGTCGGACGCTACCATTTCGCAGCTAGTTTTATTCGCCCGGGTGACGCGGTTTTGGATGCAGCTTGCGGTCTTGGTTACGGGACTTATGTCATCCGCAGCGAGACGCAAGCACGCAGCTTCATTGGTATTGATGCGAGCGAATATGGCATTGATTACGCTCGACTCAACTTTGGAGGAGAGGCGACGTCGTTTCTCCAGGGTATGCTACCGGATTGTCTAGCGAGTATTCCGGATAGCTCGATCGATCATGTTCTGTGTTTCGAAACGCTCGAGCACGTGCAAGATCCTGTCGGTCTGCTGGCCGAGTTCCAGCGAGTGTTAACTCCAGGCGGGCGTCTGACTTGCAGCGTCCCGAATGACTGGAGTGACGAAACCGGTACCGATCCGAATCCCTTTCACTTTCATGTGTACGACAAGGCGCGTTTTGCTGGCGAGCTTAGCCAGTTTTTCGATCTAGAACGCCTGGTGGCCCAAACCGCAGATCGCGTCAAGCAGCCTGGCGGCTCCTGTGTGTGGTTGAAGCGGCCACGTTCTTTGATCGACATAGAGGTAGAGCAGAACACAGTTGAGGCCGAATGGTTGCTAGCGGTGGTAACAAAGAGTCCACTAGATGGTCGCCATGTGCCGTATAGCGAGCAGGTATTTTCCATCGATGAGCAGCGGCAAGCCGGTAATGCATTGGCCTTTGCTCGGGACTACTCCAATCCTTGGCTGATCCGTGCACTGGTTTCCATCGGATTGCGTACCGAAAATACCACCCTCAGGGGGCGCTGGGCCGAGGCCATATGGGCCGATCCTGAGGCCGGCTCTGCCGATCGAGGCGCAGCACTGTGCGTGCTGGTCTATATGGCATTGGAAGGGGCGCGCAATGCCTCGGACGACGGACTGCTGGGTGACATCGATTGTTATCTCACTGATGTAGCTAACGAGACTAACCACACAGTTCTTCGCTGGCGGGTCTCGCTGATGTACGCCGGTGGACTACTGGCCTTGTCAATCGGAAGACGAGAGATAGCGGGCCGTTTCTTAGCAGGCGTCATAGCGACACCTGTCGCTGAGTACAGTTCTACTTTACTCACTAAGCCTGCTGAGGCGGCTTACCTCCTAGGGCTACTTTTGGTAGCTGAAGGGCGAGATGCTGAGGCTCATAAAACGTGGTGGCAGGCGTTCCAGCGGATCATTACCTCCCTAGGGGATAGGCTGACGCGAGGTTATGACTCCACACCGCCTGCTTTCGAGATCAGAGAGATGGCCGCAGCACTCTCTCTGTGCGGTCGCCTGGTGGCTGCGGCTACTCACGGGGGGGAGCAACTACGCCGTCCAAGCGTTTTTTACGATGCATGTCACGCAGACAGCTTGTTTCAAATGCAGTCCTTAATTGGTGTTGAAGCTGTGCTGGCTAATCTGCGCCGGGATTTTCTTAATCAGCTATCCGGTATCGGCGATATCAAGAACGGCAAGGAGTGGCTCGAGGCTCAGTGGAAGGCGTCGGAGGACGAGCGGGGTCGACAGCAGGAGACGCTAGCTGCACTGCAGACAGGCAAGGAGTGGCTCGAGGCTCAGTGGAAGGCGCAAGCGATCGAAGTTGATAGTATGCAGCAGTGTATTGCGGCGCAGGTGTCGCAGATTGGTCAACTTAAGGCAATACTCGTGGCGACAGAAAGTCAGCAGGATGTGTTGGATGCGGAAAATATGCGCCTGTCTTTCGAGCTGCAGCTTGCTCAGGAAAAGGCCGCCAAGTTGAAGCAAAGCCTATTTTTTAAGGTCGCCAGGAAGCTTGGGTTTGTTAACTATTTTTGATTTTTGGATGTGCAACGTGAACGAGTTTTTCTTTTCTACTTGCCATAACTTTTGTGATGCTTGCGGGTACACTATCAAAAGCTGATGCAATTAAGTAGCTAGCAGGTATAAACACGGCTTTCAGGCCTAAGTGATTAAATAAAGCAGGAAAGAGCTTGGCAAATGAATAGAAACGACCCCGTCGATGTGAGTCTCCTAATAACCTTCCACAGCGAAGGTGTGCTTGCACATGCTACATTGAATTCCGTCGAGCGCTGCCGAAAATACGCTGAAACTGCAGGAATTACTACGGAATACGTGTGGGTGCTGGATGCTGTTAACGACGAGACTCGCGAGGTTCTAATGACGCACCCCGCCGCAGCCGGTAACGTCAAGATCGTGGAAGTGGCCAACTGTGATGCAGGCCCCTCTCGCAACGCGGGTATCCAGGTGGCCCGTGGGACTGCGGTAGCCATTCTGGACGGCGATGACTATTTTTCGACGAATTGGATCGAGCGCGCCTGGTTCTTCCTCAAGGAATATGGCGATAAGGCTATCCTGCACCCCGAGTTCGTTGTAAATTTCGGCGCGCATTCGGCTTATTGCTGGCAGGTCGACCAAGCGGGCCAGTATTACGAACGGGATGGTCTTCTCGTGAATAACTACTGGACGTCGTGGACCTTCGCGAAGCGTTCGCTTTACCTGGCGTGCCCTTATTCAGTGTCTCGTCCTCTCCAGACTGGGTTCGGCTATGAAGATTGGCACTGGAACTGCGAATCGATCGCCGCTGGATATGAGCATCGCCTGGTATGGGGAACGGTGGGCTTTTATCGCCGAAAAAAAGTAAGCCGTGTTACTGCGGATACTGCTCTAGGAGCAATTATTCTTCCAACTAATCTCTTCGCCAATAATGCACACTGTAAGGAAATACCATGAACCGTCGCAGTGTATTCATGTTTATGCGGTTCATGCACTTGGCGCTTGACCGTATACTCTCAACTTTTTTCGGCAGAAGGTTTCGCCAGAACTTCATCCGGGTTAGCTATTGGATAAAAAATTCCCTGTTTCCTGAATATGGTACCTATGTCCCGACACCGTCGGAAATCGGGCCGATTCCGCAGAGTGTCGTCTGGATGCCGCCCGCGATTCCTGGTTGGGTACTGGACGAGATGAAGGATTTAGCACGGGATATCGACCCCATCCTGTATCCAACGGATCAGTTCATAGCTAACTGCCAATATTACTCCTTTCCCGTCCTGCCGCGTCCCGGCAAAATTTACCTGGAGCTTATGCAGCGCTGCTCATCAGACCATTACACCCATTGCTTCGCGATCCCCTGGCTGAAGCGTGGAGGATCTGATTTGGTGACGCTCAAGCATATCGAGACGGCTGCCCGGATACCGGGCGGGAAGGTGCTAGTTATGATGACCGAGTCGGGGGATTCCCCTTGGGTGTCGCGGATTCCCTCCTGTGTCGATGTCGTCGATGCCTCGCGCTTCGCGAGAGATATTTCCCACGATGAGCTGCTTCTGCTTATCGTGCGGATGCTGGTCCAGTTGCAGATCGACACTCTGCATATCATCAATTCCCGGCACGTCTGGGAGGTAGTGTGCCGCTATGGTCTCGCCGTGACCCAACGCACCCGTATATTTGCGTCGATCTATTGCGACGATTACGACCGCTATGGTCAGCCAGTGGGTTTTGCTCGCCAGTATCTGCCGGACTGCTATCACCGGCTGATGACCGTTTTTACCGACAACAGTGCTTTCCCGGCACTGCTGCGCAAGACCTACGGCTACAGCCCCGACCTGTTCCGTGTTCTCAAGAGTCCGGTCGATGTGTCGCTGGCGGAGGCCAGGAGGCCAGAAGGCCGCAAGGTGCTCTGGGCCGGGCGACTAGATCGTCAGAAGCGCCCCGACCTGCTGCTGGCGGTAGCGAAGGCGCTGCCCGACGTAGAATTCCACGTTTATGGAGATGCGGTGCTCGATTACAAAACCGGCGTTGTCGGTAGCCTCCAGAAACTGAAGAACGTCCGCATGCTGGGGAGCTTCGACGGTGTCGAGAGCCTTCCGTTTGCTGACTTTCCGGTCTTTTTGTATACATCTCAGTGGGATGGGACGCCGACGATGGTCATCGCTGCCGCTCTGGCATGCATTCCCATCGTTGCGTCTTGCGTGGGTGGTGTCGGTGATATCGTGACCGAGGCGCGAGGCTACCCTGTTGCGGATATCGAGAACGTCGCACTGTATGTCGCGCGAATCAACGAGGCGCTCGACAATCAGATGAACGCTGAGGCGAAGGCTGCAGCAGCCCGTGAGTACGTGAAGTGCGAGCACTCGGATGCGGCTTTTGCCTGCGCCATAGCTGCTACTCATGGTTACATGCCGGCAGACGCCGGTAGTAGGGGCATCACTACTGGAGGTCTAGAACCATGCAGTGCCTAGTGCTTGGAGCCGGTGGTTTCATCGGCACAAACTTGTGTCGGTCACTGCTAATGAAGGGGCATACTGTACGTGCCTTTGGCCGTCGCCAGTCTTTTCCTGAGGCGCTGCGCGGTTGCGACTGGATACCGGGTGACTTCGCCGACCCCGCCAGCCTAGCAAGCACCATCAGTGGTTGCGATGTGGTTTTCCATTTAGTGAACGCCACTACCCCGGCTAGCGCTAACGTCGATAAGGTCGCCGACCTCAACGCCAATGTTGCTAGCACCCTACACCTGCTTGAGGCGTGTCGCGAAACTGGCGTGAGTCGTGTTGTTTTCGTGTCATCTGGTGGCACCATTTACGGAATCCCCGATCAGGTTCCGACACCTGAGACCGCGTCCACCAACCCTATTACTGCCTATGGCATTAGCAAGTTGGCAATTGAAAAATACCTCGGACTCTATGAGTACCTCCACCACCTTGATTACCGTGTGCTGCGGGTGGCCAATCCCTTCGGCCCCTACCAGACGGCGCTGAAAAATCAGGGGGTCATTGCAGCATTCGTTCGTCGTGCGCTAACTGGTCAGCATATTGAAATGTGGGGCGACGGTTGCGTCATTCGTGATTACATCTACATCGACGATGTGGTCGAGGCGCTTATCTTGGCTGCCACTCATCAGGGACCAAACCGCATCTTCAACATTGGCAGCGGTGAGGGCCGCAGCCTTAATGACATCGTTGCCGCGATTGCTAGATTGCTTGAAGTTGATATTCTGGTAGAACGCCGTCCGGCACGCTCAGTTGACGTGCCTGTTAGCATTCTCGACACAACGTTGGCCGCCCAAGATTTGACCTGGCAGCCAAGTACCCAATTTGAAGAAGGTCTGCGCGCTACTATTGCATGGATGAAATCCATGCATTGATATGAAGTTGGTTGTCAGCAAGGTCGCGAGTGACTCATCGGCAGGTGCGGTTGTTCCAGTTATAAATGCGATCAAGGCGTTTGCCGGGCGCGCCCAGGAGGCCGAAAAAGCCTGAGGGATGCCGTCGGTTGGGTTGGGTGGAAGTGGGCCGTTATCTGCGGTGCGCGAGTGCTGGACTGTTGGCCATGATCTGGTTGTTGGCGGTGTTTATGACGCCCCGCGGCAGCGAAATGGCTGATTTGCGAGCGAATGCCACTGACCTGGAGCGGCGCGGTGGCAAGCTCAAACTGAGCACCTGCGAGAAACGGCTGTGTGCCCGGATCGATGCCAAGGCGAGCGAAGTGGTCTACGGAGAGAACGGTGAAAAATGGATGATTCTCGATGGGTACTGACATGCCTCACTCTTTGTGGGGATCCAATCAGGTTGAGCAGGTGAGGTATGGACTGCGTTACGACTCTGTGATCAGCCATGTCACAGCATGCCTTGTCAGTCAATTTAATAGCCATTTCCGGTGAAGATATGTGCCATCCGTGGTAATTTTGCGCGCAAATGAAAGCTCGCATGCCTTTTAGTGGCCTTTGCTAAGGTCCCCATTGTTTTCCGGGGTTTATTTTTTTGAGCATCCAATAATCAGGGAAGAGTTCTTGTGACTGTCCATATTGCACCTACCGTTCTTCCGCTTATTGTCGATCTCGACGGTACCCTGCTTCGCTCCGATCTGCTGATGGAAACAGGTATGGCTTTTGTTCGGCATAAGCCCTTGAGCCTGTTTAAACCCTTTATTTGGTTGACCAAAGGCAAGGCAGTTTTAAAGGAATGCCTCTCCAATGCCACCAATATTGATGTCAGTGTCCTGCCTTTCGATCCTGCGGTCATTGAACTAATTGAAGTCGAGCGGCGTAACGGTCGGACCGTAGTGCTCGCGACAGCCAGCCATTACAGCCTGGCCGAACGTATTGCGGAACATCTTCAATTGTTTGACCAAGTGTTAGCCTCTGATAGCGAGCGAAACCTGTCGTGCCATCGTAAACGCGATCTATTGGTCGAGCACTATGGTGAGCAGGGCTTTGATTACGTGGGTAACTCTCATGACGACGTCCCTGTTTGGGCGGCTGCCCGGAAGGCTTATGTGGTCAATCCTGAATCCGGTGTTGAGCGTAGCGCTCGGGCACAGGGCAATGTCGTACAGGTGATTAACTCCAATCCTTCTGGGCTGAAGGACTGGTTGAAGGCGTTGCGGCTGCACCAGTGGATGAAGAATGCGTTGATTTTCGTACCTCTAATGGCGGCCCATCAACTGACCAACCCTATGCTTCTATGGCAGGGAGTATTGGCCTTTCTGTTTTTTGGGCTATGTGCCTCTAGCGTCTATCTGCTTAATGACTTATTGGATCTCGCCGATGACCGGCATCATCACTCCAAACGGAATCGCCCTTTTGCCGCTGGGCGATTGTCGATCAAGTCCGGGCTACAGCTCTTTCCCGTATTATTGGTTGGCGCTTTTTCCGGGGCTGCATGGCTTCTGCCTTGGGAGTTTTCCGGAATCCTCATGGCATACTACATATTAACTCTCGCCTATTCGCTGTCATTGAAACGACAGATGGCTATCGATGTGATCGCCCTGGCTGCGCTTTATACCCTGCGCATCATAGCTGGCGCGGCAGCATTCGGTTTGGAACTGACATTCTGGATTCTGGCGTTCTCGATGTTCATGTTCCTGAGCCTCGCACTGGTTAAGCGCTACGCAGAACTTCGCGAAGCAAGGCGCAAGGGCGATACCGGGAAAACCCGTGGGCGAAGCTACTATCCCGCCGACCTGGAAATGATTTCCTCGCTGGGCGCGTCTTCCGGTTATCTAGCGGTAATGGTCTTGGCTCTGTACATCCATGATCAGGCTACAACCGGGCTTTATGCCCACCCGCAAGTGATCTGGCTAGCCTGCCCGCTGCTCTTGTTCTGGATCACTCGAGTGTGGATGCTCACTCATCGCGGGCAAATGCATGATGACCCTGTAGTGTTCGCCATCCGCGACCGCATCAGTCTAGTCGTTGGCGCTTTGTTTGGGCTGGTGTTCTGGGTGGCAACATGAGCAGTCCGCTGTACTCTTGGGGATGCTATCCCTATACCCCGCAGACTGCACACGCGTGTAGCTGGCGTAGAGAAGTCGCGGCTCTGCGCGATGGTGTTGTCGCCACGCATGGGAACACCCTGCCATATGGCAACGGACGTAGTTATGGAGATAGTTGTCTAGCCGCGAGCAATCAAGTGTTGCACATGCGAGTCCTAGATCGCTTCATCCAGGTCGATTGGCAGCAGGGTACCGTGCGAGCAGAGGCAGGTGTAACCCTCGCCGAGATCCTAGCGATTGCCATCCCGCAGGGCTGGTTCCTATCAGTCACACCGGGCACCCAGTTCGCCACCCTCGGCGGGGCCATCGCTAACGATGTCCATGGCAAGAACCATCACCTGCGCGGCACCTTTGGCAACCATGTGCGGCGCTTGGGTTTGTTGCGACATAACGAAGAACCTATTACCTGTTCCCCTACCGAGTATCCAGAGTTCTACGCCGCCACTATAGGGGGGTTAGGTCTGACTGGGATTATCGTGTGGGCAGAAATTCAGCTTATCCCCATCCGCACCAGCCAGATCGATAGCACCGTAGTGCGTTTCAGCAACCTAGGCGAATTCTTCAGCCTGTCCGCCGAACTTGATCACCAGCATGAATACAGCGTCGCCTGGATCGACTGCCTGGCAAAAGACACTCAGACCGGGCGTGGCGTATTCATCGTGGGTGACCACGCACGTTATGGTTCACTGGAAGTGGACGAGCGAGCGAAGTTGAGCATGCCGCTGACGCCGCCAGTGTCTTTAATCAACAACCTGTCATTGCGAGCTTTCAATGATATGTATTGGAGGGTGCATCCTGCCCAGAGCACACGTAAACGCGGTAACTACGAGCCCTTCTTTTATCCGCTGGATCGCATACTGCATTGGAACCGTATCTACGGGCGCCGAGGTTTCCAGCAATACCAATGCGTGATACCCGACGCAGTAGCCGAGGTAGTCATGCGCGAATTGCTCGAAGCTATTGCCGAATCTGGCCAAGGCTCGTTTCTCGCCGTGCTCAAACGCTGTGGCAACATAGCCTCGCCAGGCCTGCTGTCTTTCCCGCTACCAGGAACTTCACTGGCATTGGATTTTCCGCAAAAAAATGATCTGAAGCCGCTGTTCGCTCGGCTGGATGCGATTGTGCGGGAGTCTGGTGGCCGGCTATATCCGGCTAAGGATGCACATATGAACGGCAGCGACTTCCGCCAGGCCTATCCGGCTTGGGAGCAAGTGGAAACCCTGCGCGACCCATCTCTGATGTCTAGCTTCTGGAAGCGAGTCACCGAATGAAACGAGTTCTAATTATTGGGGCCACCTCGGCCATTGCGACGGCTTGTGCCCGGTTGTGGGCTGGGCAAGGTAGTGAGTTTTTTCTCGTCGCTCGCAACAACGAAAAGCTTGAGCAAACCGCAGCTGATCTGCAAGCACGCGGAGCTCTGAAAGTAACCACCTACAATATGGATGCGACTGAACTGGCTGCGCATCCAGCAATGTTAGACAGCTGCATAAACGCCTTGCAGCAAATCGATATTGCTTTGATCGCGCATGGAACCCTTCCAGATCAACAAGCCTGTGAGCAGAATGTTAATGTGGCAATCCAGGAGTTTGTCAATAATGGCACTTCCGTTATCGCCATTCTAACCTTACTTGCAAACCAGTTTGAGTCTCAGCGGTGTGGCGCCTTGGCAGTTATCTCCTCGGTAGCGGGTGATAGAGGGAGACCTTCTAACTATCTTTATGGAACTGCCAAGGCCGCAGTATCTACGTTCTGTGAAGGTTTGCGTGCGCGATTATTCAAAGTTGGAGTCCACGTTATTACCATAAAGCCAGGTTTTGTGGATACGCCCATGACCAAGGGGTTACATCTACCGGCTGTGCTGGTTGCTAAACCAGAGCAAGTTGCTCTGCGTATCGTTTCAGGTATTGAGCGAAAATCTACAGTTTTGTACGCTCCTGGATTTTGGGCGTTAATAATGCTGATAATAAAACTCATACCTGGCTCCATATTTAAAAGAATAAATATATAGTATGAAGGATAATCACAGGAGTTTAGTTTGATGTTTGAAGGTGTTAAGGTTTGTGAGCGAACAAAGATTATATTTGTAGGGGCTTTTTTAGGTTTGCTCCTTAGCAAAGGAATGGCGTTGATCCCAGGACTTGGGCTTGATGACTATGCTGCACTGCAGCAGGATAGAAATCCTCTTTTCTATATTTCACAGGGAAGATACTTTCAAGCAGTCATACAATTAATATTAACAAATATAAACATTAGTCCCACATCAATATACTGGCCGGTTGAAATACTATTTTTTATTTCTGCAGCAGTAGCGATTACAGGAGGGATAGTATTCACTACTCGGCGGCAGGGATCTGCTTACATTCAGGCGGGAGTTGCGGCAATTATAGGGTCGCACCCGTACATTTCTGAGTACTTTTCTTTTCGCGAGTCATTAATTACACAAGGCTTATCATTTTTATTTTTGGCGGTTTTTTTTATAAGATTGTTAAATATAGAAAAAGATAATGAGATTAGATTTTCTAATATTAAATGGCTGGCGATTATTCTTGTGCTGATTGCGAGCACACAGCAAACGGTATTTCTAGTAGCATTATTTTTTGTTTTAACCAGATTTGCAATAGATACTACATATGCTGGAGGGATTAAATATGTAGGCCGCGCGCTACGCGCGAATTATGCGCTGTTTTCTATATTTGCGATTTCTGCAGTTATTTATGGGGTAATATTTTTCTCTACTGGGAAGTTGTTTAATATTTCTGGCGATGGCAGGGGGAATCTAATTGGCGTAATTGATTTTTATCCGAGAGTGCTAAATGTTATTTCATTGATCAATAATGTTATGTTTGAAGGTGAGCCGGTACTTTCAAAATCTGTAAAAATCGTTCTTTTGATAGCAGTGTTTGGCTCGATTTTAAGAGTTGGATCTAAAACACCACAAGCTGCCTTAATAGCTGTTGTTCTATTTTCCACTCTTATGTTAGGTAGTGTAATTCTAGTCGCTATCTCTAAAACTTGGTGGCCAGTACCGCGTGCAATATATGGCGTTTCTTTTGCTTTCGGCTTGACGTTGATATACACATCAGTTTTTATAGATGATTGGCAAAAATCTTTTTTCTCAATTATATCAGTCTCGGCGATTGGCTTATCATTTCATAGCAGCTCAATGCTGTATGATCAATATCGACTGAATAGATGGGATTTATGGACTGCTGGTAAAATAGTTTCTGATTTAACTAGCAGGAATGTAATGTCAGATAAAAAAATAATACTGGTTGGGGCTCACTGGAATTACCCTGTAGGACTTAAGACTGTCGAGGGTGATTTAAATATTTCAGCTCTTTCAGTATCTTGGTCGGTCAAATATCTTATAGGGGAATCTACCGGAATGGTATGGGATGTTACAAGTGTTGCGAGTAATGATATATGCAAGCCAGGTTTATTTTGGCCATCACCAGAGTCTATTCATGTTTACCCTGAAGAGGTAGTTGTGTGTATGGGGAGCAGATAGGTTGAAAAATATAAATTTTGAACAAAAAATCGTTATCCCGGGAGGCGCTGGTCTTGTTGGGCAAAATCTTGTGGCCCGTCTTAAGGCCCGTGGATATACCAAACTGACTGTCCTTGATAAGCACCATAAGAATATTGAAATATTGAAATTGGTTCAGCCTGATATAACAGTAGAATATGCTGATTTGGCAGAACCTGGTGACTGGCAACGACACTTCGTTGGTGCGGATGTTGTAGTCATGCTACAGGCGCAGATTGGTGGCAATGACTATCAGGAATTTGTGCGTAACAACGTAGACTCCACTGCTCTGATCCTTGAGGCGATTAAGGTTAATAAAGTCCCGAGCCTTGTACATATAAGTTCTTCGGTGGTGGAGTCAGCGTCCGATGACTTTTACACCAAAACCAAGAAAGATCAGGAGCGCATGGTGCTAGACAGCGATGTTGTCTGCCCAGTGTTACGTCCTACGTTGATGTTCGGTTGGTTCGACCGAAAACATTTGGGCTGGCTATCACGATTCATGAAAAAAGTGCCCGTATTCCCAATTCCAGGACATGGTCGGTATATGCGCCAGCCTTTGTATGTCGGCGACTTCTGTAATGTAATTATTAGTTGCATCGAGAACCGTGTGCGTGATGGTATTTACAATATTTCAGGCCACGAAAAAATTGATTATATCGATATCATTCGAGAGATCAAACGAGCTACCCGCGCTAAAACGCCAATCGTGCGAATTCCTTACCCAGTATTTTATACACTGATTTGGATCTGGGGGCAGTTCGATAAGAACCCGCCGTTCACCACCCAACAGCTCGCTGCGCTGAGCGCCAGGGATGAATTTGAGGTAATTGATTGGCCGGGTATTTTTGGTGTGCCTTGCACCAATTTTACTAGGGCAATCGATGAAACGTTTAACGATCCAACTTACGGTAAAGTAGTTCTGGAGTTTTGAGCATGGGGCAGCGTATTGCCGTTTTGGGAGCTGGCCCGATGGGCTTGGCTGTCGCCTATCAATTAGCGCGGGACGGTCATCAGCCCGTAGTGTTCGAGGCTGATGATCGAGTGGGAGGCATGACTGCTGCGTTCGATTTTTCTGGACTGAGCATTGAGCGCTACTACCATTTCCACTGCATTTCTGATCATGCTTTTCTGACTGTACTGGAAGAATTGGGCCTGGCCGATAGAATGTGCTGGGTTGAAACCAAGATGGGTTACTGGTATCAGAATCGGCTTCAGCCATGGGGCAACCCTGTGGCGCTGCTGAAGTTCCGCGGGCTGAGCCTGGTAGCCAAGTTCCGTTACGGGTTACATGCTTTTCTCTGCACCAAACGTAATGACTGGAGGTCCCTGGATAACGTCGAAGCGAAAGGCTGGATTCGCCGCTGGGTCGGCGCAGAAGCCTGGGAAGTACTATGGCGTCGTTTATTTGATTACAAATTCTACGACTATACCGATAACCTTTCTGCTGCATGGATCTGGAGTCGCATCCGGCGTATCGGTAGATCCCGTTATAGCTTGTTCCGGGAAAAACTTGGTTATCTGGAGGGAGGTTCGGAAACGCTACTCCAAGCGATAAAAAACGATATTGAAACCCGTGGCGGCGAAATACGTCTAAAGTCGCCTGTCAGTCGAGTAGTGATCGAGAACAAGAAAGTGCAAGGGGTCGAGGTGAACGGTCAAGTTGAGCGCTTCGACAAAGTAATCAGCACCATTCCACTACCTTATGTGCCGCGTGTCATGCCTGATCTGCCTGACGACATCTTGCAGCGTTTTCAAGCGTTGAAAAACGTTGCGGTAGTTTGCGTGATTGCCAAGCTACGTAAACCGTTGACCGAAAACTTCTGGTTGAACACCAATGATCCCGATATGGATATACCAGGACTGGTGGAATACACCAACCTGCGCCCATTGGATCAGCATATTGTCTACGTTCCATTCTATGTGCCTGGAGAACATCCTAAATTCGCAGAGCCTGATCAGGTGTTTCTCGATAAGGTGCAGCGCTACCTGAAAAAAATCAACCCAGAGCTTCGCGATGAGGACTTCATCGAGCTACGTGCCAGCCGCTACCGCTATGCGCAACCAATCTGTGATCCCGGCTACCTTGATAGGCTTCCGCCAGTGTCACTACCGGTCAAAGGATTGTGGGTCGCTGATACCTCTTACTACTATCCTGAAGACAGGGGGATTTCAGAAAGTATAGATTTCGGTAGGCAAATGGCACGGGATGCAAGTAAGTGATCCAGCAATTCATATCACGACAATTTCTAGTTTTCCTGCTTACTGGGGGCACGGCTGCGGCGGTCAACTTTGGCTCCAGAATGCTGTACAGCCGTTGGCTGGACTTTTCCAGCGCGATCATTCTTGCTTATCTCACCGGGATGATCACCGCTTTCGTACTGGCAAAGCTGTTCGTGTTCAAAGGTAGTGAGCAATCACTTCACCGATCTTTGATGTTATTTACTCTGGTCAACGTAGTGGCTGCGCTTCAGACTTGGGGTATCAGTATGGGCTTGGCATACTACGTCTTTCCTGCACTCGGCGTAAATTCATTCGTACATGAAATCGCTCACGCTATCGGTGTAGCCGTGCCTGTTTTTACCAGTTACATCGGACATAAACGTTGGTCTTTCCGATAAATATAAAAATGATCCACGCTATACCTTGGATGCGGGCGGTTGGCCAGGTGTCGCATAACTCCTAAGTCGCGCGACACAGCAAATCGCGCCGGATTAACGATCAGCGCCAGTCCCAATATTGGATAAGGGCCAGCCCTCCAATCAGGGCAGGAAACAGAACACCAAAGTGGGGGGAGTCTGGCGTTCAGGTAATCACGCATGAGCGGCCAGACCCCCGAACCCCAATTGGGGTGGATGCCAAAATTGTGGAACCTCTCCTGCATACATACTGATGGCTTTTATATATGTGATAATGTCCTTTATCACATATATAAAGGACTCATCCGATGGCTCAAGCGACCGCCCCTACGCCAACCCTTCGTCTTCAGCTACGTTT
>LNAP01004249.1_pt2 | contig 16924 bp, 22 predicted proteins | sample 602601 | NCBI WGS metagenome assembly LNAP01 (sample SAMN02440304, study PRJNA202911) | soil metagenome | biome: Subtropical and temperate rainforests or woodlands; isolation source: soil samples (1 kg each in a 20% v/v slurry with milli Q water) were... ... | reverse complement strand
CAAAGCTATCGAAAGCGACGGTTTCAAAAGCCTGAAAGAAGGCCAAACCGTTTCCTTCGTGGCTGAGAAAGGCCAAAAGGGTATGCAAGCTGCACAAGTCCGCGCTGAGTAATTTTCAGCCGCACTAAAAAAACCCCGTCCATGTGACGGGGTTTTTTATGGGTGAAGCAAAAGCCTGAAGCGATCAGCCGCAGTTGACGCGGGTGACCACCCGGCTGGCATCGGTGTTGAGGTTCAGACGATCGGAGCGGTATTCCAGCGTCACCATATCGTTAGGCGACAGGAACCGTGCGTTCTGTGCGCCTGCGCGGGTACGTGCCTGCTCCAACAGTGCGGGCGAAGCCGGTTTGCCGATGGCGAATTCGGCTGCCTTTGCCTCACAACGGCTGTGACCTGTGTCAGACGTCGCTACAGGGTCTGCCGCCGACTCGGAGGACGTGCTACTGCAACCAGCCAGCAAAGTGACGGCGAACAAAGTACCCAATGACGCGAGCTTCCAAGGCATGAAGCCTCCTTTTTTCCAATAGTTAAGCTGAGATCTTGCGACCGCCAATCCGGCATTTGGTTTCAAGGTGAGTGCCATCACTCTGCCCTGGAACCGCACGAGCGGCGAGTTTGCCTGAGCATCGCCGCGCCGTTCATCACTCAATCGTGACTGAATATGAACAGCCCTCAATAGACGTCGATGTAATCATACGGCGGGTTCGGCCAGTTCTCTTTCAGCGCATTGAAGATCTGCATGACCCAGACCTCATCGCTTGCTGCGACCAAGCCTACGTAACCGGAGCCCTTGGCCCACGTCTCCAGCCGAAACAATAGTCCGTTGATATCGGTGCCGCCCACAACACCCGATGAAATATAGGCAACGCCAGCCTTGGTCACCCGCAGTTGCGTATGCTCGTCATCACTGGCAGAAGCCAGTAACTGGTGCACCGCCTTGAGGGTCAAGCCGTCGGGCGTGTTCAAATCGATCTGCACAGCACGGTCCTTGAAAATTCGTCAAAGACCAAGTGTCGCATAGCCCTCCTCTCATGCCTAAGTCGGAGTGCCAAACGCCGCGCAAAATGGTTAACTCGACACTCAGACTTTCCCGACTTCACGAGCGCCATCATGTCCACCATAAGCATCGACGCCAACATCACCGTCAAGTGGCCGCAGGGTCACAGCTCTTACAGCCCGGGCAGCCCGGAAGAGTTCGCAATCATTGGCATCGATCTATTGGTCAAGGAACTGGGAACTGAAGCGGCCAGGAAATTCATCGCGCAGATATTCGAAAAATACCCCGCCGGCTATATGGGCTTGACAGAGAACGAGCGGGCGTAAAACCCGCAGGCTGGCACCTGCGGGTGTGAAACTTACTTCAGACGAGCCAGACGCTGGGTCAGCAAGTCGAAGAATCCCTGGGCGTCGCCGCTTTCTACCCAGAATGCATTCTTCGGCGCTTTCAGGCCGTCATACCAGTCGACGATGGTTTGGCCGAAGGTCGGGCCTTCGCGGCTATCAACGACCACATTGACCGAGCGACCGGTGAACAATTCAGGCTTGAGCAGGTAGGCGATGACGGTGGCGTCATGCACCGGGCCACCCGGAATGCCGTAGTGTTCCATGTCGCCTTTGACGTACTCATTGAGAATATCGCCCACCAGCTTGCTGGCGTTGTTGTTGATCGCTGCGATCTGCTTCAGGCGCGCCTCACTGGTGAGGATCTTGTGGGTCACGTCCAGCGGCAGATAGGTCAGCTTCACGCCACTCTTGAGCACCACTTCCGCAGCCTGCGGGTCGGCGAACAGGTTGAACTCGGCCACCGGGGTGATGTTGCCGCCGTTGAAAGATCACCACTTCCTTGATGCCCTGAACGATTTCAGGTTCCTGGATCAGCGCCAGGGCCAGGTTGGTCTGTGGACCGAGCATGGCGATGGTGATGCTGTGAGGCTTGGCGGCCTTCAAAGTGTCGATCAGGTACTCGACCGCATTGCCTTCGGCCAGGCCTTTCTTCGGCTCGTGCACGGTGACGCCCGACAAGCCTTCCTTGCCATGGATGTTCTCGGCATAAATCGGTGTGCGCATCAACGGTTTCGGTGCGCCTGCGTAGACCGGCACCTCCTCGCGCCCCGCCCACTCACGGGCCAGTCGCGCATTTCGCGAAGTCTTGTCCAGTCGCACGTTGCCCGCGACGGTGGTCAGCGCACGGATATTCAATTCTTCCGGCGACGCCAACGCAAACAGCAAAGCGACGACGTCGTCGGCACCCGGATCGGTGTCGATGATCAAATCGATCTTTTCCGCAGCCTGGGCGCTTGTTGCAGTAATCAGGGACAAAAGCAGCAAACTCCGGAGCAGGTGGTGCAGTTTCTGAGCATAGCGGTGCATATCGCACTCCTTGTGCGTGGGGAAACAGATTGTGTACAGCGGGTCAGAAGGTCACCCCCGAGACCAGCACGATGTTGCAGTACGGCGCACATTCGCCGGTACGGACAATCGCTCGCGCCTGTCGACTGAGGACTTTGAATTGTTCATGGCTGAGCAGCTCACGCTGGCCCAGCGCGCCTTTGGCATTCAGCTCATCCAGAGAGCTCAAGGCGGGTGGTTGTTTGTCCAGAATTTCCTCGGCCAGCACATGGCGCTCAACCTGCATTTCGCTGAGCACGACGTTCAAGGTGCTGACGAAATCCGGAATACCCTGGGTCAGGGCCAGGTCGATCAGTTCGACGCCCGGCGGTACGGGCAGGCCGGCATCGCCGATCACGACCATGTCGCCGTGACCCAGGGAAGCGATCAGCCGAGACAGCGCGACGTTGAGCAAAGGTGTCTTTTTCATGGTGCTTTGTACGCCTGTACTTCGGACAAGGTGGGAATCGAGGGTTGCGCGCCGGCACGGGTGACTGAAAGCGCCGCGGCTACCTGGCCGAAACGGATCGCTTCAGCTTCGGTTTTGCCGGACGCCAGCGCGGCAGCAAAACCGCCGACGAAGGTATCGCCGGCCGCCGTGGTATCGACAGCCTTCACCGTCGGTGCCGGGAAATGTTCGAAGCCTGTACCGTTGGCGAACATTGACCCTTGAGCACCCAGGGTGATGATGACCTTACCGGCACCCAGTGCGATCAATCGGGTTGCGGCGGTTTCGGCGGACGCAAGGGAGTCAACCGGCAAACCGCTCAGCGCCGAGGCCTCGCTTTCATTGGGAATCAGGTAATCGATGGACGCATACCAATCTGCTGGCAGCGGACGACTGGCCGGCGCCGGGTTGAGGATCACGATTTTGCCCAGCTCACGGCCGCGCTTGAGGGCGTGACCCACCGTGGCATCCGGCACTTCCAGCTGACAAATAATCACGTCCGCCGCCTGCAACACGGCATCGAACCGGTCGATCACCTGTGGCGTCAGCGCACCATTGGCACCGGCGACGATCACGATTGCGTTCTGGCTGTTGTCATCGACCACAATCAATGCCACGCCGCTGGAACCCTCGACAGTGCTGACGGCCTGGCAGTCGATCTGCTCGACCATCAGAGCCCCGCGCAGTTCTTCACCGTAAGCATCGCTGCCGACACAACCGACCATCGACACCTGCGCCCCCAGCCGCGCCGCAGCGACCGCCTGGTTCGCGCCCTTGCCGCCGGAAACCGTGGCAAACGACTGCCCGATCAGCGTCTCACCGCCACGGGGCAGCCGTGGAGCCCGGGTCACCAGGTCCATGTTCAGGCTGCCTATCACCACTACTTTTGCTGGCATACATCACTACTCGTCAATTCGGTTTCAGCGGTATTCGTCGAACACACCGGCAAGCGGCGCAGTCGATTCTCGCAGGACAATACTGGGCGTCACGATCCGCTGATCGGTGGCCATGTCGGGTGTTGCGATTCGTCGTAACAGAACCTCGGCCGCCATCTCACCGAGTTGCAGGATCGACTGGCCCACGGTGGTCAGCGCCGGGTAGACATAACGGCTCATCTGGATATCGTCGAAGCCGATCACCGACAGTTCTGTCGGCACACGCACATTGCGCTCGGCAGCCGCTCGCAACACGCCAATGCCAATCATGTCGTTGCCGGCGAAGATCGCGCTGGGCGGGTTCTTTTCCAGCAGAATCGCGGCGGCGTTGTAACCGCCAGTGCTGGTGAAGTCACTTTCCAGCATGCGCTCGCGATGCACTTCCACCCCCGCCTCTTTCAAGGCTCGGCAATAACCGGCCAGACGCATCTGCGCCACGCTGGTACCTGCCGGGCCACCGATGGTGGCAATGTCCCGGTGGCCCAGCTCCAGCAGATGCCGGGTGGCCAGGTAGGCACCGTATTCGTGATCGATTCGCACCAGGTCGGCATTTACACCTTCCAGCCCGCGGTCGACGATGACCATCGGTGTGCGCACGCCGGCGAGACCTTCTGCCAGCCCCGCGTCACCACCGGCCGAGGCCACGATCAACCCGTCGATGCGTTTTTCCAGCAGCACGCGCAGGTAACTGCGCTGTTTGTCCGGGTTGTCGTCGGAGTTGCAGAGGATCACGCAATAGCCGTTACGCTCGCAGTAATCCTCAATGCCACGCGCCAGTTCAGCGAAGTACGGGTTGAGGCTGTTAGGCACCAGCAAACCGATGGTCGCCGTGGTCTTGGCTTTCAATGAACGGGCCACGGCGCTCGGCACGTAGTCCAGGGTCTTGATCGCCGCCTCGACTTTGATCCGTACCTCTTCGCTGACCGGCCGGGTCTTGTTCACCACATGGGACACCGTGGTGTAGGAAATCCCCGCGAGTGCCGCTACATCCTTGATCGTTGCCATGACTCAGGTCCGCCGGCTTGCGCGCTGACTGCGATAAGTATCAAGCACCACCGCCACCACGATCACTGCGCCGGTGATGATGCGTTTGGTCGGCTCGGTCGCGCCGATCTGCGCCAGGCCCGCCGCCAGTACGGAAATGATCAGAACCCCGAAGAAGGTGCTGATCACCGAACCACGCCCGCCCATCAGACTGGTGCCGCCGATCACCACCGCGGCGATCACTTGCAGCTCCAATCCGGAGCCGGCATTCGGGTCCGCCGCTTCCAGACGGGAAATCTGAAACAGCGCGGCAATACCGGCCAACAGCCCCATCAGACTGAATACCAGGATCTTGTAGGGTTTTGGATTGATCCCGGCCAGACGCACCGCTTCTTCGTTGGTGCCGATGCCGATCAGGTAGCGGCCGAACACGGTACGGGTCAGCACGGCCTGGGCGATGATGATGATCAGCAAGGCAATGATGAACGACGGCGAGATGCCAAAGGCAATCGGGTTGGACAGCCAGGCAAAGGCGTCACCGATGTAAGCCGTGCGCGAGCCGGTCATCTGATACGCCACGCCACGGGCCATTTCCAGCACGCCAAGGGACACGATGAACGACGGAATTCGCCACGCCACGGTGATCGATCCGGTGATGGTCCCGGCCAATGCCGCGATCGCCATGCCGAGCAGCGCTGCAGGCAGGACGCTCCAGCCCCAGCCAAGAATCGCCACGCTGACGGCCGACGCTGCGAGCGCCAACACCGAGCCGACCGACAGGTCGATACCGCCGATGATCAGCACGAACGTCATGCCGACCGCCAGCACCATCAAATCGGGAATCTGGTTGGCCAGGGTGCTGAAGGTGTCGTAGGACAGGAAGTGGCTGCTCAATACCGAGAACAGCGCAACCATCGCCAGCAAGGCACCGGCCAGGCCCAGATAGGTGCCCAGGCCGTAGAAATTGCCACTACGTTTGCCGGCAGGAGATGCAGTTTTCATGGAAGATCCCTAGGCGCTGCTTCGTTGAGCAACGCATCACGTTTTTGGTAGCCGGCGAACGCGGCAGCAAGCAAATCATCCTGGGTCCAGCTGTCGCGCTCGAAAGTGTCGATCAGGCGCCCCGCCGACAACACGCCGATCCGGTCGCAGATCAGCATCAGTTCACGCAGGTCGCTGGACACCACCACCAGCGCCTTGCCCTGCCGGGTCAGTTCACCGAGCAGCGCATAGATGTCGAACTTGGCGCCCACATCGATGCCACGGGTCGGTTCATCGAACAGCATTACCGAACAGTCACGCTCCAGCCAACGGCCGATCACGACCTTCTGCTGGTTGCCACCCGACAGCTCGGAAACCAGTTGCGTCGGACTCGAACTGCGGATGCGCATGGCATCGATCTGACGTTGGGCCAGGGACATTTCGTCAGCGTTGTTGACGATGCCGCCACTGGAAATCACCGGCATGTTGCCCAGCGCGATGTTGGCGCTGATCGACTGGGTCAGCAGCAGGCCTTCGCCTTTGCGGTCCTCGGTGATCAGGGCGATGCCGTGACCGACCGCATCGGCCGGCGAACGGATGCTCACCACCCGAGCCGGCGAACCCAGCGCAACGGTGCCACTGTCCGCGGTGTCGGCACCGAAGATCAGACGCAGCAACTCGGTGCGCCCTGCCCCGATCAATCCGGAAATCCCGTAGATCTCACCGGCGCGGACTTCGAAGGACACGTCGCGAACTTTGTCCGAGCGAGTCAGCCCTCTGACCGTCAAGGCGGGAGCGCCAATGTTGCGCGGCCCCAGGTCGATGTGTTCGCCGAGTTCACGGCCGACCATCAACGTGACCAGTTGCTCGCTGTTGTAATTGGCCATCGGCTCGACGCAGACCAGGTTGCCGTCACGCAACACCGCAATGCGCTGGGCGACCCGCGCCAGCTCTTCGAGCCGGTGGGAGATGTAGATGATCGACACGCCCCGAGCTTGCAGGCGGGTGATCTGCTCGAACAGCATCTCGACTTCACGGGCGGTCAGCATCGCCGTCGGTTCGTCGAGAATCAGCACGTGGCAATCGCCGATCAGATTGCGCGCGATCTCGACCATTTGTTGGTGGCCGATGCCGAGTTCGCCGACCAGGGTGTCCGGGTCGATCGCGTCGAGCCCAACCTGGGCCATGGCCTCGATCGCGGCTTTGCGCAGTTGTTTGCGGCTGATCCAGCCGCCATTGCTGGGAAGGTTGTCGAGAAACAGATTTTCCGCCACTGACAGGGTCGGCAACAGATTGAGTTCTTGCATGACCATGCGGATGCCCAGGTCTTCGGCCTGGGTGCGGCTGCCAGGGCGGTATTCCTGCCCCTGAAATTGCATGTGGCCGGTGGTCGGCGTGACCAGCCCGCCAATGATTTTCGACAGCGTGCTCTTGCCGGCACCGTTCTCGCCGGTCAGCGCCAGCACTTCACCGCGCATCAGCGTCAGGTCGATGCCGGTCAGGACAGGTTGGGCGTAGGTCTTGCCGATGCCGCTGACCGAGAGGACAGCGTTCGGGGCGGAAACTGACATAAAACTCTCCATGCGCTCGCCCGGACGGGCGAGCACCGTTGTGTCGCCAGAAGGGTTACTTGGTGACCAGTTCTACCGGCGTTTCGATCACGCCGTTGGCGCCGCTGTCGACCTTCTCGCCCTTGATGATTTTCAGCGCAGTCTCGATACCGAACACGGCTTGCCTGGCGGCAAACTGGTCAGCGGTAGCCAGGACGCGGCCGTCTTTCAACATTGGCTTGATGGCGTTGATGTTGTCGTAACCGACCACTTGCACCTTGCCGGCCTTGCCTGCCGCACGCACAGCGGAAACGGCACCGACGGCCATGCTGTCGTTGCCGGCCAGCAGGGCTTTGACGTCCGGGTATTCGCTGAGGATCGAGGCGGCAACCTTGTTGCCCTTGTCGATCTCCCAGTCACCGGATTGCAACGAGACGACCTTGATCTGCGCCGCTTCCATCGCGTCTTTGAAGCCTGCGGTGCGGGCCTGGGCGTTGGTGGTGGTGGACACGCCTTCGATGATGCCGACTTCGTCACCGGCCTTCAGCTGCTTGGCCAGATACTCGCCGACCAGACGAGCGCCTTTGCGGTTATCCGGGCCTACGAACGGGACGGTGATGTTCTTGCTTTTGACCACGGCCGGGTCGAGCTGGTTATCGATGTTGATCACGGTGATACCGGCATCGATGGCTTTCTTGATCACGGGAACCATGGCCTTGGAGTCAGCCGGCGCGATGACCAGCGCATTGACCTTGGCCAGAATCATTTGCTCGACGATGCGCGTCTGGCCCGCAGTATCCGTTTCGTCCTTGATGCCGTTGGAGATCAGCTCAAAATCGCCGGAATGGTCTTTCTGATAAGCCTTGGCACCGTCTTCCATGGTCAGGAAGAACTCGTTGGCCAGGGACTTCATGACCAGTGCGACTTTGGGTTTTTCAGGAGTCTCGGCGAAAGCCGAAGAGACAGGCAGCGCGGCAGATGCGGCGGCCAGCATAGCGACAGCAAGAAGACGTCCAGCGAATGGCAGCTTCATGGGTTCACTCCGATCTTATGATTATTGTGAGCAACGCTTGCGCTGGCGTAAGCTTCATGGCGTCCGACAATGGACGAGCCATCAAGAACAACGCGCAAACGTTTGCGTAGACCGAACTATGCGAACCCTGCTGTGATTTGTCAACGACCTGTTTTGTGTCTCGGTTGGCACCAGATCACGCCGTCGTGCTGACCAGACCACCCGCGCTGGAGTCTTTGGCCAGTTCTTTCACCAGATTCCCGGTGACTTGCGCCAGCGCACCATTGGTCTCGGCGATCTGCCCCTGGATCGACATGACGGCTGTGGCTTTGGCCTCCTCGGTTGGATAGGACGCTGCCTGAGCGGCCGCCAATTGCTGCTGTTGTTCGCGCAACTGCTGTTGCAGTTCCTGCATACGCTTGAGCAACACCTGAACCGCAATACTCTGGCTGCTTTTGCTCTCGGATTTGCTTTCGTCCTGAGCAGCCCCTCCGGTTCTGACCTGGTTTTCTTCTTTTCCAGTCAGCTGTGTCGACGCCTCTTCCGTCGCTTCGCTCAAGGCATTGATCGTCGACGGTGTCTTGCCACCAATGGTGATTGCGCCCGCATTTGGAAAACCGACAGAAAAAGACATGTGCACTCCCGAAAAAAAATCCCTTGAAGGGACATCGACCTGTGCGCGGGTTTCTTTAGCACTGATTTTCTATCTGGCAAGGCGAAGAGTTCACCAGAGGTCGTAGGCCTTTTCGGAGAGCCGAACGCGAAACCTCAACTAATTCGGAAACCCGGACACGAAGCTGTTTAAGGCCGGTAACCCACTGGGTAAATATTGATATAAATCATCCAGTTAAAAGTTTTTCTCATTCAACGTAGGGCTGGTACAGATCCTGCTCTTCACCTAGACCCCAAGCGTTCAGATCTGCCTGGGGCGTATCTAGATGAACTTGCATCAGCACCGTCTCACTACTAGAGAGAAAATAATGAAATCTGCCTTCAACACCTTTATTCCGGGCGCTTTGGCCCTCCTGCTGCTCCTGCCTACCGCTCTTCAGGCAAAAGAAGTCGAAACCCAACAGAAACTGGCCAACGTGGTGATCCTCGCCACCGGCGGCACCATTGCCGGTGCCGGCGCCAGCGCTGCTAACAGCGCGACCTACCAGGCAGCGAAAGTCGGCATCGAGCAACTGATCGCCGGGGTTCCGGAGCTCAGCCAGCTGGCCAACGTTCGCGGCGAACAGGTCATGCAGATCGCCTCGGAAAGCATCACCAACGACAACCTGCTGCAACTGGGTCGCCGCGTCGCCGAACTGGCCGACAGCAAAGACGTCGACGGGATCGTGATCACCCACGGCACCGACACCCTGGAAGAAACCGCGTACTTCCTGAACCTGGTGGAAAAAACCGACAAGCCAATCATCGTCGTCGGCTCCATGCGCCCAGGCACCGCAATGTCGGCTGACGGCATGCTGAACCTGTACAACGCCGTCGCCGTCGCCAGCAGCAAAGACGCCCGCGGCAAAGGCGTGCTGGTGACCATGAATGATGAGATCCAGTCGGGGCGCGACGTCAGCAAAATGATCAACATCAAAACCGAGGCATTCAAAAGTGCCTGGGGCCCGCTCGGCATGGTAGTTGAGGGCAAATCCTACTGGTTCCGTCTGCCGGCCAAGCGTCACACCATGGATTCGGAATTCGACATCAAAACCATCAAGAGCCTGCCTGACGTCGAAATCGCCTATTCCTACGGCAACGTCAGCGACACGGCCTACAAGGCACTGGCTCAATCCGGTGCCAAAGCGATCATCCATGCGGGCACCGGCAACGGTTCGGTCTCCTCGCGTGTGGTCCCTGCCCTGCAAGCCCTGCGCAAGGACGGCGTGCAAATCATTCGTTCGTCCCACGTCAACGCCGGCGGTTTCGTCCTGCGTAATGCCGAACAGCCTGACGACAAGTACGACTGGGTCGTGGCGCATGACCTGAACCCGCAAAAAGCCCGCATCCTGGCCATGGTCGCGCTGACCAAGACCAACGACAGCAAAGAGCTGCAACGGATGTTCTGGGAATACTGATTCGCCCTCGCCCGACCGACTCCGGTCGGGCACTGCATTCACCACTCGCCAGCCTGGGCGAGTGGTTCATACCCCGTCTGATACTCCGATAAAAATTTTCCCTTCTTCCTACACCAAATGGAAAAAACTGCTGTCAGAGGATTTTCTTGAATTTTAAGCAGTTGCGAAAATGCCTACAGTTAAATACTGTATGCACGTACAGCTTAATAAGGATAATTCCGTGGCCTCCACCTCTGCTTCTCCTGATGCCTATCAACGCATGGGCATACGCGTTCAGAAAATCATCAACTCCCCCACCGCTCAGAAAGCCAAAGCCGCACTGATCTTCCGTTTACCGGACGAGCCTGTGGATGAGTGGGAGCAATTGCTCGAAGAAATTGATGAGAACGACAACGTCACCCTCGCCTATCGCGACGATGGCGGTGTGCAGATTTTCTGGGTTGTGCCGAAGGAAGATTGAGTCAATGAGTGTCCGCTGGTTTGCTTTGCTGTTTCTGTTCATCACCCTTGGCGCCCAGGCTGGCGCCCCCCGCACTTTCAACGAAGCCAAGAAAGTCGCCTGGAAGCTTTACGCGCCGCAATCCACCGAGTTCTATTGCGGCTGTAAATACACCGGCAACAAGGTCAACCTCGCAGCCTGTGGGTATGTGCCGCGCAAGAACGCCAAGCGCGCCGCCCGCATTGAGTGGGAGCACATTGTTCCCGCTTGGCAAATCGGCCATCAGCGTCAGTGCTGGCAAGAGGGCGGACGCAAGAACTGCACGCGGTACGATCCGGTCTATCAAAAGGCCGAGGCTGATCTGCACAACCTGGTGCCGAGCATCGGCGAAGTGAACGGCGATCGCAGTAACTTCAGTTTCGGTTGGCTGCCGGTGCAATCGGGTCAGTACGGTTCGTGCCTGACCCAGGTCGATTTCAAGGCGAAGAAAGTCATGCCCCGCCCCTCCATTCGCGGCATGATCGCCCGGACGTATTTCTACATGAGCAAACAGTACGGTTTGCGCCTGTCGAAACAGGACCGGCAACTGTACGACGCGTGGAACAAGACCTATCCGGTTGAAGCCTGGGAACGTCAGCGCAACCAGAGCGTGGCCTGCGTGATGGGTCGGGGCAACGAGTTTGTCGGGCCCGTGGACATGAAAGCCTGCGGCTGATCGACCGCATAAAACCAAAAAGGCCTCGGGCATTCATGCCCGAGGCCTTTTTACGTTTCTATCCGCCGCTTTTGTTGTAGCGCCAGTAACCCATCAGATTCAGTGACTCCCGAGCGATGCCGCGCTCCTTGATCAAGTACTTGCGCAGGCTCATCACGGCCATCGTTTCCCCGGCGATCCAACCGTAGAAACCCTGACCGGTCGAGTCGGAGGTTTCCCAGAGAATCTCTTGGTCGACATCGACCTTGGCCAGCTCCACTGTTGCGTGAGTCTGCGAGGAAGTAACCGCCAGCGCCGCCCCACGGACCGCTTCAACCATCAGCGAACCTGCTGCCCTACCGGCGGAATGATCCCGGACCAGCCACCGCACTGACAACCCAGGCCATTCAGGAACCGGCAATGCGTCTTCTGCGCTGGCCACCTCGAAAAATGCCTGAGTCGTCGGCGGCTCGGCCAAGGCAGCCATCTCGTCCAGAATGCCGAGAGCGGCGGGCAATGCCGTGGCATCAGCCACCAGCAACAGATGCTTGAGCGTGTGAGGCGGCTTCCATTCGAAACCTCCCGCGTCTTGCGCTGAAAACTGACGATCAGGCGCAACAATCTGGATTGGCTCGCCCACTCCCGACCGGATTGCCCAACGGGAGGCCGGACCGGTTTCACCGTGCAATACGAAGTCGATGTCCACTTCGCCTTGCTCGGCCCGCAGATGCCGGATGGTGTAAGTGCGCATTGCCGGACGCTGGTTGGCCGGCATTGAACGGTAGCGCGCATACCAATGCTGGTCATGAGCCAGTCTGGCAGGCGACCCGTCTTCGGCTGGAAAGAACAGTTTGACGCGCTGATCCGGCGCCCAGGTGGCCATTTCGGCGATCATCGGACCGGCCAGGGTCACGCGCATTAAATGTGGGCTGAGGGTCTTTTTGTGCGCCAGGACCGCGTCGAATATTTTGTAAGGGGTGGCGGAGGCCATGGAGAGCTCCTTCTGGGAATCGACAGTGACTACGCTTAGAGACGAGTCAATGTGGATCCCCTTTAAGGGGCTTCGACGGAAGGCCTGCGTGAAAAGGGCTGTTACTGGGCTACGGGACGCTCAAGCACCAGCACTTCGATGTTCTGTTTCTTGGCCCGGGTAAGCGCCGCAGCCACTTCGGCCTGCTTGGCTTCGGCCTCGGCTTTCGAATTGAATGGTCCGAGCAGAATGCGAGTCTTGCCGTTTTCCTTGACGATGCTGGACACAAAGCTGTGCTCGATCAGCCAGCCGCTCAGGTCGCTGACAGCCTGGGGGGTTTCGCCTCGCACTTCGACATCCCATTGCGGCCCGGTGACTGCCGCGGGCGCGGAAACGACTGCCGGCTTCGGCTTTTGAGCGTCAACGCCCTTACCTTGATCGCACCCAACCAGCGCCAGTACTGCGATTACCAAGACCATTTTGCGCACAACGTGTCCCTCTGAATGCTGAAAGCGGCGATTTTAGCATTCATGAATACTTCCCGAGTGCCGCAAAATGGGCGCAAAACAACGAGAATGATGGTTGCTACGCCTTGGGAATTAATGCAGCATCTGCGCGTCAGAAAGAGGCACCCAAACCGTGAGACTTCGCACTAATCTATACATACCACCGACCTCTGCACTGTTCGAATCAGGTGCCCTACAAAGCAATCAAGGAGAAGACCATGCTGATACTCACCCGCAAAGTCGGTGAAAGCATAAATATCGGTGACGACATTACGATCACCATACTGGGCGTGAGCGGCCAGCAAGTCCGGATCGGGATCAACGCGCCGAAAGACGTCGCAGTGCATCGCGAAGAAATCTATCAACGCATTCAGGCTGGCCTGACCGCTCCAGACAAGCCGCAAACTCCCTGAATCCTGTTGCAGTCAGTAGCCAGCCCGTTCAGTCCCGGACAACGGCTGGCTAAAGATTCAAGCGTAGTATTGCCATCCGTTCGCCCCTGCCCGCCAAAAACGTGAAGCCGATATTAACGACACGTCCCCTGCCCTGACTGTCAGACGTTTCTGATTATCCCCCAGGAAGAACGTGATCCGACTCGGCTAACCAAACGTTACGCCGCGCGCCATGCCCGTGGCCGCCACCACCATCAGCAACACCAGCAGCCCTTCGATATGACTGATCCGCGCAAACAGCTTCGCGCGCCCGGTATCGATCGCCGCGCCACGACTCAGTGCGACCCGCCATTTGATCAGCGTGATCATCGGCGCCACTTCGAGCAGCAAGATCAGCACGAACAGCGTCATCTTGAGATGGAACAATGGCTGGTGAAGGTAGTAATCCGTACCTTTTTCGTACCCACCGAAGGCCCGCATCCCACCGGAGATCAAGAGGATCACGGCAGAGATCCCCCACAGATTATCGGCCATCAACACTCGGCGGGCCTCCCCCGACCCGGTCGCCAGACGGCTGAATGCGGTTCCCCGCGTCAGTACAGCCCAGAACCCCAAGGCGAAAGCCAGCAAGTGAATTGCCGCAAGCGACCAATGAACCAGCATCGATTGACTCCTATCAGACTGAGTTTGAGTTTGGCCAGTCAGTAGTAGTCCAAAAAACCGCGATTCGCCCGGGTTTGCACAGGAGGCGTTTAGCGCTTCTCCATAGAAGCGGCACGGCACACAAGCAACTTTTTCAGAGTGAAGACAGGCGGCGGAGGTGTCCTTGCGATGTTCGAGCGAACCAGGACAAACCTCAGGCAAAAAAAAATCCCAAGCAGCTGATGGACGCTTGGGACTTAAAAATGCATAAACCGTGGTGGTGAACGCGAAGCAATCTTACCTAAAACCGACACTTGTAACAATATATTTTGAGGACCGTTCGGTTAATTAAATTTATAAGTGCTTAAATATCCACACTATTTTTGTGGAGCTTGAACAATCCTATAACGGCCAGTGTCGTAACTGAGCATCTATTAGAGCGCCAAACAGAGAGCCCAGCACGATGGCTGGGCCCTGGTTATTTTCTGTTTTCCATCATCTTATCGGCGAGCGCTTTGGCCCTTTCAATCAACAGATTCTGCCTGTCTTCGTGAGTAGCCCCTCCGACAACGGGTGCCGTCAGATTGCTTTCCGCAATCAACGCAGCGCAGAAGTATTGATCCCAAACAGCCTTGCCCTCAGACGCCTGTTTGTTCATTTGGTCGGCGATCATATGCGGCTCCTTTTGGTGGGATAGCACCGCTATCTTACGCCTGAACCGCAAACAACCTCAGCCGCTGAAGACCAACGCAAACGCGCCGCCCCATAAACTTTCCGACACAAGACAGTTTCATTTCCAAGAACTCGTTAACCTTTTGCAAATTCTTGCCGATGTCTCAAGCTTAGGGCATAGGAGCAACACAGATGAGAAACAATCAACCCGTTACACAACGTGAGGTTGCCCTTGGACCTCAACAGAAACTCATCTCGACAACGGACTCACGAGGGGTCATCACTTACTGCAACGACGCCTTCGTAGACATCAGCGGTTTCAACAAGTCAGATCTGATAGGCGCGCCTCAAAACATCGTTCGTCATCCTGACGTGCCATCCGCCATATTCGCCCATATGTGGAGCGCCCTCAAACAAGGCAACCCGTGGATGGGCATCGTCAAGAACCGCTCCAGGAACGGCGACCACTACTGGGTCAATGCCTACGTCACGCCCATATTTGAAGGGAGCCAAGTCGTTGGTTATGAGTCGGTCCGGGTAAAACCGAGCATCGAACAAATCCGCCGGGCCGAAGCTCTCTATAAACGAATCAACCGGGGCAAGTCGGCAGTCCCCGGCAGCGACAAATGGCAACCCGTCTTGATGGACTGGCTGCCGTTCCTGGCCATGGGCTTAGCGGGGACTTTGGGCGGTGTTTTCCTCAGTCCTCCCTTGGCAGCATTGGTAGCCGTAGGTGTATCGGCTCCGATGGGCCTGATTGCTTCGCGCCGGCAGAAGCGCGGTGCGCTGCATCTGCTGGAAATGGCAGAGGCTTCCACTTCCGACCAACTGATCGCGCAAATGTATAGCGACGAGCGAGGTCATCAGGCGCGTCTTGAAACGGCCTTCGTGAGCCAGGCATCACGCCTCAAGACTTGCCTGACACGCTTACAAGACACCGCAGAGCAACTCACCGGGCTGGCCGGAAGATCTGATGCTCTCGCCTCCGACAGTTCACGTGGACTTGATCGCCAACGAATCGAAACCGAGCAGGTATCGGCCGCCGTCAATCAGATGGCAGCGACCACGCAAGAGGTCGCAAGCCACGTCCAGCGCACTGCCGACGCCACCCAGGCAGCCAACGTGCTGACAGGCCGCGGACGTGACGTAGCCCGGGACACCCGCGACGCCATTCAGCGGCTCTCCAATGTGGTAGGCGAGACAGGCCAGACCGTCGCGCAACTGGCCAAAGACAGTAACGAAATAGGGACGGTCGTCGATGTGATCAAAGGCATTGCCGATCAAACCAACTTATTGGCGCTCAATGCCGCAATCGAAGCTGCACGCGCGGGAGAAATGGGCCGAGGTTTCGCGGTCGTCGCGGACGAAGTCCGCCAATTGGCACAGCGAACAACCGAGTCGACAACCCAGATTCACGGCCTGATTTCCAAGCTACAGGTCTCTTCAAACAACGCCGTGAAGACTATGGAAAGCGGCCAGCGCCAGGCCGAAGAAGGAGTTGCGTGGGTGCTGGAAGCCGATAAAGCCCTGATCGGCATCAGTGAAGCCGTCGCCAACATCACCGATATGACCACCCAGATCGCGGCCGCGACTGAAGAGCAGTCGGCCGTCGCAGAGGAAATCAGCCGCAACATCACCACCATCGCAACCCTCGCCGATCAGACGTCTGAGCAAGCCAGGCATTCCGCCGAGGTAACCAAGGAACTAACACAGACGGCTAAAACTCAGTATTCGCTGGTTGAGCGCTTTAACCGATAGCCCCTGCTCTTACTGATCAGGGATCTAAATAGAAAAAGCAGGATGATCAATCCTGCTGTTTACGTCATTTCTCTGCTCGACGCTCAAGATTAGCTATGGCGTAAGCATATGGGCACACGTTCTACGGCCGAGAAGCTCACTTGTTCCTCTGCATCCAGCCGATCAACATAAAGGCGAGCCCTGGAATGAGCAGCCCGGGCGCCATGCCACTGAACGTTGCTTCGTTCAACAAGCCGGTCAAGCCAAAGCTGGATCCGCAAATGGCCAGCGGGATGCCGGTTAGAAACATGGGATTTCGAAATGCCTTATCCATAGCAAGATCTCCTTAACAATTTAGCTGACTGAACTATACCGTCTGTAGGTGAGCGGCGGGAATTGCTAAACGCCAGACAACAAAAAAGGGCCCACCTTTCGGTGAGCCCTTCTAGACCGCCCAGCAGAGCGGATTTTGTTTGGTAGGCGCGATTGGACTCGAACCAACGAC
>LNAP01002840.1_pt1 | contig 16924 bp, 25 predicted proteins | sample 602601 | NCBI WGS metagenome assembly LNAP01 (sample SAMN02440304, study PRJNA202911) | soil metagenome | biome: Subtropical and temperate rainforests or woodlands; isolation source: soil samples (1 kg each in a 20% v/v slurry with milli Q water) were... ... | reverse complement strand
GGGCGAAACAAAAGGAGGTTGACCGCTCCTGGGAGATCCTTCTTCCACAGAATCAGGTTCTGCCAGCCGTACTGTTCGGCTGCCAGTAAGATCATCAGCATCAGGGCCGCCAAGGTGGGATGTTTGATCTGGCCCCAGCGGTCCTCAATGGCGCCGCGGAGGTTGTCCCGTTCGGGGCCCGGCGATCCGTTCAGCGGCGAGGTGGACTGATCGTCGGCGTTGGCCACGTCGCAGATGATGCGGCCTTGGGCCTTGCCTTTTTTCTCTGTCCAGTGCTGTGGGCTGACGTGGACGCCAGGGATCTGCCGTGCTGTCTCCAGTGGGAGCAGGGCAACGGTGCCGGCAGTGTACTGCTCAAAGATGAGCTTGTTGACAGCGGGGGCCACTTGGACGTACTTGGCACGCAGGGGCGGGGGAGACGCGCAGCGCTTGAAGTTCGTCGGCAGCGGGATGGTGATGCCCGTGCTGGCGAGGGAACAGAGACGGCTGAAGTCGTCAGCGGAAACGTCTGGGCACATGGAGCCAGACTTACCGAAAGTCGCATGGACGCGGTCAAGGGACAGCCGTGTGGCGGCGAGAGAACGCTGGCGGTCCGCGGCAAACTGCCGGAAGGAGTGTCCCGCTCTGGCCAGTGCCTCAGCGTCGGCGGTGTAGGCAGTGGGTGGGAATGTGAACTGCGCACCCCACTCCTGGGCCGCTTTGATGCTGAGATGTTCCGAGCCGACGACGTGGGCTTCATGAAGGAGCTTACGGATGGCCGTGTCAGTTGGTCTCACCGTGGAGTCAAACCACGACAAAAGCTGGGACACGCTGGCAGCAGAGACTGCCAGCAAGTGGGCATCGGCATCGGAGCTGAGAAAGGAAGTGTCGACAGGTGGCGGTTGGGGCGGTGGCAGGTTGGGTAGACGGAGCAGGACCGCGGCTGGCGACTGTGGTGTCGGCAGCAGGCTCCGTCCGGTCACCTAGGCGAACCGGTTGTCGTTGTTGAACCGCGAGAGAAACTCCTCCGCCTGTGGTCGGTCGAGGATCTTCTCCACTGTGCCCTGGATGCGCTTCAGGATGTCGTTCTTGGAAGTACCCGAGGGAAAGTCTTGCGCGTGCAGGAAAGGACAGTCCGTTGAACACTTGCCGGGGACCGCGCCGGGTGTGGTACCGCGGGCTTTCAGTGGTATCTTGTAAGCATTGCAGAAACTGTACACACAGATGCGGTTGGGCTTCTCGGACGGGGTTGTGGTCGGGGCCGGTCCGGTCGAACTCGTGGCAGCGGAGGTCCTTTCTTTCTTCTTGCCCTTTCCCTTGCCCCTACCGGGTGTCGGTTGGGGTGCTATCTGTGTCCCTGGGGCCGTGCGAGAGCCGGTGGGGGCTGGCGCCGGAGGGAGAGCCGACCGGGTGTTCGGGGCGGCAGATTTCCCGTTTTCCTGGAATTTCCCGAACGGGTGGTGGATGAAGATCTCCACCGGGAAGGACATGGAGCGGGTGAAGGTCTCGTCGTTGGCGAGGGTGAGCATATGCATGCGTGCGTGGAATTCGCTCAGCAGTAGGGCGCACCAGTCGGCCGGAGAGAACGTGTTGGGCACGATGGCGGCCGGGTACTGCGCCTTGTCAGTGGGGACCACGGGTGCCCGCGGATCCCGTGCGGCACGGCGAATGAACGCCAGAAGGTCCAGGAACCACAGCTCCAGGAACCTGGGAGAAAGCGTGCCCCCGAGCTGCAGGCTCACGATGGTATCGTGAATGCTGTGGAACGTCTTATCGTACACGGGGCAGTAATAGATGCCATAGGTCTTTTGCAAGCCATGGATGGCCATGGTGAAGTCGTCCCAGGTGGCCAACTCGTTGTGGGGCAGCTGACGGAGCCGTTCCAAGGGGAGGAAGTGGGCTAGACGGAGACTGGTGGGTGTGAGGGAATGAAACTCAATCCAATTGAAGAAAATCACGTTGAGGGCGAGCTCCTTGTAGGTGTGACGGTAGGCGTACCAGGCGAGCTGGGAAACGGGCGGGTGCATGTGTACGGCACCCGTGAGGTTGTTATGGGGGAGGGACCGGAAGCTCTGGCGCCAGATGGAGAAGACGCCGGTGGTAATGCAGTCCACGGTGTAATTGTTGAGGCGGTTACCTGAGTCGCGGAAGATCTGATCTAACCACGGGGTGGAATCTTGGTCGGCAGCGGGCTTGGACTTGTCGGTGAGCAGGACGCGCCAGGCAGTGGTATCGCGGACCTGGGCCAGGGTGTTACTCTTGGTGTATGTGACGCTGATGCCAGCGTCGTCTTCGATGGAAGAGGGGCGGACACGTCTTGTCAACGAGGATGCAGAAGAGGACTCGGACGAAGAGGACGACGAATCGGACGAGGAGCTGTCACTCGCATCGGAATTGGATCTGCGCTTCTTCCTGCGGTGGCGGCGGGACTTGGAATGCTTGACCTTCTCGACTGGCTGGGGCTCAAAGGAGGGCACATCTGTGTCGTCGTCGTCACCGCTCTTGCTGTTGGTCGGGGCGGACGGAATAGCCGTTGGTGCTGGGGCTGAACGCAGGACAAATAACTCTGGATATCTCTCGCATGGGGTCGGCAGGCAGACGGAGGGAGGCCACGGGGCAGCCTTGGAGCCGGCTGCGGCGTAGAAAATGTCCATGAACGCGGCTGTGAAGCGTCGATCGGAGACGGTGGACACGCGGTAGCACGCCTGTGGGTAGGCAAAGAGTTCCTGCCAGGACAAGTGATAGCCCAGGGAGAGCACACAAGTCGAGGTTACGGCAGGGACGACGACGAGGTCACCGACGGAGGGTGACGTTGTCGAACGGTGGACATGCGCCAGGAACTCTTGTGCCGACGCTTCACGGTGGGGCAGGGTATGCAACGCGGCCTGGGTGGCTCGAAGAAAATCCATAAAGCTGGCAGGTTCTGAGTGCTGGGGGACGCGGAGTAGGGATGCAAACATGCCTGTGGCTACGGAATGGTCCGTGGACGGGACGGCGGGTGCAGGAGCCCGGGCGGTGTCCTGGGAGGACAAAACTGGAGCAGGTGGTGCTTTTACGCCCGCCTGGAGACCCGCGCCGACCAAGGCGCGGTGTGTCGCGGTGCTGTTTGTAGCACTTAGCTGCAGGGCGTAGGCTGTACGGAAGTTGTCCTCAATCTCGGCAAGCTCGACATGCGGCTCGAACGTGTGTATGGGTGAAAAATCAACGGCTGGGAGCAGCAGGCGGGCCTGGGAATGCAAGGTCGGCGTACTCGGGACGGTGACCAGCTGGAAACGCTGGTGCTCTGCTTGGGGTAGCGATGTCAACTTCGTAGACAGGGCCGTGTGGCGCTGAAACGCTGTGCGCAGGGCGGACAGAGGGGTCAGGGAGAAGCGCAGAATAGGGTTTGACGGTGCCTCCGCCTCCATAATGAGGTTGGTGAAACCGCGTCTTGGGGCCACAAGGACGAGACGTTCGTCGAACGGCAAGGCAGACGGTGCATTCGGCTGGAGCACTCCTCCGGCGTGGGCGATGCAAAACCGCAATATGGAGTCATCTGGGAGTGGTCGGTCGTGAAGGTGGTCCGTGCAGGATAGCGCGTACAGGAAGCCGAGGATGTACTGACGTCGCAAGGCGATAGGGGAGTAATGAAAGGACTCCGCATCGTAGTACTGTTCGCGCTGCGGGTGGCGAAGGAACCACGCGCTGGCGAGCTCGATAGGCAGATTCATCAGGAACCACGTAGATCGGTGGTCGTCAAGACAGAGGGTTACGTCAGCGGTGCAGCTGGAGGTGGCCGCAGCGATGGTGGACGCGAGGGACTCCCATGTGGCACTCTCTGGAGGGAGGTATCCCAACACCCACACGAAGAGGAGGCGAATGGCGCCGTCCGTGCAGGTGGCGACAATGGCGTCGCGGGAGAGAAGCCACACGTGTTGGCTGATGGTGAACAACTGTTGGACACGGGCGAGGGCGTTGCTGCGGTTCTCAGTGTGGGCGTCGAAATGCAGCAGTTCTTGGTGCAGACGGAAGGCATCTTCCTCGTGGAGGGACTCGGTCGCAGCGCGGGTCGCCAGCACTCCTGCCGCTTCCAACGACAGAGGTCTAGAGCAGACGTTCAAAAAGTGTGCGGACAGGGCAAAGATGACCGTGATCAGCGGGCGGGGTCTGATGTGCTGGGACATGGCTGCATACGTGTGCAGTGCGGGGAGGGCGGAAGCTTGACCAGGGGGGCGCGGCAGGGACAGCGATTCCGGGTCACCAAAGCCGCAAGATCGCAACAGGGCTGGGTAGCACTGTGGAGAGAACAGTGCCAGAAACATCGGCGTGAATGAAGAGATGGGTCTGTTGCTGACCAGTTCCTCCAGGTTCTTTGCCGAACCGACGGAAATCAGAATGTTCGCCTTCAGCGTGTCCATGTTCTCCGTGGTGTAGCGGCTGGGGGAGCCGCGGAAGGCCTCACTGATGGCGGAGAGAGCCATGCGGAAGAAGTCGGCGTTCCGGACGCGGGAGGCCAGATACTCAATAAAACCACGAAAGGTTGTGGGAGTAAAGTCGTCCGGCTCCAGGATGAAGCGCACCGTGTCGAAAGGGGCCTGGGCGCAGAGGCTCCGCAGTGAACCCAAAAGCTCCATACGGTGGTGTAGATTCCAGTACACGGTACTGGTGATCGGGCTCTCCGGTGAAGGCATCACACTCGGTGGCACTGGGGGAGGGGCTGTGGGAGGCACATATCCCTTCACGGGAATCGGGAAGAGGCCTGACATCGGTGGTGGTGGAGGAAGATCCTGTAGGGCTGACTGTGCGTCTGAGGCCGGGGTCTCGGGAACTCTGTTGGCAAGGACGCCTCCTGGAGCCACCTGCGCGGCTGAGGTCGAAGCCACGAGGGCCTGGACAGGTAACTCAGTCTGCGCGTCGGCGAGAGGGGTGTGGGACACCGCTCTGGTCGCAGCGCTGGGTGACAGCAGTGGTGCTGGTGGAACCGAACCTACCAAGACGACCGAAGTTGATTTGGCTGCGGACTGACTGGCAGTCATGCGCGACGGGGTAGACGAACCTTTGGCCATGGAGGAGGCGGCTTCGGGGTTGGGCTGCAGAGCAGAATCTACACGGGCCGCATCAGACGAAGGTTCGGCGTTGGTGGACGCAAAAGTCAGTCCCTGGCGCTGGGGGAACAGATCGGCACTGCCGGACTTGGGTGCTCCAATAGGTCTGCCTGGGGAGGCAAACGGCAGAGCCTTGGAAGAACTCTGAGCGTCAGGCACGTTCGGAGCTAGCTTGGAGGGCTGCGCGGAACGAGAAGCAGGCTTTTTGGCGGGAGAAACCGGTCCCTTCAAAGAGCTCATAAAGGCATCGTCATCGTCATCATCGGAGAAACTTTCAATGGGATCGACCGGTTTGGCAGACTTGCGGCGTCTCTGAGGAGCCGAGTCTGAATCGCTAGACTCAAGAACGATGGGGTTCGCAGGGCTTGATACGGCAAACGAGGCGCTTGGAGCGGAGTTCGCAGTGGCGTTGGGTCTCAGCATACCCAGGTCAAAAACATACGCGGCCTTGTCCAGGGGAGGGACTCCAGCGGTGGACCTCGCTGAACGACGAGTTCCCTCGCTTTCCTGCGAAGACGAAGGACCATCACCGTCGGAAAAGGTGGCGGAAGCGGAGGAACTCTCGGAATCACGAGTGACCAGACTGGTGGACGGCTTGGAAACTTTCTTGACGGGTTTGGAAGACATCTCTTTAGCAAACTCGGAGGGGTGTTGGTGTCTATGTAAGACCAGAACTTGAAACAAACAAAGAGGCAAAATAGACCGAAAGGTTACTATACCCACAAACTTGAATTAGTTCTGTGGACCGTCTCTTGCCGAGGGCTTGACGAGACTCACCACACAAATTCGCCAGCCGTACACTTCCCGGAACAGGAAACCGGGAACCATGGAAAGGGTTGTGCACTGGCCTGCGGTGTTCGGGATTTTGTGCGTTTGTTCGTGGGGTCGAAGTAGTCTCTCTCTCTAAGAAAGACATTTCTTCGGGCCTCTCCGCGCCTCCGTACACGCACTAAGCGCTCTGGGCTGTGAAGAAATAAACCTTTGTTGGTGGAGAGATCCAACCATTGGAAACCTATTGATGGTGCCCAGTCTTGGATATTCAATGTGGTATACGCCGCTTACGCTTGTATTCTTATGCCTATTCCCTCTGGTTTGTTTGTCAAAGTCTGTTGCTACAACGAAAACAACTGTAGCCACGCTAATTGCTATTAGAGATGATCCATCCGTTGCTCTCACCTCAGTTTATCAACCGCTAGTGTTGAACGACATTAACAAGGCTTCTAAAAGTGAAGGATTGTTTATAGAAACAGGAGAGTTAAGAACTGCTCAGATGGGAAACATGCTTTCGACGTACTTTGAAGCTTTGGCATGCAGTGACATAACTGGAATTCATTTTGTCCACCGACGGCCACCAATCAAAGGCGACGAACAAGCTATCAAATTCTTTAGCGCATTCCCCACGGTACGTGTGCATCCCGATCCAAGCGCAACAAACTTCTTTTTCCTTGGTAATACATGGCGGAAAACTTGTCCAGCAATCTGGCCACATCCACACACTTGGGCTGGCGCTTGGAACCAACGGCCCGCCCTGATTGCGGATGTCATACACACCGCGATCAAAGCCGTCTTTGAGGATGTAAAGGCGGCTACCATACCAGTGGAGTCATTTGCACACATTGTTCCATCGAAGGCAGGTGGGTCACCCTTACCACTCGTGCCCAGTGCGGCAATCATGTTCCGCTGTGTCGATATATTGCACTACGTGGAGGGCCAGCCTTATGGATTTCTCAACTTCAACGTATACACACAACTCATCCCACAGAACGTCAGTACCATATACGTTCTGTCCGAACCGCTAACGTACATGGACCACGCCAGCAGCAACCAAAAGAACTGCAAGGAAATAGGAGACTTTTTGGTGAATTTTCTGCACACCCAATTTCCCTCTAGTACGGTAGCACTGCGACGGGGCTTTCCCATCGATTCTGTAGCGATTATGGCAAATACGCCGATGCTAATTTCGGCTCCGAGCACGTTTGCGTTGTTTCCCGGCATAGCCAACCCGAATAAAGTGTACACTTCCGCTGGGTTGTTGTACTTCGACACTCCTTATTTGGGCGAGAATTTCAAGTGGATTACATCTCCTGCGTTGATTTATCCCGGCTCGCATGTGCATGTAAACCGCGAAGGGGCGGTGAAAAAGCTAAAAGCGTTGTTTACGACACCGTTGGAGAAAGAGGTCGTAGCAACTGTGGGTCACACAGAGAAATGTTCCAAAAGTGACAACGGGAAAGGAAAAATCCCTATATTATAATGTTTTGTTGTTGATTTTGTTGTTGTAATGAAATCAATAGAGCCAACGAGTATTATGCCGTGGAAAAATACGAATCCGACGACAAAAATACGAAAAATACGAAGTTCGGGCATTCCAACAGCTGGCTGCACCACATTTTGAACACAACTGGCGAACCAACTCGTTGACGATGAATGTTCTCAGCAGCCCCACGAGGAACAGGGCCACCGGCATGACGAGCATGCATGAAGTGAAGAGTGGAATTTTCTTGAGTGACATCAAGGGCGGGGCTGGTGACTTAAACCGAAAGAAGACGATGAAAGTTGTCCGCACGAAGAGTGGCAACTTTAAGAAGGCGATGGAGAGCGAGCTGGATGGTGAGAAAGACTTTGCTGGGGATGCTGGTACAAGAGTTACATCCAGCTATGCAAGAGTTCTGCTCGCAGGTTCCGGATTCCTAGCAGATGCGGTAAGTTCAAATACAGAACATTCCTTTCCATGCTGCTGCTTTCTCTAATCTTTTTCCTCGACACGTTTTGCTTCATTTATCACAGTACGACTTGTTCGTGATCAATCTCGTGTTGCGGCTGCTGCGGAATGAATATCCAGAATACGGTGTGCCTCGAGTAGGGGGTGTCAGTTTGCATGCTTTGGAAGGAGGGGTGGCCGCGGCAGCGCTGGTTGGTTCGATCATTGGACAACTTGTGGCCGGTAAGCATATGCTGTGCTTTTTTATAACGTTTTTTCTTGCAAATAGTTGTGTTGTTACGTTGGTGACCAATGAATGGAAATCCTAATACCCTTGTTTCTTCTCACTTTAACTACCACCAGACCCGAACATTCTTATTTTACCCTGCAATACTCTATTTCTGCTTTTCTAGGCACACTAGCGGATGTGATTGGTCGCAAGAAGATCTTTGTCACCACAGCCGTGCTGATCAGCATTGGTAGTTTCGGTAGCGCCTGTTCGGGCAACTGGCCGCAGTTCACCGTCTATGGACAGCTAGCCTGCTGGCGGTGAGCGAAAATGTTGCATTTTTGTGTTTTTTAGCATATGTGTCGTATGATGTGTGTTAATTGCTACATCTGATTGTCTACGAAGTCAAGTCATTGCATGAAACGGAAGACTGCAGATGTTCATTTCTCCTTGTCACATCGCATTTTGCAATATTCCGCCTTTGGTTGTATTTCATTTCTCACGTATCATTACTCATCGCTAGATATGCATATACAATTTTCCCTATACAGGTTTTTACTGGGCATGGGCGTCGGTGGAGAATATCCTTTGGCAGCTACAGTAACCAGCGAATCCTCTTCTGCCGCCAAACGAGGCCGACTCATGGCAGGTACGCTTTTTGTTAGCTTTTCAGTTGTGAAATATGTACAACGTTGATTTTGGGTGGGTTTGTTGTTGTTCTGGAAGCTCTGTAGCTTTGCTTTGTGCTCTGTTACGAGAAGCTCTGTAGCTTTGCTTTGTGGTCTGTTACGAGACTGCCAACGTGTCTGCATTCTTACCTAGTTACTTTTAGAATGGTTATTTTTAGCACACTTCTTTTCCTGTCTTACCCACATATGTTCTTTTTTCTCTTCTTCTCTTCTTATACACACATAGCGGTGTTTTCCATGCAAGGTGTAGGTTCTCTGCTCTCTGTGATCATCGTCATCACCTGCCTCACCCTCGGCTGCAGTGATGGGTTCACCTGGCGGTTCGCTCTGGCCTTTGGCGCCTTGCCCGTGATGATCGCCTTCCCTTTTCGATTGCGTATGCATGAGACCGAGTCGTTTCAAAGGGTGAAACAAGAGCGTGAAGCGCAAGCCGTGCTGAACAAAGAGACCCAAGAAGTGATTCGGCTGCATAACATTGAAGCGCCTCCTAACTACGGCAGTACTGTACCTCAGGGTAGTCCGAAGCTACACTATAGTGGCAAGATCAAAAGTAGCAAACATACTAGTGGGAAGACTACACTGCAAAAAGACACTGAAATGATGCACATAGTCACCGACTGTGTGGTACAGGACGACTATCTACTGAACAGCGCCTCGAATAAGAATATTACTAACAAACCAACCACCACCACTGCGAACACAAATCAGTTCTTTTTCCCTCCGGTGCCTTCCTCGAAAGATCCTCTTTTACCTCACACTAACTCCAAAACCACTACTACTACCACAAGTCCTAAACAAAGCCTTAATACCACTATCGGCCCGTTTTCCCCTCAAAACACTCCTGAACCACCCCTCGTACCATCTCGTATGAGTGAAATTCACAAAGCATTCAAATACTACAAATTCCACATGTTAGGAACCGCCTTTTGTTGGTTTTTATTGGACGTAGACTTTTACGCGAATGGTTTGTTTAACCATGAAATTACCTCGAGTATCTTTTCCCTGCCAGGTCAGCGCAACACCGCCTTACAAGATGCCTACTATACGGGTGTTTTGTCGATCATCGCACTACCAGGCTATTGGTTAAGTGTACTGTACATCGACGTCGCAGGAAGGAAAAATCTCCAAATGTTGGGTTTTTCTTGCATGGCTGGGTTGTTTTTCATTTGTGCCATCGCGTATGAGTGGTTGATGGATCCTGGGGGAAGTATGTACCGCAAATATTTGTTTTTGCTGATTTACGCCCTGACCTTCTTGTTCAGGTACGTTTTGTTGTGTATTTTATTGCGTGTTATGTGGTTCTGTTTTTTTTGCCTTTGCTGTATTAGTTGATACACAACACTTCAGCGATGGTGCATCTATCTCTACAATATCTTTAATACATTCTGTCTCATTTTCTCATTTTCTCATTTGTTTTGATAATGTGTACATTCTTTCCTATACCCTTTTTTCGTACAGCAACTTTGGTCCCAATACTACCTCCTTTGTGATTCCTGGAGAGATCTTCCCCGCAGAGGTATAAAATCTGTTTTTTTGTTTGTTTTTTGATTCTTGTTTTTTTGCTTTTGTTTATGACTGTGGTTCAATTTGTTCATATGCACATAGTGTTGATTCAGTTTCTACATACCATCAACACATACGTGATTGGCGCATATCCTGGTGGTATTGATGTTTATTCCCCGTGTTTTTGTCACTGTTTTTTTTGCTGTGCAGGTAAGAGCGACGTGTCATGGCATTTCTGCAGCCAGCGGCAAGCTCGGCGCCGCCACAGGTATAATTTTACTTTTTGTTTCAATAACCTCCATTGTGTATGTAGATTTTTTTATCTCTATTACCAGTTGCATAATTCTTCTTGAAACGACCGAAATTGATAATACTCATGCAAATTTAAAATAGAGTGTGCATATTAATCGGATGAAGCAATTGACATATGCTATTTATCTTTTTGGCAGGTGCTTTTTTCTTTCCGCATTTGTTGGGTCCCGATGGCGCCACCGCACCTACCACTGCAGGTAGATGATTTTCTCTTTATAGTACAAAAAGATGTATATCTTGGTGCTCACGTAGTTACATCTACTGTCACCTGAATACCCAGCAACCAAATTCTGTTTATTGCGACTTAACCTTTTTTGGTTGTCATTGGTTATTTACTAACTTTTGACTCCTGCTCTGCTTCAGGCATTCGCTTGACCATGTTGGTGTGCGGGATAGTGGCTGTTTTGGGTGTGGCGGTAACATACTTGTTTATCCCCACCTACGACGCCTCCATGCTGGTGCAAGAAGGTATAGTGCAATGTGATGTTTTTGTTTTACGTGGTATTATCATATCTGTATGTGAGATATAAGCAGGCACCGATAGCTGCTGTTATTACACAACACCTCCGTATATAATATTACACTTATGGTAACATTGCGCTATATTTTCGCTTTTTCAGGTAACTACCTGGCGCTGGACCACGCCTTTCTGCGCCCCTGTGATGACGATTTGATGTTACTCGATGGCTATGAGTGTGTAGAAGTTGAAGAAACCGAGCCTGCCAGCACTAACACTACGGACTTCTATACGAGCACTTATAACAGTTATGGAGCTAATGAGGGTGCTGCTATGAAAGAGACTGACTATGAGCAAGGGAAAGGTAAATCAGATATGAATAAGTCAGGTAAGTTTAGCAAGCCTGTTGACCCTCATCCAATGCCGATGAAGTACGTAGCAGGCAGCCATCATGATGGATACAATAAGCTCCAAGGCCGTGATGAGTTGTACTAATGGAATAAAGTAACATATCTGGTTGTAGTTTTGTTTATACGCACGACTGAGTGTTGCGATTTTGTCAGTTATGTGTATGACGGTGTGCATAAGAAAACCTTTTTTGATTGTAACGGTTTCTTTGAATGAGCTAAATACACGATAGTGCTTTTGATAAGGCATCTAGGAACTCCACGATCAACTCTGAGAGTTCTCAGTTCGAACGTTCTAGACGCAGAGTTTCGACAGCCAACACACAGATTTACAACATCCTCCTTCGTCATGGGAAGCGTCAATTCCATCCCAGTAATTTCACAGTTTAAAAGTTTCCTTCAGGCCATCTCTGGCCAAATCGAGGCAGCCAAGAGAACTCAACTCGATTTCATTCACGAATGTCCAGTTGTGTCACAGATAACTTCCTTCATTCAAGCCTGTCAAGGAAATCTCGCAGCTGCAACGGCCACACAAATGAGATTCTTAGCCAACCTTTCTCATGTCGCTGATGCGCTTCCAGTCGTTGGATTTCTGAAAGGTTTGGTTCACGCCATTCTGGGCGACATGGACAGCATGATAGCATCTTTTAAAGCCCAAGGCCGAACAGCGGGATGCATCGTTGGTGGGTTAGCGGGAATGTTTAGTGGGCCACTCGGCGCTTACGCAGGCGGCGTTCTGGGTGGGTTGAGTGTCGACGCTCTGTATTCTCTCATCGAAGGAGAGCTGCATGGGATTTTTGCATCACTCCCGTCCCTCTTGTTTCTGAACAAAAAGAACAATGATTTTGCGGGCGCCGTTGTAGACTTCGTGTTTGGACTCGCGGCTGATGCGCTGGCTGGATGCAACGCTGCTGGATTTGCAAACGGAATCCGGATTCGAAATTTGGGCAACAGGCACCACGGCCATCCGTCCCAGTACTCACACGGAAAGTTCGTCAGCCCATTTACTCCGATGGACCACAATGTAGGCCTTGCGCACGAGGCAGGTGAACATGTCCACGCACCTCATTCGCATCATGACCACAGCGATACGGAAAGTGAGGCGGATGTTGCCAGCGACTACGATGACTATGAACCGATTTTCCCTGTCCGCGTAGAGAAAACGAAGGCTTTTTCTGTGGCAGCCGGCGGCAATAATGCTGTTAAACGGCGTCCTAGACACGCGCATGCTGATTAGAGCAGATTATGTCGGAAACTAGCAGTATATAACATTCAGAGGGAAAGAACAAAAGTTATATAAATTAACGCAATTATTATATATAAACTTTAACATCCTTATCACCTGTGTATAACCTAATGCATATCATATATTCGAATATTCAAATATCTAACTTTGTATGTATATTCTTTAAAATAATTAACGTTGTTGCCGAAAGACCGTTACTGTACAATCGTGTGAGCCCACGGCCAGCGCGCAGCCATCACAATTCAACTGCACCGACGTAACAAACTTGCCTGTGCAGTTCTGAAACGAATAAGAAAACGGCAACGTAGAGGTGATACCACTATTGTCGCCGAGCACACAATGCGGCGCCAGGGGGACGTCATTTAAAGTGGTATTTTCCATGGTCAGTCTTCCAGAGGTGTCGAACACCGTGAGAACACAATCCATGTACCGTTTCACCCAGCTGCGATACCCCACGAATAAATAGTCCCCACTGTAGGAAAGCGCCACAGAGGAGACTTCTTGAGTAATATCTCTGTCTACGCAGCCAATGACACATTTGTTTGCATCTCCACGTATGTCGTAGACCCAGCAGTCGCCGCTGTTGGTGCCGCACGCAACAAGAAATTCGTTGCCTTGGCAGACACTCAGTGAAGTGATATCTTCTTTTCGATCGAGCACTATGCGCTGGCTAGGCGCGGTCGAGGAGCCCTGGCGCATATCCCAGTGACACAGACTATTGTCCGAGGCGCTGAAAAACTCCTGTGCGTTAATTTCAGCCTGGGGGGTGCGTCGTGCGACGATGGCTAGGATATCGCTGCTGTGCGTGAACGTGCGCAACGTCGTGGCGGTGTTTACATCGAACACTTTGCACGTAGAGTCCCCCGAGCCGGTAAGCAGCTGGGCATCAGAGAGAAACGTGCATCCGGCGATATAGCCTTCATGGTCGGACAGTGTTGCTACATCTGCAGCAGTTACTTCACCGCTGTCCACGTTCCGTTTCAGAATGTGTCCTGTTCCGCCAAGCCCACCCCAGGCAACCAGATTGTTCGAAGGCGAAATAGAGCAAGACATAGGCATATCATTGGCCAATGCCACTTGAGACACCTTGCTGGGCAGGGCTACATCCCACGTGAACAATTTTCCATCCTTGCCAACAGACACCAACAGAGACGGATCAGTCATAGACCAGCAAGTGGCATTTACATGATGCATGTGTCCACGCAACGATCGAATTGAGTAAACAGGCCCAGAGCAGTTGGACCTTTCTTTCCGATAGTGGGCATCTGATATAGCCAAGCCAGCGTCTGTTGCGAACCGATTCAGATGTTTTTCAAAGCTACCAGCGTCGCCAATAATTCCATACCGAGCGAAGCTGTTCTTATAAGTCATGGAACCAATTCTAGAGCTCCCTTCGGAACCGAACAGACACGAACAAAGCTGCATATTACGAGAAGATATATTACGTCGTACAGAAGGCAAGGTTCAAGTCTCTACTACACTCATGAAATTTGTAAGAATTGTTATCACTTGCTCTCTTTTCAAAAAATGCTGTGGCAAACTTTGTCCAATGATGTCGCACTCTACCTTTGATATGTTTCTAAACCTAATACCCGCACTCCAAGTGGAAATGTTGGTTCATTGGCTAACTATGAAGGATGTTGGCATGCTCGACTCAGCGCTGTGCTCAAAGATGTACCGAGAGTCCTTTCTGAAGATACTGGGTGATGATCACTGCATATTTGAGCACACTCCTGAACTTTTTTATGGTGGACACATCGAGTGGATCATTGAGAAAAAATTGAAAGTATCCAACGCTAAGCTGCCTTATTATTTTGACAGAGATTTCCAAAGCCAGTTTCTCCAAACTACTGGAAAATCCTTGCGAAAGTTGTTCGTCCCAGACGTGAAATATCTCCGACAAGAAAGCCTTACCAACAATATTGTATCAGAGTTATCTTCATGGTGCACAAATCTGGAAGAACTAGTTTTTACCGATTGCAATTTGTCAAACACGGATGTATGCAGTGTCCTACAGCACTTGCCTCGGTTGCGTCACTTGGACCTTCATAAGTGCCGGAACTTGACAGGCGCGATGGTGGTGAATATCAACCAAAACGCGAAGCAGCTCGAGACAATCATCTTCAGCGACTGTTCGATCGTAGATGATATCCCTCCGAATACGCTCGTCCGGCATCACAAGATTCACACTATTGAAGTGATCAATCTTGGACGAGTGGACAAGCTGGTTCCATTCCTACTGCAGTGCAGTTCTTTGCGTGTGCTGCATGTGGACAACATTCACCTGGCGGATTTATTGTTGATACTAACAGAGCGCACCACAATCCGCTCTTTATTTGCCAGTCTCAAGACTTCCCCGCATCTGACGCAGTCTGAGTTTGAAACATTGATTGGCCACATGAAACACCTGAAGATACTTCAACTCTATCTGCCCCAGTGGGAGGGTACGTGGGGGCCACTCTTTGATAAACAATTACTGCATGTAGTGCATCACTGTCCTCAATTACGCATGTTATTGGCTAGTCACATCCCACATCGATATGTACATAGCGAATATGGATTTGGATTGACTGAGAGTATTCCGAATACACAGAGTGCAGACAAAATACACGGTGCTCAATCTCAACTGCAAACACTCGTCGTAAGCACCATTGCCGTCAATACCCTGCAATCTCTACTGTTGTGTTGTCCACAGTTAACAACGTTCAAAATCAAGCTGCCAGGGGGAAGTGGCGAGCCTGTCCAGTGGCCTGAAATAATGACCGCAATTAGTAAATCGAATATCAAATCACTGGACCTCGGCTTCTGCGACGACCTGCAGGGAAAAGATGTGCTCCTATTGCAGAATATGAGTAGCTTATCGCTAACATTCGCAGACCTGAAACATACCGCTGTAGTGAAATTAATCGGTCGCAATTTACACCTACGCAAGTTAAACTTAGTTTACTGCTGCAACCTCACACACCGCACGCTAATGTATATAGTGGACAAATGCAAAGACCTGGAGGAGCTGAGATTTAACAATCTGGATGGAAATGATCTTTATGACGATTGTATCGATTCCAAAGTGGTAGTCGCGTTTGTGAAGTCACAACGACCTAAGTTGAAGAAGTTGACGGTGCAGCTTCCTAACTAGTTTAGTAACTTAAAATACATCTTTATGTTTCAAATGCGAATAGTATGGACGCTTGTTTATTTTTCATAAATAATGATAGCAAGAACCCCCATACCGCTTCTCTTTGCACGAAAAGAAATATTTTCCGGACTAGTGCCAACTTGTATTGTCGTTGGAACATTGCTACATTAGTCCTGCAGCAATCCTAGAAGCACTCTATAACAAGACAGCAATCCTAGAAGTACTCTGTGACAGCAGTCCTAGAAGGTCGCTGGGATGGAAGTTAAACGGACATACTCACTCACAAACAATTGGGTTTGGATCGCAGATATCTTTCCACAATGCCAAAGTATAGATCTGAAGCGAAGTTGCCAGACGACACAGAGTATGAGTCTTTTTCCTTTGAAGAAGTTCATGCGAAGCAATGCACTGGTGTTATTCCAAAGAGTCTGTGTAAAAATTTAATGAAGTGGCTGTATAATCAACAGACAATAGACCAAGATAAATATGTGTATGAAGGTTTGATTTTGGAACACAAGTTTATCCCCATTTGCATTGCTGCCTGCAATGAGGATGCTGAAGGAGTGCGTAAAACAATTCATCACATTATGAAAATGTTTGAGTTCATGAACATGGTAAAGTTGCAATCTTTAAAACTATGAGATGTCTTTATTTGACCTTCCTTTTCTTGTGGTTTAGGTAAGATACAAAGACACTGAGAGGTGGCGAAAGACAAGGGATGTGTTCTGCGCCCTCAAACCACTCATTATCATCGTCTGTGATGGAGCGAAGAAGTTGTCCCCGAGCATGCGCGCGTGGCTAAATGCCAAGTATCCTGACTTGCTCGCAGAAGTCGGCAATGGGATGCCCAGCGCCAGACGCTGCGACAGGGGCATCGAACGTAGCGGCGTCATCAGTTCTTGCGCGCCACGGCGTTGGGCGCGGTACGCCGCAGGGTGCGCAGCGCGTAATCCAGCTGGAAGTCCTCGACGCCTTCCTTCTTCAGCTGTTCGGCGGTGAGCTGGAACCGCGGATCATCCTTGCGATCCTTGGTCAGGTCCTCGTCCTTCAGCGCGGCCTCGTTCACCAGGTGCCCGCGCAGATCGGACTCGCGCATGCGGAATTTCTCGCGCTTGGCGAGATCGGGATCGCTGAGCTGCGGCACCCGGATGTCCGGATCGATCCCGCCCTCCTGCACCGAG